>Ga0307505_10000891_pt1 | contig 27919 bp, 23 predicted proteins | sample 23_S_MG_FD_202183 | JGI IMG/M metagenome (GOLD analysis project Ga0307505, IMG submission 202183) | Soil microbial communities from Populus trichocarpa stands in riparian zone in the Pacific Northwest, United States - 23_S | ecosystem: Environmental > Terrestrial > Soil > Riparian zone > Trees... | reverse complement strand
GAAACCTTGCGCTCATCGTCGCCTGCGAGATCCACCCGCTGAACAATCCGCGCGTGCTCAAGCACGTCAAGAGCGCGCTGGGTCACAGCGACGAGGAAGTCAATGCCTGGTACCGCCACTGGATCGCCGACGGCCTCGCCAAGCTCGAAGCCGAGCTGCAGCGGCCGGGCACCGGCCGCTACAGCCACGGCGATGCGCCGGGGTTGGCCGATTGCTGCCTGGTGCCGCAGATATTCAATGCAAAGCGTTACCAGTGCGATCTTGTGCCGTATCCCACGGTGATGCGCGTGTTCGAGGCGTGCATGCAGCTTGATGCGTTCGACCGTGCGCAGCCGAGCAAGCAGCCCGACGCGGAGTGAAGCGACAATGACCCTGGCATGAGCAAGCTCCTCGGCTACCGCAGGTTCCATCCCGGCATGCAGCCGGAATACGACTTTCCGCCTTACGCATCGACAGCAAAACGCCATCCGACGCGGCCGCTGGTCATCGCGCCGCAGACGCTGTCGGAGCTCACCGGGCCGGTGTTCGGCTACGGCGATCTCAAGCCGACGGACAACGACCTCACGCGCCAGCACAAGGGCGAGCCGATCGGCGAGCGCATCATCGTCAGCGGCCGCGTGCTCGACGAGGGCGGCAAGCCGGTGCCGCAGGCGCTGGTCGAAGTCTGGCAGGCAAACTCGGCCGGGCGCTACCCGCACAAGACCGACCGGCACGACGCGCCGCTCGATCCCAATTTCTCCGGCGCCGGCCGCACGCTGACCGACGTCAAGGGGAACTACCGCTTCGTCACTATCCGTCCCGGGGAATACCCGTGGCGCAACCACTACAACGCCTGGCGTCCGGCGCACATCCATTTCTCGCTCTTCGGCCGGGCGTTCCTCACCCGCCTGGTGACGCAGATGTACTTCCCGGGCGATCCGCTGATGCCGCTGGATCCGATGTACATGAGCATCCCCGACGAAAAAGCGCGCCTGCGCCTGGTGTCGCGTTTCGACCTGGAGAACACGGTGCCGGAGCGGGCGCTCGCCTACCGCTTCGACATCGTGCTGCGCGGGCGCGAGGCGACACCGATGGACCGCCCGTGAGGCTGTTCGCCAGCGGCTCGCAGACGGTCGGCCCCTACCTGCACATCGGGCTGACCTGGCTCAATACGGCGCGCATCGCCGGCCCCGGCGTGAAGGGCGAGCGCATCACCGTGCAGGGTCGGCTCCTCGACGGCGACGGCAGGCCGGTAAGCGACGGGCTGGTGGAAATCTGGCAGGCGAACGCCGCAGGCAAGTACGCCCACCCGGAGGACCGGCAGAGAAAGGCGCTGGACAAGGGCTTTCGCGGCTTTGGCCGCATCCCGACCGACGCCGGCGGCAGGTTCCGGTTCACCACCATCAAGCCCGGGCGCGTGCCGGGACCCGGCGGCAAGCTGCAGGCACCGCATCTCTTGGTGACGATCTTCATGCGCGGGCTGCTCAAGCAGCTTTCCACGCGCCTCTACTTCCCCGATGAGCCCGCGAATGCGCAAGATCCGGTGCTGCAGCGGGTGCCCGCGGTGCGGCGCGCCACACTGGTGGCGCGGCGCGGGCGCAAAGGCCTGCTGGAGTGGAACGTCGTCCTGCAAGGCACGAACGAGACGGTGTTCTTCGACTACTGAGACTGGGCGGCGCGAAACAGCGTCTTCAGTTCCCCGGGAATCTCCACGCCGCGCAGGCGCGTGCCGGGGCCGTTGTCGAATTTCCCCCACACGCGCGTCTCCGAACCCCTGGCGAGCGCCATGCCGTCCTCGCGCTGCACCTCGTGCGCGACGACGAAGGATTTGCCGCCGAAGCGCAGGATGCGCGAGTGCACTTCGCAGCGGTCCCCCTGCTCGGCGGGATACAGGAACTGGCAGTCGGCCGACACCAGCGGCATGGCGAGATGCTCGGCGCGCATGCGTTTCGCGCTGTAGCCGACCGAGGCGAAAAATGCCCAGCAGGCCGCGTCCATCCAGCGGAAGTAGGTCGGGTAGAAGATGATGCCCGCCGGGTCGCAGTCGCCCCAGTGGACCTCGCAGGAGAACACCGCGGCCTTCGACGGGAACTCGCCGGCGTTCAAGTCTGCTCCCAGGGCAGGCCGTCGTGGCGCCAGCCCGCCAGGGAATTGCGGTGGTGCCGCCCGTCCAGGTCCCCTTCGAAGCCCTGCAGCACGTTGTAGATGCGCTTGAAACCGGCACGTTCGAGCTCCTCGCCGGCTTCCACCGAGCGGCTGCCGCTGCGGCAGATGAGGACCACCGGGCGATCGACGTCGCCGGCGGCGAGCCGGCGAACCTCGGCGGCGAATGCCCGGTTGCGCTCCATGTTCGGGCCGTCGTTCCATGCCACATGCACCGAACCCAGCGGATAGCCGACGAACGCCAGCTCCATCTCGCTGCGGCAGTCGATGAACAGCGCTTCCGGGTGCCGCTGGAGGAATTGCTGCGCGCTCTTGGGGTCGAAGTGCTCCATGCGGGAAAGGCATTATACGCGTAAGCAATTGACAGATCAGGACTAACTAGGCACACTGCGGGTTCGCGCCGATTTGATGTTCAGCTTGCGGGCGCGTTACAAATACAGCTAAAGAGACGTGCCTAGACGCCCGTTTCCGCGCAAGCCGAACGGGCGTTTTGTTTTCCGGGACCCGATTGATGCATAGCGATCGCAGCGCGCAACTCGCGGCACTGATGGGCCGGAGGATCCTCGTCCTCGACGGCGCCATGGGCACCATGATCCAGCGCGAGCGCCTGGACGAGGCGCAATTCCGCGGCGAGCGCTTCCGCGACTGGCCGCGCGACCTGAAGGGCAACAACGACCTGCTCGCGCTGACGCAGCCGGGCCTCATCCGGCGCATCCACGAGCAGTACCTCGAGGCCGGCGCCGACATCATCGAGACCAACACCTTCAATTCAACCGCGGTGTCGATGGCGGACTACGGCATGGAGGCCCACGTCGCCGAGCTCAATCTCGCCGCAGCGCACCTCGCGGTGGCTGCCGCGCGCGCTTGCGAAGCCAAGGATCCGTCGCGACCGCGCTTCGTGGCCGGCGTGCTCGGGCCGACCACCAAAACCGCGTCGCTGTCGCCGGATGTCAACGACCCGGGCTTTCGCGCCATCAGCTTCGACCAGCTGGTGGCCGCCTACGGCGAGGCGGCGGAAGCGCTCGCCGAGGGCGGCGTGGACCTGTTCCTGGTGGAAACGGTGTTCGACACGCTCAACGCCAAGGCGGCGCTGTTCGCGCTGGAGGAACTGTTCGAGCGCCGCGGCGCGCGCTGGCCGGTGATCGTCTCCGGCACCATCACCGACGCTTCGGGGCGCACGCTTTCCGGCCAGACGACAGAGGCGTTCTACAACTCGATACGCCATATGCGACCGCTGGCGGTGGGGCTCAATTGCGCGCTGGGGGCGAAGGAACTGCGCCCGCACGTCGAGGAGCTGTCCGCGGTCGCCGAGGCGTTCGTCGCCTGCCACCCGAACGCCGGATTGCCGAATGCCTTCGGCGAGTACGACGACACGCCGGAGAACATGGCCGCCCTGATGGGCGAGTGGGCGAGGAACGGCTGGCTCAACCTCATCGGCGGCTGCTGCGGCACCACCGCCGATCACATCCGCGCGCTGGCCCAGGCGGTCGAGGGTGTCGCGCCGCGCCGCATCCCGCAGCTGCCGAAGAAGCTGCGCCTGGCGGGGCTCGAGCCGCTCAACATCGGCGCCGAGTCCCTGTTCGTCAACGTCGGCGAGCGCACCAATGTCACCGGCTCCAAGGCCTTCGCGCGCCTCGTCCTCGCCGGCAACTACGCCGATGCGCTCGCGGTGGCACGCCAGCAGGTGGAGCACGGCGCGCAGGTGATCGACGTCAACATGGACGAGGGCATGCTCGATTCGGAAGCCGCGATGCACCGCTTCCTCAGCCTGGTGGCCGCGGAGCCCGACATCTCGCGCGTGCCGGTGATGATCGACAGCTCGAAGTGGCGCGTGATCGAGGCGGGCCTGAAATGCGTGCAGGGCAAGAGCATCGTCAATTCGATCAGCATGAAGGAGGGCGAGGAGGAGTTCCTGCGCCAGGCGCGCCTCGCGCGCCGCTACGGCGCCGCGGTGGTGGTGATGGCCTTCGACGAGCAGGGGCAGGCCGATACGCTCGAGCGTCGCACCGCGATCTGCCGGCGCGCCTACGACCTGCTGATCGCCAAGGCGGGCTTCGCCCCCGAGGACATCATCTTCGACCCGAACATCTTCGCCGTGGCGACGGGGCTCGAGGAGCACGCGCGCTACGGCCTGGACTACCTCGAGGCGGCGCACTGGATCCGCGCCAACCTGCCGCACGCCCAGGTCTCCGGCGGCCTGTCCAACCTGTCGTTCTCGTTCCGCGGCAACGACGCGGTGCGCGAGGCGATGCACACCGCGTTCCTCTACCACGCGGTGCGCGCCGGCATGTCGATGGGCATCGTCAACGCCGGGCAGCTGGGCGTCTACGAGGAGATCGAGCCGCAACTTCGCGAACGCGTCGAGGACGTGATCCTCAATCGCCGCGCCGACGCCACCGAACGGATGGTCGAGTTCGCCGACACGGTGAAGGCGGGCGGCGGCAAGACGGCGAAGGAAGACGATGCCTGGCGGCGCACCCCGGTGCGCGAGCGCCTGGTGCACGCGCTGGTGACCGGCACGGCGACTCACGTCCTCGCCGATACCGAGGAGGCGCGCCTCGCGGCGGGCCATCCGATCGAGGTGATCGAAGGCCCCCTGATGGACGGCATGAACGTGGTCGGCGACCTGTTCGGCGCCGGCAAGATGTTCCTGCCGCAAGTGGTGAAGTCCGCACGCGTCATGAAACAGGCGGTGGCGCACCTGATCCCTTTCATCGAGGCGGAGAAGGCGCGCACCGGCGAGGCGGGCCGGCCCAAGGGCAAGATCGTCATCGCCACGGTGAAAGGCGACGTGCACGACATCGGCAAGAACATCGTCGCCGTGGTGCTCCAGTGCAACAACTACGACGTGGTGAACCTCGGGGTGATGGTGCCGGCGCAGAAGATCCTCGATGCGGCGCACGCGGAGAAGGCCGACGCCATCGGCCTCTCGGGCCTGATCACGCCTTCGCTGGAGGAGATGACGCACGTGGCGAAGGAAATGGAGCGGCAGGGGCTGAAGCTGCCGCTGCTGATCGGCGGCGCCACCACGTCGCGGGCGCATACCGCGGTGAAGATTGCCCCCGCCTACTCGGGCCCGGTGGTGTACGTTCCCGACGCGTCGCGCTCCGTAACGGTGACGCAAAGCCTGCTGTCGAAGGATGCGCGCGACGCCTACGTGTCCGAAGTGCGCGCCGACTATGAAAAGATCCGCCGCCAGCACGCCGACAAGAAGGGCCCCGGGCCGCTGCTGCCGATCGCGCGCGCGCGCGAGCTTGGCCATGCCACCGACTGGAGGGCTTATCAACCGCCGGCGCCGGCGAAGCCGGGCGTGACGGCGCTGAAGAACTATCCGCTCGAGAAACTCGTGCCCGGCATCGACTGGGGGCCTTTCTTCCAGACTTGGGAGTTGTCGGGACCGTATCCCGCGATCCTCGAGGATGCGGTGGTCGGCGCGGAGGCGAGGAAACTCTTCGCGGATGCGCAGGCGTTCCTGAAGAAGATGGTCGAAGGCCGGTGGGTGCGCGCGAGCGGCGTGTTCGGACTGTTCCCCGCCGCGCGCGACGGGGACGACGTCGAGATCTACAGCGACGCGTCGCGCCGCAAGGTGCTGAAGACCTTGCACCACCTGCGCCAGCAGAACCAGAAGCCCTCGGGCCGGGCCAACCAGTGCCTCGCCGACTACGTGGCGCCAAAGGACACCGGCGTGCCGGACTGGATCGGCGCGTTCGCCGTGACGGCGGGGATCGGCATCGAGAGAAAGCTCGCCGAGTTCGAGCGCGCGCACGACGATTACTCCGCGATCATGCTCAAGGCGCTCGCCGACCGCCTGGCGGAAGCCTTCGCCGAGCACCTGCACGAGCGCGTGCGGCGCGAGTACTGGGGCTACGCGCCGGACGAAGCACTCGGCAACGACGAGTTGATCGCGGAGGAATACCGCGGCATCCGCCCGGCGCCGGGCTATCCGGCCTGCCCCGACCACACCGAGAAGGGGACGCTGTTCGCCTTGCTCGATGCCGAACGCAACGCCGGGATGCGGCTCACCGAGTCCTATGCCATGCTGCCGACGGCTGCCGTGTCGGGGTTCTACCTGTCGCATCCCGAAGCGAGCTATTTCGCCGTCGGCAAGATCGGGCCGGACCAACTCGAGGACTACGCGAGGCGCAAGAGCATGAGCATCGGCGAGGCCGAGAAATGGCTCGCGCCCTGGCTGGCCTACGACCCCGACGCGCGCGCCAAGGCCGCGTAGCTATAATCCACCACGATTCGAACCAGGAGAGTTCCATGGGCAGAGGCGACAAACGCACGCGCAAGGGCAAGATCTACCGTGCCAGCTACGGCAAGACGCGACCGCACCGCGTGAAGAAGGCAAAGAAGAAAAGCGGCTAGGGCTCCACCCGCACGTACTGCGCCAGCGGCCCTCCGGCTGCGGGCCGGCCGCCACCCGTACCGGCACGCGGTTCACTTGCGCCAGAAGGCCGGCGTGAGCACCACCAGCAGCGTGAACAGCTCCAGGCGCCCGAGCAGCATGGCGAAGGAACACACCCAGACCTGGAAATCGTTCAGCACCGCGTAGGTCGAGGCGGGACCCACCTGCGCCAGGCCCGGGCCGGTGTTGTTCATCGACGCCACCGCCGCGGAGAAGGCCGTCACCACGTCGGCGCCGCTTAGCGTCAGCAACAGCGTGAACAGGACGATGCAGGTGACGTAGACGAAGGCATAGGCCAGCACCGCGAACACCACGTTGTTCTCGATCGGCTGGCCGCCGAGCTTCACCGGGTTGTAGACCCGCGGGTGGATGATGCGCAGCAACTCGCGGAAAATCTGCTTGAACAGGATCAGCGCACGGATCATCTTCATGCCGCTGCCGGTGGAGCCCGAGCAGCTGGCGAAGCAGCACAGGAACAGCATCCACAGCGGCGCGAAGATCGGCCACAGGTTGAAGTCGGTGTTGGAGAAGCCGGTGGTGGTGGCGACCGACACCACGTTGAAGGCCGCGTAGCGCAGCGCCGTGCCGAAGCTCGGGTAGGCCCCCGCCCACCACAGGTAGGCGGCGATGCCCAGGACCGAGGCGGCCAGCACCGCCAGGAATGCCCTGACCTCGGGATCGACGCGGTAGGGGCGGAACGAACGCCGGTGCCAGGCAAGAAAATGGGTGGCGAAGTTGATCGCCGCCAGCGTCATGAACACGATGGCCACCGCCTCGATCTGCGGCGAGTCCCAGTAGCCGTAGCTGTCGTCGTGGGTGGAGAACCCGCCCAGGCCCAGCGTGGTGAAAGCGTGCATCGCCGCGTCCAGCCAGCCCATGCCCGCCCAGCGATAGGCGAGCGCGCAGGCGAGGGTGAGGCCGAAGTACACCAGCCACAGGCCCTTGGCGGTTTCCGCGATGCGCGGCGTCAGCTTGGTGTCCTTCATCGGCGTCGGCGTCTCCGCCTTGAACAGCTGCGAGCCCCCGACGCCGAGCAGCGGCAGGATCGCCACCGCCAGCACGATCACGCCCATGCCGCCCAGCCAGACCATGAAGCCGCGCCAGAGGTTCAGCGACGGCGGCAGGCTGTCCAGCCCGCTGAGCGTGGTGGCGCCGCTCGCCGTCAGGCCCGAAACCGCTTCGAAGTAGGCGTCGGTGAAGCTCAGGCCGGGCAACTGCAGGAGCAGCGGCAGCGTGGCGAAGGCCGGCAGCACCGTCCACACCAGCGCCACCAGGAGGAAGCCGTCGCGCACTTGCAGCTCGCGCCCGGCGCGGCGCGTCCCCGCCCACAGCGCGGCCCCGGCGAGCAGGGTGACGCCCAGCGACGTGGCATACGCCGATTCCCCGCCATCGCCATAGGCGAGGGCCACGCCGAGCGGCACCAGCATGCTGGCGGCGAACAGCGCCAGCACCAGGGACAGCACGTGCAGGACGGCCGGGAAGCGCACAGCTACAGGAAGCGCGCGCCGACCTGGAACAGCTTCTCGACCCGCGGCAGCGTCTTCTTGTCGGTGACAAACACGATGACGTGGTCCTCGGCCTCGATGCGCGTGTCGTGGTGCGCCATCAGCACCTTGTCGCCGCGCACCACGGCGCCGATGGTGGCCCCGGCCGGCAGCTCGATCTCGTCGACGCGCCGGCCGGTAAGGCGGCACGAATCGCGGTCGCCGTGCACCACCGCCTCCAGCGCCTCGGCGGCGCCGCGGCGCAGGCTGTGCACCGCCACCACGTCCCCGCGCCGCACGTGCGCCAGCAACTTGCCGATGGTGGCCTGCGCCGGCGAGATGGCGATGTCGATCTGGCCGCTTTGCAGCAGGTCGACGTAGCTGCGGCGGTTGATCAGCGCCACCACGCGCCGCGCCCCCATGCGCCGCGCGAGCAGGCTGCTCATGATGTTGTTCTCGTCGTCGTTGGTCACGGCGACGAACAGGTCCATCTCGGCGATGTTCTCCTGCTCCAGCAGTTCCTCGTCGGTGGCGTCGCCGTTCAGCACCAGGGCGCGGTGGAGCCGCGCCGCCAGTTCCTCGCAGCGGCGCTTGTGGTGCTCGAGCAGGCGCACCGAGTAGTCGGCTTCCAGCGCGCGCGCCAGGCGCAGGCCGATGTTGCCGCCGCCGGCGATCATCACGCGCTTCACCGGCTGGTCCATGCGGCGCAATTCCTTCATCACCTGGCGGATGTCGTCGGCGGCCGCCAGGCAGAACACCTCGTCGCCGTCCTCGATCACCGTGTCGCCTTCGGGCAGGATGGCGCGGTCGCGCCGGAAGATGGCGACGATGCGCGTATCGATGTTCGGGATGTGCGCACGGATGTCCTTCACCGGCCGGCCGACCATCGGCCCGCCCCGGTAGGCGCGCACCGCCACCAGGCTGACCTTGCCGCCGGCGAAATCGAGCACCTGCAACGCTTCAGGGAACTCGACCAGCTTGACGATGTAGTCGGTGAGAACCTGTTCGGGACAGATCGCCAGGTCGACGTCGAAGCCGTCCGCCCCGAGCACGATCTTGTCGTCGAGGAAGGCGTTGGCGCGGATGCGCGCGATGCGCCGCGGCACGTTGAACATGCGCGCCGCCAGCTTGCAGGCCACCAGGTTGGTCTCGTCGGATTGCGTCACCGCGATCAAGAGGTCGGCATCCTCGATCCCCGCCTCGATGAGCACCGACGGGTACGAGGCGCTGCCGGTGACGGTGCGCAGGTCGAAGCGCTCCTGCAGGGCACGCAGGCGTCCCGGCTCCAGGTCGACCACGGTGATGTCGTTCTGCTCGGAAACCAGGCTCTCGGCGACCGAGCTGCCCACCTGCCCGGCCCCGAGAATGACGATCTTCACGTCGGAATTTCCCCTTGCGCAGAGCGCGGCATCCTATGCCCTTTCATCCTTCCTCGCGCCGGCCCACCGGCAGGCCGAGCGCCTTCAGCTTGCGGTACAGGTGCGTGCGCTCCAGGCCGCTGCGCTCGGCGACGCGCGACATGCTGCCGTTCTCGGCGGCCAGCAGGTTCTCGAAATACACGCGCTCGAACGCCTCGCGCGCCTCGCGATAGGGCCGGTCGAGCGCCAGGTCGGCCGCCTCCTGGCCCGCCTGCGACGAGAGCACCCGCTCGACGTCCTCGACGCGCACTTCTTCCTCCAGCGAAGTGATGGCGAGGTTCTTCACCGCGTGCTCCAGCTCGGCGAGGTTGCCCGGCCAGCGGTGCTGGCGCAGCGCGTTGAGCGCCGCCACGGCGAAGCGCCGCGGCGGGCAGGCGCGGGACTCCACCAGCTGCGCCAGCATCTGCGCGCCGAGGTCGGGCACGTCCTCGGCGAACTCGCGCAGCGGCGGCAGGCGCAGCGTCAATTCGCCCAGGCGCGCCACCAGCGCGGCGTCATAGCCGCAACGCTCGACCAGCGTCTTGGCGTCCAGCGGGGAGAACGAGACGATGCGCGTCTTGTGCTTGTCGGCGCGCGCCAGCAGGAATTCGAGGTTCTTCTGCTCGCTGCGCGACAGGCGCGACAAGTCGGGGAGGAACAGAATGCCGCCGCCGGCGCGCGCCAGCAGGTCGCTGGAGGCCTCCGCCAGCAGTTCGGCGCCGGCCAGGAACGGCGCCCCCGGCGCCGCCAGCTGGCGCGCGAACAGCTCCGGCAGCATGCCCGGCTCGCCGCGCAGCAGCAGCGGCGCCGAGGTCTGCGCCAGCTGCGCCAGGCGCTTGCGCAGTTCGGCGAGCGAGGCCGAGCGGCCGAGCATCGCCATCGACAGCTGGCGCGGCGCGGCGAGCTCGTGGTTGCGCAAGGCGCGCTTCACCGTCGTCAGCAGGCGCTGCAGGGCGATCGGCTTTTCCAGATAGTCGAGCGCGCCGATGCGCGTGGCCTCGACCGCGGTCTCGATGGTGCCGTGGCCGGACATCATCACGACGGGCATGGTCAGCTGGCCGCTGCCGGCCCATTCCTTGAGCAGGGTAATACCGTCGGTGTCCGGCATCCAGATGTCGAGCAGCACCAGGTCGGGGCGGTTCGCCTCGCGCAGCCGCCGCGCGGCGCCAGCGCTGTCGGCGAGCAGCACGCCGTGTCCCTCGTCGGCGAGAATCTCCGAGAGCAGCTCGCGGATGCCGACCTCGTCGTCCACCACCAGGATCTGCGCCATGGCGCCTTCAGGCCGCCTGCGCCAGCGGCAGCAGCACGCTGACCGAGGCGCCGCTCTCGGGGCGGTTCTCGATGGCGATGCTGCCGCGGTGCTCGTCGACGATCTTCTTGACGATCGCCAGCCCGAGGCCGGTGCCGCGCGGCTTGGTGGTGACGTAGGGCTCGAAGATGCGCGTCATGAGTTCTTCCGGAAAACCGTCGCCGTTGTCGGTCACCGACAGGCGCAGCTTGTCGCCGACCAGTTCGGTGCCCACCTCGATGGCGGGCGCGAGGCGCGGCTCCTTGCGGTGTTCCAGCGCATCCTGCGCGTTCTGCACCAGATTGTGGATCACCTGGCGGATCTGCGCGGTGTCGGCCCATACCGACGGCAGGCCGGGCGCCAGCCGCGCGGTGATCGGCACGCGCGAGGTTTCGTAGAGCGCCAGCACGTCCGTGATCAGCGCATTCAGGTCGAGCCCCGCCGGCACCGGCGCCGGCAGGCGCGCGTAGTCGCCGAAATCGTCCACCATGGACTTGAGCGCCGTAACCTGGTTGACGATGGTCTGCGTGCTGCGCTTCACCACCTCGGCGTCGTCCGGGGCGAGGCGGCCCTCGAGCTTCATTTCCAGGCGCTCGGCGGACAGCTGGATCGGCGTGAGCGGGTTCTTGATCTCGTGGGCCAGCCGCCGCGCCACCTCGGCCCAGGCGGTGGCGCGCTGCGCCTGGATCAGCTGCGTGATGTCGTCGAACACCAGCACGTAGCCGCCGCCGGTCGACTCGGGCAGCGCCGCGCCGCGCGCCAGCAGCGTCTTGCCGGTGCCGCGCAGGTTGATCTCCTGCTGCCAGGTCTTGTCGCCGTGCTCCAGGAACTGGGCGCGCACGCCGGCGGCAAAGGTCTCCAGCGCCGCGCTCCACGCCGCCAGCGGCCGGCCGGCGTGCGCCTGCAGTTCGCTGCCGAGAATCTCGGCGGCACCGCGATTGGAGATCGTCAAGCGCAGCGTGCGATCGAACACCAGCACGCCGGCCGACAGGTTGGCGAGGATGTTCTCCAGCGAGGCGTTGGCGGTCTCCAGGGCGATGCGGTTGCTCTCCACCACCTTGCGCGCCTCGTCGAGCTGGCGCGTCATGGAATTGAACGACTCGGTGAGCACGCCGAGCTCGTCGCGGCTGGTGACCGGCGGCCGCTGCGAGAAGTCGCCGCGCGCCACCGCCTGGGTCGCCTGCGCCAGGTTGGCGAGCGGCGCCGACAGGCGCGCCGACAGGATCGCCGCCAGCGAAACGGCCACGAACAGGCCCATCAGCAGCGCCAGCGTCAGGGTGACGATGTAGATGCGCCGCAGGCCCTGGCGCGACAGCGCGAGCTCGCGGTAGTCGCGGTAGGCCGCTTCCACCGCCTCGGCGCTGCGCGCCAGTCCCGCGGGCACCATCTGGCGCAGCTGCAGGAAGCGCGATTCGTCGGCGATCGCCAGACCGGTCACCGGCAGCACCACGCGCAGGGCGAGCGGCTTGCCCTGCTCGGCGTCGATCGAGGTGTAGCCCCGCGCCGAGCGCGCCTGCCGCAGCATCTGCGCCGTCGGCAGCTCCGGCAGGAACCGCGCGACGTCTTCCGTGGCGCTCGCCATCAGCGTGCCGTTCGCACCGACCAGCACCGCCTCCTGCACGCCCGCCTGCTCGCGCAGGCGGTTGAGCAGCGCGACCTGCTGCGCCGGCGAGCGCTCGGCCAGCTCGAGCGCCATGGCGCGCCCCTTGGCCTGCATCTCGGCGAGCATGCGGTCGACGGCCGACTGGCCCAGGCTGATGCCGCCTTCGAGCGCCGCGTCCACCTTGACGTCGAACCAGGATTCGATGCTCTTGGTGAGGAACTGCACCGACACCGTGTACACCAGCACGCCCGGCACCACTGCCATCATGGCGAACAGCAGCAGGAAACGCAGCGTCAGGCGCGAACCGAACGCGCGCCCGCGATAGCGCCGCACCACTGCCGCCAGCTGGTAGGCGACCAGCGCGGCGAGCGCGGCGGCGAGCGCGGCGTTCAATCCGAGCAGCAGCGGATAGTGCTCCGCCAGCATGGTCGAATCCGCGGCGCTAGCGGTGGCGAGCAGGAACAGCAGGACCCCGGCCAGCGCCGCGCCGACGATCAGCAGGACCCTCACCGCGCGCTCCCTTCTTGCGCTTCGGCGGGCGCGGGCGCGGGGGCCGGCGCGGGCGGTGGCGCGGGCGGATCGAAGATGAAGCGCTTCCAGGGCGATTCCAGGCGCAGTTCCCGGCTGGTGAGCGCGCTCACCTGCAGCGGCCGGGGCAGCTGCGCGGTGTCCAGGCGCATGCGCACCGCAGCGTCGTAGGACGCGCCGCGCAGCGTCACCGAACGCTCCAGCACCTGCCAGTTGCGCAGCCGGCGCATGACGTCGAGCGCTTCGTCGAGCGTGGCGAAGTTCTGGTGCAGCGGACCGGTGGTCAGCCGGTACTGGCGCGACAGCGCGTGATACGAAAGCCGCAGTTGCGTGACGCGCGACACAGCGTGCTCGTCCCACCAGTACCAGCGGGGGCGGGTCAGTTCGAACTCCACCACGAAGTACAGCGGCACCCCGTTGGCCACCGTCTCGCTCAGCCGGGAATTGAACTCGAAGGCGAAGTCCGCGCTGAGCAGCAGCCCCTCCTCGGAGGCGGCGAGGCGCGCATCGAGCACCTCGATGTCGTCGGCGCGCGCGCACAGCGCGGCGGCGCAGGCCAGGGCAACGAGGAATCTGGAGCAGAGGGCGCTGACTCGCATCGCGCGCCGCGTCAGGCGGCCTTCTCTAGCAGGCCGTAGAAAAAACCGTCGTGCTGCGCGCACGGCAGCAACCGGGCGGGCACGCCGCCCGGCAGTGCGCGATGCCGCGCCTGCGGCTCGCGCGCGCAAAACTCCTCCAGCACCATGCCGTTCTCGTGCGGAAACACCGAGCAGGTGACATACAGCAATTTACCACCCGGGGCGAGCACCCGCCAAAGCGCCTGCAGGATCGCCGATTGCCGCCGCGCGAACCCGGATACGTCCTCCGCGCGCCGCAGCCACTTGATGTCCGGATGGCGGCGCGCCACGCCGGAACCCGTGCAAGGCACGTCGGCCAGCACGCGGTCATAGGCTTGCCCGTCCCACCACGCCTCCGGCGCGGTGCAGTCCGCGACGTGCACGCTGGCCGTGAGCCCGAGGCGCGCGAGCCCCGGCTCGATGCGCGCGGCGCGCGACGCGTCGGCGTCCAGCGCGGTGAGTCGCAGGTCCGCGCTTTCGAGCAGATGCGCGCTCTTGCCGCCGGGGGCCGCGCAGGCGTCGAGCACCCGCTGGCCATCCGCCAGGTCGAGCAGGCCGGCGCAGCGTTGCGCACCCGCATCCTGTACGGAGACCAGTCCCTCGGCGAATCCCGGCAGCTGGTCCACCGGCACCGGCTTGTCGAGCAACAAGGCGCAATCCCCCACCCGTTGCGCAGCCAGGCCGCACTCCGCGAGCTGGCGCAGGTAGGACTGCGCGTCGGTGCGTCGCCGGTTGACGCGCAGGCACATCGGCGGGTGCGTGTTGCCCGCCGCGAGAATCTCCTGCCATTCCCGGGGATAGGCGCTCTCGAGCATGTCGATCCACCAGCGCGGATGCTGGAAGCGCGCCTGCGGGTCGGCGGCGACGCGGCGCTCGAGCGCCTCCCGGGAGCGCAGGTAGCCCCGCAGCATGCCGTTGACGTAGCCGCGCGCGGGCCATTGTTCCAGCAGCGCGCAGGCGCGTACCGCCTGGTCGACCACGGTGTATTCGGCGTAGCGGCCGCAAGCCAGCGCATAGAGCGCGCACCAGAGCAGCGCCTGCACGCGCGGCTCGGGCGCCCCCTTGTGCGACAGCGTCTGCACGATCGCCTGCACACGCCCGTAGCGGCGCAGGGTCCCGTAGCACAAATCGAGCAAGGCGCCACGCTCCGCGTGGCGTTCGAACGCGCCGTCGAGGCTGCGCCCGGCGGCGACGCGCGCCACCGCCCGCGCCGCCTCGGCAAGCGCCGGCGCGAGATCGGCGTTGCGCTTCATTGCAGGCGCTCGCCTACCGCGATCGCACAACCTCGCAGGAACGCGTCGGCGTCGAGCCGCCGGCCGCCCGCGCGCTGCAGCGCGAGGATGCGCAGGGCGCCCTCGCCGCACGCGACCAGGATTCCCGCGGGTCCGGATTGCAGCACGGTGCCGGGCGCGCCGCCGCCGGCATCGGCCGTCGCACGCCAGATCTTGAGCGTCTCCCCGCGCCAGGACGCCGCCGCGCCCGGCCAAGGGCGCAGCGCCCGCACCAGGCGCTCCACCTCAACCACGGGGACCTGCCAGTTGATCAATGCCTCGCGCTTGTCGATCTTGCGCGCGTAACTCATTCCCGCAGCCGGCTGTGGCACCGCGCGGATGCGCCCCGCTGCCGCATCGGCCAGAGCAGCGACGATCATGACCGCCCCCAAGGCGGCGAGCTTGTCGTGCAGCGTCTGCACATCGTCTTGCGCGTCGATGGCAATGCGTTCCTGCGCCAGCACCGGGCCGGTATCGAGACCCGCGTCCATACGCATGATGCTGATGCCCGTTTCGGTATCGCCGGCCAGCAAGGTGCGCTGGATCGGCGCCGCGCCGCGCCAGCGCGGCAGCAGCGAGGCGTGGATGTTCAGGGCCCCATGCGGCGCGACATCCAGCACCGCCTGCGGCAGGAGAAGGCCGTACGCGGCGACCACCAGGGCGTCAGGCCTTGCGGCGCTGATGCGCGCCTGCGCGGGCGCGTCTCGCAGCGTATCGGGCTGGAACACTTCCAGGCCGCGCGCGCGCGCGAATTGCTTGACCGCGCTTTCGGCAGGCCGCATGCCGCGCCCGGCCGGGCGGTCGGGCTGCGTCAGCACCAGCGGCACCGCGTGACCCGCATCGAGCAGCGCGGCCAGCGCGCGCTCGGCGAATTCAGGGGTCCCCGCGAAAACTAGGCGCAGGAAGGCTTAGGCGGACTTGCGCAGCTGCTTGGCGAGCTTGGCGCGCACGCGCTGCTGCTTGAGTTGCGAGAGATGCTCGACGAACACCTTGCCCTTGAGGTGATCCATTTCGTGCTGGATGCACACCGCAAGCAGGCCCTGGGCTTCGAGCGTGAAGGGTTTGCCGCTGGGGTCATAGGCGCGCACCCGCACGCGCTCGGCGCGCTCCACAATGTCGTACACGCCAGGCACCGACAGGCAGCCTTCCTCGATGTCGGAAATCCCGGCGGCCTCGACGATCTCGGGATTCACCAGCACCACCAGGGAATCGTGGCGCTCGGAGACATCGAGCACGATGACCTGCTTGTGGACGTCGACCTGGGTCGCCGCCAGCCCCACGCCGGGGGCTGCGTACATGGTCTCCGCCATGTCGCGCACGAGTTTCTTCAGGGACTCGTCGAAGACGGTGACCGGCGATGCCAATTTGTGGAGCCGGGCGTCGGGGTAGCGGAGGATATTCAGCAGGGACATCGGATGGGCAAATAGTGTTGCAAATTGAATCGATTAGATGCAGAATCTAAGGCAGCAGATAAACAATGCGCCGTTTGTGCTAAATTTGGATGGCCGAGGGACTTTTCAAGGCAGCCCGGGAACATGGATGAGGTTCGGGGGCACCATGCACGACCAATTGCGTAAGTCTATCACAACGCTCGCTTTTGCCCTATCCGGCCTGCTGGCCGGCGCGGCTTTTGCGCAGGTCCCGGCAACCCCGCTTGCGTTCAAACAGGACGCCCCGGATCGCTACGTCGTGGTGCGGGGCGACACGCTTTGGGGTATTTCCGAGCGCTTTACGGATTCGCCCTGGCGCTGGCCCGAAATCTGGAACTTCAACCGCGAGCAGATCAGGAACCCGCACTGGATCTACCCGGGCGACGTGATCGTGCTGGACCGGGTCAGCGGCAAACTGTCGATCGCGGGCGCGGACGGCGGCACGGGTGCCGGTACCGGCGCTGACGGCAGCGCGGGCGGCGCCGCCGGTGCGGGCGATCCGCGGCGCGGTCTCGGTGTCGGCGGCGTCGTCGGCACGGTAAAGCTCTCCCCGCGCATGCGCGCCGAGTCGACCGCGCGCGACGCCATCCCGAGCATTCCCGCCAATGCCATCGAGCCTTTCCTGTCGCGCCCCCTGGTGATCGAGCCCGACGGCCTGGATAACGCGCCGACCATCATCGCCACGCAGGAAAATCGCGTCATCATCGAATCGGGCAATCAGGCCTATGTGCGGGGCATGGGCAATTCGAAGGAAGAGAACTGGTTCGTCTATCGCCGCGGCAAGCCGCTCGTCGATCCGGATACGAAACTCACGCTCGGCTACGAGGCCGTGTACCTGGGCACCGCGCGCGTCACCCGCGCCGGCGATCCCGCCATCGTGCAGCTGACGACCGTCACGCAGGAAGTCGGCACCGGCGACAAGCTGGTCCCGGTGGGAGTGCCGGAAGTGCCGAAATACGCGCCGCATGCCCCTGCCGTGTTCATGCAAGGCAGGGTGATGAGCATCTACGGCGGCCTGGGGCAGGTCGGCGAGGCCGGGCCGCAGGCCATCATCACGCTGAATCGGGGCCGCTCCGATGGCGTGGAAGTGGGCCATGTCTTCGCCCTGTACCGGCCCGGTCCGGTGATTGCCGACGCCTCAAGGGCCACGGGGGCGACGCCGGCGACTTTCAAGCTCCCCGACGAACGCTACGGGTTGGCATTCGTGTTCCGGCTCTATGACCGGGTTTCCTACGCTTTGGTGATGCGCATATCGAGGCCGGTGAACCCGCTGGATGTCGTCCAGACCCCCTGACCCGACCCGCGGGGGACGATTCCTCCGCGCCTTGCCGCCGGAATGAGCCGCGACCCCGGGCTGGCAAGCTGGCTGCAACTCACGCTCACGCCCGGGCTCGGTGCCGCCGCCATACGCGGCCTGTTGAAGCAATTCGGCCTGCCGGAGAGCGTTCTCGGCGCCACGCGCGCGCAGCTCGAGCGCGCCGCCGGTCCCGCAGCCGCGGCGTTGCTGCGTCCCGAAGGCATAGCCCCCGCCATCGAGCGCAGCCTGCGCTGGGCCGAGGAACCCGGGCACGCCATCGTTACGCTCGCCGACGCGGCCTACCCCAGGCTGCTGCTCGAAACCCAGGATCCGCCGCCGCTGCTGTATGCCGTTGGCCGCCTGGAACTTCTGGAGCGTCCGGCGCTCGCCGTGGTGGGCAGCCGCAATGCGACCACCCAAGGCGCGCGCAACGCGGAGCAGTTCGCCCAGGCATTCAGTGAAGCCGGCCTGACCATCGTTTCCGGGCTGGCGCTCGGCATCGATGCCGCCGCGCATCGCGGCGGCCTGGCGGGAGCCGGTTCCACCATCGCGATCCTGGGCACCGGCGTGGACGTGGTCTACCCGCGCCAGAACGCCGCGCTGGCGCAACGCATCGGCGAATCCGGCCTGCTTCTGTCGGAGTTCGCACTGGGGACCGCAGGCGCGGCGCACCACTTTCCGCGGCGCAACCGGCTGATCAGCGGCCTCGCGCAGGGCTGCCTGGTGGTGGAGGCTGCCCTCGCCTCCGGTTCTCTCATCACCGCCCGCGCGGCGGCCGAGCAAGGGCGCGAAGTGTTCGCCTTGCCTGGATCGATCCACTCGCCCCTGTCCAAGGGCTGCCACGCGCTCATCAAGCAGGGCGCCAAGCTGGTCGAGTCGGCCGACGACGTGCTGGCCGAGCTGACGGCCTTCCGCCGCACCGGTTACGCCTCCACGCGTGCGCAGCCCGCCGCGCCGGAAGGCGAGCCGCTGCTGGACCAGATGGGTTTCGATCCGGTGGACGTGGATTCGCTTTGCGCGCGCACCGGACTGGCCGCCAAGCAAGTGACAGCGGAATTGCTGCGGCTCGAGCTCGCGGGGCGAGTCGCCGCGCTGCCGGGCGGGATGTATCAACGGCTGGCCTGAACCTCAACCGGGAGAACACGAACATGTTCGACGTCCTCGTCTACCTGTACGCGAACTGCCACCAAGCCGACGTTTCGCATGACCCGGACCGGGTGGCGCGCAAGCTCTCGGCCGCAGGGTTCGAGGACGCGGAAATCAGCGCCGCCTTGCACTGGTTCGCCGGGGTGGTGCGCGCGCCGCAGCGTTCGCTGGCGCCGCTGCCCGACCGGGGCCGGGCGTTCCGCGTCTTCGCGCCCAAGGAAACGGCCAAGCTCGATGTGGAGTGTCGCGGCTTCCTGCTGTCGCTGGAGCAGTCGGGCATCCTCACGCCCCAGTTGCGCGAGCACGTCATCGAACGCGCGCTGGCGACCGCGGACGAGGCGCTGGCGCTCGAGCAGCTCAAGCTGATCGTGCTGATGGTGCTGTGGAATCAGCAGGCTCCGTCCAGCCAGCTGGTGGCCGAGGAACTGATGTCGGCGCGGGGCGCGCGGCTGCCGAACTGAGCGGCGCGCGCGCCGCGGTTGTAAGAGCGCGATCTTTGCGGGTATCCTCTGCGGCCTTTCGCGCCGCATGAGCAAGAAACTGATCATTGCCGAGAAACCTTCCGTCGCCGCGGACATCGCGCGCGCGCTGGGCGGTTTCACGCGCAAGGGCGACCACTTCGAGAGCGACGAGTACGTGCTGTCGTCGGCCGTGGGCCACCTGCTCGAGCTGGCGGTGCCGGAAGAGTACGACGTCAAGCGCGGCAAGTGGTCGTTCGCCAACCTGCCGGTGATTCCGCCGCATTTCGACCTGGCCCCCATCGAACGCGGGGCGGACCGGCTCAACCTGCTGCTGCGGCTGCTCAAGCGCAAGGACGTCGGCGCGCTGGTGAACGCCTGCGACGCCGGGCGCGAGGGCGAGCTGATCTTCCGCTACATCGTGCAGCATGCCCGCGCGAAGAAGCCGATCCAGCGCCTGTGGCTGCAGTCGATGACGCCGGCGTCGATCCGCGACGGTTTCGCGCAGCTGCGCGCCGACAAGGAGCTGCTGCCGCTCGCCGACGCCGCCAAAAGCCGCTCGGAGGCCGACTGGCTGGTGGGCATCAACGGCACGCGCGCCATGACGGCGTTCAATTCCAAGGAGGGCGGCTTCTACCTGACCACGGTCGGCCGCGTGCAGACGCCGACCCTCACCATCCTCGTGGAGCGCGAGGAGCGCATCCGCGAGTTCAAGGCGCGCGACTACTGGGAAGTGCACGCGCGCTTCGGCGTCAAGGCCGGCGAGTACGCCGGGCGCTGGTTCGATCCCGAGTTCCGCAAAGCCGAGGACGCCGAGCGCAAGGCGGAACGGCTGTGGCAAGCCGCTGCCGCGGAGGCGGTCGTCGCCGCCTGCAGCGGCAAGCCCGGCACCGTCAGCGAGGAGACCAAGCCGACCACGCAAGCCTCGCCCCTGCTGTTCGACCTGACCAGCCTGCAACGCGAAGCCAACGGCCGCTTCGGCTTCTCGGCGCGCGGCACGCTTTCCCTGGCGCAGTCGCTCTATGAGCGCCACAAGGTGCTGACCTATCCACGCACGGATTCGCGCGCGCTGCCGGAGGACTACGTCGCTACGGTGAAAAAGGCGATGGACATGCTCGCCGGGGACCGCGCGTACGCGCCCTTCGCCAAGGCGGTGTTGAAGAACGGCTGGGTGAAACCCAACCGCCGCATCTTCGACAACAGCAAGATCTCGGACCACTTCGCCATCATCCCGACGCTGCAGGCGCCCAAGAACCTCAACGAGGCCGAGCGCAAGCTCTACGACCTGGTGGTGCGGCGCTTCCTCGCCGTGTTCCACCCGTCGGCGGAGTTCCTGCAGACCACGCGCATTACCACGGTCGGCGAGCATCGCTTCAAGACCGAGGGCAAGGTGCTGCAGAGCGCCGGCTGGCTCGCGGTCTACGGGCGGGCCACGCAGGACGAGAGCGAGAATCTGCCGCCGGTGGGCAACGGCGAGAAGGCGAAGACGCTCGAGGTGAGCGCCAGCGCGCTGCAGACCAAGCCGCCCGCGCGCTACAGCGAGGCCACGCTGCTCTCGGCCATGGAAGGCGCCGGCAAGCTGCTGGAGGACGATGAGCTGCGCGAGGCGATGGGCGCCAAGGGGCTCGGCACGCCGGCGACGCGGGCGGCGATCATCGAAGGCCTGATCCGGGAGGAGTACGTGCACCGCAACGGCAGGGAGCTGGTGCCGACGCCGAAGGCGTTCTCGCTGCTGTTCGCGCTGCGCCATTTCGGCGTCACCGAGATCACCTCGCCGGAACTCACCGGCGACTGGGAATTCAAGCTCAAGCAGATGGAACGCGGCCAGCTGCGGCGCGAGGAATTCATGGAGCATATCGAGCAGGTGACGCGCGACCTGGTCGAGCGCATCAAGCACGGCGATATCCCGGACACGGCGTTCGCCACCGTGCCGGCGCCGTGCCCCAAGTGCGGCGGCAGCGTGCAGGAGAACTACCGCAAGTTCCAGTGCCAGAAGTGCGACTTCTCGATCTGGAAGGTCACCTCGGGGCGCGAATGGTCGGCCGAGGAAGTGGCCGAGCTGATCACCAAGCGCTACGTCGGCCCGTTGACGGGTTTTCGCAGCCGCATGGGCAAACCCTTCGCTGCCGCGATGAAGCTCAATGAGGAGTTCCGCACGGAGTTCGACTTTGGGCAAGGCAGCGCTTCCGACAGCGGGCCGCCGCCGGACTTCAGCGGGCAGGAACGCCTCGGCACCTGTCCCAAGTGCGGCTCGGGCGTGTACGACCATGGGGTGGCGTACGTCTGCGAGAAGTCGGTGGGTGCGGAGCGCAGTTGCGACTTCCGTACCGGGAAGATCATCCTGCAGCAGCCGATCGAGCGCGAACAGTTGCAGAAGCTGCTCGCCACCGGGCGCACCGACCTGCTGCCGCGCTTCGTCTCCAAGAAGGGGCGCCCGTTCAAGGCTTTCCTGGTGAAGACTCCGGGCGGCAAGATCGGCTTCGAGTTCCAGCCGCGCGCGCCCAAGCCGGGCGCGGCGGCCAAGCCGGCGTCTGCGCCGCGCGCCGAGGTCACGCCGATCAAGAAAGCGGCCGCGGCGCGCACTGCCGCGGCGCCAGCCAGGGCTAAACGTCCAGGTTCCGCACGCCGAGGGCGTTCGACTCGATAAACGCGCGGCGCGGCTCGACCTCGTCGCCCATCAGCTTGGTGAAGATCTCGTCGGCGGCGATGCCGTCCTCGATCTGCACCCGGAGCAGGCGGCGCATGGTCGGGTCCATGGTGGTCTCCCACAACTGCGTCGGGTTCATCTCGCCCAGCCCCTTGTAGCGCTGCAGGCTCATGGATTTCTGCACTTCGGCGAGCAGCCATTTCATCGCCTCGGTGAAGTCCTTGACCGGCTGCTTGCGCTCGCCGCGCTGCACGAACGCGCCGACCCCGACCAGCCCGCGCAGCGTTTCGGCGGTGGAGCGGATCTGCGCGTAATCGCCGGAATGCACGAACTCGTAGTCGATCGCCGTGACGCGCACGTTGCCGTGGCGCGTGCGCTCGATGCGCAGCTGGTGGCGCTCGGTCTTCGGATCGAAATGCAAGCTCACGTGCACGCCGTTGCCCGGCATCGCCGCGGCCAGCGCTTCCACCGAGGCTTCGGCCAGGTCGCGACGCGACAAGTCCACCTGCACGCCGCGCAGCAGTGCTTGCAGGGCATCGCGGTCCACCCAGCGCGACACGCGATCGATCACCGCCTCGGCGAGCAGGAAGGCCTTGGCGAGCTCGGCCAGCGCTTCGCCGCGGATCGGCTCGCGCCGCAACGCCGGATGCAGCGCCGCGTCGACCAGCGCCTGCCGGAGCATGTACTCGTTGAGCTCGTGCTCGTCCTTCAGGTAGCGCTCTTCCTTGCCGAGCTTGGCCTTGTAGAGGGGCGGCTGCGCGATGTAGATGTGGCCGCGCTCCACCAGCTCGGGCATCTGCCGGTAGAAGAAGGTCAGCAGCAGCGTACGGATGTGGGAGCCGTCGACGTCCGCATCGGTCATGATGATGATGCGGTGATAGCGCAGCTTCTCCGGGTTGTACTCTTCCTTGCCGATGCCGCAACCCAGCACCGTGATCAGGGTGGCCACTTCCGTCGAAGAAAGCAGTTTGTCGAAGCGCGCCTTCTCGACGTTGAGGATCTTGCCCTTGAGCGGCAGGATCGCCTGGAACTTGCGATCGCGCCCCTGCTTGGCGGAACCACCCGCTGAATCGCCCTCGACCAGGTACAGCTCGCACTTGGCGGGGTCCTTTTCCTGGCAGTCGGCGAGCTTGCCGGGCAGGCCCATGCCGTCGAGCACGCCCTTGCGCCGCGTCATGTCGCGCGCCTTGCGCGCCGCTTCGCGCGCACGCGCCGCGTCGACGATCTTGGACGTGATGATGCGGGCGTCGGCGGGGCGTTCCTCGAGGAACTGGCGCAGCTTCTCGGCCACGATCTCCTCGACCGCCGGCCGCACCTCGGAGGACACCAGCTTCTCCTTGGTCTGCGAGGAAAACTTGGGTTCCGGCACCTTGCAGGACAGCACGCAGGCGAGACCCTCGCGCATGTCGTCCCCGGTGGTTTCCACCTTCGCCTTCTTCGCCAGTTCGGTCTCTTCGATGTACCTGTTGAGCACTCGCGTCATGGCGGCGCGCAGCCCGGTCAGGTGCGTGCCGCCGTCCTTCTGCGGAATGTTGTTGGTGAAGCAGATCACGTTCTCCTGGTAGGAGTCGTTCCACTGCATCGCCACGTCGACGCTGATGCCGTCCTTCTCGCCCTGCGCGCTGAACACGTTCGGGTGCAGCACGTTCTTCGAGCGATTCATGTACTCGACGAAACCGCGCACGCCGCCGGAAAAGGCGAAGTTCTCCTCCTTGCCGGTGCGCTGGTCGACCAGCACGATGCGCACTCCGTTGTTGAGGAACGAGAGCTCGCGCAGCCGGCGCGCGAAAATATCGTAGTGGTAGTCGACGGCGCCGAACACCTGGCGCGAAGCGAGAAAATGCACCTCGGTGCCGCGCTTCTCGCTGATGCCGGTCACCCGCAGCGGCGCGGTGGGCACGCCGTCGGCGAATTCCATCTGGTGCACCTTGCCGTCGCGCCAGATGGTGAGGCGCAGCCAGCTGGACAGCGCGTTGACCACCGACACTCCCACGCCATGCAGGCCGCCCGATACCTTGTAGGTGTTGGAATCGAACTTGCCGCCGGCATGCAGCTCGGTCATCACGATTTCGGCCGCCGAGCGCTTCTGCTCGTCGTCCTCCTTGATGCCGGTCGGGATGCCGCGGCCGTTGTCCAGCACCGAGATCGAGTTGTCGGTGTGGATGGTGACCACGATCTCGTCGCAGAAACCGGCCAGCGCCTCGTCCACCGCGTTGTCCACGACTTCGAACAACATGTGGTGCAAGCCGGTGCCGTCGGCGGTGTCGCCGATGTACATCCCGGGCCGCTTGCGCACCGCCTCCAGCCCCTTCAGGATTTTGATGCTGTCCGAGTCGTAGTCGTTCGCGTCGGGCAGCTGCTGTTCCGGTTCTCCCACTGCGCTTCCTTCCTCAGATCCGCATCGGCATGACGACGTACTTGAACTCGGGCTCCGCCGGAAACTGCAGCAGCGCGCTCGAGGCGGCGTCGCCGAAATGGCATTCCACTTCGGACGCCGAGACGTTGTTCAGGACATCCAGCAGGTAATTGACATTGAAGCCGATGTCCAGGGCGTCGCCGCCGTACTTGACCTCCAGTTCCTCCTGCGCCTCTTCCTGCTCGGCGTTGGAGGAAACGATCTTCAGGCTGCCGTCGGTCAGCACCCAGCGCACGCCGCGGAACTTCTCGTTCGACAGGATGGCCGCGCGCTGCAGGGACTGGCGCAGCACCTCGCGCTCCAGCGTCAGCCGGTTCTTGTGCGTGGTGGGCACCACGCGCGTGTAGTCCGGGAATTTGCCGTCCACCAGCTTGGTCACCAGCTCGACCGAGCCGAAGCTGAACGAGGCTTGCGACGAGGAAAGTTCGACCTTCACCTCGTCTTCGGTATCCGCCAGGAGCTTGGCGAGTTCCAGCACCGTCTTGCGCGGCACGATCACCTCCAGCCGCGGCAGGGTCGCCGGCAGCCCCATGGCGGCGTACGCCAGGCGATGCCCGTCGGTCGCCACCAGGCGCAGTTGCTGGTTCTCCACCAGCACCAGCAAGCCGTTCAGGTAGTAGCGGATGTCCTGCTGCGCCATCGCGTACTGCACCAGCCCCAGCAGGCGACGCAGACCTTTCTGCGTGAGCGCGAAGCGCGCCACTTCACCGCTCGGCCTGGCGAGCCGCGGGAAATCTTCCGCCGGCAGCGTCTGCAGGGTGAAGCGGCTCTTGCCCGCCTTCACCTGCAGGCGCTTGTCCTGCTGCTGCAGGGTGACCTCGGCGCCCTCGGGCAGCGCGCGCAGGATGTCGACCAGCTTGCGCGCGCCCACCGTGACCGCTTTGGTCTCGGCGCCCGCGGCAAGCGCGGAGCGCGAGGTGATCTGGATCTCGATGTCGGTGGCGAGGAACGACAGGGCGCCCTCGGCGCGCTCGATCAGCACGTTCGACAGGATGGGCAGCGTGTGGCGACGCTCGATGATGCCGCTGACCGCGGACAGCGGTGCCAGGAGATCGTCGCGCTTTGCTTTGACCAAGGCCATTATTTATCCTTAGTAGTAGTTAATAGAGTCGGCCGAAAGACGGGGACAAGACCAATTCCTCATTGCCGGCAGCGGCTTGAGCCGCGCGCCGGGCGTGGACAAGCTGTGGGCGGGGTGTGCGTGGAAGTGCACATAATTCCGCGGCCGCCGCGATCGGCGAGTTACGCACAATTCCCGCATAGGCAATCCACAGGATGTTCATCCCCGCAGCACCTGCTCCAGCACCAGGTAGTCGCGGTTGAGCACCGAATCCTTCTTGCGCAGCGAGGAGATGGTGCGGCAGGCATGCAATACCGTGGTGTGGTCCCGGTTGCCGAAGGCCTCGCCGATTTCCGGCAGGCTCATCGGCGTGAGGTCCTTGGCGAGCGACATGGCGACCTGCCGCGGGCGCGCCACGTTGCGGCTGCGCTTCTTGGAATGCATGTCGGCGATCTTGATCTTGAAGTACTCGGCCACCGTCTTCTGGATGCCGTCGACGCTGATCTGCCGGCTGGCGACGTTCAGGATGTCGCGCAGCGCTTCCTTGGCCAGCTCCAGCGAGATCTCGCGCCCGTTGAAGCGGGAATAGGCCAGCACTTTCTTCAGAGCGCCTTCCAGCTCGCGCACGTTGGAGCGGATGTTCTTCGCGATGAAGAACGCGATTTCCTCCGAGATCTGCTCGGCTTCCGCTTCGGCTTTTTTCAGCACGATCGCCACGCGCATCTCGAGCTCCGGGGGCTCGATGGCCACCGTCAGCCCCCAGCCGAAGCGCGAGATCAGGCGCTCCTCCATGCCCGCGATCTCCTTCGGGTAGGTATCGCAGGAAATCACGATCTGCTTGTGCGCCTCGACCAGCGCGTTGAATGCGTAGAAGAACTCCTCCTGCGTGCGGCCCTTGTTGGAGAAGAACTGGATGTCGTCGATCAGCAGGAGATCCAGCGAATGGTAGTAGCGCTTGAACTCGTCGAAGGATTTCTGCTGGTAGGCGCGCACCACGTCGGTGACGTACTGCTCGGCATGCGTATAGCGCAGGCGCGCCTGCGGCCGCTGCTCGGCGAGATGGTTGCCGATCGCCTGCAGCAGGTGGGTCTTGCCCAGCCCGACGCCGCCGTAGATGAACAGGGGGTTGTAGGAAATGCCCGGGTTCTCGGCGACCTGGATGGCGGCGGCGCGCGCCAACTGGTTCGCCTTGCCGGTGACAAAACTGTCGAAGGTGAACAGCCGGTTGAGCCGCGCCCGCTCCAGGGCCGGCGGCGGCGCCTCGCCGTTGGCGCGTGCGCCGGGGCCGGGGTTGCGCGTCGCCACCGGCTCGCTGCCGCGCGCCAGGACCAGCCGCAGGCCGAACTCCTTGCCGCCCGCCTCCGCGGCCAGCTTCTCGATGCGCGAGGCGAAGCGCTCCCGCACCAGTTCGAGTACGAACCGGTTGGGGGCAGCCAGCACCAGGGTATCGGGCTCCGCGGCCCCGGCGTCGGTGGCGAGCGGGCGGATCCAGGTGTTGAACTGCTGCGCGGGAAGCTCCTGCTCCAGACGGCGCAGGCAGGCATCCCAGAGGCTTTGCATGGTCTTTACGGTCTCGAGCAGCGCGTTGTTAGGGGCGGCGCCGGGGGCCGCGCTTGGCGCGCCGGCGAGGATAAAATTTTACCCGTTCCGCGCAACGTTATCCACAGGCTTGGCGCCGCGCGCGCACCTATTTGACAATGAAGAGCAGCGCAGGCTCTAATACCGCCCTTTTTCGCCGCGAGCAAGCCCATGAAGCGTACTTACCAACCGTCCAAGACGCGCCGCGCGCGACGTCACGGGTTTCTCGTCCGCAGTCGCACCGCAGCAGGCCGCGCAGTGCTGCGCGCGCGCCGTGCGCGCGGCCGCAAGCGGCTCGCAGTCTAGTCCGAAGCGGGGCGTGCCGCGTCGCAGCAGGCTGGCGCGCCACGGTTTCGGCGCAGATCGCAGGATTGCGGGGCACGCCGGGTTCGTGCAGTTGCTGGGTAACGGGACGCGGCGCAGCCTCTCCGGGTATACCTTCTATACAGCGCGCCGTGCGGCGGGCCCCGCGCGGCTGGGTGTCATGGTGACGCGCAAGCATGCTGCGCTTGCAACCGAGCGCAACCGCCTCAAGCGTTGCATACGGGAAGCGTTCCGGCTGGAACAGGCCGGGCTCGGCTCGCTGGACATCCTGGTGCGGCCGCCGTACGGTGCGCGCGCCTCGGCCGCCATGCTGTTGAAGTTGAGGGAGCTTCTGACGAAACTCGAACGATGACCGACCTGCTGCGATTGCTGCTGCGCGCCTACCGGTACTTTCTGAGCCCGCTGCTCGGGCCGGTGTGCCGCTTCCATCCGAGCTGTTCGCAATACGCGGACGAGGCGCTGGAGCGGCATGGATTGTTTGTTGGCGGCTGGCTGGCCGCGCGGCGCCTGTGCCGTTGCGGCCCTTGGCATGCCGGCGGTTATGACCCGGTGCCGGAGCGCAAGCAACCCGGGGGGCAACACGGAGAGACATGGATACCCAACGACTAGTTCTGTTCTTCATCTTCAGCTTCTCGTTGTTGCTGCTGTGGGATGCCTGGCAGAAGGAACAACGGCCGAAGCCTGCCGCCGTCGCCGCCGCGAGTGCGTTACCCGGCAAGCCGGCCGCCATTCCTGCCGCGCCCGCTGCTGCAGCCGCGGCCAAGGGAGAGACGGTTCGCGTGCAGACGGACCTGCTGAAGGTGGAAATCGACACCATCGGCGCCA
>Ga0307505_10000890_pt1 | contig 27933 bp, 19 predicted proteins | sample 23_S_MG_FD_202183 | JGI IMG/M metagenome (GOLD analysis project Ga0307505, IMG submission 202183) | Soil microbial communities from Populus trichocarpa stands in riparian zone in the Pacific Northwest, United States - 23_S | ecosystem: Environmental > Terrestrial > Soil > Riparian zone > Trees... | reverse complement strand
CCACCGCGACGCCCACCAGCACCGCCACCGTCACCGCGATCCCCACCGGCACCGCCAGCGTTACCGTTACGCCCTCCAGCACCGCGACCGCGACAGCCACGAGCACCTCCACCGGCACGCCATCCAGCACCGCCACCGTCACCGCGATCCCCACCGGCACCGCCAGCGTTACCGTTACGCCCTCCAGCACCGCGACCGCGACAGCCACGAGCACCTCCACCGCGACGCCCACCAGCGCCGCCACCGTCACCGCGATGGTCACCGGCACCGCGACCCCGACCTCCACGAGCAACGCGACAGAACCGTTCCCCGACACCGAAACCCCGACCGCGACGGCGTCCAGCACCGCCACGCCGAGCCCGATCGACACCGGAACGGCGACGGCCACAGCGACCGATTCGCCCAGCCTGACTCCAGTCCCGACACCGAGTGACACACCGTCCGCGACAGCAACGCCGGTCGAGTCGCCCTCGAGCACTCCGACATCGAGTACGACGCCCGCGGAAACACCATCGGCAACGGCGACGCCGTCGCCCACGGACGACCCTGGCTCGACGGCGACCGCAACGCCGTCGCCGACGCCGGTCCCGCCAACCGGTACAGCCACCGCGGCACCAACGGTGTCGCCGACGCGAACGACCGCCGCTACGCCGACACCTCGCGCCAGCAACGAGGACGACGGCTGTCAGGTCAACGCGGGTGCCACGGGCACCGGCGACCTGTGCGTCATCGCCCTGGCGGCCGCCCTGTTGTACCTGCGACGACGGTCCATGCGTCGGCCGGTTTGACTGATATCCACATCGCGCGACCCACGCGTAAGACTACGCACGGACTAATACGCGCGTAGTCTTCCGAGCTTTCATCCGAGGCGCCCTCTTCATACAAACACTCCATGACCTTCGACGCACATCGCTCCGCTGGGGACGTCTCGCACGGGATGGTCCAGCCTCTGATGCTCCTGCCGATTCAGTTCTTCAGCGCTCCCGACGTATCCAGGCCAGAGCGCGGGCTGATGATGGCTGTCCTCGCCGATGCGGTTCGATGCATCGAGAAATACCGCTCGTCGCAGAGCACCCGCGCTGAGCAGGAGTACGGCGAGGCGGAATCGTGGCTGTTGGCCGACGAGCCGAACTGGCCATACTCCTTCGAGCACATCTGCGCAGTGCTGAAGCTCGACGCAGACGCGGTTCGACAGCGCCTGCGTGTGCCTCAGGCGCGCGAGCCCCAGTGCTAGTAGCTTGAAACTCGCTTCGCTCGTGTAAGAGGGGCGACGGGTGCGGAGCGAGGGGCGAGGGAAGATCGTCGCTGGCGCGACGGTCGATTCTGATTTGCCGATAAGAAAGCCCTCTGCTCTCCGTGTTCTCCGTGCCGCTGTGGTGAGTTCGCACCTGGCCCTGACGGCGAAATCATCACTTTCGCTTGCGCGCCGGTCTTCTCAACGGAATGCTAGACGGCGGGGCGGCAATCGAATCACGGCCGCGTACGCGGCACTCGACGCCACCGCAGTGGCAGGAGGAGACGAGACGATGCTTACGTACACCTTGCCCAAGCTTCCGTACGCCAGTTCCGCGTTGGAGCCGTACTATTCGGCGCAACTGCTCGAGCTGCACCACGGCAAGCATCACGCCGCGTACGTGAAGGGTGCGAACACCACCCTGGAGAAGCTCGCGGCCGCTCGCGACGAGGACAACTTCGACGCGATCAACCAGTTGCAGAAGAATCTCGCATTCCACGTTTCCGGGCACGTTTTGCATTCGCTCTTCTGGCGAAACATGACCCCGGACGGGGGCAAAAAGCCGCCGGCGCAACTGGCGAAGGCGATCGCGGCGTCGTTTGGCTCGATCGACGCGCTCAAGCGTCAGATCAGCCAAGCGGCGCTCAATGTACAGGGATCGGGATGGGGCACCATGGCTTGGGAGCCGCTCGGCCAACGCCTCGTCGTCGAACAGGTCTACGACCATCAGGGGAACATCGGCAACGGCACGGTGCCGCTGCTGGTGCTCGATATGTGGGAGCACGCGTATTACCTGCAATACAAAAACGTCAAAGCCGACTGGGTCAAGGCGTTCTGGAAGATCGTGAACTGGGAGGACGTGGCGCAGCGATTCGACAAGGTGCGCACGCTCGACCTCGGCCTGTAGATAGCCAACCCCAACAAGAAAGGGACCTCGATCATGAACCCACGAATCGGATTGTGTCTCGTTCTCCTCGCCTCCGCACTCAACGCGCACCGGGCGGCGGCCGCCGAACCGGCGATCGTGCGGCCTTCCGACGCGGCGGCAACGGTGGGTGTGGGCGACCTGGATGTCGGCGCCACGTCGCTTTCCGGGACCGTCATCAACAAATCGTCGGCAACACTGAAGGAAGTTCACCTGGTGCTGCGACAGGAGTTTCACTGGACGAACGAGATGAGTCCCGGTGACGACAGCCCAGGTCGAGCGCTGCCGTTCAAGGTTGAAACGCACATCGCCCCGAACTCCAGCGCGCCGTTCAAGTTCGACTTCGAGCCGCTGCCGCAGCGTACGGACGGAACCTTTACCAACAGTTTGGAAGTGACGGGCTTCACCAAGGTCGAGTAGAGCGGCACAGCGCCGGTGTCCCGGGCCATGGCGACCCGGGACACCGGTAACGGTTCACGATGTCATTTCCGCGCGCGCCTGCTTCGCACGAGCGGCGCCAATCGCGGTTTTGACGTCCTTCTCTTCCTCGGGTGGCGGCAGGACAGCCGCCATACCGAGCGACTCGATCCACAACTCCCGGCACCAACCCGCGCTGTGGTACAGATGTTCGTCTTCCTCGTCCTCGACTTCGTCGTGCGCCTTCTTGAGCGCCTTGCGTTCCTCGCCCTTCAATTTCTTGACCGCTTCCCCGATCAGCGACCAATTGTGATGGTCCTTGGTCTCCGCCTGGACCACCATCTCGCAGGCGACCAGTTGCGCCGCTTCGGGGGGACCGGACTTCAACGCCATTTCCATCGCTTCCACCAGCGACTCACCGATGTGCCGGACGACCTTCCGACCGGGAGTTTCGGTGTCGGGGTCCAAACCCAGGTGCTCGAACACCTCGAGTAGAACCCGCTCGTGAGTCTCCGTGTGCTCGAGGTATTCCTCCCACTCTTCTTTCAGATCGTCGTTCAGGACGCAGCGAAGCGCGGTTCGATAGACCTCGAGCCCGCCGCGTTCGGTCTCCAATGCTTGATACAGCAACTCGTGTACCTGTTCGGTATTCATAATGTGTCTCCCTCTTTAGGTGGTGGGTAACGAAGTTCATCAAACACGATTCGTACCGCGCCTTGAGGCCGCTCGATTGCTAGGATTCCTGGCAATCGAGCGTCGCGGTTTACAACGTGAGTTCTTGGCGCTGGTCCGATTTACACCCAGATCTACAGCCGCCGTCCCACGGCGGATTTCCCACCCGACGTCATTAGAAAAATATGTTGGGCCGCGTGCGCAGCCCTCGCGCGAGCAAGGCGATCAACGCGTCGCGGACCTCGGCCACACCGTCGGCGACGCGATCGGGCGTGGCTGGACCGCGGACGTGTATCGGAGTGCCGAAATGCAAGCGGTACCGGACCGGCAGCGGGACGACGAGCGTCGGCGTGATCGGTGCCACGGGCGTGCGCGTCAAACGCTGGATCCATCCGGGATTCGCCAACATCGGCGCCTCCTCTTCGGAACCGACGACCGCGACTGGCACGATCGGCGCGCCGGTAGCCAACGCGACGTGCACAAAGCCCGAACCGAATTGAAGCAACTGGTAGCGCTCGCGAAACGGCCGCGCGAGCGCCTTGATCCCCTCGGGGAACGTGAGCACCACGCCTCCGTGCTCGAGAATACGCGTGCAGGCCGGGCGCCTGCCGTCGACGGCGCCGATGCGGCTTGCAACCCGGCCGAGAAAGGGCAGTTCCATCAATCGATGCCCCCCCATCCCGTGCACCAGCCGCGGCGGGTCCGCATCGAGCAGGCAAGCGGTGAGAATGTTGGCGCCGTCCCACGACAGGACGTGTGAACCGTGGTTGGCCACGAGGATCACCGGTCCGCGCGGCAGATGCTCGATGCCGAACACCTGGGTGCGGAAGTACCAGCGGTAGAAGGATGTGGTGATCAGATACAACCAACTCGCGGTATCCAGATCGAAACCGTATTCCTCCGGCTCCGCGCTCTCGAGCCGTCGCGCCCGTGCCAGTAGATCGCGGATATCGCCGCGGAACCGCGATAGTCGCGGCCGCCGCAGGGCCGGCGCGGGCCGCTGCACAGGACTTGCCCCTGGAGTCTGCACGACGCCGGTGAGGCGACCGGGTTGAATCGCGACGTCCGAACGCTCGGCTCCGGCGGCGCTCATTCGATCACCACTTTCTGACCGCCGTAGTTGCGCGGCCCGACGAAACGCGCCAGGGCCGGCGGCGAGCTGGATCGGACGAAGAACTCCGATGTCGGCGCGATGCGTTGAACTATGGGATCGACCAACCAATGGATCGACGGGCGCAGGGTGAAGCGAATGGTCTCGAGATCGCCACCCGTCCGCGTCACCCGTGCAGCCCCTTCGCGCACGAGCTCGAGATCGATCGCGCGTGGCATCGGTGTCGGCGCGACCGTGCGGAAGATCAGTCGGTCATCGACGGCATTCTCCTCGAAGTTCTTCAGAACGATGAAAATCAGCGGTCCCCAATACGTGGCGGTCGGGAGATCGACACGCTCGTCGAAGTGCTGCCGTTCGTCGCCGTCGAGGACGAAGCCATGGACGCGTCCACCTGGGACATCGATGTGCCAATCGAGCAGCTCCTCGCCGTCCGCGTCGCGGATGATCGCCCGCCCGTGCAGGCCCTCGAGCGTTCCATCGACGACACGCGCCACCGCGTAATCCTCATCACTCGATCCGTCGCGAAACCGTGTGACGCGCCTCGTGTCGAGCAGATCTCCTTTGCGCCGCTGGCGATACTCGACGAAGCCGATGACTTCCCGCCCGTCCGCCGCGAGAACACTCGTCATGCCGGCGACATCCCCTTCCATCCACGCAAGGATGATCGGCTCTCCAGGCTCGCGCGCCGGAGCCGCACCCGCATGACCGAGGAGCAAAATAGGAAGCGCGGCACGCCATACCACGCGTCGAAGGCGGCACCGGTTCAGACCCATGTCCATTGACGCTTCGGGAAAGCAGCATCCGTGCCACGGCCTTCGCACAACACGATCCCGAGGACGGCATCGGCCGAAAGGGGGGAGCGATCGATTCAACCTCCCAGGATGTCTGTAAATCTCGCTACGAGGCCGCAACGGCAAGGCTTGCGGGGACAGAAGAACTGTTGTTTATCCTCCTCGTGCGCATCGGTGGCCGTACCTTCGTCGTGGGTGCCCCTCCACTCGATACCCTGCTCGACGAAAACGCGTCGCGCGGACCCAGAGGCAACGTGGCGTGGGGAGGAATGGGTATGCCCGTCTGCAGTCGCGGCAAGATCGTTCTCCTCGGACTCGCAGCGCTGTGCGCCCTCGCGGGATCGGCTTCGGCAGGGCTGCCCACGACCGATCCCGAGCAACCGTTCTTCAGCCGCGGCGACGCGGACTGTAGCTCCAGGATCTCGGTCGTCGACCTGATCGCGACAGTCGCCGGGTTCGGATCGGCCAGCGAGTGCGCTAACGAAGACTGCGACCGCGACGGGGTGCTCACCGACCACGACTTAATCTGCGTCGCCGGTTGCCTCTTTGGAGAATGCCCTCTCGCGCCGGGCGCGCCCGAAGTCTCGCAGGTGCTGCCGGACTCGACCGGCGCGATCGCGCCCTTCTCGGCCGTGCGCATCCTGGGTGACTTCGGCCAGGAGGGCCCCGTCGTACGCGTCACCATCGGCGGGGTCGAGGCCGAGATCGTCGACGAGACCGACGACGGCGAGCTGGTCGTGATCGTGCCGGACCTACCGCCCGGACCCGCCGATCTCGTCGTCTACAACGGCGAGATCGCCGGGCGCCGCGCGCCGGTAACCGTCGCGCAGGCCGTCCCGATCGGAGAACCGGACACGTTCGAGTCCACGCTCGACCTAATCGAGGATGCCCTCGATCGTTTTGCCGCCCTGCCGCTCGAGGAGGAGTACAGCGAGGACGACGCTACCCTCTTGCGCGACGAGATCGCGTCCGCACTGGCCGAGCTAGCGTCGCTACGCGACGATCTCGACGCCGATCCGTCGTTTGACGCCGAGGCGCGGGCACGTCTCGACGCCGCCTTCGACAGCTCGGGCGTACCCGAACTCCTGCGCGCCAGCATCGCCGAGATCGACGCGATCGCCACCACGGGTAGCGGAGCGGGGCCGGCGACGCGGGCCGTGCGGGCCGCCGCCAATCTTGGCCGGACCATCAAGATCGTGCGCGGCGTCGCGGTTGTAGGCGGAGCGAGTCTGAGCGGGCCGGCGCTGATCGCGCTGGTTCTCGGCATCACCGGCGGCGTGCTCGTGACCGCCGCCCAGTCCGCGACGCCACTGCTCGTCGGGCTTCGCTTCCTCGACGCAAACTTCGACTCACGCGCCTTCCCCACGCAGGGCGGCTATGCGCAGTTCAAAGTGCGGCGGACTGTTTCCGACCAGGTCGCGCTGGTGATCCGCATGCGCGGGTACGATGCCGCGGTGGTTGCCGAAGGTTCGTCCGGCGGCGACTTCCAGATTCAGCTCCCTCGAGAGGGGGGTTCCTTTTGCGGCAAGGTCGAGTTCTTCGCGTTCGATATGATCTCGCGCCTGCGTTCCCAGACCATTCGCACGAACGTCCAGCCGCAGCTTACCGGGGTCTCGCCGACGACCGTAAAGCCGGGTTCCGGCATCTCGTTCACCGGGCACGCGCTGCGCTGTTCCGGATCGTCGACATTCGCCATCTTCGCGGGACCAACGCCTGACCAGGCGGACTTCTGCACCAACTGTGTGAGCCACGACGTACTGACGCCGAACGTCGAGCCGGGCAACTACACCACGAGCGTTGCGGTTGACGGTCTCCGCAGCAGGGAGCAGCTACCCCTGACGATCGAGACGGCAATCACAGGAGTCGAGGTCACATGTTCGTCGGCCACGATCGGTATACCGCCCGGGTCGCTCAGTTCGGAATGGCCGATCAGCGGCACTTGCACGGCGACGCCCTTGCCGCGCGACATCGTCCTGCCGCCCGGAACCACCTACGTCTGGCGCTCCTCCGACAGCGCGACCGCGACGGTCACGGCGGTGGAAGGGAACCGCGGCTCGGCAACCGTCGAAGGATCGATCCCTGGAACCACGAACATCGCGGCGGACGTGGTCGCGGGGTCACGCGTGCTCGCGAGCAGCAATGCATTCGCTCTGACCGTCGTCGATGAAGTCTTCCCTTCCGCGATGTTGACGACCTCGTCGCCACTGACGGTCGCGCCCGGTGGACAGATTTTGCTGCGCGTCACCGCGATCGACAACTTCATCGTCTCGAGCATCAACCTGCGGGCGATCGGCGAAGCCGCGGTCGAGTTCGATCAGGGGTTCCCCTGCTTCCAGCTCGAGGCCACCTGCTCCGCCGACTTCACGGTAAACGTAAAGCAAGACGGCTTTACGCAACGCCAGATCGTAGTCGTCGCCGAAGTCAGCGACGGCTCAGGGAACCATTCCAATTCGTTTCCGTTGACGTTCACCGTCGGCGATGACGACACCCGCTGTCCTCAGGTCACAATCTCCAACCCGATCGATCGCTCCACTGTCAGCGCGGGCGCGACGGTGGCGGTGCATGCAATCGCCGTCGACAACGGTGCGAACGACACCGGTGTGAAGAGGTTCGTGTACTCCGCCACCGGCGACGCGTTGGTGGCACCGGTGGCGCAAGAGCTGCCGTTGCCGCAACCGCTGCCGCAGTCTTCGCTCGACTTCAGCTTCCAGGTGAAGGACGCCGCCGCGCTCGCTGGCGTCACGAATCGCACGGTCGCGATCCTGGTGCGAGCGGTGGACGCGGCGGACAACGCCTGCGAGCAGTCCATCTCCGTCGCGGTCGTGGGATCCGGGGACGTCCAGGTCACCCTCGTCTGGTCCGACACCAACGACCTCGATCTCGCGGTCACGGACCCGACTGGCTTCACCATCAGTTACATCAACCGCACCTCCCCATCCGGCGGCATGCTCGACGTCGACGCGAATCCCGGTTGCGGCAGCGCGACGACGACCCCGACGGAGAACGTATTCTGGCCGGCCGGCGCCGCCCCGGCGGGACAGTACAGCGTCCGTGTTTCCTACTTCGCGGGATGCACCGAGCCGACGGTGTCGTCGACGTACACCGTCACCATCACGGTCGACGGTACGCAACTCATACCGATCACGAGGTCGATCGGCAGCGGCAGCCACGACGTCACGACGTTCACTCGTTGACGAATGCGCGGCCGTCGCCCGCTGTTCGCCTCAATCTCGGAACGAGAGATTCCTCCGCTCAGTGCTCCGGGGCCGCTTCGATTCGCAGCGCGGGGCCGGCTCCCTCGGGCTCGTGGATCGACTCGATCATCTCCCGCACCGCGCGCGACGGCGCGGGAAAGAACGGCGCGAGCAGCAGCGTCACCGCGAAGTTGAGCGCCATGCCGACCGCGCCGATGCCCTGTGGCCCGATGTCGAAGCACCAGCTCGGCATGCCCGCGTACACGCTGCCGATGATGTAGCTCGCGGTGAAGACGATGCCGGCGATCATGCCGGCCATGGCCGGAACGGTGCTGACGCGCTTCGAGAAGATTCCGAGCACGATCGCCGGGAAGAAGCTGGCGGCGGCGAGGCCGAAGGCGAAGGCGACGACCTGACTGACGAAGCCCGGGGGGAAGATGCCGAGCAGGCCGGCGATGACGACGGCGAGGCCGATGACGACTCGGCCGAGCACCAAGCGCTGCGCCTCGGTGGCCGCAGGGTTGACGATGCGGAAATAGAAGTCGTGGGCGACGCTCGACGAGATCACCAACAGCAGCCCGCTGGCGGTCGACAGAGCGGCGGCGAGACCGCCGGCCGCGACCAGCGCGATGATCCAGCCGGCGAGGTTGGCCATCTCAGGGGTCGCCAGGACGATGATGTCCTGATCCGGGCCGGACAGCCCTCGTGCCCGCAGCACCTCCCGGCCGTCGGCGCCGTTCGCGCCGCTCGAGTCGAGCCATCGTTGGTGCGCAACCTCGATGTCTACGAGTTCGGTCGCGCCGAGCGTGCCGCCGCGGAAGACCTCGTTCGCCCGCGCCCGCTCGGCATCGCCATCCCCGGTGTACGACAACCGCCCGTCGCCATCGTCGAGCCACAGAATGAGACCGGTGCGGCGCCAATTGTGAAACCAGTCGGGCAACTCCGCGGCGGTTTTCCCGTGCAGGCTATCGATCATGTAGTAGCGGGCGAACGCCGCCGTCGCCGGCGCCGTCAGGTAGAGCAACGAGATGAACAGCAGCGCCCAGAAGGCGCTCCAGCGCGCCGCGCGCACGGTCTTCACGGTGTAGAAGCGCACGATCACGTGCGGTAGTCCGGCCGTGCCGGCCATCAGCGCCAGGGTGACGCAGAAGACGTTGCCGCGCGACCACGCGCCGGTGAACGGCTGGGTGTAGCTCGCGAAACCGAGATCGGCGTGCAGTCCATCGAGCTTTTCCAACAGCGGGATGCCATCGGAGAGAAGCGAACTCCCCATGCCGATCTGCGGCACGGCGTGGCCCGTGAGTTTGAAGCTGATCGCGATCGCCGGAACCAGAAAGGCGGTGATCAACACCCAGTACTGCGCGACCTGGGTCCAGGTGATGCCCTTCATGCCGCCCAGCGTGGCGTACACGAACACGATCGCCATGCCGATCACCACGCCGACGGTGATGTCGACTTCGAGGAATCGGGAGAACACGATGCCGACACCGCGCATCTGGCCGGCGACGTAGGTGAAGCTGATGAAGATGGCGCAGACGACGGCGACCATGCGGGCGGCGTTCGACTCGTAACGATCGCCGATGAAGTCGGGCACCGTGTAATGCCCAAACTTGCGCAGGTACGGCGCCAACAGGAGCGCCAACAGCACGTAGCCACCGGTCCACCCCATGAGATACATGCCGCCCGTGTACCCTAGGGTCGAGATCATACCCGCCATCGACAAGAACGACGCGGCGCTCATCCAGTCGGCGGCCGTGGCCATGCCGTTGGCGATCGCCGGGACGCCACGCCCCGCGACGTAGAAGCCGCTGGTGTCGCTGACGCGGCTGAGCCAGGCGATCAGCAGGTAGACGCCGAAGCTGATCGCGACGAACAGAAACGTCCAAGCCTGAACGCTCATGGCTCGGAATCTGGGTGGGCGCCACTGCCGATGCGCGCGAGCTCCACATGGTGCTGGTCGTCGAGGCGGTTGAGCAGCAGCGCGTACACCAGGATCAGCACGAGGAAGACGAGAATGCTCCCCTGTTGCGCGAACCAGAAACCCAGGGGAAACCCGCCGAGCTGGAAGCGGTTGAGGACATCCGCGAAAAGAACACCGCACCCGAGCCCCGCCACCGCCCAGACGACCAGCAGCGCGACCATGATGCGGACGTTGCGGCGCCAATAGCGGTCGATCGCCTCGACGACGCGGGGGTCGCGCATGTCGACGGTCGTCGTGTCGGGGGCCTCGCGCATCGGGCGACCCTATCGAGCCGCGGCGCCCCGAGGCAATGCCCGGCCGCGTTCGCGCATCGTATATCGCAGCGAGACAGAGCGCGCTGCAACGATCTCGAGCTCGACGCGAATGACTACGTGATCACCGGACCTGCCGTGGCGCCTTGAAGGGCGTCCTCGCTGACCGAGACAGTCGACAGGCTGAAGCCCTCGTAGACTGCGATCCCGTAGAAGAGAAGGTCCATCGGGGAGAAGGTTGCAATCAGCAGTTCACTGACGATTGCGAAGTCGAGTTGCGGCAGCAGGTCGAGGACCGCAACTCCCTCGTTCTGCGCCACGAAGTAACAGACGGTCAACAGGTTGCCGAGCATGCAACCGACCAGAGCGAGAGTCCCACCGGCGATTGCGAAGGACTGGTCGATGCCCTTGCCGACGCCGCGAATCGCGTAGCCGACCAGGAAGCCGATGCCAACGGCCATCCAGCCGATCTGATAGCCCGTGATCACTGTGGTTATGGCCCAAAGACCGGCGCCGACGATCGCGGCCACCGTCCCGGCGACAACCGCGGCGCTGAGGTTCTGCTGGTCGCGCATACGCTGTGTCGCCATCCGCAACATGGCGCTGTCGATCTCCGGCGCCGCGGTGGCCTCCATTTCGTGCTGTGCGTGGCTCATCGCATTCCTCCGATCCTCTCGTTATCCCCCGACCCCCGACAGGACGTGAGGGGAAAGTGCCGACAGTCTGCTACGCCAAACAAGGATTGCAACCGCTATTGTCGTGAGATCGGCGACTGTGGAACTCCAACGAGGCCCGCGCCTCCCGCCCCGAAATGTCGACGATTCCCTCAGGAGGGCGAGGCTCCCGCCGAGCCGCAGTCAATCGACCGAGCGCGGCGCGGCGGGAGCCTCGCCCTCCTGTTCAGAGACGGGTTGTCTTCGCAGTGGTCCGGCGCCCGGCGTGCGGATTACTACCGACGGCCGAGCCAGACATAGAGCGCCAGGCCCCCGGCGAGGACGATCCCGGCGCGAACGTAGACTTCGATCGGATATTGGGTGCACAAACCGGCGCAGAGCAGAACGCCGATGGCGGGGGTCCAGGCCGGCGTCTGAAACACGCCGGCTGGGGCCGCCACCCCGCGCTTGATGACCAGCAGTCCGACGTGCAGCGCGGTGAAGACGCAAAGCAGGAGAAAGCTCGTCGTCTGCGCCAGAACCCGCGTATCTCCCGACAGCGCGAGTAGCGCGGCGAGGACAAACGCCGCCGCGACGGAGACATGCGGCGTGCGGCGGACGGAGTGAACGCGACCGAAAACGTCCGGCAGCAGCCCCTCTCGCGCCATGCCGTAGCCGAGGCGGGACACCATGATGAGGTTGAGCAAACCGGTGTTGCAGATGGCGCACAGGGCGATCGCGGAAAACACGCCGGTCGGCAGGTAAACCCCCGCGGCGATCACCACCTCGATCAAGGGCGTGGGCGAACCGGCCAGGGTGGCGAGCGGGACGGTCCACAGCGCCACGACGCACACCGCCACATAGATGAGCGTCGTGACAACCACGGCGATGAGAATCGCGCGCGGCAGGACGCGCGCGGGGTCGTGCACCTCTTCGGCGAGGTTGACGGTATCTTCGAACCCGATATAGGCGAAAAACGCGATCGTCGCCCCTGTCAGGATGTCGAACGGGTCGAGCGGCAGTTCGATCCGCCCACCCAACGTACCCGCCGGCAGCGTGCTCGCGTACCAGAGACCGGCTCCGACGACGAACAGCAAACCGAGAATCTCGACGCCGGTCAGAAAGAGGTTTACGCGCACCGACTCCTTGATTCCCCAGAAGTTCAGAGCCGTCATCAGGACCAACAGGCTCAGGCTGGCCATCAGCGGCGGTACGATGATGAACGTGTCCAGATAGCCGACGAAGGCGCGCGATACGGCGGCGGCACTGGTGACTCCGCTGGCGAGAACGAAGATTCCGGCGAGGAAGCCCACCACCGGCGGCGCAAAGGCGCGTCGGCAATAGGCCGATGCTCCCGCGGCGAGGGGATAGCGCGAACTGAGCTCCGCGTAGGTCAGGCCGGAGATCAGCGCCACGCCCGCGGCGACGACGAACGACAGCCACGCCCCGCCCCCCGCCGCGCCGGCCACCTTGCCGACGAGGGCGTAGATTCCAGCGCCGAGGATGTCGCCAGTGGCGTAGACCGTGAGGGCCCCAAGTCCCACGGTTCGCCGCAACTCGCTGCGCGACTCCATCCGAGGAGGGGCGTAACAACCGAGCAAAGCAGCGTCAATGAATCGGCTGCCAGTTGCGTCGCCAACGCATTGCCTCCTATCGTCCCCCGCGCCATGCCTGCCGACGCGACCAACAACAGTGGCTCGCCCATTGGACGGATTCGGCCGGCGCGCCGTCCGTTCGCGTGGCAGGCGCCCGGCCCGCCGCCGGCGCCGCCTGCGAGCACGCACCATCTCGGTCCGCGCGGCGATGAGGACCTCTGCTTCCTCTCCGGCGACTGGCGCATCTTGCAGCGACTCGATGGTCATCGCTGGTCGCTCGACGACCTGGCGACGGCGTGGATGGCGGCCGATACGGCCGCGGAAGCGCCGCCGCGGCGGATCGTCGACCTCGGCTGCGGCATCGGGTCGGTGTTGTTGATGATGCTATGGCGGTTCCCCGCCGCCACCGGAGTCGGCGTCGAAGCGCAGGAGATCAGCGTCGACCTCGCGCGCCGTTCGATCGCCTGGAACGGCGTCGACGAGCGCTGCCTCGTGCATCACGCCGACTTCCGCGACGAGACAATCCTCGCGAGAGAGAAGCCGTTCGATCTCGTGACCGGCACCCCGCCGTACCTGCGACCGGGGGAAGGAGCCGAATCGCGCCGGCCGCAGTTCGGCCCCTGCCACTTCGAGCACCGCGGCGGTCTCGAGGCCTACTGCGACGCCGCGACTCGTCTGCTCGCCCCGGACGGGGCGTTCGTTCTGTGCGCCGGCGCCGCCCAGCACGACCGCATGCTCGACGCCGCACAGCGGGCCGGACTGGCGGTGGCGCGCCGCCGGCAGGTCGTACCGCGCGACGGCAAGGCCGCGCTGTTCTCCGTGTATGCCCTGCGCCGCGCGCCCGACATCGCCGAAGCCGTCGATGATCCACCGCTGATCGTGCGCGATCGCGACGGCCACCGGACGCCGGACTTCATCGCGCTGCGGGCGGCCATGGGAATGCCGCCTTAACAGTCCGTTGAAGAACAGGCGCGCAAGCGAAAATGAGGATTTCGGCGTCAGGGCAAGGCGCGAAACCGGAAGCAAAGTCGTAACTTTTGTTGAGGATTTCGCAACGCAGCCATGACGCCGAAAGACCATTTGCAGCGCGTGCCCTGTTTTTCAACGGGCTGTTAACCGCGTGACCTGTTCCTCAACAGACTGCTATGACTCGTCCGCATGAGCGACCGCGACTTTCGTCTGGCCAAGACCGCCCGCCCCGTCCGCTACGATCTGCGCATCGAGGTCGACCTCGACCAATGGCGTTTTCGCGTCGACGAGGGCGTCGATCTGCGGCTCGACGCGCCGACGAGGGACGTCACGCTCCACGCCGTCGAGCTCGACATCCGCGCCGCGGCGGCGGTGGTCGGCGACCGGCGGATCTCCGCTGCGGTGTCCGCGAACGCCGAAGCGGAGACCGCGACGCTTCGCTTCAGCGAGTCGCTGCCGGCCGGGCCCGTTCGCATCGAGCTCGAGATTCACGGTGAGATCCGCGAGCGGTTGCGCGGCTTCTACCGTTCGATGAAGGACGGCGCGCGCTACGCGGCGACCCAGTTCGAAGCGGCCGACGCGCGCCGTGCGTTCGCCTGCTTCGACGAGCCGGAGTTCAAGGCTCGCTTTTCCCTCACCCTCGTCGTGCCGGCCGACGCGACCGCGATCTCGAACGGCGCGATCACCGGCGAACGCCCTCTCGGCGACGGCCGCAAGGAGGTGCGGTTCGCCGAGACACCGCCGATCTCCTCCTACCTCGTCGCCTATTGCGTCGGTCCGTTCGAACCGACGCCAACGGTCGAGACACCCAACGGCTGGCCGGTGCGCGTCTTCCTGCCGCGCGGCATGGCCGACAAGGGCATCTTCGCCCGCGACGCGCATATGCACTCGCTTCATTACCTCGAGGAGTACACCGCGATCCCCTATCCCTACGCCAAGGTCGATGCGATCGGCGTTCCCGATTTCGAGGCCGGGGCGATGGAGAATCCCGGGGCGATCACCTACCGGCTGACAGCGATCGCGGCCGACGAGAAGCGCACCTCGACCCACGCGCTCAAGGGCATCTACTACACCGCCGCGCACGAACTCACCCACATGTGGTGGGGCGACCTGGTGACGATGGCGTGGTGGGACGACCTCTGGCTCAACGAATCGTTCGCGACCTTCATCGGCTACAAGGCCGTCGCCGACCTCGTTCCCGAATGGGGACTGTGGCGCGACTTCGTCGCGACGCTGTCGCGCCCGTTCGCGCTCGACTCGCTGGTGTCGACGCACCCGATCTCGTTCGAGGTCAAGAACGCCCAACAGGCGACCGAGCGCTTCGACGTCATCACGTATTGGAAGGGCGCCGGCGTCGTTCGCATGATCGAGGGCTTCCTCGGCGCGGAGGCGTTCCGCGCCGGCGTGCGCACCTACTTGAACAAGTACCGCGAGAGCAACGCGACGGCCGACGACTTCTGGCGCGAGCTCGCCGTCGCGTCGGGGCGCGACGTGGCGGCGATCGCCAACGCTTGGATCCGGGAACCCGGACACCCCGTCGTCCGCGTCGCGGCCACGCCGGCCGACGGCGGCCTGAAGCTCGCGCTGAGTCAGGAGCGTTTCTTCGCCGACCCCGCGGCGGCGGACGGCGCCGCGACGCAGCTCTGGCCAGTACCTCTGGTGTTCAAGTACGGACGCGGCGAGTCCGTCGAGACCCGCAGCGTTCTGCTCGATGGGCGGACCGGCGAGATCCAGCTCGACGAAGCCGATTGGTTCTTTCCGAACGCCGAAGGCGCGGGCTTCTACCGCTTCACCCTCGACGACGCGGCGCTCGCCGCGCTCGGGTCGCGCCTGCAGCAGGTGCTCGAGCCGCACGAGCGACTCCTGCTCGCCAACAACCAGTGGGCACTGCTCAAGGCCGGGCACGTCTCGATCGAGCAGTTCCTGCGGCTGCTCGGCGCGTATGCCGGCGACGAGGATCGCGCGGTCGTCTCCATCATCGTCGAGCAGCTCGGTTGGATCGGCCTGCACGTCACCGACGACGCGACGCGTTCTGGCTTCGAAGCGCTGGTCGCGCGGACCTACGCCGACCGCATGGCCGTCGTCGGCTGGGAGCCGGCGCCGGACGAGACCGCCGACGACCGCATGAAGCGCGCGACCATCGTCGGCGCGATGGGCGGGCTCGCTCGCGTACCGGCCGTGCGCGACGCGGCGCGCACGCGGCTGGAGCGGTACTTCTCCGACTCGGCGTCGCTCGATCCGAACATCGTCTCCGCCGTGGCGAACATCGCCGCCATCGATGGCGACGCGGCGCTGTTCGAGCGCTACCTGGAGCGCAAGCGCCAGGCGACGAGCGACCCGGAAGAAGAGCAGCGATTCCTGCTCGCGCTCGGCGCGTTCGAGAAGCCGGACCTGATCGAACGCGCCCTGCGCCTGGCGATGACCGACGAGGTGCGACCGCAGGATCGCCCTTTCATGCTCGCAACCCTGCTCGGCCGGAGAGCGTCACGCGGCGCCGCGTGGCCGTTCGTCCGCGCCCAATGGCAAGAGATGAACGCGACCATGGATCCGATGCTCATGCAGGGGCTGGTGCGCGCGACGGGTCAGCTCACCGACCCGTCGATGGCGGACGAGGTGTCGGCGTTTCTCGCCGAGCGGGAAACCCCGCAGACACAAGAGACGACCGCGCAGGTCCGCGAGCAACTGCGCATCGACGCCGCGGCCGTCACACGCCTGCGACCGGCGCTCGCCGCGGCGCTGGCGTAGGAGCATCACGGCCAAGCTGCCCAGCCACTCTTGCGAGCACACGAAACACGCGCGTCATCCCGAAGGGATGCAAGAGATTAGCAGTCCCCTGCGTACTGCCGGATCGTTCAAATGAGAAACCGCGTGCGGCAATCGTCATTCCGGCGAAAGCCGGAATCCAGCCGGGATACCAGGCTGGACCCCGGCTTTCGCCGGGGTGACGAAGGGATGCGAAAGGGAAACGTCTTTGGGCTCAGCTCAACCGGCAGGCGCGCTGGTGTTGAAGATGTCGCGCGAGAGCTTCCACTCCTTACCCTCTTTCTTCCACACGACGATGTACTTGCCGTTGTCCATCGGACCCGCCGCCGTCGACATCGCGTAGGTGCCGACCTCGATCGCTGTCGTGCCGTGGACGTCGACCTCCTGGGACTTCAGCGTCAGCCCGGTGATCCCGCCGCCGACGGCTCCCTGCCAGAAGGCGACGATGTCCTTTCCTTTGAGGATGCCGGAATTCGGCGGAAGGAGTTTCGCACCCTTCGCGTACATCTTGCCGATCGCCGCCGCGTCGCCGGCTTTCAGAGCCGCGCCCAGCGCCTTGTTGTTCGCCTTGATGATCGCCGCGACCGCGGCCGCCGTTTTCGTCGCCATCGGAACCACCTCCGTATCGATTCGCCCCCGCGCTGTCGCGTTCGGGGGAGCGCTGCACCCGGCGCGTTCATACGGCCCGCGTCCGGCACCCGTCAAGCATGCCAGCGGTCATGGGCGAGCGTGGAGCCGGAGGATGCGCATGACCTCGGCGATCGCTTCGGGGTTGCCGATCACCCCGTGGCCGCTGCGGACGATGCGTTCGGAGTCGGCGCCGTCGAGGTGGCTGCTCCGATAGGGAACGACCCCGTCCGAGCCGGACTCCACGGGGCCCTCGCGCGTCTGGCCGATCACGCTGTGATACGGCGTGGCGATCGGCAGCTTCGAGAGAGCGATGAGGGCGGTGCTCTTCGCCGAGAGCGTGCGCACGGCCGAGAAGCGGCCGCCGGCGTAGAACTCCGCGGCTCCCGGCGTCATCCGGTCGGGATTCGCCTTGGCGAGTTCCGCAAAGCCGCTTTCCTCCATCGCAGGCATCCGAGCCAGGGCATGGCCCAAGCTGCCGACGATCGAGTCCGCTATCGGGCTGCCCCGGTGCGGCGCCGCCAGGAAGATGACGCGACTCACCGCCGGATTCCTCTCGAACCGGAGAACCCGCTCCAGCCCGCGAATCGTTTCGCGATCACCTTCGAGCTCCTCGGGCGGCACCCGGAAGACGCTCTGCCATACGCGGTCGCCGCTGTCGCTGACGAGCGTGTGCGAGATGACGCCGCCCATGCTGTGGCCGACGACGACGACGTCCCGCGTCGCGCGATGGCGCCGCGCCGGGTCGACCTGCGCGAGTGTCGCGGCGAGGCTCTCCCGCAAACTGGCCGCGTTGACCAAAACCGGCGTGCCATTCGCGTAATAGAACTGCCAGACCTGGTACCTCGCGCGGAGCTCCGGATCGCTGCGCACGGCGTTCACGAGTGCCGCGAAGGTCACCGGCGTCGATTGCAGGCCGTGGACCATCAGCAGCGGCGTCTTGTCCGGGTCGTACGGATCGAGGAGGTAGATTCGCGGCGAGCGCTCCGCTGACGCCGGCCGGATCATGCTCTTGAATCCCGACTTCGCCAGGCGCGCCGCGCGCGCCTTGAGGTGGTCGCCCGCGGCGGTCGGACGAAACGCGACCGGATACTCGCGGCCGGCGAGTTGCACGGGTCCGCCGTCGCTCAAAAATCGCAGGCGCGGCCTCCCGTCGCTTCGGTCGTATATCGCCGTCGCGTCGACGAACAGTCCTTCCGGCGGGTGAAAGGGAGTTTGCTCGGTGTCGTAACCGAGAACGACCGGGACACCCGCTTCCCCGAGACCGCTCGGCGGGTCGTGCACCTCGATCTCGGACAGGGGGATGTCCATCGCCGCGAGCTCGACCGAGGCACCCGCGTCCAGGAGCCGCGATGGAAACTCGATCGGTCTCGCGGCGAACTCGAGGCAGATCTCGCGAACCGCGCGGTTGTACTCCTCCAGCGTCGCCGGAAGGCCGTCGTACGCGACCTCGACCGCGCCCACGCGATCGGCCAACGACGGAGGCCTCCGCAGCGGACCACCGGCGCAACCGACGAGACAGACGACGAGAACTGCGCAGATCGCGGCGCCGGGGATTGTCGTTCTGCGCATGGAGGTAGAGTCTCCGCGGATTGGGTCGGCGATTGCCGAGGAAGGCAGGATCTCCGCGGACTCAGTTCGCGATCGTGGTGACACGTTGCACCCTCCTTTTAACGCCAAGGCGCAAAGACGCGAAGGCGCAAAGAGGTTGGATTCTCCAATCTGGCTCACTACCGGACGTTGACAACGGTGCGCGTGAGTGAGTTTGTGCCGCCAAGTCGTCCATCGAGTACCGCGGTACCGCGCAGGCGATCGCGCGGTCGTGCTGGCGAAGGATGCCGCAAGCTTCGAGGTCATCATGAGTCGAGTTCGAGACCGCTCTCACCGCATCGCACGACTGCGAACGGGCGCCGCCCACATCTGGTTGTCCGGCGCACTCGTCGCCATGCTGCTCCGTCAAGCAGGCGCCGACGTCATCACCACCTACACGCCGCCGCTGCGAAACGCCGAACAGGACGAAATCTCATGCGTCGCGTTGAACCACACAAATCAAGACGTACAAGTCTCCGCGGTACTCCGCAACGAAAGCGGTGATGATCTCGGGGGCAACGCGACCACCGTCGGCCCGGGTGAATTGGAACCACTTGTGTTCAACTCCGCCTCCGTCGGCGCCGCTTACTGCCGGTTCATCTTCGACGGCGACAACGGCAACACGCGTCTGATTGCCGCGGCGCACGAGGTGCGCGGCGTGGCGCGGCCGACGGTCACGTACTCTCCTCCAGTGTTGAGTGGGCCCACCCACCTGGTCAGTTGCATCGCGCAGAACGTCGGCGGTGCCGGGGTCGAGGTTACCGGGCGCATGCGCAACGGCGTTGGCGTGGTGCTGCAAGAGATGACGAGCATCGTCGAGGCGGGTGACGTGAGCGGCATCGTCGGGGCGACCGATCCGTTAGGCGCCACCTATTGCGAGTTCGAGTTCAACGGCAACCCATCAGCAGTGCGTGGTTACGTGTCGCTTTCGGGTCATATGGGCGAGAATACCCGCTTCATCGCGGCCGCCTCAGAGTCGCTGCCCGTGGCCGGGTCGACGCTCCTCTCGCGAGCCATCGCGCCGGACGGCGGCGTGGTGCACTGCATCGCGCAGAACCTCGACTCCGAGGCGGTCTTCGTCGACGCGGACCTGCTCGATCAAGACGGTATACCGATCGAGACATCGTCGGGGACCGAATTGCAGCCGGGCGAGGTGGCGCTCTTGACCAATAGCTCCGTCGCATCGGTCGAACCGGTGTCGTGTCGGTTCGACCTCGACACACCCGATTCGCGGGTGCGCGCCTTCGTCGCCTTCCTGGAGCCCGCCGGGGCCGGGTTGCGCCTACTGGAGGAGGCCACCTCCCCAAGTGGCACGGCGGGGCTCGGAGCAATCAGCTTCACTCCGCCGCTGCGCAACTTCGTCGAGGACAACAATCTCGAGTGCTGGCTACACAACCTCACGGCCGCGCCGTTGGCGATCAACGCCGCGCTCGTCGACGAGGACGGAAGCCCCCTCGATTCGCGCGAGGTGTTGGTCGGCGCGGGCTTGGTGCGCCGCGTCGTGCACAGCAACGAGGAGACCTTCGGCGCGCACTGCCGCTTCACCTTCAACGGCAGCCCGGCGGCGATCCGCGGTCACATCGTCCTCAACGACGGCTCGCCGCGTCTGCTGTACACGGCATCCCTGGCCAGCGCACTCACGCCTTTTCCAACCCCCACCGCGAGCGCGACGTTGACACCGAGCGTGACGCCCAACCCCAGCGCGACTCCCAGCGCCACGCTCACGCCGACCTCGTCGCCGAGCAACACCCCCACTCCCTCCCCGACATCGAGCCCGTCACACACCGCCACGTCGACACCGAGCGCCGCGCACACCGCGACTTCGACGACGACACCCAACACTCCGCACACCGCCACGGCAACACACGACGCCGCGTCCACTCCGACCTCGACAGCGAATGCGACGTCGGCTGCGACCGCGACGCCCGATGGCACGGCGAATCCGAGCCCTTCCCAATCGCCGCCGGACGCGACGGCGACGGCGTCATCCACAGGCACACCGGCCATGGCCGCCCCCGGCGACGCGAACTGCGACGGCGTCGTCAGCGCCGCGGACCTGGTAGCTGTCGTCGCCGCGATTGCCTCCGACGCCGAGCCCGTCTGCGGCGAGGATGCGAACCAGGACGGCGACGTCGATGCGGCGGACCTCGATCAGGTCGCGGCCCTGATCTTCGGTACCGAGTAGGTCAACGAGCAAGCCCCGATCACGAGCGCATGCCCCGAACTAATTGCGCTCAGCCAACGTCGACGATGTCGGTCGAGGTACCGCGCCGCTCATCGCGATCGCGCACGGCGGCGTCGAGCACCTCGATGACGCCCGCCCGTTCGTTCAACTCCGCCGCGAGCGATCGGATCATGGCCTCTTTCTGTTCCAGCGAAGCGACCCGCTCCAGCAACGCGGCGATGCGGGCGTCGCGCCCGCCCACGGCGGTGTCGAGCACCTCGACGACCCGCGCGCGCTCGTTCAACTCCGCCTCGAGCGATCGGATCATGGCCTCTTTCTGTTCCAGCGAAGCGACCCGCTCCAGCAACGCGGCGATGCGGGCGTCGCGCCCGCGAACCGCGGCGTCGAGGGACTCCGTCACCACCGCGCGTTCGCCCAATTCGGCGACGAGCGACGTGATCTTCGCCTCCTTCTGCTCCAGCTGTGACAACAGTGCGTTCACTTGATCGACAGCGGTGTCGGCGAAGCCGACCCAGGCGCTGTCGACGACACCACCGGCGCCCAGCCGGTCGCGGAGCGCCCAGCGATCGTCGTCCATGTTCGCTACAGCCCGGAGACACAGCCCCGCCGTGATGTACGCGGACCGGAGCGCCGCATCTTCGACGGCGCGCAACTCGGCCGGGATATCGTCCCGGTCGAAGAACCGCTCGATGATCGTCACGTGCTCGCGGGCGACACGGCGGCCGAACTCCGAGTTGGTGATCGAGCCGCGGTGCCTGCGCCACGCGCCGAGCACCGCGGGTACGCGTCTCATCGCCCCGCGCAGGCCGAGCCGGAGCCAGAAGTCGAGGTCGACCAGGTTTCGGTATGCCGCGTCCCAACCGCCGACGGCCAACGCGTCCGCCGTGCGGAAGGTAGCGCCGACGCCGGGCAGGCACTCGTGCCATGCCAACATGTCCACCACGCGCTCGCCGCGCACCACGTGGTCACCCATCCAGCGCCCATCCTCGTCGATGTAGGAATAGTCGGGGAACGCGACCACGACGCCGGGCTCGTCGTCCATCGCCTTCACCAACCGCGCGAGCGCGCCCGGAAGCAGCAGGTCGTCCGACGAGAGCATCATCGAAAGGTCGCCGCGGGCGAGTTCGAGGCCGCGGTTGACGGTCGCGGACTGGCCCACGTTGTCGTGGCGCGCCGCTCGAATGCGCGTGCCGTACCCCTCGAGCAGCCCCCACGTCCCGTCGGTCGACCCATCGTCGAGCACGATGACTTCAAACGGCGGTCCCTCCTGGACGAGTACGCTGTCGATCGTGAGGCCGACGTAGTGGGCGCGTTCGTAGGTCGGGATGATCACCGAAACGCGCGGATCGCTCACATCCCCTCCAGCCGATCGCCCCTGTCGTCGCGTGAGTCGAACCCGATGCGGCGCAGGCGGGGACGGGGGTCCGTGCTCTCGCCCGCTCGGCTCATGGCAACGGCTCATATCGCCTCGCATCCACCTGGATCAAGGTCGACCGAACGGAAGCCCTTGTGAAGGTTGGGCGAATTACACGGAAATTACAGGATTCCGTCAGGACTCCGGACGCTGTTGGGGGTAGTTGCACGGGGGATGATGCGACAATCCAACGACAACCGCGGAGCCCGCACCGGCACCGCCTGGGTGGCGCAGAACCACGCACGATGAAGATCACACGAAGGCGGCTCAGCCCATGCGCACTCGGGGCCTTACACAAATCATGCCGGACACACCACGAAAGGATCAGTGAATGATCGGACGACGATCTCAACTCCTTGCGGTCTTCCTCTGTCTGACCGCCGCCCCTCCGCTCTCGGCGCAGGTCCAATCGTCGGATCAGCGCAAGTGCATCACCGCGATGAACGATGCGGTCGCGGCGGTCGCACGCATTCAACTGACGGTCGCGACCAAGTGCCTGCGCGATGCCGCGAAGGGCAAGCTGCCGATCGGACAGACGGCGGAACAGTGCCTGACCGCGGATACCAAGGGAAAGGTCGCCAAGGCCTCTGCCAAGACCGCGCAGAAGGACGGCTCCAAATGCGCGGTGGCACCGGATTTCGGTTACACCGGCGCCACCGCGGTGAACGCCGCCGCGATCGCCGCCGCTCAAGGGGTCTACGACGACATCTTCGGCGTCGATCTCGACGCGGCGCTGATCGATGGGGATGCGGATGGCGACGGCGCGAAGTGCCAGGCGGCCATCGCAAAGTCCGTGACCAAGGTCGTTACGGCGATGACGGGCGAGTTTCGAGCCTGCAAGAAGAAGGGCCTGACCGACAACATCATCATCGACGCCGCTGGCCTGGAAGCATGTCTGGATGCGATCGACACCGACGCCAAGGGCAAGGTCGCAAAGGTGCTCATCAAGCTGGCCGACGAACTGGCCAAGCGTTGCGCCGCGACCCCCCAGGCGGTCTCGGCGCCGGGCCGCTGTGCCAGCGCGCCGGATCTCGCCGGGTGTCTCGAAGCGGTAGCGCGCTGCCGCACTTGCGAGAGCTACAACGCCGCCGACGACCTCGCACGCGATTGTGATCTGTTCGACGACGCCGCGGACCACGGCAGTTGCTCTTCACCCACCGACTGCATCGACAACGACGGCGATCTGTTCGGCACCAACTGCGGCCTCGGGCCGGACTGCGACGACGGCAATCCCAACGTGAACCCCGCCGCGCCCGAGCTGTGCAACAACATCGACGACAATTGCGACACGATGGTCGACGAGTTCCCCGAGGATGTCGGCACCGACTGCGGCACCAGCGATACCGCGCCGTGTGCGTTCGGAACGAACCAGTGCATCGGCGGCATGCTCATGTGCTTCGGCAACGTCGATCCCAAGTCCGAGACGTGCAACGGCGTCGACGACGATTGCGACGGCAACGTCGACCTTACGGGAGCGAGCCAGCCTTCCGACAGTGTCGGCAGCTGCAACACCCGCCCGGCGCCGCCACCCGGCGCGACCTCTCCCTGCACCGATGGCGCGAAGGCGTGCGTCGCCGGCGTGGTCCTTTGCCAGGGCGGAACCGGTCCGTCATCACCGCTCGATACCTGCGACGTCGACGCCAACTGTGACGGCGCGCTGACGAGCCAGCCCAATAAACAGACCAACGTCGCCAACTGCGGCTCGTGCGGCAACAATTGCCTCGCCGGCGCCGTGCACGCGAACTTCGCGTGCGCGGCGGGAACGTGCCAGTTCGCCGGATGCCAACCCGGTTGGTACGACCTCGACAACAACAACACCTGCGAATACCCGTGCACCCTCCAATCGGCGCAGGAGTCGTGCAACGGCGTCGACGACAACTGCAACGGAATCATCGACGAAGGCGTCGTCGCACCGAGCCCGGCCCAGGTCTGCGGCGTGTCACCCAACGCCACCGCGGCCGAATGTACGACGAACGTGACCCCCTCGTGCATCTCCGGATCGTGGCAGTGCACCTTCCCGGCCGGTGTCTGCAACGGCGGGGGTGGGTGCGCCGGTACGGCGGAGATCTGCGACGGTCTCGACAACAACTGCAACGGGCAAGTGAACGAGGGCTTCGCCGGATTCGGCAACCACTGCGAGGCGGGAACCGGCTTGTGTCGGACGACGGGTACGGTCGTCTGCAACGGCACGGGCGCGACCCAATGCTCGGCCGTGCCAGCATCATGCGCGTCACTGCCCGGCGGTTGCACGGAACTGTGCGACGGCCTGGACAACGATTGCGACGGCCCCATCGATGAGCCGTATACCAACAAGGGCGGCAACCCGGCCTTTTTCGTCCAGCCAACGGTGACCAGGGTCGCCGCCAATCAATGGATCCACACCTACGAAGCGAGTCGTCCCAACGCGACGTCGACCAATCCGGGCTCCGGCAACGGCTACTTCACTTCGGCGCCGAGCGGCGTCACTCTCGACGAGACGCCGGCCTGTTCGGTCGCGGGCGTGGTCCCCTGGTTCAACGTCTCGGGCCTCGAGGCCGATCAGGTCTGTGCGGCGGCGGGCGGCTTCGTCTGCAGCCCGGCGCAATGGCAAACCGCGTCGCGGGCGAAGACGGCGTCGTGCCTGTGGGGATACAGCCCGGACGGCAGCGCCTGCACCACGGCGGCACTGCCCAATCCGCCGAACACGCCGGGCAAGTACTGCAACCTGGCGCTGACCTATGACTTCAACCCCGGAGCGTCCGGCAGGCAGGAGGGATTGTTGCCGAGTGCTTCGCCGCTTCTGTCCCAGTGCGCGGCGGACTGGTCGGCGACTCTGGGCAACGCGGGCGCGGCGGCCAGCTTGAGCGACATCACCGGCAACTTGCGCGAGATCACCAAGCAGGGAGTCAATCAGTATCGACTGCTCGGGGGCAGCTACCCGACGGAGTCCGAAGACAGTGCGCGATACGACTTCACGTCGTACCTCGTCGATCAGAACTTCAAGCTGTACGACACCGGGTTTCGCTGCTGCTTCAATCAGGATCCAACCCAATGAGCGGCGGCGGATCGATGATGCAAGGTACGCACCTCCTGTCGCCTCCTCCGCCATGCGGGGGAGCTCGGGCGGAGGTTTCCGGCGCCGATGGATCGGCGCACTCCAACCTCAAACCTCGAAGAGGAAGCATGAGTATGACGACTGTGTCGACCCCTTCCCGGCGCCCACAGATCGGATCGGTTGCCGCGTTGGTACTCTCCTTCGCGATGGCTCTCGGAACCGTTGCGTCGGCTTCCGCCCAGGAATCGCCGTCCTGTCTGTCCCCGGATCCAAATCACTGGCCGGCACCGGCCAAGCCCTACTTCATGGTCGTGTTCGACACCTCGGGGTCGATGACGCAGCCGGTTGCCGCCAGCAACTCGTGCGGGTTTCCCAACGACCGCCTCGGTCACGGGCGCTGCGCGTTGCGCAACATGGTCAAGACCTTCACCGGGTTGGCTCACTTCGGGCTGGCATCGTACGCGGCCGCGCCGTCGGGCTGCTCAGGCGGCACCTGCTACGCCGGCTGCGGCTATGCCAGCCTGCCGGGAGACGCCGCCGGCGATTCCTGCACGGGCGGATGCGGCGCGGAACCTGTTCCCGGCGCCGCCAACTCCTCATCGCGCGCCGGCGCCAACATCCTGGTGCCGATCAATCAGGACAACGCGTTGGCACCCAGCAACCTCGTCGATCTCTTGTCGTACGACGACAACGACTGCACCGCTTCGAAGGAGTTGTTCGCGAGCGGCTGCACCCCGCTCAACGGTGCGCTGCGCGACGTGTACCGCTACCTGTCAGATCAATGGACCGCGCCGGGCGGGGGGCCCACGCATGTCTCGCCGTTGACCTCGACGGTCAACGGCGAGCGCGCATGCCGCTCGGTCAACGTCATCTTGATCACCGACGGCGATGAAAGTTGCGATGCCACCGCCGACGCGGTGGCCGCGGCGCAAGCGCTGTTCAACGGGTTCGTCAGGAACGGCATCGCGTGGAGCGTCAAGACTCATGTGGTCAACTTCGCCGGCGGTTCGGCCCCGCAAACCAATGCCATTGCCGCCGCCGGTGGTACCGGGTCTTCGCTCTTCGCGACCAATGAAGCGGAACTCACCGCGGCGATCGCCGCCGTGCTCACCAGCGCGAACAAAGCCGAGGCCTGCGACAACCTCGACAAGAACTGCAACGGCTGCACAGACGAGGGTTTCCCGCACTACGCGAACACCGGTCAAACATGCTGCGCCTGGGCGACCGCGCCGCAGCGCAACACCTGTCTGAACAACTATATGGCGTCCATCACCGTCGGCGATCCGGACGGCAACCTCGCGCTCCTGCCGTGCACGACGTTTTCCCAACAGACGCAGCCCTCTTCATGGTTGTGCTTCAATCCCGGCGAGAGCTGCGACAACATCGACAACAACGGCTTCGGCGGCATCGACGAGACGATCGTCAAGTGCGGCTCGCCGCCGCAGTGTCCGACGACGGAAGTGTGCAACGGCTTCGACGACGACTGCGACCAAAGCATCGATGAGGGTGGCGTGTGCGGTAGCTGCGTCGCGACGCCGGAGATCTGCGACGGCTGCGACAACGACTGCGACGGGATTGCGGACGATGGCGCGTTTGCACCGATCGCATGCGGCTCCGCCTCGCCGGTCAACTGCGACGGCGTGCGCTCCTGCCAGCCACCACAGGTCGTCGCACCTGGCGGCTGCGTGCCCGGGGGCGGCTACGGCGCGTGCAACAACAGCCCGCAAGCGGAGAGCTGCGATGCACTGGACAACAACTGCGACGGCATCGTCGACAACAACGTTCCACCGGCACAGTGCGATCCGGTCGGGTCCACTCCGGGGCTGATATACGGCGGCACCAGTCAGTGCGTGAAGGGACAGACGCAATGCGCCGGCGGGACGTTCGTCTGTGCCGGCGGTGCGTTGCCATCGGCGGAAGTCTGCGATGGGATCGACAACAACTGCGATGGCATCGTCGACAACGGCGCGACTGGCGTGGGCCAATCGTGCGGTCTCAGCCAAGCGCCTTGCGCCGCCGGAACGACAGCTTGCGTCGGCGGCGCGCTGGCATGTCTGGGTGGAGCCGGTCCGCAGCCGGAAGTCTGTGACGGGATCGACAACAACTGCAACGGGGCGACCGACGAGCTTCCGCTCGCCGACGCGCCGGCCGCCGGCCAGAGCGGCTGCTGGAGCACTCCCGGCAGCTCGTGCACGCACGGCGGTCTGACGTGGGACCCGCCCGCCGGTGCGACCTGCACCGGCAACGGCACCCTCACCCAACCGTGCAATCGCGGATCCCTCGCCTGCGACGACGGCGCATGGGCCTGCCAGATGGCGATGGCTCCCAGCGCGGAAGCCTGCGACGGAGTCGACAACGACTGCAACGGCAGCACCGACGAAGGCGGCAGCCTCTGCGGCGGCAGCCTCAGCTGTCAGAACGGCCTCTGCCGCCCCTGATCAACAGAAACGGCGCGTGCCCCTCACCAGGGGCACGCGCCGTTTGCCACCGTCGTCCCGTGTGGGGGCGGGTGGGGGACCCCCCACCC
>Ga0307505_10000889_pt1 | contig 27982 bp, 19 predicted proteins | sample 23_S_MG_FD_202183 | JGI IMG/M metagenome (GOLD analysis project Ga0307505, IMG submission 202183) | Soil microbial communities from Populus trichocarpa stands in riparian zone in the Pacific Northwest, United States - 23_S | ecosystem: Environmental > Terrestrial > Soil > Riparian zone > Trees... | reverse complement strand
GAACACTCTCGCGATGAACCAGTTCAACTAATGATGAACCCAGCTCGCGATGCACACACACCGAGAGCCTTCTCCCCTCCGCAGAGGGGAGAAGCTGCCGAAGGCGGATGAGGGGTCGCCCTCGTGGCAGGCACGCAGTCTTTGTTTCTTTCTCTCAGGCGCGCCGCGCGCGGCGTCGAAGAACGCTACGCGCAAATGCATTCACGCCCTACCCGCGCGCCTGGAAGGCCATCACCGCGAAGATCACCACCATGATCAGGAGGAACACGCGGCCCACTCCCATGAGGCGGCTGTGTGCGACGGGACGTGTTCCGCGCGGCTTGATGCCGGTGACCGCGGCGATGGCGGCGATGACGACGGCGAGCATGAGCCAAACCAGCCAGTTCATGACGAGCCATTCCGCAAGAGGCGAGCCAGTTGCGCGTCAGTGAATCGTTTCCTGCGGGTCGGGGGAGAGGGCGCTGGCGCGCACGCGATTGCGACCGGCTCGTTTTGCGGCGTACAGGGCGTCGTCCGCGCGCTTCTTCCAAGTGTCCAGATCCGCGGATGGATCGACCATGGCGATGCCGGCGCTGAAGGTCACCTGCAGGGGTTTCCCGTCCTTCGTTGCGTGCACGATGGAATGGAATTCGGTGAGCAGTCGCTCGAGGAGAGTCATTGCTTCGAGCTCGCTGAGGCGGTCGAGCACGAGCGCGAACTCTTCGCCGCCGTAACGGCCGACGGCGTCCGTCTGCCGCAAACGCCGGGAGAGGAGTGCGCCGAGGGAGGCCAGGACGCGGTCTCCGACGGGATGGCCGTATTCGTCGTTGACGCTCTTGAAGTAGTCGAGGTCGAGCATCACCAGCGCCTTCTGGACACCGGATCGCCGCGCGTCGAGCAGGGCCTGCTTGGCGCGGTCGAGCAGCGCGGAATGGTTGAGCAGACCGGTCAGACCGTCCCGTTCCATGAGGGCCTTGAGCATGCGGGCCCGCTCGATGCGCGAGGCCACCGCCATCAGCAGAAGAGATGGTGAAGCCGGTTTGGTGAGGAACTCGTCCGCGCCCGCCTGCATGGACTTCATGCGGCCTTCGCTCTCCGCCTCGGTGGTGATGAAGAGGAGCGGTGTGGTGGTGTAGCGTTCGTCCTGGCGCAGGTAGCGGGCCAGATCGTAGCCGCTGATCTCTCCTTCCAGGTGCACGTCCATCATCACCAGGTCGGGGCGGAACGCGGTCAGCTCGCTCTCGAAACGCGCAGACTCGGCGCAGATCCGGATCTCGTAGCCTGCGTTCTCCAGCACCGCGCGGACGAACGCCGCGTGATCGGCATCGTCCTCGACGTACAGCACTCGCGGCGTGGCCCGTCGCAGCCCGTCGACCATCTGCTTGACACGGCGCAGAAGCGCCGGATGCTGCAGCGGAAGGTTGAAGTATCCGTCCGCGCCGCAGCGCACGGCTTCCACCCGGTCCTCGAACTCACTGCTCCTTCCAATCAGGAAGGCCATGCAGCCATTGGCGGAGGGATTGGCCCGGAGCTGTTCGATCAGTGAGTACGTGGCGGGGGACTGTCCCGCTTCCGCAATCACGAGGTTCGGAATGGTTTTCGTAATGGCTTCCAGGGCCTGGGCGGTGGTCGCGGCCAGGGCCACCTCGATTCCAAGACGCTCCAGATCGCGCGCCAGATCGCTCATCGGCTCCGAGCCTCCCACGAGCAGCGCGGTGGGCGTCAGCTCGCGGGTGAGGGCGATCACCGGGTCTGGCACCTGGGGTGCCGCAAAGGTCGCGCGAATCTCGTCGATCCACCAGCTCCAGTGCTTCAGTTCCGCGGGCGAGGGTGCGCGCCCGCTGGACACGACTGCGTTGCAGCTCGCTTCGCCTTTGCTGCCGATCTGGGACACTCGGGGGAATCCGTAAGTGCCGCCCAGGCCGGCCATCGCGTGGAAATGGCGCGTCAACTCCTGGAGGCTGTCGCCGTTCCCCCCGCTTCTCACCAGGTCCTCCACCAGACTGCCCATCCGGGTGAGTCTCACCTGAGTTCGTTGGACGAATCCTGGGATCAGATCGGCGAGGACCAGGGCCTGCGATTCATTGCTGCCGGCCTGCACCGGATTGGGAATTCGACTCATGCGTCACCGTAGTGGTGAGAGCGAGCCGAAAAAATACAAGCACTTGGGTGGCAGGCGAGAAAAGCCGGTTCAAGCCGGTCGCCGGCGAGCCTTGCTCGAAGGACACTCGTCTCGCGATGCGGGCGTTCGGCTTCGAATGCCCCCGCCCGCGGCGGGACGCCGGCGCTCCTCGGCTTGGACCGCTGCGCGCCACCTCAGGTCTGCGCGGCCTTTACAGACCGCGCAGACCTCCGTCGTGTTACGCCGAGACCCGTGCGTCGATCCAATTCTGGATGTCGGACATCACCACTTCCTTGTCCACGTCGTTGAGAAGGTCGTGGGCATAGCCCTCGTAGAGCTTGAGCGTCTTGTCCTTGGAGCCGGCCGCGTCGTAGAACGCCTGGCTGCCTTCCGGCCGCGTGACCTTGTCATCGGTGCCGTGCATGATCAGCACCGGCAGTGTGATCAGCGGGAACTCCGCCTTCAGCCGTTCGTCGGCGCGGACCATCTCGGACACGGTCTGGGTCGGCTGCACTTCGTCTTCCAGGAGCGGATCGTCGAGCAGGGCCTGCACGACCTTGGGGTCGCGGGAGAAGTCTTCCTTCTTGAGGCGGAGCACATGGGTGTGGGGAATGATGTGGCTCAGCCCCTTGAGGATGGACAGCGCGATGTCCGGCGCCGGCACCTGGAACGCGAAGCTCTCGCAGATCAGACCCGCGAGCTTGGCTTGATTCTCGAGCGTGTAGACGCAGGAGATCACGCCGCCCGCGCTGTGCCCGAGGATGAAGATCGGCAGGCCCGGTTCGCGCGACTTGGCCATCTGGAACACGTGGTCCACGTCGCTGAGGTACTCGCGGAAACTCTCGACGTAATAGCGTTCTCCGTCGGACTTGCCGCGGCCGCGCAGATCGAGAGCGTAGACCGCCAGTCCCTTGCTCACGAGCTGGTCGGCGACCCATCCGTAGTAGCCACTGTGGGAGTTGAAGCCGTGGACGATCACCACCACGGCGCGGGCCGGGCCGGCCGGTCGCCATGTTCGGACGAAGATGTTCAGGCCGCCCACCCCGGTGAAAGTCTCCTCGGTCACTGTGTTGCTCGCCAATGCCTGTGTCATGAAATCCTCCTGTCGATCAGCCGGATCAGGGCCGCAGCCTCGTTGGGTTGATCTTGCGTGATTCAGGATGGGGCGTGACCGCCTTCGACACATCCCGCGATCGAGGTATTGCGTGGTAACCACCTGTTGCGACCGACAATCAACGCTGACCTGAGCCTGTCATCTTGAGCGGGTGGCGGGCGGGTGCGAAGGATCTCGTGTGGTAAACGATGTCCGCGCAGATTGGAGAAGACTGCGGTCCTCGTACCCGCACGTTCGTCGTTCCCCGCACGAGATCCTTCGCACCCAGCCCACCGCCCGCTCAGGATGACAGCGAGGAGTCAACGTGGATGGCCGGTTGTCAGGCGACTCTCTCTCCATGGTCGCGATCGGGCGCAGACAACCGACAACCGACAACCCGGGGCGAGGCGCCCCGGGTCGCAACGACGCATCGATCCTCACCGGACGTGGGTGTTGCCGAGGTGTTGCTTGACGTTGGTGTGCGGTTCTGCTGACGACACTCTTGCGTTTCTTTGCCATAGATCGTACCATCCGGCCTTCCATCCACTAATCGAGGCACCCCTGCGGAGCGCGAGCCGTGTGTGCGGGGGCATTCATTCACCCGTTTCTGTCCCGGAGGCCTCCGTTGAGTCAAAGACGCCGTCTTGTCCTAGCTGTGCTTTTCAGTTTCACGGTCATCCTTCCTGTGGCCGCCCAGAATCGTCCGGCGTGGGAACGCCGGCCAGTGCAGATCCATGGCTCCGATGATCGTGGCGCGCTGACGCTGCCTTCGAGCGCTCCGGCGCCCGAAGTGATCGCGCAGTTCCTGATCGCGAACGGCCACGATGCCGCGACCGCTCACACGATCACGCATGCCACCGTCCCGGCCCGAAGCAAGGTTGCGGGCACGGCCGACGCGTCGCTGCTCCGGTTCGAGCGCGAGCTCACTCACGTGCGCGCCGAACAGCGCGTGAACGGACTCGTGGTCTACGGCTCTTACGTCAAAGTCGCATTGAATGATCAGGGGCAGATCGTGCACCTGATCGAGAACCTGGCCCCGGTCTCGCCGATCACGCCAGCCGCGATCGAGGAAGACCAGGCGCTGTTCGCCGCCCTCGGCCGCGTGCACCCGGCCGTCTCCGCGCCGCGCCGTGCGGGCCGCGAGGAGGGCAAAGTCCTCTTCACCCGCGACGCCTTCTTCTACGCACCTCCCACCGCGACGCGCGTGCTGGCGGCGATGCCGGACGGCGCTCTTCAGGAGGCCTTCCTGGTCGAGACCTGGTCGCGCAAGAAGAACCTCCTGCACCACACGCTGGTCAGCGGCCAGGGCGACATCCTGAATGTCGAGCTGCGCACGAACAGCGATCAGTACTTCGTCTACATCGAAGATCCGGGCAAAGAAGCGGCGCAGACGCTCGTCAGCGGTCCGGCGCCCGTCACTCCCGTGGGCACGAATCCGTCTCCGAACGGCTGGCTGCTTTCCGGCACACACAAGACCATCAGGATCACCGGGAACAACGTCCGTGCGTACCTCGACGCACAGCCGAACAACCAGCCTGACAATGGCGGGTCGAACGTGACGAATGGCGTGTTCACGACGGTGCATAGCCGCACGACCGCGCCGAGCACGTCCGCCAACCGCGCGGTCGCGGTTCAGAACCTTTTCTATCTCAACAACCGCATCCACGACATCCTGTATGTGGCCGGTTTCAACGAGTCCGAGCTGAACTTCCAGGAAAACAACTTCGGACGCGGCGGCTCCGGCAGCGACTCCGTCGATGCCGAGGCGCAGGACGGCGGCGGTCTCGACAACGCGAACTTCGCCACGCCCAGCGAAGGCTTCAATCCCCGGATGCAGATGTACCTCTGGACCGGCAAGCCGTCGCACCAGGTGGTCGTCGGCTCGACGATCTATAGCGCCGCCGGCGCGCAGTTCGGGCCGGCGCTCACCAGCACCGGCAGGACCGGCCTCATCACCGTGACCTCTCCCGCCGATGGGTGCACGGCCATCTCCACTACGCTCACGAGCCGGATCGCGGTCATCGACCGCGGCACGTGCGACTTCGTGACCAAGGTCAAGAACGCGCAGCTCAAGGGAGCGATCGGCGTCATCGTCGCCAATCACGCCGCGGGCGGGAACAGCCTCATGACCATGGGCGGCACCGACGGCACGATCACCATTCCGTCCGTGTTCGTCGGCCAGTCTGACGGCGCGACGATCAAGGCCTCCGCGGGCAGCAACACCACCATCCGCCTCACCAACCCGGCCCCGCTCCAGCGCGACGGCGATCTCGACTCCGACATCGTCTTCCACGAGTACGGCCATGGCCTGACCTGGCGCATGATCGGCAACATGAGCGGACCGATGTCCGGCGCGATCGGCGAAGGCATGGCCGACGTGCTGGCCATCACCATCAACGGAGATGACCGTGTCGGCGAGTACTCGTCCAGCAACGCGCTGGGCATCCGCTCCGCCCCGTACGCGAACTTCCCGCGCACCTACGGCAGCGTCACCGGCGCCAACGGCGTCCACTTCGACGGCGAGATCTACGGCGCCATCGGCTGGAAGCTCCAGGAGCTCTACGTCGCCGGGGGCCTGACCACCACGGATCTCCTGCGCGACCTCGTGCAGGGCATGCGCTTCACCCCGGCCGCCCCGAACTACCAGCAGATGCGCGACGGCATCCTCTCGGCCACGACCACCAATGACTGCAAAGTCTGGACGGCGTTCGCCCTGTACGGTGTCGGCAGCGGTGCCACCTCGAGCGTCAACACCACCACCGGCGTCGTGACCGTGAATGAATCGTTCACGATCCCCGCCGGCGTCTGCCCGTAACCATCAACATCCGACGCAATGCATTGAAGGCCGTCGCGGGCAACCGCGGCGGCCTTTTTTTGGAGGCGTCCAGAAGCGGGTGTTGTACGAAGGAATCCCCGCGGCCTTGTCCGGGATCTGATAGAAGGTGCAGGAAGGAAAAAAACACATGAGCACGAATTCGATTCTCGACGCCATTCAGCAGCAACTCGGGCCGGACTCCATTCAGCAGATGAGCAGCGCCCTCGGTGCGGATCCCGCCACGACTTCGGCGGCGATCTCCACGGCTCTGCCGGCTTTGTTGGGAGGTTTGTCGCGCAATGCATCGCGTCCCGACGGCGCGGCCTCGCTCGATCAGGCGCTCAACGCACACGATGGCAGCATCCTCGACAATCTCGGAGGCTTGCTGGGCGGTGGCGCGGGCGGGGGTGGTGGGATCGGCGGAGCGATTCTCGGGCACATCTTCGGCCGCAAGCGCGATGCCGTCGAAGCCGGCGTGAGCCGCTCCTCGGGTCTCGACGCCGGTCAGGTCGCGCAGCTCCTGGCCATGCTCGCGCCGATCGTGATGGGCGTGCTCGGTCGGATGAAACGCCAGCAGGGTGTCGACGCGACGACGCTGCCGAACATCCTCGAGCAAGGCTCGCCTGCGGCCGCCGCGTCCGAAGGGTTCGACCTGCGCAGCATCCTCGACTCCGACAACGACGGTGACGTGACGGACGACCTCGGTCGCCTTGGCAAGTCGGTGTTGGGCGGCCTGTTCGGGAAACAGTGAACGCCGCGGGATGACGGAAAGGGATCGCGCTGCTCCAACCGACTGGCAGCGACGACCTCCGTCATCCCGAGCGGAGGGCGGTTGGGTGTGAGGCACAAATTCCACTCTGCGTCGCCCAGATCCTTTCGCTCACTCACACCCAACCACCCTTCGCTTCTAACAACTAAACTAATACTAATGACATCGAGATGTCATCCACTGCTCCAAGGTCGGCAATTTTGCATCGAACAGCGTGCCCAATTGCTTGGCCAACCAGCGCCGCCGGCCATGCCGGCTCAGGATGACGGGAAGGGGAGCGCGCGGATTTCTGCACAACCTCTCAGTCCCCGTCGGCACGAACGTGCCGTGCGATCTCGCGCAGGAGTTGTTCGGCGTCAATCGGCTTGCGAAGGTAGGCCTGGAAGCCGGCGGATTGGGCTTTTTGCTCGTCCTCCGCTCGGGCCTGCGCGGTCAGTGCGATGACAGGGAGCCCAGGGTGCGTGGCGCGAATCTCCCGCAGGAGGTCATAGCCATCGCGGCGGGGCATGGCCACGTCGGTGATCACGATGGCGGCGGCCTCGCGCTGCAAGGCTTCCAGCGCTTCGTCGACCGAAGGCGCGGATCGCACATTGGCGCCACTTCGCTGGAGCATGGCCTGGAACATCATCCGGGAGTCGGCGCTGTCGTCGACGAACAGCACCTGGACGCCGGCGAGCGGCAGCTCGGTCGGTTCGTGCTCCGCTCCGGCTCGCGGGGCCCTTTCGGGAGCGCGGCCTCCGGCGATCGGCAACAGGATGCGGAACGTCGAACCGCGACCCGGCTCGCTCTCCACTTCGATCGAGCCGCCATGCAACTCGGTGAGGTTTCGGGTCAAGGCCAGTCCCAGTCCCAGCCCGCTGTGGGCGCGCTTCGACGAACTGTCCGCCTGCCGGAAGCGCTCGAACAGATGAGGCAGAAACTGGGGGTCGATCCCCGGACCTTCGTCGCGAACCTCGATCACGGCCTGGCTGCCGGCGCGACGGAGCACAACGTTTGCCGTGCTGCCTGGCGGGGAGAACTTGATCGCATTGGAAAGGAGATTCCAGACGATCTGCTGGACGCGGTCAGGATCGACGAGCTGGGGACCCAATCCCCGGTCCAGCGCGACCCGGATGGTGATTTCTTTCGCGTCGCTCGCTGGCTGCACCGTTTCGATCGCCGCCTCGATCACCGACGGCAGATCGGTGGGCCGGCGATCCAGACGCATCTTTCCTGTCGTGATCCGGGAAACGTCGAGCACATCCTCGATGAGCCGCGATTGCGCGTGCGCGCTGCGATGGATGGTCTCCATGCCCGTCATGACTTGCTCCACCGGATGCTCGGACGCCATGAGCATTTGCGTCCAGCCGAGGATGGAAGTGAGCGGCGTGCGCAGCTCGTGAGAGAGCGTGGCCAGGAACTCGTCCTTCATGCGGTCCGCGTCCTGCAGCTCTCGATTGACCTGTTCCAACTCGCGCCGCGACCGGACCTGTGGAGTCACTTCCACGACGTGGACGAAGATTCCGTTGACCGGCCCGTCGCGTTGCCGGAGAGGCTGATAGACGAAGTCGAGAAAGACCTCTTCGAGCACGCCATCCCGCTCGAGCCACACCGGGGTCTCCCGTCCCACGAAGGGTTCGCCGGTGGTGTAGACGTGATCGAGCAGCTCGAAGAAGCCCTGTCCCTCGATCTCCGGCAAAGCCTCCCGCACGGGCTTTCCGATGACGTGCGGTTTGCCGACGAGCTGCAGATACCGCGGGTTCGCAACCTGGAACACGTGCTGCGGTCCGCGGAGGGCGGCGATGGCGGCAGGCGCTTTCATGAAGATCTCACGCAGTGCGTCGTCGGATTCGCGCCGCAGGCGGGCGAGCGCCAGCAGGCCTGACACTCGGGCCAGCAACTCCCGCGCGGCGAACGGCTTGACGAGATAGTCGTCGGCTCCGGCGGAGAAGCCCTCGATTCGCGCCTCCTCGCCGGCGCGAGCGGAGACGAGCAGCACGGGAATGGCCGCGGTGGTCGCGTCTCCACGCAGGATTCTCAGCAGCTTGAATCCGTCGAGGTTCGGCATCATGACGTCGGCGATGACGAGGTCGGGACGCTGCGCCCTCGCGGCCTCCAGCGCCTCCGCACCGTCGGATGCAGGGAACACGTCGTACGCGGCCGACAGGAGCCGATGGATGTATTGCCGCATGTCGGGGTTGTCATCGGCCAGCACGATCCGCGGGCGGACACCGAGCGCAGACGGCACCGGCAAGCCGGCCTCCGCCGGCGCAGCCTCGCCGGGCTTTTCGGGCCCGAGCCACTGCAGTGCCTCTTCGATGTACAGCTCGGGGCGGAGTGCCGAGGAGGTGGTGCCGCGCGTCTGGGCCACGCGATCGGACGGCAGGTGCGCGGATCCCGCGGGGATGGCGATCGTGAAGGTGGTCCCCTGGTGCTCGACGCTGGTCGCGCTCACGGTTCCTCCGTGCAGCTTCACCAGTTCCTGGACCAGGGCCAGGCCGATGCCGGTGCCCTCGTTGGTCCGTCGTGCCGTTCCTTCGATGCGATGGAAGCGCTCGAACAGGCGCGGCAGCTCGCCGGCCGGGATGCCGCTGCCCGTGTCGCGCACGGTGAGCTGGATCGAGTCGTCACTGCGCCGCAACTGCACGGCGATCTCGCCTTCGAGGGTGAACTTGAATGCGTTGGAGAGGAGATTGAGAACGATCTTCTCCCACTTGTCCCGATCGACGAAGACCGGGGTGTCGATCGCCTCCACGTCCACGGTCAACCGCAGGCCGGCTTTCTCGATGGCGGAGCGAAACGTGCTGGCCAGATCGGCCGTGAAGAGGGCGATGTTGGTCTCTTCGTACATCGCCGTGGCCCGGCCGGCCTCGATTCTGGTGAAATCGAGCAGCGTGTTCACGAGCTTGAGCAGCCGCAGAGCGCTGCGATGCGCCGTGCGCAGATCGTTTCCGGCCAGGGCTTGCTCGGGCTGTGCGAGCGCTTCCTCGATTGGCCCGAGCATGAGAGTGAGCGGCGTGCGGAACTCGTGGCTGACGTTGCTGAAGAAGACCGTCTTGGCGCGGTCGAGCTCGGCCAGCGCCTCCGCGCGTTGGCGCTCTGCTTCATGACTGTGTGCGTTTGCGAGCGAAGTGGCCAATTGGCCCGACAAGAGGTCGAAGAAGTCGCGATAGGCGGCGTCCAGCGTCTGGCGAGGACTCACGCCGGCCACCAGCACGCCGTGCGGATGGGTCTGCCCCGTGCGTACGATCGACAGCACCACCGCCGTCTCCGCCGGCTCGGACCAACGTCCACCCGGTAATGCTCCGAACCTCTCCATGAGCGATGCCACGACTTCCATTCGTCCGGATCGCGCCACTTCCGCGATGGGCCACGCGGGGACCGGCGTTCCCGCTTGCACGAAGGCCGGTCGCGCGGCGATGGGAAGTTCTCCGGTGGTGCAGGACAGGTGCAGTGTCTGGCCGTCTTCATCGAAGAGGTATAAGAGCGCGAACGCCACATCGGCGTCGCCTGCACTGAAGATTTCTGAGGCGATTCGACAGACCTCCGCAAGGTTGCGGCCCTCGGCGCTGGTGCGCTCGGCCAACGTGCGCAGCAGGGTCATGCGCCGTTCGCTCTGCACGCGACGGGAGGTCTCCTGCACGGTGACCAGCACGCCTGAGATGCGGGCGTGGTCATCGAGCACCGGGCTGTAGCTATAGGTCCAATAGACTTCCTGGATGCGATTGTCGCGAGTGATGGGGACGAGGTGATCTTCGTTCCAGGTCGATTCGCCCCGCTCGAGGACCTGGGCGATCTGTGGGCCGATGGCTTCCCAGATCTCGGCCCAGAACTCGCGGCCCCGAGCGCCGAGGGCCGCGGGATGCCGGTCGTGGCCGAGGCTGGAGCGATAGGCGTCGTTGTAGAACTGAATGAGATCCGGTCCCCACCAGAGAAACATCGGATGCCGCGAGGTCAGGATGACGCTGACGATGGTGCGCAGACTGCGGGGCCATTGAGAGACCGGGCCGAGTGACGTGGACGCCCAATCCATGGCCCGCGTCCTCTCACCCATCTCGCCGCCGCCGGGCAGCCAAACGTTGGGTGACTCTGGAACTTCCAACGACATGTTGACCAACCTGATCCCCGAGGGCATGACCCGTGCCAAGGGTATATGGAGAAATTAGATCCTGCTGCGAGGGGAACCTTCACCGCGAATCCATAGCATCACGATCGCCGGGTCATCCCTTCTTCTTTGCATCCGAAGGGTTCGCGAGCGCAACCTCCTTACTACGGCATTCCTCGTCACGCCCGGTACGGCTATCCCTGCCTCAGACTGATCGCTGCGTTCGTCAGCCTCGGCTCGCGGCCCAGTGGCTGGTCTTGCCTTTTCCTGCGAACGCCGATTGCACCAGCTCTTCTCCGAATCCCTGCGACAGCTTTCCCTCGCGGGCATAGAGGTAGAGACCTGTGCGGTAGATGCCGGTGAGCGCCGATGACAGGATGGCCAGCACCAGCCAGTACATCACCATGACTCCCAGTCCGATCGCGGCAGCCGTGGGGCTGATGAAGAAGCCGATGATGGGGAAGGCCAGGCCACCGAGGCCAAGGAACATGATGATGATGCCCACACCTGCTGCGGCCACGAGCGACTCGCCCCAGGTGCGGCTGATGAGCTGCGTGGAGGAGGCCATCGATTCCTTGGGGCCACGCTTCTCGAAGATCATGACCGGGACGACGAAGTACGTGGCGATGGCCCACGCCGCGCCGAGGAACTTCGCGATCAGTACGCCGATCAGCTTCGAGCGCTCCGCGATCATGCGCAGGATCAAACCCACCGTGGCCGAGATCAACGCCCAGGTCACGATGCCTTTCAGATTCTCACGAGCGGCGCGAAAGCCGTCGGCCACGGTGGGATCTCCACCCTCCAGCCGGATCCGCGCACAAGCGACGACGCCGACATTGAAGAAGAGCACGATGAACCAGCTCACGAAGTACCAGACGAAGAGCGCGGCATAGCCGAGGACGTTGGCCTCCAGGGAGCGGTCGCCGCTCTCCAGAATGCGCTGAAAGAATCCGGTGATCACACCACCGAAGACCAGGCCGGCCATGGCCACCAGCGTGAAGATGCCCGAGAGCAGAGGGAAGATCAGGATCTCTTTGTCCTGACGCAGGACGGACAACGACTGCCGGAAGATCGAGTAGCTCCGCTGAATGGTCGAGAACATGGCATTCCTCCAGGCGCTGCGTCCGTATTTTGTGTTTGCGAGAGTGTATCCGTAAGCACGATCGCCGGCGACACTGCGAGCAACTGTGGAGCGGTGGGCTTTAGCCCTCCGGGCGCTCGCGATGAGTGCGCCGAAGCCGGGTGAAGCTCTCGGGGCACTCATGCCGATCGCCGCGTGCAGCGTGGAGCCAAAACGCCAGAGGGAAGTGCCTCGCGAGAGCCCGGAGGGCTAAAGCCCACCGCTCCACAGCACCCGTGCCTATCTGAGGGAGACGCTGTCGTTGTGTGCGCCGCGCGCAGAGTCTCGTAGAGATTGCTGCCAACCTCGAGTCACTTTGGAACCAGCAATGGCGGCGGTTTCCACTCGTCGAATTCCGCCGGCAGCAATCGCAGGATCTCCTCTGCCCTCATCCCATGCAGGTCGTAGTTGAAGTCGACTTGCTGGATGACGGTGATCAGGCGCCGAAGGTTGCCAGCCTTGCTGGTGGTCGTCGCGCCGCGTTTGGGACGGTGGCGTTTGGAGTCCCAGTAGAGAAGGTCCATCGCTTCGATGAGGCCGCGGTTGGTGATGAGGTCGCGACGGTGGCCGAGGTCGTACACGAAGGCACCGTGCTGATGGACCGGCGGATAGAGGAGCAGGCGGGAGTGCTCGTTGTGGAGAGTGAAGAGTTTGTAGGGTCCGGCCAGGAGGTGGCGGTCGCGAAGCCAGCCGCTCTCGTCGCTGGGAATGTAGTGGTAGTCCTCTCGGGGACGGCGACGTCCTTCGGTGTCCACCGGGGAGAGCTGGTCGAAGGTGTACAGCGCGAGCCAGCTCCACAGACCGGGGTCGGAGGTCATGGCAGCGGGAAGGTCGGCGAGGAGCTGGGCCAGCGATTGCCCGGCGTCGAATTTGTTGGCGAAGGGCCGAGGCTCGATCTCGATGGCGCGGGGAAGCGGCGTGCTGTAGTCGTCGAGGTAGAGGATGGCCGGGCTGGCGCGGAACTCCGCTCCGTCGCGGATTTGCTGGAGATAGCCACGGAACTCGGCGATGCCGCGCTCGTTCAGTCTCCGAAGCTTCGTCATGCCTCGTCCCTGCGTGACTGACGCCAGCGGTCGATGAGGTTCTGCTCGCGGCTGAAGGCGCTGATCACGTCGTCGATCCAGAACGGGGCCTCTTCGCTGTCGCGCGGGAGCGGTCCCGAGAAGTGCGCCGCCCAGCGCAGCCAGAAGTTCCACCACTCGTCGCCCTCTTCGTGCGCATCCTGCTGGTCGACCAGGAGGATCTGCGTGAGGATCTGTCGCACGGCGGCGGGATAGACCAGGGCGAAAAAGGCGGCGTCGTTCCTGGCCACGTCTTTGATGTTGAGGATGCGATTGTTGAGCTCGAGCACCGGGCCGTTGGCCTCGAACGCGATGCGCCAGGCCTGTTGTCCCAACGCGTCGCTGAAGTTGACGGGGAGGAGCGGCAGGCGGCCGGAGGTCTCGGGCTTCTCCACCGAGACGACAATGTCGTCGGCCACGGCCACGATGCGGTGGTCGTTGGCGGTGTTGTCGACGACTTTGACGCGGAAGTGGACGATGCCAGTGCCGTCGATGTCGGTGAGGCGGCGATCCTCGGGCGGCATGAACGCCTCCACCGATCCGCAATCGAAACGCATGAAAGAGGTTCGGTAATAGGCCTCGATGAAGACGCGCGCGGTGGGCACGACGGCCACTCCGTCGAACGTGAGCTGCGGATCGAACACGAGCACTCCGTCGTCGCCGCGCCGGAGTGTCACCCGTACCTGACTCCGCGGCACCTTCGCGCGTTCCGTGAAGTTCAGTTTTCTCAGCATGGTTCTTCTCGAGCGCCGTGAGGGGACGGTCCACCACAGAGGCACAGAGGCACAGAGTAGATCGAAGTTGAAGGAGAATCGATTTCTATGTGCCTCTGTGTCTCGCTCACGATTCCCAGTCCACCATCTTCAACTCCGCGACGCGGGAGAACTCGCGAACGTTGTGCGTGACGAGGATGGCGCGATGAGCGCGTGCGGTTGCGGCGATCAACAGATCGTTTGGGCCGATCGGGGTTCCCGCGCGAACGAGCTCCTGTCGGAGTAAGCCATACTCCTCGGCACAGCGATCGTCAAATGGCAGGCTCGCGATCGTGTCGAAGAACAGTTCCAGGAGACGCAAGTTCTCCGTCACGCGGGAACTCCTTCTGGCGCCGTAGAGAAGTTCGGCCTTGACGACCGAGGAAAGCCTCACCTGCGACCGGGGTACCGATCGGAGACGTTCAACCAGCGTTGGGGACGTTCCATTGAGAATCCGAATGCACGCGTTCGTGTCAAGGAGATACATTTGGCCTAAAGCCGATCGCGGCGCTCGGCTCGCACCTGCTTCGGGCGTTCGATGGGCTCGCCTTTCCATCCGCCTACGACTGTGTCGAAGAACTCTTCCGGCCACTCACCGCCCACTTCGTTGAGCACGAGATCGGCCAGGTAGGATGAGAGCGATTTACCGGCGGCCTTGGCTCGGGCCTTTGCGGTGGTGGCGACTTCTTCGGGAACGTACAGGTGCAATTGAGGCATCAGGGAATCCTCGAGTATGCACATATAGCAGGATACTCGCTGCATGGCAACGACTCCGCGGGGCGTGCCGGCGTCTCCTCTTCATCGTCATCGAACCCCATCCCCTGCAGCCACCACGCGCACGATCAGGTCGCGGCGAGGATCGAATCCTTTCATGGAGAGCTGAAACTTCGCCGCGGTGGGGACGAGCTCGAAGGCGTTGACGGCCGTGGCGCGCACGTCCGCTCCGTCTGTTTTCATGGTGATGGCGTCCTCGGACAGAAGGTCGAAGTCGAAGGGGCTATGTTTGCGGAACGGATTGCCGGCGCGCACGCGATAGGCGACCTCGCCGCGGAGCGCGCGTCCGACGAGCTTTGGGTCGGAGGCTTTGATCGTGAAGCCGCCGGCGATGCGGGCGATGGTCACTCCGTTGCCGGAGGCCGTGGTCTTCGCGGCGCCGGTGTCTGTCCCGGAAGCTCCGGCCCGGGCAGGGATGGCGACCCGCGTCACGGAGTGCTCCTCGCGGGACTCCTCGGGCATCTCGATGGAGAAGAGGTCGCTGAGGAAGTCGCGCTCGCGACCGGCGGGCGGCCTCGCGAGGAGTCCGGCCAGGAAGGCCGCACTGTTCTTCACGAAGCGGAGGGTCCACGCGCCGTGGTCGTAATGAGTGCGGATCTTGTCGGCGCGCTCCGACCAGTCGGAGTGCGCGGGGTTCTCGGCATCGCCGAGAAAGGTGGAGAGAGCCTGGTCGTCGATGACGATGAGCGCCCGCGCAGCCTTGTCGCCACCGCCGCGGACATCGGGGATGGTGATGCCGCGCCGGATGAAGTGGTGCTCGCCCTTGCGGAGCGATTCGTCGTGCTCGAGGTAGACGTCGAAGGATGACGAGGCAGGACGCGAACGCTTGCGCTTGACGAGGATCGGCACGCGGAAGGCGAGGCGTTCGCCCGCGGCGAACCGGTCACGGAGCGCCGGAAGCTGCGCGGCGTCGAGGACGCGCTCGTCCCATTTCGGCGCGGCGGCGTCTCGCTCGGACAGCAGCAGGCGCTCGTCGTCTTTGCGGCCGAGCGACCAGCGGGTCAGCTCGCACAGCCTGGCCACGGTGGGATCGTCACCAGTGAGGCTGTCGATGGTGCCGGCATCGATACGCTGCTGGCGCGTCCCTTCCACGACCTCGACGACGAGATCGCCGCGCAGGATCGGGTAGAAGTACTGCTCGACGACAGAGCGTGTGATGCGATCCAGTGAGAGCTCGTCGTCGCGGAAGTAGGGGACCACGAGGGAGAGGCCGGGCTCGGTGCGGTTGACACCGAAGTCGTCGGCGAAGCGCTCCAGAAGGATCGGGTCTTCGATGGGGAGCGGCAGGCCGCTCTTCTTCTCGAAGCGGGCGAAGAAGCCATAGGGATAGACGCGCTGGCCGTCGAGCACGTGGGTCTTGAGCACGGATTGCCCGAGGAGAAGCTTGCGGTCGTCGTCGACCCGGCGGGTGATGCCGAAGACGGTGCGGATGCGCGAGGCCACGGTGAAGACGGCCTTGCCGAGGCCCCAGCGTCCCCGGTCGACTTCCCCTTTGTTGGAGCGTCCGACGTTGCGCCAGAAGTAGAAGAAGTCGTTGCGCTTCTCTTCGCCCGCCTCGAGCTCGGGATCGACGTGTGGATCGCCGGTCAGTCCTCGCGTGCCGAAGTCTTCAATGAGCAGATAGGGCATGGCCTCGCCGGCCCTCGGCAGGATCGTGTGCATGGTCCTGGCCGCGGCATGGAGGTGCGGCTCGAGGTCGTCGAAATACTCGCGCACGGCCTCGGGGTGGAGCGCGCTCTGACCTGACGCAAAGCGAAAGCGGACTCGCACGGGCGAGCGGCTTCGCGGCACGCGCGCGTCGAGCGAGTTCTGGATAGATTCGCGCACCAGCGCGTCGGCGAGATCCTGCGCCTTGAAGAACTCGTCATGCACGGGATCGACGTGCACCTCCCCCAGATCCATCGGGCGGAAGTGCCACGCGGGGAAGCGGGACATTTCGTGATTGTAGTGCGGGGATCGACCAGGCCGGCAACGGCTCGAGGTCTACTCAGCCAACTCCCGTCTCCATTGATCGACTTCTTCCACCGCCGCCCGAGCCTCGTCCGCGGTGATGTGCGGCTTCACCTCACAGATCTTCGCCGCGCGTGAGTCCACGGATGCGCCGTCCGTCTTCACCGTGAAGTAGAGCGCAGTGGCCACACGTTCGAGTTGCTTGACGCCGCGCCCCGCAAGGTGGCCCAGGACGAAGTCCACGGCGGGACGATGTGCAGCGATCGTCTTTGCGGAGTGCCTCTCCAGATAGGCCACCTGCTCGGCCGGCTCGAACGTCGAACCGTACTCCAAAGGCCTCACCGCGATCATGTCGTCAGCCATCATCAACGAGAGATGCCGCTGCAGCTCGAACGAGAACGGACCATAGATGTACAACTGATAGTCGAACTCCAGCGGCACGTTCAGCAGCTCCTGGAGAAAGAAGACCGACTTCTGGACCATCGTCTCTCCACAGAAGGCATCGCGAGAACGGCACTCCTTGACCAGGGTGGCCACGACGGCAGAGCGTTGCAGGTCATTCATTTTCATACTGGGAGCTCCATCTGTTGCGAAAGGATCATTTTCGCACGGGTGGAAATCAAGGCTTCGGTGCATTTCGATAGTCTCCAGGTACAGCTCCCCGTCAGTGAGTGTCCGCTCAACGCTGTTGTCGGTTGTCGGTTCTCAGTTGAGGTGATCCTTCCATCGCGTGATCGGGCGCAGACAACCGATCCACCGACAAACTGACAACAGCGTCGGGCGGACACTCTCCTCCGAGCGTCGGTAAGGCACCTAAAAGTGACCGCCATCACGCGGAGCCGTGACCGTGGCGATGGTTCCGTGTCGTCCTTTGCGGATACTCGCATTCAAGCAGGAAAACCCGATCGCCATTACTCCAGAAAAGAGGAGCGCATGCCATTTGACTCAACGCCGGAAACGAGTGCCACCCCAGCACGGATCGCCATTGGCGGTGATCAGGGGCTGATGCGGGCGGCCGTTCGCGGTCTCGTGGAGCGCGATCCAGGCCTAACGGTGGTCTTCGAGTGCGAGAGCCGCGCAGATGCGCTGGCCGAGGCGCTGCACGAGACGCCGGGCCTCTTCCTGGTCGACCTCGACCTCGACACGCGATGCAATGTCGCGCTGGAGCGGGTGGGTGCGCTGCTGGACGTGACGGCGGGTACTCCGATGCTGTTTCTCACCGGGTCTGCTGAGAGCCGGGCCGTGCAATTCGCGCTCGAGCGCGGGGCGGCCGGCTTCGTGATGAAGGACCGCGCTCCCGAGGTGCTGTACCGCGCCATCCGTGCGGCGCTGGCGGGCGAGACCTGGATCGAGCGATCCACGATGACCTCGGTGTTGCGCGCCTCCACCGCGGCGGCCGAGAAGGAGCACGTTTCGGGTGCCGATCAACTGACCGCCCGTGAGCGCGAGATCATCGGTCTGGTCGCCGAGGGCTTGCACAACAAAGCCATCGCTCAGCGGCTGCACATCTCCGACACCACCGTGCGTCACCACCTCACCTCGGTGTTCGACAAGTTGGGCGTGGCCAATCGTCTGGAACTGATGACCTACGTCTTCAACGCAGCCACGTCGCTGATTCCCACTCGGCACACATGTGTGGGCGCCATGGCCGAATCCGGCTGTGAGGTCGCTCGAAAAATGGTCGCTTCCACCGATGCGGACGCCCGACCGTCCCCGTACCTTGTCGTCTCTCGTTCCGCGAAATTCTGAGGAGATGCACCTATGTACATGAAACGCTTTTTTCGAGCTCGTAGCTCCATTCTTCTGATCACTCTGGCGGTGCTGCTCTTGCCAGGAAGGGCCGCTTTCGGACAGGCCGATCAACCCATCGGCACGACCCTTTGCGCCCGCTTTGTCCAGGCGGACATCGTGGCGCTCGATCAGCCCTGGTTCTGGAACCGCCTCGGCGCGGTCGAACCGCAGGGCATGATGTTCGCGCTTCGCCGCGACGTCGTGGCCAGCAATCCCTCGCTCGGCCTCGTGGCCGGCAACGTTCAGCTTCGCTCCGACAAGCGGCCCCGCCCGCTGGCGTTGCGCATGAACGTGGGCGACTGCCTGCAGGTCAACTTCACCAACCTGCTCGCGCCGACCACCGTGGACAAGGACCAGCCTGCGACGCGGACCGCTTCCGTCCACGTCATCGGCATGCAGCTCGTCGACAGCATTGCCTCCGACGGCTCCAACGTGGGCAAGAACGTGAGCAGTCTGGTTCCGCCCAACGGCTCGGCCGTCTACAAGCTCTACGCCGAGCGCGAAGGCGGCTACTTCCTGTACAGCGCTGCGGCCACCACCGGTGGCGAAGGCGATGGCGGATCGCTGGGTGCCGGACTCTTCGGCGTGGTCAACGTGGAGCCGAGAGGCGCGGAGTGGTACCGCAGCCAAGTCACCGAAGACGATCTGAGGTACGCCACGATCGGCACCACGCCGGACGGACATCCGATCCTCAACTACAAAGCCATCTATCCGGCCGGCCACAAGTTTGCGGGCCTGCCCGTTCTGGCCATGCTGCAGTCCGGACGGATCGTCCATTCCGATCTGACGGCCTTGATCACCGGTCCCAACGCGGGCCGCTTTCCGGCCGGGACCTACAAGGTCAATGCGGTCCAGCCCGACCGCGATCAACCGTTTCGGGAGTTCGCCCTGATCTACCACGATGAGATCGGCGCGGTGCAGGCCTTTCCGGAGTTCGAAGATCCGAAACTCAAATACACGCTGCATGGCGTCCGCGATGCGTTCGCCATCAACTACGGCACCGGCGGCGCGGGTGCGGAGATTCTGGCCAACCGCTTCGGCGTCGGACCGAGCGCGGAATGCACCGAGTGCAAGTACGAAGAGTTCTTCCTCAGCTCGTGGTCGCTGGGCGACCCGGCCATGGTGGTCGACGTGCCGGCCAACGCGCCCTGCACGAAAGAGCAGCTCAAGGACGGCGTCCAGTGCATCAAGGCCGGGATGAAAGCCACCCGGGCCTTCTATCCCGACGATCCCTCGAACGTCTATCACAGCTATCTCAGCGATCACGTGAAGTTCCGCATCGTGCATGCGGGGCCGAAAGAGCATCACATCCATCACCTTCACGCCCATCAGTGGCTGCACACCCCGGACAGCGACGGGTCGTCGTATCTCGACAGCCAGGCCATTGGGCCGGGCGCCTCGTTCACTCTGGAGATGGCCCACAACGGCAGCGGCAACCGCAATCAGACCGTTGGTGACTCGATCTTCCACTGCCACTTCTATCCTCACTTCGCCATGGGCATGTGGTCACTCTGGCGCGTCCACGACGTGTTCGAGTCGGGGACCGAGATGGGCGACGACGGTCGTCCGCTGGCCGGCTCCCGTGCTCTTCCCGATGCCGAGATCCTGACCGGTACCCCCATCCCGGCCGTCGTGCCCATGCCCACGCTGGCCATGGCGCCGCTGCCGCAAGCCACGGCCACCATCGTCAACGGACAGGTGAAAGTCACCGGCACCGGCAACCCCGGCTATCCGTTCTTCGTGCCCGCAGTGGCCGGTCATCGTCCTCCGCATCCGCCGCTGGACACGATCGACGACGGCGGCCTGCCGCGTCACAACATCGTCGGCGGCACCTTCGTCGAGCAGCACACCCGTCTCGACTTCGACAAGACCCTGCTCACCGCGGACGCTCAGTTCCTGCCGGAAGCGGGCACGGCGATCGAGCTGGACGCGATGAACTATCACGCCGTCCGCAACCACCCCAGCTTCACGCCGGGCGGAGCGGCAGCGAGCTTCGTCACCAATGGCTTGCCGCCCGCGCCGGGCGCGCCATTCGCCGATCCTTGCATCACCGACGGCGGACAGCCCACCGGTGCGGCACGCACGTACATGGCCGCCAACATTCAGCTCGACGTGAAGCTCAACAAGGCCGGCTGGCACTTCCCGCAGCAGCGCATCCTGACGCTCTGGGGTGATGTGGCCGCGACGCGCAACGGCACGCGGCCGCCCGAGCCGTTCTTCTTTCGCGCCAACACCGGCGACTGCATCTCGTTCCTGCACGCCAACCTCGTCCCAAACATCTACGTTCAGGACGACTTCGAGGTGCGCACGCCCACCGACATCCTCGGGCAGCACATCCATCTCGTGAAGTTCGACGTCATGGCCTCCGATGGATCGGGCAACGGCTACAACTATGAAGACGGGACGTTCTCGCCCGACGAAGTGATCGAGCGCATCCACGCCATCAACGCCTTCGGCGGCGCGCTCGATCTCGACAAGGTGCGCAGGCCTCTCACACCCAAACCTCATCCGTACTTCGGCACCCTCGGCGCGCAGACCACCGTGCAGCGCTGGTACGCCGACGACGTTCTCAACAACGCCGGCGAGGATCGCACCCTGCGCACGGTCTTCACCCACGATCACTTCGGCCCCTCCACGCACCAACAGGTCGGGCTCTACGCCGGTCTGGTCATCGAGCCGAAAGACTCCCGGTGGCGTCACTCCGAAACCGGCGAGATGTTCGGCGCGCGTTTCGACGGTGGCCCCACGAGCTGGCGCGCCGACATCCTCACCGCGACGCCTGATGACAGCTATCGCGAGTTCCTCCTCGAGTTCGCCGACTTCCAGCACGCCTATGGCACCAACGGCAGGCCGGTCAATCCCCCGAACAAGAAAGAAGCGGGGCTGCCGTATCTCGTCGAAGTGGCCAACCCCTGCCCCATCAGCGGCGAGCCGCCGCCGTGCCCGGAGGCGATCAGCGCCGCCGAGCCCGGAACGATGGTCGTGAACTACCGCAACGAGCCGATCGCTCTGCGCGTGCAGAACCCCGCCACCAACACGCAGGCCGCCGGACAGGCCGGCGACCTCTCCTTCGTGTTTCGCTCCGATGTCACCCGCGCCAATGCGGCGCTCAATACCCAGCCGGGCTTCTACCCGCCGCTGACCGGCGGCATCAAGCCGGGCGATCCGTACACGCCGCTGCTGCGCGCGTACGAGGACGACCCCGTGCAGATCCGCATCATGGTCGGTGCCCATGAAGAGGGTCACAACTTCGCCGTGAACGGCATCAAGTGGCTCTTCGAGCCCTCCGACCCGAACTCCGGCTACCGCTCCTCCCAGATGATGGGCATCTCCGAGCACTACGAGTTCATCGTCCCCGCGCTTCCGAAGGAGGGCGTCGGCGCGTTCGCCGACTATCTCTACGCGCCGGGACGCTCCGTCGAAGACATGTGGAACGGTCTCTGGGGAATCATGCGTGCGTACGGCAATGCCCAGAAGGACCTGCTCGCGCTGCCGAATAACCCGCCCGGAGGCAAGGTCATCACGAACGTCGGCGACTTCGACGGCATCTGCCCGAGATCCGCACCCACGCGCGATTACGACATCACCGCTGCCCTGGCCAAGCACATCCTCCCCGACCAGACCCTGATCTACAACCGCCGCACGAATCAGGGCGGCATCCTGCACGACCCGACTGCGATTCTGTTCGTTCACTCGGGCCTGCTCGGCACCGACGGCAAGCTGCTTCCGGCCTACAGACCGGAGCCGCTGGTCCTGCGCGCCAATGCCGGTGATTGCATCTCCGTCACCCTTCGCAACAAGTTGCCCAGCGTCGCTCCCGACCTGGCGGGCTACAGCACCCTGCCCATGATCGTGGAGCACTTCAACGCGAATCAGATCCTGCCTTCGAGCACGGTCGGTCTTCATCCGCAACAGGTGTTCGTCGACGTGACCCGCAGCGACGGACAGGAAGTCGGGTTCAATCCGACCCAGACCGCGGCGCCGGGCCACACCGTCACCTATCAGTGGTACGCGGGCGATCTGCAAATCGGACCGACCGGAATCGCCACGGCGCGGCCGATCGAGTTCGGCGCAACCAACCTCACTTCCTCCGATCCGATCAAGCACAGCGGCAAGGGCGCGTTCGGCGCGCTGATCATCGAGCCGTTGGGCTCGACGTGGACGGAGGATGCCGGCTCATCGGCGTCTGCAACCGTGACCCCGGCCTTTGGCCAGCCCATTCGCGAGTTCGTCGTCCTCATGCAGAACGACGTCAATCTTCGCTATGGCTCCGACGGCTCGGCAGTCCCGGGAGTGGGCGAGATCGACGACGCCGAGGATTCCGGAAACGCCGCGGTGAACTACCGCGCCGAGCCGATCTGGAAGCGCATGAACTATGCGCCCGAGACGCCGTTCGAGACCACGCGCACCTTCGACTTCACCAACGCACTCTCCAACACGCAGGTGGGAGGCGATCCCGAGACTCCGGTGTTCGTCGCCAAGCCGGGCGCACCCACGCGCGTCCGTCTGCTCCAGCCGGGCGGTCACGCTCGCAACAACTCCTTCATCCTGCATGGGCACATCTGGGATGAAGAGCCGTACCTCAAAGACTCGACCCGCCTCGGCTTCCGGTCAGAGTCGGAGTACTTCGGCGCCATGATGGGCGTCGGTCCGTCCGCGCACTTCAATCTCCTGCTCCGCAACGGTGCGGGTGGTGCGTTCGCGGTCACCGGCGACTACCTGTTCCGGACCTTCAGCTCCTTGCAGTTCGACGGCGGCATGTGGGGGATCTTCCGTGTCACTCCGTAACCCGCTTCTTTCCTCTCTCTTCGTGGTGGCGCTCCTGGGGGGCGCCACCACCGCACACTCCGGCGAGGTTGCCAGCGACGCGGCCATGCAGAAAGTCGAGCGCGACGGCGTCTCCGTCGAGTTCATGCCTTCCTCCGTCGCGCCGGGGCAGAACGCCTCGGATTCACCCATGGAGGGAGAGGATGTCGAGCTTCGCTTCTGGATTCGCGGCGCCACCGGCGAGCGGCTTGCCGGCATCAAGCCCGCGGCCTGGATCGATGCCCGCGCCGGCGCATTGGATGCCGCGTCCGGCAAGGCCGACTGCAAGGCAAAGATTCAGTCGTTCATCTCCGGCACCCTGCGGGCCCGCCCGCAGGTCGACCTCAACTCCTACTACATCCTGGCCCTCAACACCGAGCCGGTCATCTCCGTCATCGATCCCATCCTCGGCTTCGGTGGCAGCCGTCTCTTCACCGACATCCGTCTGCCCAGTCCCGGCTACGACTGGGTGCTCACCAGCGATCAGCGCCGGCTCTTCGTGACCATGCCCACCATCAACCAGGTGGCGATGGTCGACATCGACACATGGAAGGTGACCAAGACCATCGACGTCGGTCCCAAGCCCACGCATCTCCTGCTGTCACCCGATGAGCAGACGCTGTGGGTCGCCAATCAGAACGCCGATGCCACCGCCACCTCGGTGACGGTCATCAACCTCGAGACCCTTGAAGTCGCCGCGTCGCTGGCCACTGGACGCGGTCCGCATCGTCTGACCTTCGCGCCCGACGGCAGCGCCGTCGTGGCTACGAATGGCGCGGACGGCACCGTCACACTCGTCGACGCCAAGAGCCTTCGCGTGACCAAAGATCTGAAGACCGGTCCCTCGCCGCTGGCCGTGGCTTCCTCCGTGCTCGCCGGCGTCGTCTACGTCGGTGATGGGTCTGACGGCTCCATCTCCGTCATTGACGCCGGCAAGCAGTCCATCGTCTCGCGCCTCAAAGGCGCGCCCGGCCTCAATGCCATCCGCTTCGCGCCCGGCGGGCGCTTCGGCTTCGTGACTGTGCCCGACGCCGACATCGTACAGATCATCGACTCCTCCAGCGCCTCCATCGTGGCCACCATCGACGTCCCGAAGACGCCCGACCAGGTCACCTTCACTGAAACCTTCGCCTACGTCCGTTCGGCAGGTGCCGATCACATCACCATGATCCGTCTGGCCGAGTTGGGCGCCGGCAAGCGGCCCGTGCTCGTCGACTTCCCAGGTGGGCAACTTCCTCCCTCGGTCGCCAAAGTCGAAACGGCCGCGGACGCGGTCATCGCCGCGCCGCAGTCAGCGGCCGTGATCGTCGTCAATCCCTCGGACAAGCTCATCTATCACTACGAAGAGGGCATGGCCGCACCGATGGGCAACTACCAGACCTACGGTCGCACGCCGAAGGCCGCGCTCGTGGTCGACCGCAGCCTGCGCGAGTCCGGCCCGGGCGTCTTCTCCATCAAGACCCAGATCCCCGCCGAGGGGATGTATGACGTGGCCTTCTTCCTCGATTCACCACGCGTCGTGCACTGCTTCAACCTGGCCGTGCGCAGCAACCCCGAGCTGAAAAAGAGCGCGGCGAAACGCGTGGCCATTCAGTCGCTGGTCACCGAGCCCGTCATTCGCGTGAACGAGCCCGTGCAGATCCAGTTCAAGCTCACCGATCCCGTTACCGGCAAGGCGCACGAAAACCTCACCGACGTTCGGATCGTGGCCTTCCTCGCTCCCGGCGTGTGGCAGCGTCGCGAGATGGCCACTGCCTCCGCGGGTGGCGTCTACACCCTCACCGCCACCGCTCCCGAGGCGGGCATCTACTACGTCTTCGTCGAATGTCCGTCTCTCGGACTGCGGCTCAACGAGCAGCGGCCCGTGATTCTTCAGGCCATCGGCGCGCAGGTTTCGAAGGAGTCCCCATGAAACGTCCGCTGCTGCTCTCCGTGATGTTCGCGCTGGTCCTGGTCGTGCCGCTCGGCGCCCAGACCCAGCTCTTCCAACCGGCCATCCCCGACGTCCCCGTCCTCACCCAGGACGGAAAGAGCGTCCGCTTCTACACGGACCTGGTCAAGGGCAACACCGTGGCCGTGAACTTCATCTTCACCAACTGCAAGACCATCTGCCCGATGCTCGGCGGCATGTTCACCAACTTGCAGAAGCATGGAGGCAGCGGCGTGAAGATGATCTCCATCAGCATCGATCCCACGGTGGACACTCCGCGCCGCCTCAAGGACTGGAGCTCGAAGTTTCATCCCGGGCCGTCCTGGGTTTTCGTCACCGGACGACAGGCCGACATCGACCAGATCCTCAAGGCTCTCGGCGTTTATACATCGCGGCCGCAGGACCATTTGCCACTGACCATCATCGGCAGCGACGTCACCAGCGTCTGGACCCGCAACTACGGCTTCCTCAGCGGACCCGAGCTCTCGAAAGTCGTCACGCGCGTGACCAACGGAACCGCGACGGCCGTCGGAGGTGCCCGATGATTCGCGCGGCCTTCGTCGCACTGCTGCTCATCGCTCTTCCCCTGTCCGCCTCCGATCTCCCTACCGCGGGCCGCAACTACTTCACCGACATCGAGCTGACCAATCAGAACGGCGAGAAGGTCCGTCTCTACAGTGACCTCATCGCCGGCAAGACCGTGGTCATCAACTCCTTCTTTTCCACCTGCGTCGGCATCTGCCCGATCATGGCCGCCACCTTCACGCGCATCCAGAACAAGCTCGGCGACCGCCTCGGGCGCGACGTCATCCTCATCTCCATCACCGTCGATCCGGAGACCGATACCCCCGCGCGTCTGCGCGACTACGCGAAGAGCATGTCTGCCAAGCCGGGCTGGTACTTCGTCACCGGCAAGCGTGAGAACGTCGAAGCAGCGCTGGCCAAACTCGGTCTGCGCGCTGCCTCGAAAGAGGAGCACACCTCCGTGATGATCATCGGCAACGAGCCCCTGGGCGTCTGGAAGAAAGCCTTCGGTCTGGCCAGCTCGGACGACATCGTGAAGATGGTCGAAGACGCGGCGGCGGGCAAATGAGATCCCTCGCCGTGGTTCTCGCGTTGCTCGTCACGGTCGCGGCCACGGCCGGTGCACCGCTCACTCCGTCAGAGAAACGCGGACGCGAGATCTACCTCCATGGCCAGGGCGCCGGCAAGTCGATGACCGCCTACTTTGGCGCTGATGGCGCCGGCGAGATCAGCGCGAGCGTCGTCCCGTGCGCCTCGTGTCATGGCGCCGATGGCCGCGGCGTGCCGGAAGGCACCGTCGCGCCTTCGGATATCCGCTGGAGCGTGCTGTCCAAGCCCTTCGTCTGGAGTGATGGCAGCCGTCATCGTCCGCGCTACGACACGGCCATGCTCACACGCTCCGTGCGCGCCGCGATCGACGCGGCCGGCAAGCCGCTCTACGCGGTCATGCCCCGCTACGGCATCGACGACCTCGACCTCGGCGATCTGCTCGCGTACCTGTTCCGCTTGGGCGACGAGCCACAACCGGGCCTGAGCGACGACGCCATCGCCGTCGCCACCGTCGTCCCGCTCTCCGGTCCGAACGCTCCCGCCGGCGAGGCCGCGCGCAAAGTCATCGACGGATACTTCGCCGACATCAATGAGCAAGGAGGCCTCTTCGGCCGCCAACTGAAACTCGAAGCCATCGACGCCAACCGGCCCGCGAAAGAGATCGCCGCCACACTGAGCGGTCCGCTCTTCGGCGTCGTAGGTGCGTCCTGGTCGCCCGATGCACCCGCGCTCGATGACGTGATCGCCGCGGAGCGCATCCCGCTGGTCACGCCGTTCGTCACCGCGGTCGAGAGCCGCTCCTCCGTCAGCTCGTTCTTCCTCTTCCCCGATCTCGAGAGCCAGGCCCTCGCGCTGATCGACTTCGCCGCCGAGCGCGCCGGCAAGAAGCCGACGCGCATCGCCCTGGTGCATGACGGCTCCACGCCGGCCGAAGCTGCCGCGGGCGCCGTTGAGCGCCACTGCGAAGCGCTGGGCTGGACGATCGTGAAGGATGCTGCCAGCGAGTCCGACCTGCTCCTCATTCTCGGCAACGTCGACGTCGCAGCGACCGCGAGCAAGAGCAAGAGCCCGCAGATCCTCCTCGCCGGAGCGTCGGTCACGCGTGCCCTGTTCGAGCTGCGCGGCAAACAAGTCTTCGTCGCCGCACCGACGCTCCCGGGCGATCTGACCAGCGAAGGACGCGGCGAGATCGAATCCTTCGCCATGCGCCACTCCCTCGACCCCAAACACCGCGCCGCGGAGATCGCCGCCTACGCCGCCGTGAAAGTCTTCGTCGAAGGACTGCGTCGCGGCGGCCGCGACCTCACCCGCGAAAAACTCATCGCCTCCCTCGAGCACCTCTACGGCTTCGTCACCGGCGTCACCCCCGCCATCACCTACGGCCCCAGCCGCCACGTCGGCACCATCGGCGCGTACATCGTGGAAGTGGACTTTGCGCGCAAGACCTTCGGTCCAGCCAGCAACTGGATCACCCCGGAGCAGTAATCGCCGGCACGACCGGCTCGCGTTACTTCCCTGGAGTTTGGACATAGAGCATCCCGTGGGCATCGCCGCCTGCGGCGGCGAAAGCGCTGGCGTCCCGCCGGCTGGCCGGGGGGCGTCCTCGCCCCGCGAGGAAGACCATTCCCGAGATGCCCCTGTTCCGGCCGAGCATCCCTCCGAGCGAGGGCAAGTCGGAGAAAGCGCTGCCCGTCATCCTGAGAGGCTGTGCAGAAATCCGCACCCTTTCCCACCTGTCATCCTGAGCGGGTGGCGGGTGGGGCGCGAAGGATCTCCTGCGGTAAGCGAGACCCGCGCAGATTGGACGAGACCGGGGATCTCGTGCTCGCACGTTCGTCGTTCTTCGCACGAGATCCTTCGCG
>Ga0307505_10000888_pt1 | contig 28111 bp, 29 predicted proteins | sample 23_S_MG_FD_202183 | JGI IMG/M metagenome (GOLD analysis project Ga0307505, IMG submission 202183) | Soil microbial communities from Populus trichocarpa stands in riparian zone in the Pacific Northwest, United States - 23_S | ecosystem: Environmental > Terrestrial > Soil > Riparian zone > Trees... | reverse complement strand
CCTTTGGGCGTCAATGCGGCATTCTTGTGGCTGTTCATCCGAGGGCTCCTGAAGGCGACGGGTTGGTGTGAGAACCCCCATCTTCCTTCGCCTCGGGTGAACAACCTCTTGGGAAACGACAGCTAGGGCCTGCTGACGCGACCGGAGGCCACGCGCCGGTCGGGAGCCGGAGACAACGAGCGCATGCGCGCCTGCGCTTCCGTGCGAGCGGGGTCGGCCATGAACCTCGCCAACGCCGCCCGGGCGGCTTCGTAGCCCGCCAGGACGGCAAGGTCCTGCTCGTCCTTGGCCGACATGCCGGACACGCTCACCGCCGGTGCAATGAGAACGTCGGCCTCGGCCATCTCCGGTGCTGCGAGCAGGCAGCTCTGCGTTCGCATGACGCGGGACACGACACCAGGCACGCTCATCCCGTCGCTGCGCGGACCCTTGCAGTAGATGTCCACTGCGATCACGACATCCGCGCCCATCGCACGCGCCGCGCGCACGGGGACCAGGCTGGTGACGCCGCCATCGATCAGGTGGCCGTGCTCGTAGGGCACCGGGACCGTGGCCCCGGGAACAGCCGCCGAAGCCTGGATGGCCCTGCCGGCCGCCCCGCTGTCGATCAGCACCGGCGTCTCGCTTCCCATGTCGGTCGCAACGGCGGCGAAGCGCACGGGGAACTGCTCGATGGGCACGCTGGCGGTGACGGTGTCGACCCACTTGGCAAGGTTGTTGCCTCGCATGAAGCCGCCAGGAGCCCATGTCAGGTCGATCAGCGACGACAGCTTGATGTTCCTGGCGGTCGTTTCGATCTGCCCGGATGTCATGCCGCTGGCATAGGCCGCGCCCACGACGGCGCCGGCCGAGGTGCCGACCACGATGTCGGGCTGGATGCCTGCCTCCTCCATCGCCCGGATCACGCCGATGTGCGCAAACCCCCGAAGGCCACCGCCGCCTAGGACGAGTGCAACAGTGGGCCGGCCCGCCTGCGAGACACCGGCGAGCGCCGGACGCTGCGCCTGCGACAGTGAGCGCGGCTTCAGATCGCCAGGGCCGATGTCGCCCGTGTGAGCACAGCCTGAGAGAACAGTGGCGATCGCGGCAGCTGCGCTGATGGCGGTGAGTCGGTTGAGCGGCATCGTGGCCTCCTTGCGTTTGATGCTGCAACGATAGTGAGCCGGGCGCGGACTATCTACAATCCGGCGTCCAGAAGATTTTTGCCATCGTCCGAAGTGATTGATCCGCTATCGGAGGTCATCACCCTCCTGCGTCCGCGTGCCGTGTTCTCCAAGGGGATCAGCGGGGCAGGGCGTTGGGCGGTCCGCTACTCGCGGTTCGACAAGCCGAGCTTCTGCGCCGTGCTGGACGGCAGCTGCCTGCTGGCGGTCGACGGCCAGGCCACGGTCACCCTTGAGGCCGGGGACTTCGTGTTCCTGCCGACAACGCCGGGATTCATGATGTCGGGCCATCAGCCGGCCAAGCCAGTCAAGATCAACCCCAAGACAGCACCGACGCCTGCCGGAGATGTCCGCCACGGCAAGCGAGGGGGTTCGCCCGACGTTCGCCTGCTTGGCGGCCACTTCGAGTTCGATGCTCCCGATACGGACCTGCTGGTCGCTCTGATTCCGGCGCTGGTCCACGTCCGGGGCGTGCCCCGGCTCTCGATGCTGGTCCAGATGCTGCGGGAGGAGTCTCGCGACCGGAAGTCAGGCCGGGAGTTCGTGCTCACGCGTCTCGTGGAAGTGATGCTGGTCGAGGCATTGCGTGCAATATCGGGCGAGGAGGCATCCGTCGGCCTGCTGCGCGGGCTCGCAGATACGAGCGTCGCCGCTGCCATACGGCAGATGCACCGCGACCCAAGCCGGGGCTGGACGGTCGAGCGGCTGGCCAGGAAGGCGGCGCTGTCGCGCTCCACGTTCTTCGAGCACTTCACGGGAGCCGTGGGCATGCCACCCATGGAGTACCTGCTTGCCTGGCGGATGACGATCGCCAAGGACATCCTCAGGCGGGAAGCGCTGGGTGTCGCCGAGGTCGCCAAGCGTGTCGGCTACGGGTCCGCGAGCACCTTCAGCACGGCCTTCAGCCTCTACGTGGGCCAGCCTCCTGGCCGATATGCGCGCCAAGGCTAGTCGCCTTGCGGCCGCGCGCCATCGCGGTAGTCGCGTCGCGGCTGTCGGCTGCGGCGAAGCATTCCTGCCGAATACCTGAGGTGGGAAGCTTTACTTTGCCCCGTCCGGACCGTGAGTGCTAGCTGGCTGTGGTTGAGTACGAGATCACTGTCCCGCGGCATTCACCAAACCCGATCCGCTTGGCGTTGTCCCGTTCTGCCCATGCCCGCAGCAGGACGGTGTCGCCATCCTCCAGGAAACGACGCTCCTCTCCGTTGGTCAACCTGATCGGCTGCTGCCCACCACGGCTGAGCTCCAGCAGACAGCCTTGCTCGCGATCGCCGGGGCCGGACTGGGTGCCGGAACCAAAGAGATCGCCCGACTGCAGCGAGCAGCCACCTTCGGTGTGATGCGCCACCATCTGTGCCAGCGACCAATAGCAGTGCCTGAACGAGCTGCGTGACAAAGGCATCTCGGTACTGCCCCCTCGCAGCGTCAGCAGGGCGGCCTCCAGCTGGATGTCGAGGCCTTGAAGCGATGGGCTGTGCAAGTAGGGCAGCGTGGGCGGGTCCTCGGCCGTGCGCGGCAGCGCGCAGCGGAACGGCGCCAAGGCCTCCATCGTCACGATCCATGGTGAGACGCTGGTCAGGAAGTTCTTCGCAAGGAAGGGACCCAGGGGCATCGCTTCCCAGGCTTGGATATCCCGCGCCGACCAGTCGTTGAGCAGGCCCAGGCCGAACACGTGTTGCTCGGCACTGTCGACTTGGATCGCATGGCCTCGCGGGTTGCCAGCACCGATCCAGACAGCGAGCTCCAACTCGTAGTCCAGGCGACGCGTCGGCCCGAACTCCGGCGCCTCGGCGCCCGGTGCGCGCTGCTGGCCTGCAGGCCTGTACACCGGCGCTCCACTGATCTCCACCGTGGATGCCCTGCCGTGGTACGCGATCGGCAGCCAGCGAAAATTCGGCAGGGGCGGCGCATCGGGATTGAAGACGCGCCCGGCATTCACCATGTGCTGCCAGGACGTGAAGAAGTCGGTGTAGTCGCCGATTCGGGCAGCTACGGCGTACTCGGCCTGATCCTGCGGCACGAGGCAGTCGCGCAGCCGATCGGCTTCAGGCGCTCCGGTGCGCAGCAGTCTCGACAGTTCGCCGCGCAAGCCATGCCAGGCAGCCGGCCCCATGGCCATCAGGTCGTTCAGCAGGTCCCGGGCAGCGGCGCGAGCGGCCGGCAACACGGCAGACGAAAACACGCCGGCAGCCACGGTGCTTTGCATGTCCAGGATCTCGTCGCCGATGGCAACGCCGCCGCGGAAGGACTCACCCTGGTTCCGACGGCGGAACACCCCGTGCGGGAGGTTCTGGATCGGGAAGTCCGTCCCGATGTGCTGTGCCGAGGGCACCCAGCTGCGCAGCGCCGGGTCGTGCGTGTGATTGATCATGTCGCTTAGAAGCGGTGGCGAATGCCGAAGCCGTAACTTGTGCCGCTGGCCTTCACGATCGAAGGTGGGGCGGGCAGGGTGCGCGTTTCCGTCCTGTCGCTCATGACGATCGCGTACAGATCCGTTCGCTTCGACAGGTGGTGGTCGTAGCCCAGCGTCAGGACCGCGCGCTCGACGTTGCCACCCGCAGCCGTCGCGGGCACTGGGGCGGGCGTGTCGCGGGTTTTGCGCAGGGCGTAGCCGGCGAGGATGCGCCCCGCACCGACGGGCACCGAGGCACTGACCTCCATCAAGCGGTAGCCCACGTCCTGGGGCGCGGCTTCGGTGCCATCGTTCTGAATCCGGCCGACATGTGCGAACACCTTGACCGCAGTGAAGTCGTAGGAGCCCCCGAGCACCCAGGTCTTCACGTTGTTCGGCGTGGTGCCGTCAGCAAACGTGAGAGGGTTCTGCTTCACCGACTGCCAGGCCAGCGAGGCGGCCAGCGGCCCCTGTTCGTAGCTCACCCTGGCGCTGGAATTGCCGCCGCCTCGACCTTCGGACAGACTGCGCGCCAAGCTGAACCGCAGCCCGCCCAGACCGGGGCTGTCGTACACGACTTGATTGGTCCAGCCGGTGCCACCCGCCTGCGGACCACCGATGTGGGTCACCAGATTCAATGGGCCGAAGACCGTCGAATCACCGAAGGCATTGGACGTGATCGAGTTGACGAAGAGCAGCGTCGTGATGTTGCCGGCCCGGATGCGCCCCCAGTCGCGGCTGGCGATGCCCACCCAGCTGAAGCGCGACCAGAAGGGATCGGCAGCGACGTTGACGGGGGGGCCGACCGCATCGCTGCGACCGACGGCGCCAGTGTCGTTGCGGATGAAGGTCGAAATGTCGAAGATGGCGCTGTAGCCACCTCCCAGGTCCTCGGTTCCGCGCAAGCCGAGGTGACTCGTCGACAGCCCACCGCCATTCACTGCGGTGACGGATCGATCGAGCGAGTTGACACCCGTGGCCGCGCCCTTGAAGCGGCCGACGGTCGCGTCGAGCAGACCGTAGACCGTCACGCTGGACTGCGCCATGGCGAGGCCGCTGCTGGACGCGAGCAGGGCGGTGGCCAATCTGAGCTTGAACTCCACTGTGTCTCCTTTGGTTTTCGGGTTGAAGGCATGCTTCGAAAAAAGGCCACCCCTGGCGCGAGTGCAGTGCACTCGATCCATGAAGAGTGGAGCGATGGGGGATCGTGGCGCGCTATGGATTCATGGCGCAGTGAGCAAGGCCTCGTCGAAGATCGCCACGGCGCGCGTCCAGCCGGCGGACGCGCCGCGAATCTTCACGGGAAAGCAACTGATGAAGAAGCCATCAGGAGGCAATGCCTCCAGGTTGTGCAGCTTCTCGAGGTGGCAGTAGCCGATGTCGCGCCCGGCCTTGTGTCCCTCCCAGATCAGGGATGCGTCCCCGGTCTCGGCGTACTTCTTCGCGGTGTAGGCAAAAGGTGCGTCCCAACTCCACGCATCGGTTCCGGTGAGCCGTACGCCGCGCTCGAGCAGGTAGAGCGTCGCCTCGTAGCCCATGCCGCATCCGGCCCGCGTGTAGCCGGGCGTGCCGTAGGCGCTGCCAGCGCGCGTGTTGACGACAACGATCTCCAGCGGTTCGAGGCTGTGGCCGATGCGACCCAGTTCGGCCTCGACATCGGCAGCTTGCACGACGTAGCCATCGGGCAGATGACGAAAGTCGAGCTTGACCCCGGGCTGGAAGCACCAGTTCAGGTCGACTTCATCGATCGAGATCGCGCGCTGACCGTTGTCCATGGTGGAAGCGAAGTGCCATGGCGCATCGAGGTGTGTGCCGTTGTGGGTGTTGAGCTGTACGTCCTCGACGGCCCAGGCTTCACCGTCGGGCAGGTCTTCGCGCTTGAGGCCTGGGAAGAACTGCGCGAGATCCTCGTAACTCATCTTGTGATCGATGTAGTGGATCTTCGGGCCGAGGCCCGGCGGATCGGACGGAATGTCGTTCTCGAGGTGCATCGAGATGTCGATGAAGTGGCGCTTCATTGGGGTGGCCTCAGAGTTGTTTCCAGCGCAGTACGCGGCGTTCTGCGGCGGTCAGGAGGGTGTTGCTCACGAATCCGATCACGCCCAGAAGCACGACGCCGGCAAAGAGATCGGCAGGACGGAAAGCGCGCGCCGCCTGCAGGATGGCCTGGCCGAGACCTTGCTGCGATGCCAGCATCTCGCCGACGATGGCCAGGATCAGGGAGACCGTGAGGGACAGGCGCATGCCGGCGAGCGCGTCGGGCAGGGCATTGGGCAGGCCGATCTTGCACACGAAGGCCAGGGGTGAAAGCCGCAGTACCCGCCCGACCTCGTGCAGTCGGGGTTCGATGGACGCGAAGCCGTGGATGGTGGCCAGCAGCACCGGCCAGACGGCACCGAAGGCGATCACGGCGAGCACCATCGCGGGCGACAAGCCGATCAAGGCGATGGCGATCGGCATGACAGCCGAAGCCGGCAGCGGGCGGATCACTTCCAGCATGGGTTGCAGCCAGGCGCGCAGCGTGACCGAGGTGCCGATCAGCGCGCCGAGTGCGATTCCGATGAACGAAGCCAGAACCCAGCCGTAGGCCATGCGTTCGACCGTGCCGGCCGTCAGGCCGAGCAGTTCTCCCCTCGACAGACCGTCGACCAGGGCGTTGAACGTCGCCGCAGGGCTTGGAAGGAAGATCGGTGAGACCCATTCGCGCTGGGTGATCACGGCCCATGCCACGAGCAGTCCGAGCGTGAGCGCAATGCTGGAGGCGGGGGCGCTCCAGCGGGAGGCGCGGCGGGTCATGACTGGCCTCCAGTGCCCCCGGGCAGCGAATGGCGGAACCAGCGATGCTGAAGCGCGAGCAGTCCGGCGCTCAGCCCCCAGCCCATCAGGCCGATCCACAACACCAGTGCGAACATCAGATCGGGGCGCAGGCTCTGCTGCGCGTTCATCAGCGCATAGCCCAGCCCCTGGGGGTTGGCAGCGATCTCGACCGTCACGCCCACGACCAGCGCGATTCCCACGCTCAGGCGAAAGGCCATGAAGATGCGCGGCAGCGCCGCAGGCAGGACGATCTTTGTCACGCGCGCGAGTGGTGGGAAGCCCAGCATCTGGGCCACCTCCAGCAGGCGCGGCTCGACCTGCCGCACGGCGGCCTGCGTGAGGATCAGCATGGGCCAGAAGCAGGTGAAGGCGACGACTGCGATCTCCATGCCGGAGCCGAATCCGAACACCAGCATGGACAGCGGAATCAGCGCCACGGACGGGACGGGGCGCAGCAGTTCCACCGACAGGGTGGATGCCTGTGCTGCGCGGCGCGACAGGCCGAGCCACAGGCCAAGCAACAGGCCCAGTCCACCGCCGAGCGCAAGGCCGGCGAGGGCGGCCCACAGGGTCTGGCCCGAGCTCAGCCAGACGCTGCCGTCGCGCACGGCCTGCCACAGTGCGCCGGCCACTTCGGTCGGCCGGGCCAGCGCGTCGCTTTGCACCTGGTTGAGCCGCATGCCGGCCTCCGCCAGCACCATCAGTGCTGCAGGCACGGCCAGGCCTCGCAGGTCCGGCTTCATGCGTTGCCTCCAGGAACGTGCCGATGAGTGCCGCGCTGTGCCCGGTTCACTGACAGGCGGCGCATCAGTGCGTCTCCTTGATGTAGTCGAAGGCCGCGCGGCGCAGCCGCAGGAACTCGGACGCCTCGCGCGTCGTGAGTTGGTTGCGCGGACGGTCCAGGTGGACCGCGAAGGTCTGCGCCAGGCTGGACTGCTCTGCGGGACTCGGCCGCAGCGCGAGCACCGTGTCGCCCAGGTAGATGGCTTCCTCGAGATCGTGCGTGATGAACAGCACGCTGGTTCCGGCGGCCTCCACCAGTTGCAGCATCTCGTCCTGCAGCGTCTGGCGGGTCATCGCGTCCAACGCGCCGAAGGGCTCGTCCATCAGCAGCACCGCCGGCTCCTGCGCCAAGCAGCGGGCAATCTGCAGGCGTTGCTGCATGCCGCCGGAGAGCTGTCCGGGGTACTTGTCCGCGTGCGCCGCAAGACCCACCTTGTCCAGCAGGGCCCGGATCCGTCCCGCCCGCTCGGCTTTGGGGACTTTTGCGGCCTCCAGGGCCAGGCTGACGTTGCCGGCCACCGTGCGCCAGGGCAGCAGGGCCTTGGCGTAGTCCTGGAAGACGATGGCGACGTCCTGTGCCGGGCCTGTGACAGGCTGGCCGTTGCGTCGCACCTCGCCGGCGGTGGGCCGGACGAGCCCGGTCAGCAGGCGCAGCAACGTCGTCTTGCCGCAGCCCGAGGGGCCGATCACGCAGACGAACTCGCCGCGGCGCATCGTGAAGCTGAGCCGGTTGATCACCCGGCGGGCGCCGAAGTCCAGCGCGACGTTGTCGAAGACGATCAGGGGCGTGTCCGGCGCTTCCTGGACCAGGGCCAGGCGCTGGCCGGTATCGCGGGCGAGGGCGGCCGTCATGTGCTCCTCACTTGGCGATCAGCGAAGCCAGCACAGGGTGCTTCCTCAGCATGTCCTGCTCGCGCATGGTGTCGACCCAAAAGCGGACGTGATCCTCCGTGATGTCGCTCGCCAGTCGGGGCCAAGGCGTGGCCTGCAGCACGGGCAGGGGCACCTTGAAGTACTTGCCGAGATCGGCATAGGCCTCGCTGCGGTTGGCCTGGGCGAACGCGACGGCTTCGGCCAGGGCTTCACGGAAGGCGCGGACGGCTGGGCCGTTGCTGGTCGCCCATTTACGCGTTGCGGTGTAGACCACGGTCGAGAAGCCGTCGGGCATCGAAGCAGCGAAGCCCTGCATCGGTACGCCGACTCCGCCCGAGCGCATGCGTGTGATGAACGGCTCCGCCGTCACGACGGCGTCGACGCCGCCGCCGCGCAGGACATCCGGCATCTGCGGCAGCGGCAGTTCGATGAACGTCACCTGCCTGGGGTCGACGCCGTTCAGCGTCAGCCACCGGCGCACGAGCACGTGCAGGTTGCCGTTCAGCCCTGGGACGCCGAACTTCTTGCCGATCAGGTCCTTGGCTTCGCGTATGCCTCCGTCCGGACGCACGGCCACTCCGATGGCGGGCGGGGTGTTGTGGGAGAGCGCCCCGCTGGCGATGCCGACGAGATCAAGACCGCCGTCGGCGGCCTGCAGGAAGACCGTTGGTGTGGTGCCTCCGATCTGTGCGGAGTTGGAGACGAGCGTGGCGGGGATGTTGGAGGTCAGCGTGATGAGCTGCAGCTGGACGTCCAGGCCACGCTTCTCGAAGAACCCCCGTTCCTTGGCGATGAAAGCCGCTGCGAAGTCGGGGACGGCGGTGTAGCCCAGGGTGATCTTGGTCTGAGCCATGACGGCGCCGCAGAAGAGCGACAAGGCCAGGGTCAAGGCGCGAAGGACGTGCATGCTGTCTCCTTGGTGGGGGTCAGATGAAGGGCGAGGGCCAGGGCATTTGCATTCGGTTCTTCCTTGAGCCATTCGCTACACGCAGATGGGGGAAGCCATCGCCTGTGTTCGCTTCGCGGTGGTGAGCAGGCGCTCCGGATGCATGTGCTTGATCCCTTGATGTTCGTGTACGAATGTCCAAAGTATCTTGCACGATCGTACAAGTTGCTCATGGGACTAACCCTGAGCGATGAATGGCGCGCCAAGCGTCGGAGCGAGCGAGGCGCACGGTCAGCTCGAACCGCGCACTTGACCCGTCCCGAGGCCTCGCAAAGTGCTCAGCGCTTCATCTGCCCCTCTGCATGGACGGCGTCTCGGCCAGTGCGACCTGTGGGGGCCTTGCAGTGATTCGTGTGAACAAAGGCGTTGTACGGACGTGCAATCCTGACTATGGTCGGCACAACGGCATGAGTCCGCGCGCAATCAGTGCTGCACGCAATGCCAATAACAGGAGACGACCTTCATGCTTGCAGATGCAGTTCGAGGCGCCCCCGGCCGGTGGGCATGCGTGACGGCGGTGTTGCTTGCCTTGCTGGGCGGCTTGGCAGCCGACCGTGCTCACGCTGAAGGCTGGCCGCTGCAAGGAAAACCCGTCACCATCGTTTCGGCCTACCCGGCGGGTGGCTTCTCGGACGTGATCGCACGCGTACTTGGCGAGCGCCTGACGGAGAAGCTCAAGGTGGCTGTGATCGTTGAAAACCGGCCTGGAGCCGGAGGCCAGCTCGCCGCAAGTCATGTGAAGCAGCAGCCAGCTGACGGACACACGCTGTGGTTGGGCGACGTAGGTCCGCCAGCCGACATCTGTATGCCAAGCTCAGCTACGACATGCCGAGCGACTTTGTGGGGGTGGCACGCCTGACGCGAACACCCGTGCTGATGGTCGTGCCGGCCGACAGCCCGTATCGGAGCTTCGACGGCTTGATCCGCGAAGCGCGTCGGCGCGACCAGGGCATCCTGTACGGCTCACAGGGGACCGGCCTGGGCAGTCACTTGTTCACTGAACTGATGCAGCGCCAACTCGGGGGACGTTTCACCCACGTTCCCTACAAAGGGTCCGTGCCAGCGCTGATCGATCTGGCGTCGGCACGCATCGAGTTCATGTGGGACAACGCTGTCACCAGCGGCCCCTATGTGCGCGATGGGCGCCTGCGGGCTCTCGCCGTGCGCGCCACGAAGCGCATGCCCGACTTCCCTGAGGTGCCGACCTTGGCCGAACTGGGGCATCGCCAACTCAACGACTCGATGTTGTGGGGTGGCGTGGTGGTCCGCGCCGGCACGCCACCCGTCATCGTTCAGCGCATCGGAGAAGAACTGCTCGCTGCGCTCCGGCATCCGGTGACCGTCACGCGATTCGCCGAACTCTACCTGGAGGCCGCACCACAAGGGCCTGCCGAGTTCCAACGATTCATCGTGAGCGAGGACGAAAGATGGGGACGAGCGGTGCGCGAGACGGGGATTCGAATCGAGTGAAGGTCACGGAGTCAGTCTCGCAGCGATCCGGCATCAAGGGGGCCCGCGCGGTCAAGGAAGGCGGTGCCCAGCCGAACTGACCCTGTCTCGTCGGGGCTACGCGTCGCTTCGCGGTCGGGCCTGCTGCGTGGTCAGCGGCTTGCCCGCGACACCCCACCGGCCGCTGCGGATCTCCTGGATCACGCAGCGGGTCATCGGGCGCATGCCCTCGCCGCCGATCCGGACGACGGCCTCCGTGATCTCGGCAATGAGCGCCTGGTGCTGGGCGTCGTCCAGGACACCCTCGATGATCTTCACGTCGATGAATGGCATGAGGACCTCAACGAAGGGTGGCGCAGACCGAGAACGGCAGGCGCGGTCCGCGGCGGCGAAGCGACTGGGGGTCTCCATGGCCGAGAGCGACGAGAAAGTTGGATCGCAGCCGGCCCTCGGGAAAGAACGCCTGGTCGAGGGCCTTGGCATCGAAGCCGCTCATGGGGCCGCAGTCGAGTCCCAGCATGCGTGCCGCGACGATCAGATACGCGCCTTGAAGGCTGCTGTTGCGCAGGGCCGTCGACTGTGCCCGGGCAGGATCGGCCGCGAAGCCGGCTGCGAGCGTCGGGTTGTGCGGGAACTGCGAGGGCAGGTGTTCGTAGAAGCGCGTATCCATGGCGACGATCACCGTGACGGGTGCGCTGGCGACCTTGGCGGCATTGCCGGCGCTCACGCAGCCCTGGAGCATGGCCTTGCCCTCGGCACTGCGGACGAAGACGAAGCGCGCCGGCTGGGCGTTGAAAGCGGTGGGACCCCATTGGGCCAGTTCCTGCAACTGTGAGAGCGTGTCGTCGGACACCGGATCCGGCTTGAAGCTGGGGAAGGTGCGCGCCTCGCGGAACACCTGGTCGAGTGCGTGGGGGTCGATGGTTTGCATGTTGTGCAGATCAGGCTGAGGTGTACGAGGTCTTGACGGTCGTGAAGAACTCTGCGGCGTGGCGCCCTTGCTCGCGCGGGCCCATGCTCGACCCCTTGCGGCCGCCGAACGGGACGTGGTAGTCGACGCCGGCCGTCGGCACGTTGACCATGACCATGCCGGCCTGGGCGTGACGCTTGAAGTGGGTGGCGTGCTTCAGGCTCGTCGTGCACACCCCGCTAGACAGGCCGAAGGGCGTGTCGTTGGCCACTGCCAGAGCCTCTTCATAGTCACGCACGCGGATGACGTTCGCGACCGGACCGAAGACCTCTTCGCGGCTGATGCGCATGGCGTTGTTGGTGTCGGTGAAGAGCGCGGGCGCGAGGTAAAAGCCAGGGTGGCCCTGGTGATCGATCTCGAGCGCGTTTCCGCCAAAGGCCAACCGTGCGCCCTCCGCCTGGGCGTCTCGGATGTACTCAAGATCGATCCTCAGTTGCCTCTCGTCGACCACCGGCCCGATGTCCGTGCCGGGACTGCGCGCATCTCCCACCTTCAGCGAACGCAGGCGCTCGATCACCGCCTCGACGAACCGGTCGTGAATGCCCGTCGTCACGATCAGTCGGCTGGAGGCCGTGCAGCGTTGTCCGGTCGAGAAGAACGCACTCTGGACTGCACAATGGACGGCCACCTCCAGGTCGGCGTCGTCGAGCACGACCAGCGGGTTCTTGCCGCCCATTTCGAGCTGGAATTTCGCGCCGCGCGACGCGCAGGCACGCGCCAGTTGCTGGCCGGTCCCTACGGAGCCCGTGAAGCTGAGACCGGCGACCCGCGGATCGTCGACCAACACGGGTCCGACCTCGGCGCCACGGCCCATCACGAGGTTGAACGCGCCGGGTGGCAGACCGCTGCGCGACAGTATCTCCGTCAAAGCCCAGGCCGAGCCGGGAACGAGCTCGGCCGGCTTGAAGACGACCGTATTGCCGTAGGCGAGCGCCGGTGCGATCTTCCAGGCCGGTATCGCGATGGGAAAGTTCCAGGGCGTGATCAGGGCGACGATCCCGATCGGCTCGCGCGTGACCTCTACCGAGACGCCCGGACGTATCGAGGCGACCAACTCGCCCGCAACCCGAAGCGCTTCGCCTGCGAAGAACTTGAAGATCTGTCCCGCGCGCGCCACTTCCCCGATGGCCTCGGGCAAGGTCTTGCCTTCTTCCCGGGCCAGCAGGTTCCCCAGTTCCTCCTTGCGCGCGAGCAACTCGCCGCCGACCTTGTCCAAGACGTCGAAGCGCTGTTGCGGCGTCGTGGCGCTCCAGCTTGCCAAGGACTCCGACGCTGCATCCACGGCGAGACGCGCCTGCGTCGCGTCGGCCTGCGCGTAGTCGTCGATGATGTCGCGTGTGTCCGAGGGGTTGACGTTGGCGACGGCCCGTGGACCCGCTGCCCAGGCCCCGGCAATGTAGTTCTCCTTCATCAGACACGCCCCGCGCCGCGTGTACGAAACCTGGCCTGCCAGACGTCCAGCGGCATGAAACTCGGATCGTCCTTGACCATGCGTTCCGTCTCGACCAGCAGTTGCGCCTCGCTCATGTCGAGGTCGAGCGGCGTTCCATAGGGCTGCGACACGTAGAACGGCGTGTCCAGGTAGACCTCGACGCGGTTGCCTTCGGGATCGAAGTAGTAGAGCGACCACGCGTTGCCATGGTTCATCGGCCGCAGTTCGGTGGCGCCCTTGGCCACGGCCAGGTCGCGATTCAGGCGCAGTTCGGCGAGATCGGGCACCAGGAAGGACAGCTGCATGACCGTGCTGACAGGTGATCGCTCCGACCGCCCGGCCGACAGGACGAGCTGATGGTGCTGGTCCTCGCTGGCGCTCATGAACACGAGGCGGTTGCCGAAGTTCTTGCCGATCCCCTCGTCGGTGATCGTCAGCCGGAACACGCTGGTGTAGAAGTCGACCATGCGGTCGAGGTCGAAGGCGAAGATCCCGAAATGGGCGGGAGTGGGGCGAGTGACGTTCATGAGGTTCCGCCTCAGTCGGCCTGGACGATGCGATTGCGCAGCACGCCGATCGCTTCGATCTCCACCTCGACCACGTCGCCAGGGACCATGAACCGCGGTGGCTTCTTGCTCCAGCCGACGCCGCCGGGTGTGCCGGTGACGATGACGTCGCCGGGGGCGAGCGTGAAGATCGTCGAGGCGTACTCGATCTGCTGCGCCACGGAGAAGATCATCGTGTCGGTGCGGGTGCTCTGCATGAGCTCGCCGTTCAGCCGCGTCTCGAGTTTGAGCGGACGCTCCGGCGCGATCTCGTCGGCCGTGACCATCCATGGGCCCAACGCGCCGGTCGACTCGAAGTTCTTGCCGGCGGCGATCGCTTTGGCGTGGAACTGCCACTCGCGGATGCTGGCATCGTTGTAGATCGAGTAGCCGGCCACATGCTCGTGGGCGCGTTCGCGCGCGATGTTGCGTCCTTCCTTGCCGATGATCACGGCCAGCTCGCCTTCCCAGTCCAGCGAGTCGGAGCAATGGGGTCGCACGATCGGACCCTCGTGAGCGGTCTGCGAGCGCCAGACGCGCAGGAAGATCGGCGGAAAGGCCGACAGCGCGCGGTCGAGGCCGGCGGCCACGACTTCCCGGTGGTGATCGTGGTAGTTGCGGATGGCGCAGACGATCTTCTCCGGCTGCAGGATGACCGGCAGGTAGCGGATCGCAGCCAGCGGCACGTCCGCTTCGATCGTCTCGGTGTCCGCGCGCGCCTGGTCCAGGCGGCCGGCGGCGATGTAGGACTGCAACGTCGGGAACTGCGGGAGCGCGCGGCCGAGATCGGCGACCCTGTTGCCGACGACGGCGCCCCAGGTGGCGCGCCCCGCGAGTTCAAAGGACAACAGTTTCATGCGGGTTTCGCCTCGAGTGGGGTGGCTAGGGTGGACAGGACGGTCTCGGTGTCTGCGCCAAGCGCTGGCGCGACGCGGTGATACTGGACAGGCGTCTTCGACAATCGAAGCGGGCTCGCGACCGTGGGCACGGTGCCCAGGATCGGATGCACGATGTCGACGCGCAGCCCACGGGCCTGCACCTGGGGGTCGGCAAAGACCTGCTCCAGCGTGTTGATCGGGCCGCAAGGCACGTTGGCGCGCTCCAGCAGCGCGATCCATTGCGCCGTGGTGCGCTGCACGGTCGCCTGCTCGAGCAAGGGCAGCAAAGTGTCGCGGTGCTGGACACGGCCTGCATTGGTCTTGAACCGCGGATCGGCGGACCATCCGGGCTGCCCTGCAGCCAGGCAGAACGCGGCGAACTGGGAGTCGTTGCCGACGGCAAGGATGATGTCCCCGTCCGCGGTCGGAAAACCCTGATAGGGAACGATGCTCGGATGGGCGTTGCCGAGCCGAGCCGGCGACTTGCCGGTCACCAGGTAGTTCATGGCCTGGTTGGCGAGGCAGGAGACCTGCACATCGAGCAGCGCCAGGTCGATGTGCTGCCCCTCGCCCGAGCGCTCGCGCCATGCGAGCGCGGCCAGGATGGCAGAGACGGCGTGCAGGCCCGTCAGCACATCCGTCAGCGCCACGCCGACCTTCATCGGCCCGCCGCCGGTTTCGTCGTCGGGCAGGCCCGTGACGCTCATCAACCCGCCCAGGCCCTGGATCATGAAGTCGTAGCCGGGCCGGTGGGCGTAGGGACCGGTCTGACCGAAGCCCGTGATCGAGCAGTAGACAAGGCGAGGATTGAGCGCCGACAGCGATGCGTAGTCGAGTCCGTACTTCGCCAGTCCGCCGACCTTGAAGTTCTCGATCAACACGTCGGACTCGGCGGCGAGCGCGCGCAGCGCCGCCTGGCCCGCGGCCGTCCCGATGTCGACCGCCACCGAGCGCTTGTTGCGGTTGGTGCACATGAAGTACGCCGACTCCGAGGGGCGTCCGCTGGCATCGGCGAGATACGGCGGTCCCCAGCCACGGGTGTCGTCGCCTCGATCGGGATGCTCGATCTTGAGGACTTCGGCCCCCAGGTCGGCCAGCATCTGGCTGGCCCAAGGACCGGCGAGCACCCTGGAGAGGTCCAGCACGCGCAGGTGGGAGAGTGCTTGAGGCGGCTGCATGCTGGTCATCAGAACGCCGCGATGCCGGTCTGTGCGCGGCCCAGGATGAGCGCGTGGATGTCGTGCGTGCCTTCGTAGGTGTTCACGACCTCCAGGTTCACGAGGTGCCTCGCGACGCCGAACTCGTCGCTGATGCCGTTGGCCCCCAGCATGTCGCGGCTCACGCGCGCGATATCGAGCGCCTTGCCGCAAGAGTTGCGCTTCATGATCGATGTGATCTCGACAGAGGCACTGCCTTCGTCCTTCATCCGTCCGAGCCGCAGGCACCCTTGCAGCGCCAGGGCGATCTCCGTCTGCATGTCGGCGAGCTTCTTCTGGATCAACTGGTTTGCCGCCAGCGGCCTGCCGAACTGCTTGCGGTCCAGCACATACTGGCGGGCGCGATGCCAGCAGTCTTCGGCCGCGCCGATCGCGCCCCAGGCGATGCCGTAGCGCGCCGAGTCGAGGCAGGTGAACGGTCCTTTCAGCCCACGCACATCCGCGAAGACGTTTTCATCCGGGCAGAACACGCTGTTCATGACGATCTGTCCGGTGACGGACGCCCGCAGTCCAAGCTTCCCCGCAATGGGTGGCGCGGAGAGGCCCTTCCAGTCTTTTTCCAGGACGAAGCCGCGGATCGCGCCTTCTTCGTCCTTGGCCCAGACGACAAAGACGTCGGCCAGGGGGCTGTTCGTGATCCAGGTCTTGGTCCCCGTCAGCTCATAGCCACCCGGCACACGCCTGGCGCGGCTGGCCATGCTGCCGGGATCGGAGCCATGGTCGGGCTCGGTCAAGCCGAAGCAGCCGATCCACTGACCGGATGCGAGCCTGGGCAGGTAGCGCTGCTTCGTCGACTCGCTCGCGAACGCATGGATCGGCACCATCACCAGCGAGCATTGCACGCTCATCATCGAGCGGTAGCCGGAGTCGACACGCTCGATCTCGCGCGCGACGAGTCCATAGGAGACGTAGTTCAGCCCTGCGCCTCCGTACTCCGCAGGAATGGTCACCCCCAGCAACCCAAGCTCGCCCATCTCACGCATCAGTGCGGGGTCGGCGGTCTCGTTGCGAAAGGCGGTGAGCACGCGCCGGGACAGTCGATCCTGGCAGTAGGCCCGTGCTGCGTCGCGCACGGCGCGCTCATCGCCCGTGATCTGGGCGTCCAGCAGCAGTGGGTCGTCCCATCGGAAACGGTTGTGGTCTGGATTCAAGCGCTCCTCGCGATCTGTGCAGCTTGCTCAATGGATCGCATGACTCTAAGATTGATTGTACGAGTGTACAACTGATTTGTTTGCACGTATATGTGCAACATGCTCACTGATCGACGGCATCGAGGTGGTATGCGTCGCATGATTCCCAGCACCGCCGCTCTGGCGGCTTTCGAGGCGGCTGCGCGCCACTCGAATTTCACCGCCGCAGCGAACGAGCTGTCCCTGACCCAGGGCGCGGTTTGCCGGCAGGTGGCCTCCTTGGAGGCCTTTCTGCGCACCAAACTGTTCCGCCGCGTCGGCCGGGGCGTCGTCCTGACCGAGGCGGGCGCGGCGTACCACCGACAGATGGCCCGCCGACTCGACGAGGTGGAACGAGACACGCTCGATCTGATGGCACGGCAGGGGCGTGGAGGATCCATCGAGCTGGCCGTCGTGCCTACGTTCGGCACGCGATGGCTGCTGCCTCGGTTGCCGGACTTCGGTCGCAGGCACCCTGACATCACGCTCAATCTGTCGAGTCGAACCCGGCCATTCCTGTTCGAGGACAGCAATCTGGACGCCTCGATCTACGCGGGCGATGGGCACTGGCCGGGCGCAGCCGTCGACTATCTGATGCCCGAGAACCTCGTGCCGGTGTGCAGCCCGGCGCTGATCGCCCCTCGCAAGCGACTGACGCCGGAGCAACTGGCCAAGCTCCCGTTGATCCAGCAGAGCACTCGACCTTACGCTTGGCGCCACTGGTTCGAGTCGGTTGGCCTGAGGCCTCAGGTCGATCTCGTGGGTCCACGCTACGAGTTGTTCTCGATGTCCCTGCGAGCCGCGGCGGCGGGGCTCGGTGTGGCGCTCGTGCCGGAGCACGACCTGGACGACGAGTTGGCGGCGGGCAAGCTCGTGGTGCCCGTGAAGCACGACTGCCCCAGTGATCGGGCCTACTACTTCGCCACGCCCCAGAACAAGAGTTCCGATCCGCTGCTGGCGGTGTTCCGAGAGTGGTTGCTGGGCCAGGCCGAGCAGGCGCGCCTGGGACGGGTTTCCACGAACGACTGATGAAGCCCATCTAGCGTCGGGCCGCGGGCCGTAGTGCCGCTCGCTTGCGGGAGGCGGGCGACCCAGGCTCGCCCAGGACCGCGAGAATGCCACCTGAAATGAAGGTCAGCAGCTCTTTCTTCGCCGCGGGATCGGAGGCGCGATTCTCTTCGTTCGAAAGGCGCTCGACGCGCTGATCGGTCAGGAAGTGCAGCAGTGCGCCTAGCATGAACTGGTAGCACCACGCCACTTGCCCGCGACTGGCTCGCGGGACCGTGGTCATCATCGCGTCGATGAAGGCGTGCGCCAGCGGGTCGAAGAATTCTCGATGCACTCGATCCGCTTCGGCCGTGGGCATGACGAGATCACGGGCAGCCATCAAAGCGTAGTACTGACCCTCTGGATGTTGATGCAGTGCCACGATCGGACTCACGAACGCGTCGAGGATGCGCTTCAGCCTGGCGTTCGGGTCTGGATCGCTGCAGGCCACTTGCAAGGCATCGAGCCTCTCCTTGATCGCCGGGCTCCAAGACTCGAAGATGGCGTGGTAGAGCTCGTGCTTGGCCCCGTAGTAATAGCCTACCAAGCCAATGGGAACGTCCGCCTCGCCGGCAATGTCCCGTATCGATACGGCATGGAATCCGCGGAGGGCGAAGAGCTTCTCTGCGGCCAGAAGAATGTTGGTTCTGCGGTCCGGCTGGGGCTCGCGTTGGGCGGCGCGCCCCACCCGGATGCGACGAGGCGGAGCGTCGGCGGGCACAGGGCCGGCGATGGCAGACACGGATGGCGTTTTTTTTGCAGGCATAGGGTGGTTCGGCACAACACCGCGCCAATCTTGCGCGGGGTGATCAGTGCACTATACGACCGTTCAAGATTTGTGCCATGCGTTCCATGTGTCCATGCGCGCCCAGGAACTCTCTGCGCGTGAGCATGATGTGTCTCCTGGTTGATCGGGATTGATCCTTGATGTCCATCTGTCCCGATTCCGTTCGTTCAACTGCGATTCGGCTGCAGCACGTCGTCATGCGGGCCTTCGTACATCCGTTCGACCAGATCCGAGCGCCGTGCCAGGACGACACGTTGATTGACCGAACCCTTGTCGGTCAGTTCGCCCAGATCGATCCGAGGCGGGACCGAGAGCAACAGCGCCCGCGCCGGCCGGGTGGCACTGCCGGTGCCGCTCGCCCCACAGCCGGTCCAGCATGGCTTGGAAGAATGCGCGTACCTCGCGTTGGGCGAGCAACTCGGTGGGCGGCAGCAGCGTGGACAGGCCGAAGCGAGTGCGCAGTTCGTCGATGCGGGGAAAGATCACCAGCCCGATGTCGTCGCGGTTGAGTCCTGCCACGACCACGTCCTGTATCAGAGGGTCCCCTTCCGCGATGACCCGCGCGCGCAGAGGGCCGACGCTGACGAAGGTGCCGCTGGAGAGCTTGAAGTCCTCCGCAATGCGACCGTCGAAGGCCAGTCCCTGCTGTGGGTTCCCGGAGTCGATCCAGCGCACGGCGTCGCCGGTGCGGTAGAAGCACTCGTCATCGAAGGCGTCCGCCGTGAGATCGGGCGCGCGCCAATAGCCCGGCATCACGTTGGGCCCTCGGAATCGGATCTCGGTCTTGCGGCTGCCCTCCGCATTCGGCACCAGCTTCACTTCCACCCCGGGGCACGGCAGCCCGACATGCCACGCTCCGGCACCGGGCCGCACGACAAACAAGCAGCTCGGCGCGGTTTCGGTCATTCCCAAGCCGGTGATGATCCTGATGCGAAGTCTTGCAGCCTGAACAGGACGACACATCGTATTGATGTAGCGGCGCCGCCGGGTGATTGGGTGTAAATGGGCGTCAAAATGGTGTACCATGCCGCCTGATGATCCAGGCCGCGACAGTCCACATCACGCCCGAGATTCTGAGCGTCATTGCGGGCATTGACGAGTTCAAAGGGGCTTGGCGGGCACTGGGCACGCTGGCGCCGGATCGCCTGTCCGCGCTGCTGCGGGTGGCCACCATCGAGAGCATCGGCTCGTCCACCCGCATCGAAGGCAGCAGGCTGTCCGACCGGGACGTCGAGCGCCTGCTGTCCCACCTGCAGATCCAGAAGTTCAGCACCCGCGACGAGCAGGAGGTGGCCGGCTACGCCAAAGTCATGGAGCTGGTGTTCACGTCGTGGCAGGACATTGCCCTGACCGAGAACCACATCAAGCAGCTGCACCGCGACCTGCTGATCCACAGCGACAAGGACGCGTGGCACCGGGGGCACTACAAGACGTCGACCAACAGCGTCGTCGCGTTCGACGAGGGCGGCAAGCAGCTCGGTGTGGTGTTCGAGACGGCCACGCCATTCGACACCCCGCGTCTGATGACCGAACTGGTGACCTGGTTCAACGAGGAGCGCGGATTGGCGCACCTGCATCCGCTGCTGCTGATCGGCATTTGGGCGGTGGTCTTCCTGGAGATCCACCCGTTCCAGGACGGCAATGGGCGCCTGAGCCGAGTCCTCACGACCTTGCTGCTGCTGCAGGCCGGCTATGCCTATGTGCCCTACAGCTCCCTCGAAAGTGTCGTCGAGCAGAGCAAGGAGGCCTACTACCTGGCCCTACGCCAAACCCAAGGCACGATTCGCACCGAAGCGACGAACTGGCAACCGTGGCTCCTGTTCTTCCTGCGCGCGCTGGCCGAACAGGTGAGACGCCTGAGCCGCAAGATCGAGCGCGAGAAGTCGGTACTGGCAGCCTTGCCCGAGCTGTCGATGCAGATCGTCGAGTTCGCGCGCGAGCATGGTCGAGTGACGATGGGTGACGCGATCAGGCTGACTGGCGGCAGCCGCAACACGCTGAAGCAGCACTTGCGTGCGCTGGTCTCAGGTGGTCAGCTCAGCCCGCACGGCGCGGGTCGGGGTGCCTGGTATGAACTGCGATGAATCTGCTGGCACCTGACCGTCAGCCCTTCGCCCTCGGCACCCGCCCCATCAGATAGAACTCGTCGTTCGGCCGCATGCCGATCATGTTGGCCATGCGGTTGGACAGGCCGAAGAAGGCGCTGATGGCGCCGATGTCCCAGATGTCCTCGTCGCTGAAGCCGTGCTCGCGCATCGCTTCGTAGTCGGCGTCGTCGATCTCGTGCGACGCCAGGCACACCTTCATAGCGAAGTCGAGCATCGCGCGCTGGCGCGGGGTGATGTCCGCCTTGCGGTGGTTCACCGCGATCTGGTCGGCGATGAGCGGCTTCTTCTCGTAGACACGCAAGATCGCGCCGTGCGCGACGACGCAGTACAGGCAGTGGTTGGCGCCCGAGGTGGCGACGATGATCATCTCGCGCTCGCCTTTGCTCAGGCCGCCGTCCTTCAACAGCAGCGCATCGTGGTAGGCGAGAAAAGCGCGCATCTCGGCCGGCCGGTGCGCCAGCGCGAGGAAGACGTTGGGCACGAAGCCGGCCTTGTCCTGCACCTCGAGCACACGCGCGCGCAGGTCGTCGGGCAGGTCGGCGATCGCCGGCACCGGGTAACGAGAGATGGGGGGCGAGATCGGGGGCTTCTTCATCGTCGGTTTCCTCAAAGTCGGAACTGCATCGCGTGCAGCCGCGCGTACAGGCCGTCGCGCGCCAGCAGCTCGGCCGGTGGCCCCTGCTCGACGACGCGGCCGTGCTCCATCGCCACCACGCGGTCGGCGTGTTCGATGGTCGTCAGGCGGTGCGCGATCACCAGCGTCGTGCGGCCGCGCAGGAGGCGATCGAGCGCGTCCTGCACCGCACGTTCGCTTTCGCTGTCCAGCGCCGAGGTGGCTTCGTCGAGGATCAACACCGGCGCGTCCTTGTAGATCGCGCGTGCGATCGCCATGCGCTGGCGCTGCCCGCCCGACAGTTCGCTGCCGTTGTGGCCGATCACGGTGGCCGGGCCCTGCGGCAGCCGGTCGACGAAGTCGAGCAGGTTGGCGCTGGCGAGCGCGGCGCGCACACGCGCTGCGTCGGTGTCGCCGCCGAGCGCGACGTTCGCCGCGATGCTGTCGTTGAACAGCACCACGTCCTGGCTGACGAACGAGAACTGCCGACGCAAAGCGCCGATGTCCCAGTCCGCGAGCGCCACGCCATCGAGCTTCACCACGCCCGCGCTCGGCTCGATGAAACGCGGCAGCAGATGCACCAGCGTCGACTTGCCCGCGCCCGACGGCCCGACCAGCGCCACCGTTTCGCCGGGTGTGATGCGCAGGCTCACGCCGTCGAGTGCCGGCGCCTGGTCGCTGCGGTAGCGCAGGCTCACCGCGTCGAGCACGATCTCGCCTCGCGCCCGCCCGCTGGGCGCATGGGTGCCGCCGCGTTCGCGCGGCGTGTCCTCGATCAGTGCGACGCCGCGCTCCAGCGCGACGAGCCCGCGCACCAGCGGAGCGGTCACGTCGGCCAGGTGTTTGAGCGGCGCGGTCAGCATCAGCATCGCCGTGACGAAGGCGACGAAGCTGCCCACGGTCGTGCCGCCGCCTTGCCAGAGCGCAAACACGATCACCGCCGACAACGCCACCGCCGCCAGTAGCTGCGTGATGGGCGACGCGGTCGCGGCCGCGGCAGACACCTTGAGCATCAGCCGGCGCAGCCGCTGGCTCTGCGCCGCGAATCGTTCGCTCTGCGGCGCCGCGGCTTCGTGCAGGCGCACGATGCGCCAGGCAAGCACGTTCTCTTCAACGACATATGCGAGTTCGTCGGTCGCCTGCTGGCCGGCTTGCGTGAGCCGGCGCAGGCGGCGCGAGACGATGCGCATCACCAGCGCGACCGCCGGCGCGAGCAGTGCGACGAAGAGGGTCAACTTCCAGTTGAGCCACAGCAGGTAAGCGAAGAGCGCGGCCACGGTCAGCGTGTCGCGCACCAGGATCATCAACGCACTGACGATCCAGTTGGCGCCCTGCTGCACTTCATAGACGAGTGTGTTGGTCAAGGTGCTCGCCGACTGGCCGCCGAAGAGCGCCGGCGACGCGTCGAGCAGGCGCGCGAACATGGCGCTGCGCAGTGCGAGCACGCCGCGGTTGGCGGCCCAGGCGAGCGCGTATTGCGCCGCGAAGCTGGCCAGCCCGCGCACGAGCACGAGGCCGATGATCACCACCGGCACCAGCCAGAGCGCAAAGCCGGGCGCGGCGCCGTCGGCCGCGAAGCCGCGGTCGAGCAGCGGCTGCAGCAGCGCGGGGATCACGGGCTCGGTGGCCGCCGCGACCGCCGCGGCGGCGAACGCCAACGCCAAGCCGGGCCGGCTGGCGCGGAAGTAGGGTGCGATGCGGCGCAGTCTTTGTGTCAGGGCGGGCATGGAACGCGAGGTCACAGCTCGCCACATTATCGACACAGGCCCCCTCCTACAATGCGCGGGCCCGGATTGTTATAGGCTCGATTGAACCGAACCCCGCCGAGCGGGTCGATAACCCGCATGCCCAACCGACGACAACTGATCGGCGCCTTTGGCGCTACTTGGAGCGCGAGCGCATTCGCGCAGTTTCGCGTCGAGATCTCCGGCATCGGCGCGACGCAGTTGCCGATCGCCGTCGCGCGTTTCCGTGACGAAGAGCGCGCCGCGCCCACCGCGATCATCAGCACGATCGTGCGCGCCGATCTGGAGCGCAGCGGCCAGTTCCGCCTCATCGACGCCAGCGGCGTGCTCGACGAAGCGACGCAGCCCGGCCTGCCGGACTGGCGTGGCCGCGGTGCGGACGCGCTCGCCGGCGGCTCGGTGACGCGGCTGGCCGACGGCCGCTTCGACGTGCGCTACAAGCTGTGGGACGTGGTCAAGGCGAGCGACCTCGGCGGCGAAAGCCTCGCCGTGCCCGCGCCCGACCTTCGCCTGGCGGCACACCGCATCGCGGACGCGATCTACCAGAAGCTGACCGGTGAACGCGGCGTGTTCTCGACCCGCATCGCCTATGTCACGCGCGCCGCAGGGCGATTCACGCTGCGCATCGCGGACGCCGACGGCGAAGGGGGCCAGGTCGCGTTGACGAGCCCGGAGCCGATCATCTCGCCCGCGTGGTCACCCGACGGCCGCGAGTTGGCCTACGTGTCCTTCGAGACGCAGAAAGCCGTGGTCTGGGTGCAGGACGTGGCCAGCGGTGCGCGCCGGCAGGTCGCCAACTTCCGGGGCAGCAATTCGGCGCCGGCCTGGTCGCCGGACGGCCGGCAGCTCGCGGCGACGCTGTCGCGCGACGGCGGCTCGCAGCTCTACCTGATCGACCGCGCGGGGGGCGGCAATGCACGCCGCATCACCGAGAGTTCGGCCATCGACACCGAACCGGCCTTCACGCCGGACGGGCGCCAGATCTATTTCGTCAGCGACCGCGGCGGTGGGCCTCAGGTCTACCGCATGCCTTCGAGCGGCGGCGGCGCCGAGCGGGTCACCTTCGACGGCGGCTACAACATCAGCCCCGCGATCAGCCCGGACGGCAAGACACTCGCTTACGTCACACGCCGCGGCGGTGCCTTCAAGCTGGCGACGATGGCGCTCGACGGAGGCGGCGTGAGCCTGCCCACCGACACGAGCGCCGACGAAAGCCCGAGCTTCGCGCCCAACGGCCGGCTGCTGATCTACGCCACGCGCGCGCAGGGGCGCGACGTGCTGATGACGACCACGCTCGACGGCAAGATCAAGGCGCGGCTGCTCGCCAGCGGCGCCGACGTGCGTGAACCGGTTTGGGGCCCTTACGGCCGATGATGAAGAAGGAGAGAACCATGATCCGATCCCCACTGCTCGCCCTCGCCGCCGCCGCGCTCATCGCCGGCTGCTCGTCGCCGGTCAAGCTCGACGACAAGGCCGGCGACGTGCCGGTCGAAACGCGCAACCCGAACGCCGGCGCCGGCGCCGGTGCGGGCACCGGTAGCGGCGCGCAGTCGCCGGTGACGACAGTCGATCTCGGCCGCTCGGCCACCGACGCGGCGGCCAGCGGGCTGCAGCGCATCGTCTACTTCGACTTCGACAGTTATGTCGTGAAGGACGAGTTCCAGCCCACCGTGGCCGCGCACGCCCGCCGGCTGAACGCGAACCGGCAGATGCGCATGACGGTCGAGGGCCACACCGACGAGCGCGGCGGCAGCGAATACAACCTGGCACTCGGCCAGCGGCGTGCCGAGGCCGTGGCCCGCTCGCTCGGGCTGCTGGGTGCGACCAGCGGCCAGGTGGAGGCGGTGAGCTTCGGCAAGGAGCGCCCGGCCGCCGTTGGCAGCGACGAAGCCGCCTGGGCCAAGAACCGCCGCGCCGAACTGAAGGACCGTTGACCATGGCTGTCGCGCATCGTTGGGCGCTCGCCGCCGTGCTGGCGCTGGCCAGCACCGCTGGCTCGGCGCAGATTTTTCCCGACAACGAGGCGCGGCGCGCAATCGTCGAGTTGCGCGAGCGCCTGGCGCGCAGCGAAGAGCAGCTCAACGCGCAGATCGCAGCGCAGAACCAGGCGCAGAACCAGGCGCTGGAGCCGCTGCGCCGCTCGCTGCTGGACCTGAACGCGCAACTCGAATCGCTGCGCGGCGAACTGGCGCGTCTGCGCGGCCAAAACGAGCAGCTCGCGCGCGACGTGGCCGAGCTGCAGCGCCGGCAGAAGGACATCGCGCAGGGTGTCGACGAGCGCATGCGCAAGCTGGAGCCGACGAAGGTGACGCTCGACGGCAAGGAGTTCCTTGTCGACACCGAAGAGAAGCGCCAGTACGACGAGGCCCTCACGCTGCTGCGCGGCGGCGACTTCACCGGCGCGGCGAATGCGCTCACGGCCTTCGGCCGGCGCTGGCCGGCGAGCGGCTATGCCGACACGGCACGTTTCTGGCTCGGCAACGCGCTCTACGGCAAACGCGACTACGTGCAGGCGATCGCCGCCTTTCGTGCGCTGCTGGCCGCGGCGCCCGACCACCCGCGCGCGCCGGAGGCGCTGCTGGCGGTGGCCAACTGCCAGATCGAGATGAAGGACACCCGCGCCGCCCGCGCCACGCTGGCGGAGCTGATCCGCGTCTACCCACGCAGCGAAGCGGCGCAGGCCGGGCGCGACCGGCTGGCGGCACTCAAATAGCCTGCTGAATCAGCTCGCACGGGCCGCGCCTAGAATCGCGGCCCCATGCAAGCGCTGACCCCCGCCGACACCGCCGCCCTCGCCACCCAGGTGCTGTGGCTGAGCTTCGCGCTCGGCGCCGTCTTCGGTGCGATCGCGCAACGCACGCACTTCTGCACCATGGGCGCGGTGGCCGACATCGTCAACATGGGCGACTGGTCGCGCATGCGCATGTGGGTGCTGGCGATGGCGGTAGCGATGCTCGGCTTCAATGCGATGGTCGCGTTGGGCTGGATCGATGCGCGCGACAGCTTCTACACCGTGCCGCGCATGACCTGGCTGTCGGCCGCCGTCGGCGGGCTGATGTTCGGCTTCGGCATGGTGCTGGCGTCGGGCTGCGGCAGCAAGACGCTGGTGCGCATCGGCGGCGGCAGCCTGAAGTCGCTGGTGGTGTTCATCGTGCTCGGGCTGGCCGCGTTCGCTACCCTGCGCGGCGTGACGGCGGTGGCGCGCAGCGCGACGGTGGACCGCGTGACGCACGACTTCGAGACCGGGCAGGATCTGCCGACGCTGTTGGCGCCGGCGTTCGGTGCGTCGACCGCGCAGACCGCCTTGTGGCTCGGCTTGGCGGTCGGTGGCGCCCTGCTGGCGTGGGCGCTGGCGCGCCGCGAGGGCCGCTCGGCCGACGTGTTGCTCGGCGGCCTGGGCATCGGCGCGGTGGTCGTCGGCGTGTGGTGGGCGTCGGGCGTGCTGGGCTACGTGGCCGAGGACCCGAACACGCTCGAGGAAGCCTACCTCGCCACCAACAGCCGGCGCATGGAGTCGCTGAGCTTCGTCGCCCCGATCGCCTTCACGCTCGACTGGCTGCTGTTCTTCAGCGACAAGAGCAAGCTGCTCACGCTGGGCATCGTCAGCACCTTCGGCGTGGTCGTCGGCTCCGCCGTGTGGGCCTTGCGGTCGAAGACCTTCCGCTGGGAAGGCTTTGGCAACATCGAAGACACCGCGAACCACCTCGTCGGCGCGACGCTGATGGGCGTCGGCGGCGTGGCCGCGCTCGGCTGCACGGTGGGGCAGGGGTTGTCCGGCGTGTCGACGCTGGCGCTGGGCAGCTTCGTGGCCCTGGCCGGCATCATCGTCGGCGCGGTGCTGGCGCTGCGTTACCAGGTCTGGCGGCTCGACCGCATGGCGTGAGACACGACGCCGCCGATCTCGAACGCCGCTTCGGCGGCTTGCGCCGCTTGTACGGCGACGCCGGCTACGCACGCATCCGCGCCGCGCGCGTGGCGGTGGTGGGCCTGGGCGGCGTCGGCTCCTGGGCGGTGGAGGCGCTGGCGCGCAGCGGCGTGGCGGCGCTGACGCTGATCGATGCGGACCACATCGCCGAATCGAACATCAACCGCCAGGTGCAGGCGCTGGGGGCGACGCTCGGCATGGCGAAGGTGCGTGCGCTCGCCCTGCGCATCGCCGACATCCACCCCGACTGCGCGGTGCACGAAGTCGAGGCGTTCGTCGAAGAAGGCCACTGGCCGGCGCTGCTGACAGCGCCGGTGGATGCGGTGGTCGACGCCTGCGACCAGGTGCGCGCCAAGCTCGTGCTCGCGTTGTGGGCGCAGGCCAGCGGCACGCCGCTGGTGTGCGTGGGCGCGGCGGGCGGCAAGCACGACGCGGCGCAGGTCGCGGTGGCCGATCTGGCGCACGTGACCCACGACCCGCTGCTCGCGGCGCTGCGCCAGCGCTGGCGCCAGCAGGGCGCCGCGCGCGGCGGCGCGGCGCTGGGTTTGCGCTGCGTGTTTTCGCGTGAAAGTGTCCTGCTGCCGGCCGGCGCGCAGGGCTGCGATGTCGATGCCAACCTCAACTGCCACGGTTATGGATCGAGTGTCGCCGTGACCGCCACCTTCGGCTTCGTCGCCGCGGCAGAGGTGCTGAAAAAGCTCGCTATACTGCCGCCCTCTGCCCACAGGGTCGTTAGCTCAGTTGGTAGAGCAGCGGACTTTTAATCCGTTGGTCGCAGGTTCGAATCCTGCACGACCCACCACCGGATCTCCAAGTCCGGCACCCACCGCCGCAAGGCACGGGGCTCTTAGCTCAGTTGGTAGAGCAGCGGACTCTTAATCCGTTGGTCGAAGGTTCGAATCCTTCAGGGCCCACCAAATTCCTGTTCCGCGACAATAACTTAGCGATGGTGGTGGCGGCTGGGCTGACTCAGTGAAGTGGCCCGTTGCCAGATCATTGCCAGATTTCTGCTGCGTGCCTGAGGCATGGGCAATTCGGGGCTGCTGGCCGTCGCGTCCTCGTCGGCGCTGTTTCAACGGCACTGATGAAAGGCGCTCTGGCAACAAGACGCCACAGGTGATGGGTTGCGCTGCCCCCAGGTTTCGTAGCACTTCGATCTAGAGCCCGTGGATTTGCATCGTAGTTGATGCGCTGGGTTGCGAGGTGCCGTCAGCGAGCTGGCGGCACCTCGCGGCGAACGTGGCCGGCGGCA
>Ga0307505_10000887_pt1 | contig 28168 bp, 24 predicted proteins | sample 23_S_MG_FD_202183 | JGI IMG/M metagenome (GOLD analysis project Ga0307505, IMG submission 202183) | Soil microbial communities from Populus trichocarpa stands in riparian zone in the Pacific Northwest, United States - 23_S | ecosystem: Environmental > Terrestrial > Soil > Riparian zone > Trees... | reverse complement strand
CCCGGCTTCTTGGGGGGAGAAGGTGGCTGAAGGCCGGATGAGGGGGGCGATGCAGCCTCCGATGAGTTTGCATTCTGACCCTGCAAACACTGGAAGTTTCTTGGAAGCGTCGAGCGAGGGATGACAGGCTGTTTGTAAATCGCCCGTGGGCGTGAAAAATGCGGGCTAATGCTACGCGGGCCGTAACCGGACCGCTGCGCTGGGTGGCCGCAAGAACGGAACGTTGGATCATTCACCGCCGGAAGACGAAGAAGTAGTTGTTGTACGGCATCCGTCCCCAGAGCGGCTTGATCTCGCCGCGGAAGCCGTCGAATGCGGCCACGATCTCCTCGCGGCTGGGATAGTGCAGTGATTCGGCTTTCATCCAGCCGAACAGACGCGCCGCGGCGTCCACGAAGCGAGTGAGGCGGTAGCGCCAGGAGGAATCGCGCACGGGCTGCCGCAGCATCACGCAGGTGCCGGCGCGTGCGGCGTTCGCGAGGATCTGCTTCTGGGAAGCCGGGTCGAAGTAGTGGAGGACATCCAGGAGGACGATGGTGTGATCCTGGGGTAAGGGATTGCGCGCGTCGCCGGTCACGAAATCGATCTTGCGATAGCGAGTGGCGGCCTTGCGCGCCAACTCGATTTTGCGCGAGTCGAAGTCGATGCCGATGATGTGCGCTTCGTAGCCGTGCTCGCGCAAATAGAAGGCCAGGAGGCCGATGCCGCAACCAACGTCCACCAGCGATCGCTCACGCGTGCCCAGCGCATCTCGTACGGCGGCATACGCAGGATCGCTTCGGATTTTCCAGAGCACGTAGCTCTGCAACGCGCGACCCGGGTAGAGCGAGGCCAGACGTTCAGGAAGGTTCACGCGGCAAGGTGCTCGATCAGGTCGAGGAGGTCGGGCATGTGGAATGGCTTCGGCAGGATGGCCGCCACGCCCATCTGCAACAGTGCTTGCGGCTCCACCATCACGTGTGCCGAAACGACGATGATCGGAATATGGCCGAGGTGGCCCGTCTCGCTCAGACGCTGCAGAAAATCCCAGCCGTTGACGTCGGGCATGGCCAGATCGAGCAGCACTACGTCGGGGTGATGAATCGTCAGTGCGCGCTGGCCTTCCGCTCCGTCGCCGGCGAGGAGGACCTGGTACCCGTGCTGCCTCAACGCCGTCGCGAGCATTCCCCGAATGGGCAGGTCGTCGTCGATGACGAGCACGCGCTTCCTGGCGACGTCGCTCAGGCGTTTGTCACGCGGTCCGGACTGCTGTTGCTCGGCATTCATCGGTCGAAAGATGAGAACGGCTTGCAGGATGTACGCCTGCACGGGCGAGCCGGCATTTCGCGGCCCGTTGCTTCGATCGGGCAACGCTGCTCGGTCCGCTCAGAAGAGGTCACTGTCCCCCCATGTGTAGTAGAGATCCTCGCGCATCCGGTCCACGACGTCGGGCCAGGCAAATGGTACGCACATCACGGAAAGGTCCTGCGGCTCGGGCCGCGATTCGAATCCGAGCTCGGAGAGGATCGCATGAAACCAGCCCGGGCGCGGCGGAAACCAGCCCTCGATCCGGTCGACAGGATACGACGGGACGAGGTGCCGGAGGGCGACCTCGATCGCGTCGGGGAAGCGCGGGTCAAAGAGCGCGTCCCCCCACAGGAAGCGGTTCTCCCGAATCCGAAAGACGAGCCAACCCACGAGCTGCCTCCATTTGCGGAGCGCCACCACGGTATAGGTCACGTCGGGTGCCTGGAGGAAGCGCCAGCGTACGTAGCGCCCATCGCGGCGCACGAGGAAGCGGTAAGCCCCGGCCACGCGCTCGAAAAGCCGGTCCCACTCGGCCGTGGTCTCCCGAACGAGCTCGAGCTGGTATCCGCGGGCCCAGCGCTCGAGTCGCGGGAGTGGAGGCAACGGCTTCGCCATGCGATAAGTGACGGGCTCCACGCGGTCGCTGCGGAGGAAGCGCAACGAAAACTTCTGGATGTTCGCCACGTTGAATCCGTAGTTGAACGCCACCTGTCCCTCGCAGTAGCGCGCGTAGAAATCCAGCGCCGTGCGCCCCAGCACACTGCTCGGACCACGGCCGATGTGGCGCACCGCCGGATCGGTCATCGTGTCTCCGATCTGATGCGCGAGCACGTTCTTGCCATATGCGCGAAAGGGAACGGCGTAGCCCGCATAGTGTCCGACCAGCCGCGGCTCTTGGTCGAAAGCGAGGCTGATGCGCTCGTTGCCGAACGGATTCTGCCGGTACTTCCAGGCGAAATGATCGAGGCTCCGAGGCGCGTGGGGAAACGATCGCGCGAAAAGCCCCAGGATCTCCCGCTCATCACCCGGCCGGTATCCGCGGGTGTCAACGGGCATGCGTGGGCTCCACGGAGCGAATGGCGCGGACGTTCAGCGGTGTCCCCGAGCGCCGCCGGGCCACGATCCGGATCGAGCCGGTGCTGACGAGCAAGGGGTCGGGCAAGATGGCGAGCAGCGTGCGCGCCAGCGGCGCCACGCGCGGGCGATGGGATGCGAGCCAGTGCCGCAGGAACTTGTGGTCGCGGTGCTCGAAGTCGGGACCGATGTCGATGATCTCGAAGCCTGAGTGTTCGAGAAGCTCGATGAGCGCGGAGCGCGAGTACAGGATCAAGTGGGTTCGGAAATTGTGCGCCATCCGCTTCCGCTCGGAGAACAGGTAGATCAGCCCCTCCGTGTCGAACGTTGACAGAAAGAGCACCCCTCCCGGCTTGAGCAGGTCCTTGATGCGTCCCAATGCGTCGTGCGGCTCGGCCATGTTCTCGAAAACGTGAAACAAGGTGATGGCATCGAAGGCCGGGCCGACGTTGACGAACGACGAGAGCGACGCGCAGTAGACCTCCAACCCGCGCGCACGCGCGGAGCGCGCTGCCGCCGAAGCGGGGTCGATGCCCACGTATTCATAATCCTGCGCGGCCAACGCGCCGAAGCTGCCGTCGCGGACTCCCACTTCCAGGATGCGCGCACGAGAAGGAAGCTGGCGGCGAACCCATTTGAGGCGTCTCAGGCTGGTGCGTGCCCGCGCGGGAGGTGAGTGCGATTCATACGCGGGCACCGCCGCCGGCGCCTGCGCACGCAAGACCCGGCGGACCGGATGCGTGCCTTCGTCGCCGGCGAACTGGTTGAGAAAGCGGCTCTTGCAACGACGGCAGGCACGAACGACATTGCCCGGAATCTGCGCGCACGTCCAGACCTCGTTCGAGAAACAGATCGGGCACCGCCTGGCCGCACGATAGGCGTGGCGCCGGTTGGCCATGCGAATCGAAAGGGCGGCGGTCATCGCCCTCATCGCACCGAACGCCTTCGGCCGCTCGACCGCGCCGTGAAGGACGAGGTGCTCGACGCGGAAACCATACTTGTTCGCTAAGAAGGCCAGCTCGAGCTCACACGCCTCGTCGGCCAGACGCGACTCCGCGGCCACCGTCTTCGCGGCGGCATTCGCGTAGGCCGCCAGACGCACCGCGCGATCCGGAAGCTCGGGCACGAGCATCCATCGCAGGAGAGCCGGATTGCGGTCGGCCTCGCTCGTCGAAGCGAAGACGACGTCGGCGCCCGATTCCACCATGGCCACGGCGTCGCCGATGGCCCGCACCGGATAGGGCATGGATGGGTCGGCGATCACGATCACCCGGCCTCTGGCCTCGCTCACTCCGCGACGAAGCGCGACGCCATAGGGCTCTCCAGCCGGCACAATGACCTCGAACGTGAGTCCCGTCGTCTCGAGAAACTGCTCGATCTCGCTCACGGACGGCACCTTGCCCGCCCGTTTGGGGATCACGACCGATACGCTGGTCGAGCTCATGGCGTGATTTTATACGTGGCCAGCACCCGCGCCGTGTCGCGGTCCACGACGCGCAAGTACAAGGGACCGGCACCAACGGAGGCGAGCACCTCGCCGGGAACGGCCACGGTGCCAGTCGCGGGAAAGTGGCCGGCCGCGGTGGCAAAGGAGGCCAGTGGGGAAAGCTCGATGAGAACCCGCGGGTCTTCGATCGGGATCGGGCCCGTCCGGTGTGACGGCTCCACGACCGGCAATGCACGTTCCAGACGCTTCAGGACACGCCCCAGAAACGGTCCGTTCCATTTCTCCAGATACTTGAGCTCGGAGTCGGCATAGCGATCGCCCGCGGCGCTGCCTGTCTGCGCCGCACTTTGGTTATAGATGTGCCGGCAGCGCGCTTCCGGCACGAGCACGGCGCGCTTCCGGCGCGCCATGACGCGCCGCAGAAAGTCGGTTTCCTCGAAGTACAGTGAGAACCTGTCGTCGAAACCGTCCATCTCGTCGAAGTCTTCAGCGCGAATGGCCAGGACCGCACCGGACAGCATCCGCACGGGGGTGGTCGATGCGAGGGACCAGAACGCCACGCGACGACGAATGCGACGCCGGTCGCGCAGCGCCGCCCATTCTCGCGAGCGGCCGGCCAGGATCTCATCCAGCTTCTGGGGCGCGGTCAGCAGCTCCCCGGGAGGCAGCCGCCACTGGTGGCCTTCATCCCAGAACAGGGCAGGACCGGCCACGGCGACGCGCGGCCCGAGTGCTCCGGCCAGGAGATCCAGGGCCTGCGGCGCGAAGACGACGTCGGGGTTCGAGACCACGATCGTGCTCCCCGTGCAGGAAAGGCGGCCGGCGTTGATCCCACCGGCGTATCCGCGATTGGTCTCGGAGACGATGAGCGTGTCGGCGATGCCGCGTAACGCATCGACTTCACGCTGATCGCAACTGTTGTCGACGATCACGACCTCCAAAGGCGCGGAGGTGTTGGCGCGTGCGGCGCGGACAGCATCCGCGGCCAGGGCAGCGCTGCGGAAATTGATGATGACCAGAGAGATCATCGCCGCTCGAGCGAGGCAACACCTGCCTCGCGAGGCTGGAAATCCCAGCGATGATCGACTGCGATCAATCCGATCTCGAAACGATCTCCGGTCATCGAGAAGGCCGGCCGCACGTCGCGACGGTCGAACACGGTGATGGCGTTCTCGTCGCCGGCGAAGGCGATGATCGAGTAGTCGCCGCGCAACAACGGCACGTTCGCAAGCCGTACCGTGATGTCGTATTCGGTACGCCCCGACAAGGGCGGGATGCCATCCGAGTGAGTGCCCACGGCAAAGCACTGGAGGTCGTCGGCCGAACGATGGATGCCCACGATCACATGGACCGGTTGCAACGGTGAGTCTGCGTCGATGCGAATGCGCACGTAAATGTCCTCGCCTCGCGCGAAGCGGTCGCGCGACGCTCCCCCTCGATCCAGGACTTCGATGCCGGCAAAGCGCACGGGCGAGTGCGACTCCGGCGAGGTGTCAGCCCCGGGAAGCTGACGGTCTCGCTCCAGGAGAAAGGTCTCGTAGTCGTGGACCACATCGAGTGACGGTCCGTATCGCATCAGGCGCCCGTGATCCAGCCAGAGCGTCCGGCGGCAAATCGAGGACACGTAGTAAAGAGCGTGGGAACAGAAGAGGATGGTCTTGCCTGCTTCCTGAAAATCGCGGATCCGGTCGACGCACTTCTTCTGAAAGTGTCCATCGCCCACGGCCAGGGCCTCGTCGATCACGAGAATGTCGGGGTCCACGTTCACGGCGACAGAGAACGCCAGCCGCATGTACATCCCGGAGGAGTACGTCTTCACGGGCCGGTCGATGAACGCGCCCAACTCGGAGAACTCGAGAATGGCCGGCAGCCGCTCGCGCACCTCAGTCGGAGTCAGCCCCAGGATGGCCGCATTCAAAGCGGCGTTATCACGGCCACTGAACTCGGGATGAAACCCGGTCCCCAGCTCCAGGATCGAAGCGATCGTCCCCTGCGCCTGAAGCGTGCCCGAGCTCGGCTGAGTGACGCCACAGAGGAGCTTGAGCAGCGTGCTCTTTCCGGCGCCGTTCTGGCCGATGATCCCGACCGTCTCCCCTTTCTCCACCTCGAATGAGATCGCTTCCAGCGCCGGAAATACGACGTGGTGAGGCCTGCGCGTGAGCAGCTCGATCAGACGGTCCGCGGGCCTGCGGTACATGTCGTAGTGCTTCGACACTTCCTCGGCGCGGATGGCGATTTCCATCGGGCACATTCTACGGAGTTGCGGAGGAGGGCGTCCAAAACCGAAAAGTGGCGGGCCTTTCGGCCCGCCACTCTCCTGAATCATCGTGGTTGGTTGCTACTGCTGAATCGGCGTGGCCGGAACGTACTCCGGGTCTTTGGTCTTGTTGTCGATGATCGACGCGAAGGCCCACACGCTGCCAGTGGCCTCGATCTTGAGCGTACCGCTCTCGATGGAGCCCCAGCCGTTGTACGGTCCGACGATGGACTGATTTGGCGCCAGCGGATACTGCAACGAGGACGCTACGGCCCCGGTGAGGGGATCGAGCAGAGTGATCGTCGCCGTCACCGCAACGTTGGAGACATTCACGAGGCCGATGTTGGTTCGGTATGCCGCGCTCTGACGAACGCCCGCGATGATGGCCGGCTGGTTCACCTTGACGTTGGGACGTCCGACCGAGAAGCCGACGATGCCCTGTCCGAAGGTACCGTTGGCGCCGTCATCGAAGTAGGTGCGCGCGAATGTCATGGGGTATCTGGAGTTCGGGACGATCGCCGTAGTGGCGCTGATCTTCAGCATTCCCAGACCATCCGGAACGTTGCTGCCGAAAACACCCGAAGCCAGAATGTCGGAGTACTGCAGGAACTCGCGTGATCTGAGGAAGACGCCGGTGGCACCCGCGAGCTTGGTGCCGGCATTGTCGAAGTACTCGAGATCGAACTGCACCCCCTCCTCATCCGGGTTGAAGATCGTGACATCGCTGCGCCACTGACCGGTGTGTCCCACGCCAGGGATCACGCTGACGCGGTGATCGTCCGAGGCGACTTCGCTCTCGCGAACGGCTTGGAGGAAGACCGGGTCGTTGCTGATGCCGTCGATGAACGAGGCGTACGCGATCACCCACTGGCCCGGCGGCACTTCGATCTGCAGGCTGAACGGCCTGTCGGTCGGCAGCGTCGGCACCAGATTCTTCAGCGTGAACTGGTCGAGCTGGAACGGCTGGAGGGTGCGCGTGAACTGGGCAATGGCCAGGAAGCGATCGTCGCGGACCGTCACGGTCGCGTTGATGGCCGTGACGTTGGGGTTCACGAAACCGACGTTCGTGCGGTACCGATTGTCGTGACGCAGCCCGGAGAGGTAGTACTTGCCCTCGCCGAACGCTGCTCCGGAGCCCGCACCAGCGTCGATGCGAATGGCCGGAATGAACTGTCCGAAGGTCCCGCCTCCCTGAGCCTGGTTGTACGTGCGCGTCCAGATCTGAGGTGCGACCATGGCCGTCTTCGTGGTGATGACCACCGGTCCCTGATCGTCGTGATCCAGGATGCGGCCCAGGAAGTCTTCATAGATGTGAGTGGCCTTGGTGACCACGAGGTTGTACGTCTGGCCCTTGAATGAGGCGGTCATCTCCAGAGGCTTCTGCACCGACACCTGGAGATCAGGGTTGTAGATCTGCACGTCGGTCCGCCACGAGCTGTTGTTCTGGCCTCCGGCATGAACTGCGACTGGCAGCAGGTACTTGTACTCGGGGATGGCCGGGGCCTCGGTGATGGTGATGTTGCTCTGCGTGCTGCCCACCGGTGCCGACGCCACGTCCGTGGAGTTGCGGGCCTTCGCTGTGACGGTAAACGTGCCCACGCTGTTGAACGTGTGCGTAATCGTGCTGGACTGCCCCGTGGTGCCGGCCTGTGAGGTGTCCGCCGGCGTTCCGTCGCCGAAGGTCCAGGTCCACCCGGTGGTGGTGGCCATGTTGGAGCTCGCGGTGAACGTCACCGCCTTACCCTTCTGCGCTGCCGTGGCGAACGTGCCCGTGATCGTGGGAACCGGCTGTGCCGGAGCACCGCCCGCGACTGCGACCGACCGGGTGTAGACGAAGTTGCCGGCGTTGTTGGACACCTTGAGCTGCACGCTATAGGTGCCATTGTTCGCATAAACATGCTGGGGATGACGGGTGCTGGACTTGGCGGTGCTGTCACCGAAGTCCCACTCGAAGGAATCGCAGCTCGCTACCGGATAGATGTAGTTGTTGGAGACGAAGTCCACGCCCTCGCCCGCCTTGCAAGCCTGCCCATTGGACAGCGTGCAGCCACTCTGCACCCCCGTGAACGTGATTGCGAAGTTGCCCGGACCCGGCGCGGCGTTGCAGTTTCCGGCCGGTGGGTTCGAGATCGTGATCGTCTTCGAGACGGGCGCCGCCGTGCCCTCGGTGTTCGAAACGACGACGGACACCGTGTAGGTCCCGGCGGTCGCATAGGACCGCGTGGGGCTCTTCTGGGTGGACGTGTTGTCATCGCCGAAGCTCCAGGTCACGAAATCGCATGTCGCCAGGGAGGCAGCGCCGCGAGTGGCGGTGAACTTGATGTTGTCCGTTGTCCGGCATCCGCCGCTCGAGCATCCCGACCACGTGAAGTTGATCCCGGCCGGCACGGTGCAGGCCGGCGGCGGGGGTGGAGGTGTGGTCCCGCCGGTGATGCTCACCGTGGTGGTCTCCGTGAAGACGCCGTTGGTGTTCGTCACCTTGAACTGCACGGTCTTCGTTCCCGACGAGGTGTACGCGTGAGATGCCGTCTCGCCGGTTGCCGTCCCCCCGTCTCCGAAGCTCCAGGAGAAGGAATCGCAGGTCTGTTTCTGGTAACCGTTGAAGCTGGGGGTGAAGTTGATGGTCGTGCCGACGGCGCAGCCGGTCGAGCAGCCGAGTTTGTTGATGGAAACCTGGTGATCGAGTGGCAGCGAGCCACAGAGACTCTGCTGGACGGTCAGCGAGCTGTCGACTTCCTTCTCGAAGACCGTTTTGGAAGCCTTGAGAAAGATCGTGTAGTTGCCGGCTTCGGTCAACGTCGGCTCAAAGGGATTGGCAGTGCTCGTGACGTCGGAACGTCCGGTGCGCTTGAGCGTCCAGAGAATCGTCCAGTCCGAGGTCGAGGCCCCGCCGATTGATCTCGCCGTGAACTTGCAGGGGCTGTTCGCGTTCGCGCACCCGACCTGCTCGATGCGAGGATCGGGCGTGGTCAGCAGCGAAGAAGCGGAGACCTGCGCGTAGGGTTGAGCCGGCGTCGAGAGGCCAGCCGGATCGATATTGATCTGCAGAGTGACCGTGCTTCCGGAGATCACGTCGGCCTTCGGCACATCGAAGTGCGGAATCACACCGACGTTATAGCTTCCACTGAGCGGCGGTACCACTGCATTGGTCGAAACACCGCCGGCGGCAGCACCTCCGGTGAGCGACCAGCTCACCGTCCACTGCGTGGCGGTGATGATGCTCGGATCGGTCGTGAATTCGGGAGTGCCGCTGAAACGTACGGTCGTGGCGTTCGGCGTGGACGGCGTATCGAGGCGCACCCGGAACGGCTTCACCACATACGGGATGTTGATGGCCGGCGTGGCGTAAGGGGCAGTGCCGTTGAACGAAGCGTCGTACTTGCCGTAGAACGCCTCGAACTTCAACGTGTGCGCACCGACCGCACCCACCGGCAGCGATTCATTGGGCCTCAGCTTGGTGGGAACGCCATCAATGGTCCACACACCGTAGTGTCCCTCGACAGAACCGTCGGACGCGTCCTTGAATGACGCCCCAGCCACGACTTCCAGAGGAACCGTGGTCGTCGCCGCCACCGTCGTGGTCTGTCCGGAGACGCCGATCCTGGCCGTGGGCAACTTGAGAACGACATTCAACTGCGAATTGACGGTCGTGTCCGAAACCGCAATCGCACGGACGACCTTCGGCGCCGTGACCTTCGCGGAGGTATTGAGACCCGTGTATTGGTGCGTGACATCGAGACCCGTTCTCTCGAGGTCGTTGTTCGAGGGCGACTCCTCATTGCCAAAGTCCCAACTCACGTCATACGAGACGTTGGGATTGGACGAGGTGGCCACGAACGTCACGATGTCGCCCGGGAACGGACCGCTCTCGGTCGGCTTCGCATTGGGATTGACCGTTCCGAAGGACGTGGTCTTCATCGTGGCGCTGATGGAGTCACCGCCTTGAATCTCGAACACATCGCCGAGCCCCTCAGCGCTGTAGAACAGGTACGTCTTGCCGCCCCACTTCACGATCTGAAGATCGCAGGGAAGGGTGTACTGGCCCGGCTCCGCATAGCCGGCCTTGTTGCCGTGATAGTAGTTCTTGAAGAAATTATCGACATCGAGGAGTCGCGGGCCGCCGGCCTCGATCTTTGCAATGCGGACGTCATAGTGAACGCCCAACAGGCGGTCGGTGCCGACCACCGCGATGTGACCCGCTCCCACGGCCATCGCGCGAATCGTTCCGAAATTCGGGCCGAATGGTGTGTACTCGGTCACGGTGTAGCTGGAACCAGCGGGAGACAACTTCCAGAGTCTGGAGCTCTCGCTCGCCCACACGTTGCCGGCGTCGTCGAAGGCCACATCGGTGAAGCCGCCGTCCTTGCCCGTAAAAGAGACAATCGCCGATCCGCCGACGACGAAGTCGGAGTAGGAGTACACGTGGAGCTTGCTCTTGGTGTTGCCATCCAGGTAGGCAACCCGGGAGGTCGCATCGGAGCGGTCCCACTTACGAACTCCGGCTTCGGTTCCCGTGCGGTTGCTGGCCAGGCGGGGAACCGTCGGATCCGTGACCTCGAAGACCGCGCTGCCGTTGGTGGTCGCCGCGATCACGGCGTAGTACTTATTTCCGACCCGAATCGAAATAATGGAGTCACCCGGAACGCCGCTGCGATCGTCGCGCGTGTTGGGATAGTCCTCTTGGTCGACCTGATCGCCGCCCGGAGTCATCTGAACAACTTTGGGGAAATGAGCCGCGCCGCTGCCGCCATTGTCGCGAGCAATCCCCCAACCGAAGGTCGGGAAAGTCGCGTAGAGGTAGCCGCGATCATCGAGGTCGAACGATCCACCTTTGCCGAGTGGATCCTGCTGGTCGACGAGGGGGGCAATCCAGTCCGAATCCGCAGCCTCTGGGTACATGTAGCCATCCCAGATGACGAGCTTCTCGAGCGGCGCGCCCCAACGATCGGCGCCACGCGCTACATCGCGCACCGACTTGAGTCCGCCGGGCAGTTTGCTGGTGAAGAAGGTATCGAGACTATAGCCACCGACCGCGTTTCCCATCTGGATGAAGATCCGGGGAGGAGCTGTGCCGTTGGTCTGCGGGTAAGTGCGCATCTGACGAGCGCGAATGGTGCGAATTCCGACGTGCTGGAAGTTGCCCGTCGTTTGGGAGTCGACGTAGCGACCGACATGGTCGACCAGAGGAGAACCATACGGATAGGTGGGAAGACCGTTATTGAGCAAACCTTCCGGATTCGTGCCCGAGCAGCCGGTACAAAGCACTGGCGCTTCGCTCTTCGAGCCAGGCAACGGGTACGACTGCGCATCCATCTGCAAGACTGCGGATACGCAGAAAAGCAGACCAAGCACGAGATTTCGAGCGACCTTCACTATGACACCCCCGAAGAAATTGTACCGAATCCAAAAGGATGGACGAGAGACACTGTTATTTTAAGCACCGCTCGTGCGAATGCAAGTGATTTTTTATTTGGTGGGTTTTTTAACCGATTCAGGGAAGCGCGCAGGGCGATTCGCTGGATGGGATAAAAAAACAAAGAGGCGGGCTGGATTCCCAGCCCGCCTCTCGGCTACAGCATTTGATGCGGAACTAACTAGACGTCGCCACCGACTGGATTCCAATTCGGGTTGGCAGGGCCTTCCACGTTTGGATCGTCAGCAACGGCCGGTCCGATGATTTCGTCACCAGTGGTGACTTCGGAGATCGGCTCTTCCGGCGTGCAGCCGTTGGCCAGCCACGCGGCGTCGAAGTCGACCGAGTAACGGCCCTCAGAGCGCATCGAGACGATGACCCAGTTCTGCGACGCGATGCCGTCGAACTCGTCATTGTCGAGGTTCAGATACATCCAGCCGGCGACTGCGCCGTTGGTGAGCGTCGGGTAGACGCTCGTGTCGGTCACGCTCGTGAGCGAGGTCTCAGGCAGCGTGTTCTCCACCGAGATCGGGGGCGAAACGCGCGACACCGGGACATCACCAACGGCGTTCTCAGCTTCGTCGAAGCGAACCACTTCGGCGACGGCGGTGACGTTACGTACCCAGTTGGCGCACGTGGTACCACCGAGGTCGGTCTCGCCTTCGCGCCAGATCTTGTACGAAGTCTCGAAACCAGAACCACCACCCTGGATCCAGCGAGCTGCGAAGACAGAAGGCAGCGGCTGGCGACGGTCGATGTTCAGGCCACTGACGTAGCGGCTGTAGAACGTGCGATCGAAGTTGATGATCGGATCCGGATCCTGCGGATCTCCACCCTCAGGAATCGCGCGGATGTGCACCATGGGGTTGCCCTGGGCAAAGTTCTCAGCGCTATTGACCTGCTGGTAGTCGCCGATCAGGACGTTGTCGAAACGAACTTCCGTCTCGAAGTAGCCCGGGTCGGTCGGGAGCGAGGTGGAGCAGACGTCAGCGACGTCGATCGTCGCATAACCGACGGCGTTGTCGTGAGCCTGGCCAACCGTGTTGCAAGCCGCGGCGGTTCCGAAGGCCGGAACGCGGCCCTGGGTGAACGCCTGCTGCATGCGGGTGATGTAGATCGGGTCGAGAGCGCCCGGAAGGCGATCGCAAGCCGTCAGCGTCAGGTCAGGGTTGACATCAGAGTACGTCTGGCGTTTCGTCACCGCGGTGCCGGTGCCGGCATCCGGGGCGATGACGCCACGGGCGATGATGTCATACAGATTGATCGACTGAACGTCATAACCGGTCAGGTAAATGTTGAAGTCGATGACCGGGAAAGAGTAGTCGGTCCACAGCGTGACGTGGGCGATCTGGTCGACGTTCGACACGTTCGTAATCGTGAACAGAGTCGTCTCGCCAGCGGCGTTCTCGAGGTCAACCTCGAAATACGGCAGCAGCAGCGTGGCGGCGGGCGCAACGCTGATGTCGCAGCTGTCGTCGTTGTTCGTCGTCGACGGACCACCCTCGTCGAAGGTTGCGTTCGCCGCAACCTTGCCCGGGGCGGCCATCGCCGAGCCTGCCACGACGAGCAGGGCTAACATGGCCCAAACGGTAAGTTTCTTCATATCTATCTCCTACACTTCAGCGATTGAGTTGAAAACGAACGAAGGTTTGCTCACCCGATCCAAACGATACGATCACCTCCGGCGTTCAGTTTTTTTCAAAAGTTTCTTTCTGAGTTGACGAACGAACCGACTGTCCGTCGGCTGAGCTGCACTAAGTTAGGCCGAAATATTCTCAAAGTCAATAGGTAATGGCCCTTCTTATGCGGTGACGACATATCTGTTGTTCCGATTTGGCGAACTATACTCGCGAAAGCCCTCGACTGCAACACAGTCCGCCCACCTCTCACTCAGTCGCCAGTCCCCGGTTGAGATACACATGCACGCTCCCGTTCTTCACGGAGAGCGACGTCGCTGACTCCGCCTCGTACATCACGATCACGTCCGGTCGCGAGTCTCCGTTCACGTCCGCCACGGTCACGTCGTAGTTCGCCTGCGGACGCAGCGTGATTCCTTCCACTCCTGCACGCGCAAAGCCACCCTTCCCGTCGCCGACCAGCAAGACTGCCTCGCGAGGGTCATGGCGCGTGAAGATGAGGTCTTGCTTCCCGTCTCGGTCGAAGTCGCCGCTGGCGATTCCGGGAACTGCCCGACCCGGCTCCCAACGCATGATGGGCGTGCGCACGGCTTCCTTGCCATTTGCGCCGAAGCTCACGCGGTCGATGCCCACCACGCTCCGCAGCGGCGGCTCGCGAAGCTGGTCAGGGTCGACCTTGTTCGGCCAGATCCGATAGTGCGTGACGATCGCGTCGTCGCGATCCTTGCTGCCGAAACGCCCCGTCGTGACTGCGTAGTAGTACGAGCGGAAAGGAATCACCTTCCCGATGCCGTCCCAGAAGAAGTCGTACTTTTTCGGCCCCTGACTGAGCTGGATCGTGGACGTGCCGTTGAAGTAGATGGTCGAAGCCACGAAATCAGGGTAGCGGTCTCCATTGAAGTTCCCGGCCGCGAGCCAGTCGCCGCTCATGTTGTCCTGGGGGTGGGCGATGTTGATTCCTTCCCACTTGCGCCCCTTGCTCCTGTTCAAGTAAGCGCGCAGAGGGGTGTAGTCCTTGCCCTTCGGGTCCGCAGTTCGGCCCGTTGGTCCCTCGGAGATGACCACGACATCCATGGCCCCGTCGTTGTCGACATCACTGGTGATCAGCCGGCGCGACGGGAAAGCGCGATCGTAGAAGACTTCCTCAAAGCCACCCTTGCCGTCTCCCAGGAAGATCGCCACACCGGAGAGGTGGACGCCGAATGCGAGATCCATCTTCTTGTCTTTGTTGAAATCGGCCGCGACCACGCCGCCGTAGTTCAGACGCGACGTCCAGGTGATGTCCCAGCGCTTCCATCCACCCTTTCCATCGCCGAGGAAAATGGTTGGGACGCCGTTGCCGGCGCGCTGCGGCGGAAGCACGAGGTCGGCCAGTCCGTCGCCATTCATGTCTGCCACGGCGGGCGCGTTGCGCCAGGAGCCGTTGTCGGGCAGCCCCTCGGAGGATTCCTCGAAGCGGATGCGCACCGGTGAAGGCGCCGGGGTGAGCGGCGTGAACTCGTCGCGGATCAAGTTCAGGTAGTCGATCGATTCCTGCGGCAGCGTCTTCGTCTCTTCCTTGCGAGTGCGCTCGGCGCGAGTCATCGTGTCGGCCGGATCGAGCTCTTCGATCCAGACCCAGACGTACGTCTCGTTCTGCTGATAGATCTCGAACAGAAAGTTGACCATGCCCATCGGGCGAACCAGGTTCGGGGTCTCGGGAACGTAGCGCGCGAACTCGCGGGCGTATCTGCGGATCGTGAACGGCTTCCCGAAGCGCATCCAGATCTTGCTGGGATCGGGATTGAGGCCAGGATCGTCCTGGGTGCCAAGCCGCTCGCGACGCTGCTCCGGCGATTCCTCTTTGATGTAAGACGGAACGCCGCCTTCCATCGCGTTCGCCTCGTCCTCGGCTGGCTGCAGCGTCGGCGCCAGGGGGGAAGCCGGCGCGGGCTTCGTCTGCGCGACGGCCGCGAGCGAGGGCAGAGCGGCGACGATCAGTGTCAAAACGAGCTTCCGAACAGACATTCTCTATTGCTCCTAATTGGGTTAGATGAGATCCACCAGTGTGGAACGGGTCCGCCGGAAGAACAGCAGCCCGGCACCGAGCACCATGGTGACCGCGATCAGTAAGAAGACGATCGAGGCCACGTCAGGTAACGGTGACGCCAGCAAAGCGCTCCGCATCAAACCAAGGAGCGCGGTCAGGGGATTCCAGAAAAAGACCGCCTCGAAACGGCCCCCCACACGGTAGAGAATCGGACTCAAGTAGAAGAGGATGGACAGGGCGAAGTTCACAATCTGGGTCAGGTCACGAAAGAACACGTAGCTCGCCGCCAGGAAGAACCCGATCCCGATCTGGAGGGCCAGCTGAATCATCAGGACCAGCGGCAGCAGCCAAAGGAAACGGAGAGGCATCCCGCGGGCGACGATCACCGCCAGAAAGATCGCCAGCCCGATGCACTCGAAGATCATGGCGGAGATGTTGGGCACGACCACGAGCAACTCGCTCCGCAGGGGCAGCCGGCGCACGATGGTGCCATTTTCGACGATGGCGGTGGTGGACCGGATCAACCCCTCGTTGAAGCCGAGCCAGGGAATCAGGCCCGAGATCAGGAAATAGATGTAGTCGTGACCGGAGCCGCCGGCGCGGCCCCCCGGGATCATGAAGGTGAAGACAAACCAGTAGAGGGCGACGAGGCTGAGGGGTTGGAGCACAGCCCAGACCACACCGAGCGCCGATCCGGTGAATCGGGCCTGGAAGTCACGTTTGACGAGCTCGCGGAGAAGGTGGAGGGCGGCGTACGTAGCGAGGAACCTTTCGGGAGTCGACCTTGTACTTGACACGGCCATGCTTTGCCCGCATATTGAAGCGTACGAAACTTTATTGTCCAACAGCATATAAAGTCAACGAAACCACATGAGCAGGCCCGCACAACTCGAACTCGTAGGTCGCAAGATCCGGCAGCTCCGGCGGCAGCGAAAGCTGACGCAGGTGGAGCTCGCCGAAAAGATCGGCATTCACCAGTCTGACCTCTCGCGCATGGAACAGGGCGAGTACAAGGTCGGCCTCGATACGCTTCTCAAAATCCTGCAGTGCTTCGATCTGAGCATCGGGGACTTCTTCGACGAGACCAACCGCACCACCACGGTCCTCGAGAAGTTCCGCCAGCTCAGTCCCAATGCGCAGAAGGAAGTGGAGAGCTTCATCGAGTTCAAGCGCAACCAGGAAGACGAAGGCTTCGACGGGGGGGAGGGTGGAGGTGCCGATGCATAACGACGAACAGAACCGGCCGCCGAATCAGATCGAGGAGCTTCGTCAGCATGCTCGAACGCTGCTTCGTCGCGGCGACTACGAGCAGGCTCTCGGCGTTTACGACAAGGCGTTGGCACTGGCCAGTGACGACGACACTCGCGAGCTGATCACCATCAACAAGGCCGACGCCATGATTGCCCTCGAGCGCACGGGGCCCGAGGTGCAGGAACTGCCTCGTGTGATCATGCGCCGCCGGAACCCGCGCCACGTTTACCTGGCCGCGTACGCGCTCCAGTACAAGCATCGCCTCGACGGTGACCTCAAGCGCGCTCTCTTCTACGGGCAGCTCGCGCTGCGCACGGCCGAAGAAGCGGCCGAGCCCTCGTGGCGGCGCATCGTCCTGCTCGAGCTCGGAAACATCTACGTCCACGACTCCCAGATCGCCCAGGCCATCGAAAGCTTCACCGAGTCGATGGCGATTTCCGAAGAGTCTCCCCTGCAGGAGAAGGAGCTGAGCCACAGCTACGCTCTCGAAAGCCTCGGATATTGCTTGATGTTGCAGGGCGATCTCGACACCGGAATGAAGCACATCTTCGAGGCCCTGGAACTGCTCCGCGATCCGGCCGGCCGCGCCGAGGCCTACATCGACCTCTGCTACGGCTACCTCGAGAACGGACAGTACGAAAAGGCTCTGTTCTACGGTCAGGCTGGTCTGGAAATCTCCGAGGACCCACGGCAGTCGAGAAACGCGCATTACCTCCTCGGCGAGGCCTGCTACAAGTCGGGCGATGAAGAGGGAGCAGACTTTCACTTCAGCGAGCTCTCCAAGTTCTATCCTCAGTTTCGGAATCTCAAGCACCTCCTGTATGCGATCGATCTCCGGTCGATGGTGAACCTCAAGCTATGAGAAAACTGATCGTGATCGCCGTGTTGCTTTTCCTCCCGCTGCTCGCCGGCGCGCAGCAGGGTGATGCCTTGCTCACGCGCGAAGGAATCCTCTATTCGGTTCAGTTCGAGCGCGCCGACGAGCATCCGGAAGTCGAAGCGGCATCGTCGGCCTATCTCACACTCACGATGCGCCGCGGCGAATCGGTGACGCGTGAGATGGTGCCGGTGACGCAGACGGAAAAGGGAGAGCACTTCAATCCAGTCATCGCGTACGACAGCAGCTCCGGCATGTTGTTCCTCTTCTGGATCCACCACTCGAACCTGGTCTCCAACCAGCTCATGTTTGCCTCGCGCGATGCGCAAGGCGTGTGGGGCGAGGCCAAGTCCTTCGGCGCCCTCTACGATCACCGATCGAATCTGCGCCTCGCCGTGACCCGGAAGTTCGAGGATGCGGATGGGCAGCTCCAGTCCGGCCTCAGCGTCCACCTGGCGTGGTGGGAGTTCGATTTCACCAATGCGAAATCGAGTGCCCGCTACGCGCTGGCCACCATTGAAGACGGCCTCGTTGCGGGAATCGAGCAACTCGACTTGGGATCGTTCCTCCCACAGGATCTTCTCGCGGCGACCGAGCCGGTCGATGCCAGCGTGGTCAATCAGCCCCTCCTGTTCCCTTCGCCCAAGCAGGACAGCGTCCTGCTCGTCTTCGGTGAAGTCGTCAGCGGCACGATGCACTCTCTGCGCATCCGGCCAAAGATCAGCGCCAACGGTGGCCGCTTGCGCGTCCCGGGTGGCAAGCGTGAGACCGGATTCAGGTCTCCGAGCCTCGATGCCGGCACCAGCCGTCTCGAAGGAATCTATGGGGATGACGACCGGATGGCCTTCTACGTCAACGAAGGCAACCGGTTGCGCTACGTGGTGCTGAAGGACGGCACCTGGAGCGATGCGAACGCCATCACTCTGGACAACGCGCTCTCGAGTGGCGCGGCGACTGATGCACTTCGCCGTCTGGTCAACGAGCAATAGCCCTGACCTTCGCCAACAGAAAAAGCCGGCGCAAAGCGCCGGCTTTTTCGTGTCCGCAAGTGCGTGCTCGCGGGCATCGATTACCGCAGGGTATCCTTCGCACCCACCCGCCACCCGCTCAGAGATCGTGCAGAAGTGGCCGGGTTGTCAGTTGTCGGTGATCGGTTGTCTGCACCCAGTCGCGCCACGAAAGAGCGGCAGGCAGTGGACCACCACGAACTGAGAGCCGGCAACTGACAACCTGGTTGGCTCCATCGAGCCCCTGCGGACCCGTCAGATCCTGGGCTTTGAGTGTTTGACGGACGTGATGATCCCCACACCGAGCAGCAGCAGGGCTCCGATGCCGATCCAGAACGCGGGGACGTCGAACTTGTAGGCGACCAGGGCCAGGGCCACGATGACGATCAGCCAGCCGATGAAAGAAAGATTGAACCAGTTCACTGCGGTACCTCCGCCAGCCTGACTCAGCAAAGACGCTGCCCGAACGCAGAAAGGCCCGGCTCCCTGGGGGGCCGGGCCTCGAAAATGGTGCCGAACCGCGTCTTAGAGCTGGTAGACGAAGAAGGCGATCAGCAGCGCGTAGATGACCAGCGACTCGATCAGTGCCAGACCGATGATCATCGACAGGCGGATCGCGCCGGCAGCGCCGGGGTTACGGGCGATGCCTTCGCAGGCAGCAACGATGGCTTTGGACTGACCCATCGCACCCGCGGCCGCGGCAATGCCGAGGACGAAGGCAGCACCGATGACGCCCCAACGGACGCCGCCCGGATGGGTCGCATCCTGGCCGAACGCGGAGAACGCGGTCAGCGCGAGGAGCACGAACAACAGGATGTGTTTCTTGTTCACTCGATTCTCTCCTTTCAAAAAAGTCCGAACCCTTACAGGTCTGTCTCTTTGTTAGTGTTCTTCCGCGGTCACTGCGCCGCCGATGTAGACCATGGTCATCATGATGAAAACGAAGGTCTGCAGGAAGGCGCCGAAGATGCCCAGCCCCATCATGGGCCAGGGCAGAACGAACGGAAGCATGCCCATGAAGATGCCGGTGGCGGTGTGCTCGCCGAAGATGTTGCCGAAGAGGCGCATGCCCAGGGAGAGGATGCGAGCCAGGTGGCCGATGATCTCGATGAGGATGAAGAGAGGCGCCAGAAGGGGAATGGGGCCCATGAAGTGCTTCAGGTAGTGCAGGAAGCCCTGGGTCTTGATCCCCTGGTAGTTGTAGTAGAGGAAGGCCGTCAGCCCGAGGCCGAAGGTGGTGTTCGGGTTGCCGGTGGGGGGCTGCAGGAAGAAGAAGAGGCCCATCAGGTTCGAGATGAAGATGAACGTCGCGAACCCGCCGATGATGTAGAGGTACTTCTTCCCGGCGCCATGCCCGATGACGTCTTCGAGCAAGTCCTTGAGGCCGCCGACGACGAGCTCGAGGAAATGCTGAAACCCACCCGGGTTGTCGCGGCTGATGCGCCGCGCCATGAGCGGAAAGAGGATGCAACTGATCAGCAGCACCAGCAGCGCCATGATCACGTGATCGGGCACCTCGAAGCCGAGAAGAGGCTTGAGGAGACGATTCACCGGCTCATAGAGAATCGAGTAATGATGTTCCATCGACCGTCGAGGTCCCTTTACTCCGTGATACTACGATAGAGCGAGTACAGAGCTTCGCCGCAGATTCCCACGACGATGATCGAGAATCCCAGCAACACGCTGACCGCATTGAAACGAGCAATGATGATCGTGACCGTGAGCGCCACACCCATGAGAGCGAAGCGCGCCAGGGTGCGCAGCGTCAGCCTCCGAGCGTGCAGGTGTGCCGCCGGTTCGAGGAGAACGGCTACGATCTCCTCCAACCAAAGGAAGCTGATCATAGTCACGGCAGCGCTGCAAGTCAATCCAAGGAGACCCTGAAAACCGGCGGAAAACCACGAAAATCCGGCGAAAACGGCAGCAGCAGCCAGCGCGTTCCACTTGATGCGGCGAAGGACCTGGGCAGGCGTCTCCCGGTCATACCAAGGGACTTCAGTATCCATCTTTGCCGGCGAAGCGAAAGAGGTTGACGAACGCGGCAATGATACCGAGCACCGTGAAAATCACCGTCAGCCACGGCTTCGTGCCGAACAGTTTATCCATCCCGTAGCCCCAGCCGAAACCCAGCCCGATCGCGATCGGGAACATCCACCCGAGCGAGGAAGCCTCCAACAGTTGCCTGGCTTCCCGGCGACGCTGGCGCTTATCGTCCATTCAGGACGGCAGCCGAGCGCGTGGCCATCCTGCCGCCGGACTCCTTGGCAGTCTTGATGAGAGGCTGCGGAAGAACCCCGAAGATGAGCGTCACCGCGAGGGCAACGAACGCCACCACCTTCAGCGCGCCGCCCCCGGAGAGCTTCTCCTCCCTCCCCTCCTTCAGGTACATGGCCATGACCAGGCGGAAGTAGAAGAACATCGACACCGCGGACATGAGCACGGCGATGACGGCCAGCCAGCCGAATCCCGACTCGACGGCGGCATAGAAGAGGAAGTACTTGCCAATGAAGCCCGCGGTCGGCGGAATGCCGCCCAGGGACAGCAGGAAGACGATCATGGCAAAGGCCCAGAAGGGAGCCCGGGCATTGAGCCCGTTGAAGTCGTCGACGTTCTCGCCGGCGTAGTCGCCCCGCTCGAGTACGAGCACCGTGGCCCAGATGCCCAGGGTGGCAAACACGTAGACCACCGAGTAGACCATGACTCCGTAGAGTCCCATCTCGCTCACCGCCAGGATGCCCAGCAGCACGTAGCCGGCATGGCCGACCGACGAGTAAGCCAGCATTCGTTTGACGTTGTCCTGGGTGATGGCGGCCAGGTTTCCGATGATCATGGACAGCGCCGCGATCGTGGCCAGCACATTCTGCCAATCGAGCTGAAACTGCTGCATCCCCGTGTAGAAGATGCGCGCGAAGATCGCGAAGGCCGCGGCCTTGGAGGCTGTGGACAGGAAGGCCGTCACCGGGGTCGGCGCGCCCTCGTAAACGTCCGGAGTCCACATGTGAAAGGGCGCCGCGGCGATCTTGAAGCAGAGGCCCGCTCCCAGCATCATGATGCCGAACATCAAGGCATCGTTACTGACCAGGAGAGACATGGACCGAGCCACGGCGGAAAGATTCAGGGACCCGGTCACGCCGTAGATCAGAGAGATTCCATACAGCAGAATCGCCGAGCTCACCGCGCCGAGGACGAAGTACTTCATGGCCGCCTCGGTGCTCTTCTGCTCGTTCTTGAAATACCCCGCCAGAATGTAGCTGGATAGGGACATCAGCTCGAGGCCCACATAGATGGAGGCCAAGTGGACGCCGCTGGCCATGAACATCATCCCGCAGAGCGCGAACGCCAGGAGGGAGTAGTACTCCCAGGGCGAGTAGCGCGAGTTGCGCAGGAAGGTGTCCGACAACAGCGTGATCATGGCCATGGTCACGATGAACAGCAACTTGAAGAAGATCGAGAACGCATCGAGTGCGAACATCGACGCGAATCCGGCCGTCTGCTCGATGCCGGTCACAAGATATGAGCTCGCGAAGAGTGAGCCCGCGGTCGCCGCGAGGAGCACCAGCATCGCCCACTTCGCCGCGCCGGTTCCCAGCCGAAGTCCCGACACGGGCGCCAGGAGCAAGAGGCATGCGCCGATCGAGATGACGATCTCCGGCAGGAGATATACGGTGTCCGCCCAGGTCATTTGACCGCGACCTCATGATGATCCGCCGCGGGTGCCGGTGTCGATGGATAGGTGACAGGGTTCTTCTCGAAGTACTCCGGATCCACCTTCTGCACGATGTAGTCGACCGGCTTCTCGATGAAGTCGAACAGTGGTTTCGGATAGACGCCGATCCAGACCATGAGGATCACCAGCGCCACCATCATTCCAAGCTCGCGGCCGTTGACGTCCTTGAGGGACGCGTTCGCGGGATTGTCCAGCGGTCCCCAGAACACGCGCTGATAAAGCCACAGGAGATAGGCCGCGCCGAGCACGATGCCCACGGCCGCGATCACCGCGTACGTCATGCTGCCGTAGGCAGTCGAGTTCGCGACGCCGAGGAGAATGGTGAACTCACCGATGAACCCATTGAGAGCGGGCAAGCCCATGGACGACAGCGCCGCGATCAGGAACAGCGTCGCGTAGATGGGCATCTGCTTGGCCAGACCGCCATAGTCCGCGATCATGCGCGTATGGCGCCGCTCATAGACCATGCCCACCAGAAGGAAGAGCGCGCCGGTGGAGATGCCGTGGTTGATCATCTGCAGGATGGAGCCGCGCAGCCCCATCGGATTGAGGGCAAACATGCCCAGCATGACGAAGCCCAGGTGGGAAACGGAGGAGTAGGCCACCAGCTTCTTCATGTCTTTCTGTACGAGAGACACGAGCGCGCCGTAGATGATGCCGATCAGAGCCAGCACGGCGATCGGCACCAAAAGCTCTTTCGTGGCGTCCGGAAGGATGGGCAAGGCGAACCGCACGAAGCCATAGGTGCCCATCTTCAGGAGCACGGCCGCCAGGATGATCGAGCCGGCCGTGGGAGCCTCGACGTGCGCGTCCGGGAGCCAGGTGTGGAACGGGAACATCGGCACTTTGATGGCGAAGCCGAAGAAGAAGCCGAGGAAGATCCAGAACTGGAGCGTCGGAGGAATGAGGTGGCCGATGTCGTGGAACTGAAGGACGCTGAAGGACTGTCCGTTGCCTAATCCGGCGATATTGAGGAAGGAGATTCCACCGTCGTTGAAGAAGAACAGCGCCAGGATCGACAGGAGCATCAGGACCGATCCGGCCAGGGTATAGAGAAAGAACTTGATGGCCGCGTAGAGTTTTCGCTGCCCGCCCCAGATGCCGATGATGAAGTACATCGGCACGAGCATGATTTCCCAGAAGACGTAGAACAGGAAGAAGTCCAGCGCGCAGAAGGTGCCGATCATGCCCGTCTGCAGCATGAGCAGCAGGGCGTAGTACTCCTTCTCGCGGTGATGGATCGCGGAGTACGACGAGACCACGGCGATGATCCCGAAGAACGTGGTCATGAGGATGAGCAGGACGGCGATGCCGTCCACGCCGAAGTCGTACTTCACACCCAGTGAGGGAATCCAGTCCGTGGTGAAGCGGAACTGCCAGAGGTCCTTGCCGGTGCCCGCTGGATTGAAGTTGAACCAAAGGTAAAGGGAGACGATGAAGTCGATGACCACGGTGGCCGTGGCCATGACCCGGATGGCGCGCGTGTTGTTCTTCCCGACGAAGAACAGGATCAGGAGCGCCCCGACCAGCGGAATGTAGGTGATGAGGTTGAGAATCATCGCGTTGCTCGCTCTCCCTTACGGCTTCATGAACAGATACACCAGTGCGATCAGGACGATGCCGCCACCCATGATCAGCGCGTAGTTCTGCACGAGGCCACTCTGCATGCGGCGAAACATCATGGATCCGCCTCGTGCACCCGAGGCCACTCCGTTCACCGCGCCGTCCACGACGTAGCGGTCGAACAGATTGGAGCCGTAGCCCAGGGCGACGACTGTTATGTGACGCACTCCGTTGACGATGCCATCGACGATGTTCGCGTCGATCCACCAGAGCACGCGGCTGAAGGCGAGCGTGCCGGCGATGACCGTGGCGTTGTAGAGCTCGTCCACCCAGTACTTGTTGGCGAGCAGCCGGTAGCCGAAGCCGAGACGGGTCTCGAGCACGTCCGGAACGGGAGGACGGCGCACGTACAGGCGGTACGCCAGCAGCACTCCCAGAGAGGCAATCCCCACGGAAATGGCCATCAGGGTCCACTCGAGCGCGTGTGAGGCCTCGTGGAAGTGGAAGGGACCCAGCCCCGTGATCGGCAGGAGCACAGGCTCGAGCCAGCGCTGGAACGGCGTCGGGTGGGAGCCGAACAGCGCTGCAGGCCAGCCCACGAAGCCGCCCACGATGGACAGTACCGCCAGAACCCAGAGTACCCCGGTCATCGACAACGGCGACTCATGCGGATCGTGCGACGCGTGTGCATGCCCATGCTGGTCGCCGTGCGCGTCGTCGTGGTGCGCGACCTCGGCGTGAGGGGCCTGGCCACCTCGGTACTCTCCCCAGAACGTCATGAAGTAAAGGCGCGCCATGTAGAAGGCCGTGAAACCGGCAGCGATCGCGCCGACCACCCAGATCGCAGGGGCATAACCCCATGCGTTGGCGAGGATCTCGTCTTTGGAGATGAACCCGGCCGCGAAGGGCAGCCCGGCGATGGCATAGGTGGCGATGGCCATCGTCCGGTGCGTAGAGGGCATGTACTTGCGAAGGCCGCCCATCTTGCGCATGTCCTGCTCGCCGCCGCAGCCGTGGATGACCGAGCCGGCGCCGAGGAAGAGGCAGGCCTTGAAGAAGGCGTGCGTCATGACGTGGAAGATGGCCGCCGTGTACGCGCCAACGCCGACCGCGAGAAACATGAACCCGAGCTGCGACACTGTCGAGTATGCGAGAACCTTCTTGATGTCGTTCTGCGCAATGCCGATCGTGGCCGCGAAGATGGCCGTCACGGCTCCGACGATGGCCACGGTCATCGAGGCGGTCTCGGACATCCGGAACAGGACGTTCGAGCGCACGACCATATACACGCCGGCCGTGACCATCGTGGCGGCGTGAATCAGCGCGGACACCGGAGTGGGACCGGCCATTGCGTCCGGTAGCCAAACGTACAACGGCACCTGAGCGGACTTACCGGCTGCGCCGATAAAGAGGAGCAGACAGATGGCCGTGGCGATCCCGCCATACTGCGCGATGCCACCCGTGGCCGCGAGCGCAAACACTTTCTCGTAGTCGGCAGTCCCGAAGGTATTGAAGATCAGGAAGATGCCCAGGATGAACCCGAAATCACCGATGCGATTCGTGATGAAGGCCTTCTTGCCCGCGTCGGCGGCGAAGGTCTTGTCGTAATAGAAGCCGATCAGGAGATACGAGCAGAGACCCACGCCTTCCCACCCCACGAACATGACCATGTAGTTCGCTCCCAGGACCAGGAGCAGCATCATGAACATGAAGAGGTTGAGGTAGGTGAAGAAGCGGGTGTAGCCCTTCTCGTGCGACATATAGCCGGTCGCATAGACGTGGATCAGGAAGCCGACCCACGTGACGATCATGAGCATGGTGCAGGACAGGGGGTCGATGCGGAACGCCAGCTCGACCGAGAAGTTGGCGAGCGCGTTCCCGACGGTCCCTATCCCCGAAGGAATCCACTCGTAATACGTGAATTTGAGGGGCTCGTGGTGGCCCAGGTACGGAACGACCACGCCGAAGGTGGCCGTCAGCGCGGAGAGCAGCGTCGCGCCCAGAGCCACGGCGTTGGTGATGGTCTTGTTCTTGGGCGTGTGCGGGCTGGCCGCGGCGCGCAGACCATTGATCAGTGCACCGAGGGCGGGAAGCAGGACGACCAGGATGAGTGCGTTAGACATCGATTCCCCGGTGGTCGGTTGTCAGTTGTCGGTTGTCGGCGAAGTCAGCGATCTGCCCACGGCCGGCTGTGGAGCCTGACTCCGCATAGCGGCACAGACAACCGGCAACCGACAACTGACCATCCGAAGCCGCGCAGAGGTTCTTAACCATGGAGCGTCTTCACCTCGTCTACGTTCACGGTACTGCGCAGCCTGTACAACTGGATGATGATGGCCAGACCGACGGCGGCTTCACCGGCGGCGATGGTGATGACGAAGATGGCGAAGACCTGGCCCTCGAGGTCGGCCAGCCGGTGGGAGAAGGCGATCAGGTTGATGTTCACGGCATTGAGCATCAGCTCGATGCACATCAGCACCGTGATCATGTTGCGTCGCACGATCACACCGATCAGGCCCACCGCGAACAGAGTGCCCGACAGCATGAGGTATTGAGCGGTGCTAGGCACTCATGGCCTCCTTCACTTCCTTCTCCACTTCCGCGCGCACCATGATGAACTGCGGGGTGGACTCCTCTTCCTCCGCCGAGAGCTCGCGCTTCCCGATGACGATGGCGCCGATCATGGCCACGAGCAGAAACAGTGAGGCCACTTCGAAGGGAACCAGGTACTTCGTGTAGAGGGCCATGGCCACGGCTTCGGAGTTCCGGTTGTCGCGCTCGCGCGTGCGCCGCACGAGCTTGTTGGGATCGCTGGGGTGCGCGGTGACGTAGGTCTCGCTGACGGTACTCAGTTTCTTCGCCGCATCGGGGACCGGATCGGCATAGACGCCGTTGCGTACCATCGCAAAGAAGAGGACGAACACGGACAGCCCCACGCCCAGGCCACCGAGCCACACTTTCGACAGCACACGATCTTCGGGCAGATGCCGATAGTTGATCAGCATGACCACGAACAGGAACAGCACCATGATGCCGCCTGCATAGACCAGGACCTGAACCGCCGCGACGAACTCCGCGGACTTGATCACGAACAGCACGGCCACGCAGAGAAACGTCAGCAGGAGAAAGAGCGCGGAGTGCACGGGATTGCGCATGGCCACGACCAGAATGGCCGAGGCAACGGCGATCGTCCCGATCACCAGGAAGACGAGGAGGGGGATCTGTGTCGTCACGGATTCCATAGGCGTCAGCAACCAACGACGAACGGAGAACGAGAAACGAGGAACGGCGCGTGGCCGTGTTCCTCATTCGTCATTCCGTGCTCATCGTTCACTCGTGCCTCCTGCAATCAACTTCCCGTCGTCGACCTGGCCGTCGTCCGCTTCCGGCAGGCCTGTGAACTTCGGACGGTCATCCCAGTACTCGAGCTGCTGCATGTTGAAATAGAGATCGTTGCGGTCGTAGCTGGCCAGCTCGTAGGTCTTGGTGGTGAGCCAGATCGACTTCGGCTTGGTGGGGCAGGCCTCTTCGCAGAGCGCGCAGAACATGCACCGCTTCACGTCGATGTCGTACCGGTCCAGGACCTTGACCTTCTTCTTCTTGCCGCCCTCTTCGATGATGTCGTCGTGGACGTCGATGTAGATGATGTCGATCGGACAGGCCACCGCGCACAGTTTGCAGGCAATGCAGCGCTCGTACGAGAACTTGAACATGCCCCGAAAGCGGTCCGCAGGCTCGAGCCGCTCTTCCGGATAGCGAATCGTCACCTTGGGCTTGAAGAGCTCGCGGAGCGTGGTCTTCAACCCCTCGAGCATGTCGAGGAGCAGGAACTTGTCCGTCCACCTCGGCTTTGAATACTCAACTTGCATGAGCCACCTTCTGCGAGGCGCGTTTGCGCTTCGGGCGGAAGAGATAGAACGCGGTCAAGGCGATCGCGCCAGCGCCGATCCAGTACATCAGCCGCTCCTGGCCGGCCAGGATGAAAGCACCGGTCACGAAGATGTTCGCCAGTGCGAGCGGAATCAGAAACTTCCAGCCGAGATCCATGAGCTGATCGAAGCGGTAGCGCGGGAAGGTGGCCCGGAACCAGACGTAGATCAGCAGGAACGTCATGACCTTGGTGAAGAAGATCACCGCTCCCAGAACCCCGCCCATGACTCCCATGCCCCGGAGGACCTCGGTGGTCAGTCCCAGTTCGAACATCCCCAGGGTCCAGCCGCCGAAGAACAGCGTCACCACGAGGCAGGAGTTGACGATCATCATCGAATACTCGGCCAGCATGAAGAACGCGAACTTCATCGCCGAGTACTCAGTGTGGTACCCCGCGACGAGCTCCGATTCCGCTTCCGGGAGATCGAACGGTGTGCGGTTGTTCTCCGCGACCATGGACACGAAGAAGATGAAGCACCCTACGATCTGCGGGAGGAAGTTCCAGGCGTTGGTCTCCTGATAGCGGACGATGGTCACCAGGTCCAGCGTGCCGGTGATCATCAACACGCCCACGATGGAAAGACCGAACGGCACTTCATAGGAGACCATTTGCGCCGCCGAGCGGAGGCCGCCCATCAGCGAGTACTTGTTGTTCGATGCCCAGCCTCC
>Ga0307505_10000886_pt1 | contig 28239 bp, 28 predicted proteins | sample 23_S_MG_FD_202183 | JGI IMG/M metagenome (GOLD analysis project Ga0307505, IMG submission 202183) | Soil microbial communities from Populus trichocarpa stands in riparian zone in the Pacific Northwest, United States - 23_S | ecosystem: Environmental > Terrestrial > Soil > Riparian zone > Trees... | reverse complement strand
TGTACTGGCCATTCTGGTCCGTGTAGCCCCCGACGCGAAGCGACGGAATGCTGACGGAAACGCCCGCGAGGGGCGCGGTGGCGTCGGTGGTGACGCGACCCGTGACGGTGGTGGGCTGCTGTGCGGCGAGTGCGGCCGGGACGAGCGTGGCCAGCAGTGCCCCTGCAAGCAACCGATTCGAGAGTGACCTCATGTGTCCTTTGCGATTCCTCGCTGGATGGTCGACGCAACCGCGCGCGGCGCCGGAGTGACGCGCAACGTTCGGTTGATCCTCCTGCCTCTGTGCAGGAGGTGTCTCGGTTGTGAAGCTCGGCCCGGAGCGTCGCCTCGTCAGGTGCTAAGGTCGGCGGCGGGTCGTATGTCGCGGAGAACTTCGCACCGCGGCGCTGCGGATGAGCGGTCTGTCCGCCGCTCATGCGGGGCCGTCCGGTTCGGCCCGGACGGCGAGCCTTATGCTAACCCTTGTGCTTCGGAAACATCAAGCCCGCTTGTGATCGTCCTCCTTGCGCCCGGCGTTCCAATGTGCAAAACTCACCGGGGACCCCACCGCGCCACCGGGGTAGTATTGCGTAACCAGATGCCGCTCAGCGTGTTACCCCTCCTCAGCAGGCTCAAGGGCAGCTCGGCCTTCCATAGAGGCGTCTTCGCTCTCGTGCTGGCTGGTTCGTCCTCCCTGACTCTCGCCATTCACCTGGCGAATGAGCGCGCTCGGACCGCCACCGAACGGCTGAACTCGGCAGTCGAGCGTCTTGAGGCCATCACCGAAGACGCACCCGCTGATGACGCTCACCGGGCGTACGTCGCCTGGGGATACGCCGAGCGGCTGAGGCTGGGGCTCGAGAGCCCCTTCCTTCTTATAGAGAGCGCGTCGCGTGATCCCCGGCTGGCCGCGGACGAGCGACACACGGTGGCTGAAGCGCTCCTCGCCCGCGTGCTCGCGGGCGAGGCGTTCGAGCTGGACCCCGCAGCGCTGGACGGACTCGGCGCATCCGGCGCGACACGTCACGCCGGGGGCGAGCAGCAGCTGGCGCTCATCACGCGCGCCGTGGGCGCCGCCGGCGATCCCCGGGCGGGCGAGCTCGGCGTGCGGATCGCCTTTGCGCTGGCCGCGGCTGAGCGGCTGGTGGAGCCGGGAGCGCCCGCGATCGTCGCCGGCGCCGCGGCGCTCATCGCCGACCGCGAGATCGCGCGGCGTGAGGCGGCGAACATCATTCGTTCCGCGCGTGATCCCGTCGCGGAAGTCGCGGCGCGACGCGCCCGTCGCTCGTTCTACGTCGAGCAGCCGGCGATGCTCGGCGGCAGCGCGCGGATGCAGCGGGACGCGGTGGAGATCGCGCGCTGGGTGCTCGACTCCATCAGAGGTGGTGGCGCCGTGGCTCCCGGCGATTCGGCGCTCGCGCGCGACACCGCGGTCGTTCGGCTCGCCCGCGGCCTCCTCGAGGCGGGCCGCGACATGCCGCCCGCCGGTCCGCTCGCCGTCACGGTGCGGCGCCACCTGCCAGTGGTGCGCCAGGCGCGCGGTGTGGACGAAGCCGCCATCGCCCGCGCGCGGAATGCGGAGATGCTCGCCGCCGTGGCGGCGCTCCAGCCCGCGGATCGCGCGGCGCGCCGCGCCGTGGGACGCGTCGTGCAGTCAGCGGCGGTGGCGATGCGGTCGCAGGCTCAGGATGCCGTGTGGTTCCCGGGCGACTCCGCGCCCACGCGCCAGCAGGTGGCGCTGCTCGCGGGAGTGGCGGAGATCGTGTTCGACGATGACGTGCCGCGCGCCTGGCGGCCGTACTTCCTGCGCCAGTTCGCCGACGCCGTGACGGACCTGCGTCGCGTGCTGCCCGCGCTCCGCATCGACGCGGTGCGCGTCCGGTTCCGCATGACGCCGCCCGCGGATTCGGCGCTCGCGATGCACGATCCACGCACGCGCACCCTTCACCTGCCGGTGATGACCGCCGCCGGAACGCTGACGCACGAGCTGGCGCACGACCTGGACCGGCAGAGCGCCCTGCTGCAGGGGCACCTTGGCTACCGGTCGGACTGGGTGGCCCGGAACGGCGCGAAGGAGAAGGGACGCGGGGCGACCGGCTCCGTGAGCGCGTCGCTGCGCGCGCTCACCGAGGAGCCGGGCGACTCACCGCGCGCGAAGGGAGGGGAACGACCCGCGGAGATCTTCGCGACGCAGGTGGACTGGTTCGTGGCCAGCGCCCTGGCCTCGCGGGGGATCTCCAGCGGGTTCCTCTCCGCGGTACAGGACGAGCTCCTCACCGGGCACGTGGTGCACCCCGAGCGGCTGCGCGCCGGCAGCCGCGGACGGCCGCTGGTGGATGCCCTGCGTGGAATGACGGCCGTGGCGCCTTTCGCGCTCGAGGAGCGCGGCCCGGGGGCGCATGCGCTCCTGAACTGGGCGATGTCTGGGCCCGTGGATCGTGGCGTCGCGGCGGCGATCATGGCCGACCATGCGTCAGCCTGGGCGGCGCCCGCGCTCGTTGCCTCCTGCGCCCCGGACGATGATCCGCGGGTGGCACTCGTGCGTCTGGCGGCCGAATCGCGGGCGCGGGGCTGGGTGCGGCTGCGCGCGCGCTGGGCGGCGGGCGAGGAGTCGCGGTCGTGGTCGCGCGCGGCGCGCGGCGAAGCACCGTGGTCGGATGTGGCGGTGGAGCGCCGCATCGCGCGCCTGCGTGACCACATCCTGCTGGAGCTGGCGGCGTCCACGCCGCTGCCGTCGGGGCTCACCGCGCTGGGCGCCCCGCTCGCGGCTCGCGCGCGCTGCGGCTAGCAGATCAGCGCGAGGGCGTCCGCGAGGCCGGCCCCGCTGCTTCGTTCCTACCCCGCTCGCCGACGATCCGGATTTTCGAGCGCAGCTCGTGGGTGCGACCGGCGATCGCCTTGCGCGCTCCGCTGGTCTCGCTGATAGCGAAGACGCGCGAGCCATCGGGCACCCATGCCGCCACGTGGGGGCGGGTGTCCACTGGACGATTCGAAACGACCGAGACCCGCCTGGCGTCGATCGCCAGCGCCGAACTGCTCATCTGCGCCGTCACGTATGTCCATCCGCGTTCGGGCCGATCGCAACTCCCGCTGGCTCGATCCCCCACGACCAGGGTGGCGACATCCGGCCCGCGCGGACAGGAAGTGCAACGGCCGTGCCCGCGTTCACGATGACGAGACGATCGGAAAACGAAAACGCGCCAGGAAAGGCGCGTTTTCGTGCGAATGACCCGGCCGGGGCTCGAACCCGGGACCTACGGATTAAAAGTCCGTTGCTCTACCAGCTGAGCTACCAGGTCCACCACCACGAAACCTCACACGCTGGCCCCGTCGAAACAACTCACGCGTCGGCGCGCGCGCGCATCTCGGCGGGTGAGACCCGGCCGCGCTCGATGGCCGCGGCGAGCTGCGCTCCCACCAGCACCACCAGCGCGTCGAGCCAGAACCAGAGCAGCAGCACGATCACGCTGCCCAGTGTTCCATAGGTTGCCCCATAGCTCGCGAACTGCTCCAGGTACACGCGGAAGCCGAGCGCAGCGGCCATCCAGAGGAGGGTGGCGACGACCGCCCCGGCCAGCGTCTCCCGTTTCGCCGCGCGCTGGTCGCGCGCTGGCAGGTACTGAAATGCGAGCCAGATCGCCGCCGTCACGAGCGCGAAGCCGATCGGCCACCGCGCGACCGACCAGACCTGCCCCACGCCCATCAATTCCAGCAGCGACCCGGCGGGCACCACGATGATGGTCCCGACCAGGATGAGGATGACGCCGATCAGCAGTACCGCGAACGCGATCAGGCGGCGGCGCCACCACGACCGCGGCTCGGAGATCTTGTAGATCTTGTTGAGCCCCTCGGTGAGCGCGGCGATGCCGTTCGATGCCGCCCACGTCGTGAGCAGCACGCTGAAGGAGAGCAGCCCCGGACGATCGCGCTCCGTGATCTCCGCGACCAGCTGGCGCACCACAGGCCAGGCGTCCGGCGGCATCAGCCGCTGCGCCGCCTGCATGAGCGTGGAGAACGCATCGTCGCCCCCCAGGATCCCGGTCACCGTGAAGACGGTGACCACCAGCGGGAAAACGGCGAGGGAGAAGTAGAAGGCCATCTTCGCCGCCTCGCCCGCGAGGTCGTTTGCCACGGCGGCCTTCGCGGCGTCCACGACCAGTTTCCGGGCTGACGTCATGCTGTTCCTTTACGGGGATCGACCAGGCGCCATTCATGACGCAGGACGCATGCGACCTGTGACCCTCGACACGCCGCCAGGGGTGGGGTTGCGGGGCCCGTTCGGCCGTCGAAACAGATCGTTGCGGATACCATGCACTGGTCGTATTTAAGGATCGGGGCGACGGCGCTCCATCCTGCCGATTGAGAGACCCTCATGTCCAGCGCTGTAAACCACCCCGACACCGCCCCGGTGGAGTCCAGCCACGCCGAGCCCGCGTCCGTGCGCCGCGAACGCCTGAGCTTCGGAGGCTTCAACTTCACCAGATCTCCCGCTGGCCGCTGCACCGCCTCGGTGGACCTCGAATATGATGGTCGCCGAGTGACGGGAATCTGCGAGGGCCAGTCGAGTCCCATCGGCGACCTCCGGCTCGGAGCGGAAGCGGCCATGAACGCCATCGAGCGCTTCACCGACGGCGCCCTGGGTCTCGAACTCCTTGGCGTGAAGCTGGTGCGCGCCTTCGACGCCAACGTCATCATCGTCTCCTGCGCGCAACGCTCCTCGCGGTCAACGCGCCTCGTGGGCTGCTACCTCGCCGACCGCGACTCGGTGCGCGGCGCGGCCCTCGCCGTCCTGAATGCCACCAATCGCGTCCTCGGGAACTACCTCACCACGCGCTAGGTTGGCGTCGTTCGCTTCTCCGGTCCTGCTGATGTCCCGTCCCTCCCGAATTGCCCTCGCGGCCCTGGCCGCGACGTTCGCCTGTGCTCGGCCTCATTCCTCGTCGTCGTCGCCGACGCCGGCCGGAGCGCCTGGGGGCGCTGAAGGGTCGGCGCTCGTCCAGCAGGGGTCATCCCCTGGGCCTGCAACGGCCACGGACCTCAGCTCCTCGGAGGTGGAACGCCGGACGGCCGACCTGTTCGGAGTCGTATCGGTACCCAGGGAGGCAGTCGAGAACGGGGCGGCCGGTCCCGCGCCAGAAGAAACGGTGGTCGAGCCCTCCTGGGACATCGATGTCCGGTCCTACGAGACCACGGATCGCGTCCGCTTCTATGTAGAACAGTTCGGGGGCAGAGCGCGGGGGCGGATCTCGGATCGTCTTTCCGAGGGTACCCGCTACGAGGCAATGATCCGCAGCCGTCTGCGCGCGGGCGGCCTGCCGGAGGACATGTACTACCTCGCGCTGGTGGAGAGCGGGTTCAATCCGCATGCGTACTCCCGCGCCGCCGCCGTGGGGATGTGGCAGTTCATGACCGCCACCGCGCGCGGCATGGGACTGCGAGTGGACTGGTGGGTGGACGAGCGTCGCGATCCGGTGCGCTCCACCGAGGCGGCGGTGCGGTTCCTCAAGGGACTGAACGAGCAGTTCGGCTCGATGTACCTCGCGGCCGCCGCATATAACGGTGGGCCCGGCCGCATTGCGCGCGGACTGTCGCGGTACGAGGAGGATCTCGAGGGCGTGGAAGGCGACGACATGTTCTTTGCCCTGGCGGACAAGAAGTACCTCAAGAACGAGACGCGCGAGTATGTGCCGCAGCTGATCGCCGTCGCGCTGGTGGCGAAGGAGGCGGATCGGTACGGCCTCCGGATCGAGGAGCGTCCGGTCTTCGAGTACGACTCGGTGAGAGTGGGTCCGCTGGTGCCGCTGGCGGCGGTGGCGAAGGCGTCCGGCGCGCCCGTCGCGAAGATCGTCGAGCTCAACTCCCACCTGCTTCGCGGGCTGACACCGCCACGAACCACCTCGACGGTGCGGATCCCGATCGGGGCCCGCGAGCGCTTCGACTCCGCGTTCGCAACGCTGCCCCCGGAAGCGACGAAAGGCGCCCGCGTGATCACGACGAAGACCGCCGCGACCTGGGCTACCCTCGCTCGCGCCGAAGGGATCTCGGCCAAGGCGTTGTCGGGATTCAATCCAAAGACGAAAGCGTCGCCGAAGACCGGGCTGGTGGCGGCCGGGACCCAGCTGCTGGTGCCCACCCCCGCGGCCGTCGGAGCGGCGCTATCGGTCCCCGATCCATCCATCGAGCGCTACGGATCGAGCGCCCGCGGCCATGTGGTGCGGAAAGGCGAGAATCTGAGTGTCATCGCCAAGCGCCATGGCACCACTCCGGCCGCCATCATGCGGCTCAACCGGATGAGCAAGCCGCTGATCTTCCCCGGGCAGGAGCTGCGGGTTCGCTAGCGCGAACGGCTCAGGGTTCAGGGATCAGGGCACAGGGATCAGGGCTCAGGGTTCAGGGTTCAGGGTTCAGGGTTCAGGGTTCAGCTTTGAAGAACGAAACAGGGGTCAGGAACCAAAGTCCCTGACCCCTAATCCCTGATCCCTGATCGTCAGGCAGCCCTAATCACTCACTCCGCTCCCATTGTAGCTCTTGAGGAGGATCCGGTTGTAGCCATCCAGGGGATTGCGACCCGACCGGCGGGCCTCGTCCACCCGGCTCTCGCCGAGGTTGTAGGCGAGCAGCGCGAGCCGGACATCGCCCTTGTAGAGCCCGATCAGGCGGCGCATGTAGCGGAAGCCGATGCGCGCATTGATCTCGGGATTGAACAGGTCCTCGCGCGTGACGGACCTCTCGAAGAGCACGGCGGTGGAGGGCAGGAGCTGGACGAGCCCCACCGCGCCGGCCTTGCTCACTGCGCGCGGGTTGAAGTTGGACTCCAGCTTCACCATCCGGAACGCGAGCTCGGGATCCAGGCGCTCGGCCAGGGCGGCGTCGAGGATGATCCCGGCCAGGCTGGCGGTGATCCCGTACTGGCTCGAAAAGGCCATGACCTGGTGGGCCCGTTCCACCTGGGCCTTCAGCAGGGCGGCCTCGCCGGTGATGTTCTCCAGCTCCTGCCGCAGCCGCCGGTTCTCGCCGATGAGGCTGAACGAAAAGCCGGTGGATGCGCCCGACACCGAGGCAGCTTCCGCGGTCGCCGGAGACGGGCGCCGGTTTGCAATCACGAGCAGTGCAGCGCTGGCGATGCCGACCAGGGCGAGCGCTTTGCGAATCCTCCCGCGCCGCCGAATGGCATCACCACGGTGCACGTACGTGCCGCGGAGCTTATTCATAAGTTGTTATGTAGTAACAGGTTACGTACAACGTACTGCATCCTGCTCCTTGGACTATAAGGGGCAACGGCCATGCCATCAACCGCCAGTTGAGCTCCCCTTCGATCCGCCGGTTTTCTGCATCAACGATATATCGCCGATTACCATCTCCCGGTCCACGCTCTTCGCCATGTCGTAGACCGTCACGAGCGCCACGGACACCGCCACGATCGCCTCCATCTCAACACCCGTACGGCCGATGGTCCTCGCGAGTGCCGTTGCCCTGAACCCGGGTAGATCGGGGGCCTCCTCGAAGTCCACCTGGATGGCTTCCAGCGACAGGGGATGGCACAGCGGGATCAGTTCCGCGGTTCGCTTGCCGGCCATGATCCCCGCCACCCGCGCCACGGACAATACATCCCCCTTGGCCACCTGATGGGACCGGATTGCCGCGAAGGCGGCCGAATTCATCCGGATGCACCCGCGGGCCACGGCGGTTCGAAGCGTTTCAGGCTTGTCCGAAACGTCCACCATCCGGGCGGTGCCGTCCGGGCCCACGTGGGTGAGATTCTTGTCCTTCCTGCCAGTGGTCACGCCAGCAGCTCCTGGAGCTCTCTGATGAGGTTCACGGTGATCAGTTGAGGGCTCACGTTCTGGATCACCTTCACCTTTGCCGCTTCCACGCGCTCCACGGCCCGGCTGGCGGCCAGCGCTTCGTGCTCCTCGCCCCGGCGGGCGGCATCGCGCGCGCGACCATGAAGCTTCTCGGTGAGGGCATCCAGCGTGTCCGAGAAGGCCCCACGCGCCTTGTTCGACGCCTGGCTCCATGCGGCCTCGTAGCGCGGGCTGGGGCGCCGGTTTGCCGCCGCGTCGAGCATCCGCTGCGCGATCTCCAGGGCCGTGCCCCAGCTGTCCGCCGCGAGCAGGCGGCCGGGAGCGCCTGCCGCGAATCGCAGCCGCTCATCCGCGTCTGCCGGCAGTGTCTTTCGCTTCTTCAGCCGGGTGGCCACGGGATCGAGCGCCAGGAACTCGCGAACATGCTCGTCCGAGAGCGAGCCAACCGAAAACGAGACAACCCGGGAGCGGATGGTGGGGAGGAGCGCGCCCGACTCGCTGGAGGTGAGGATGATCGTCGTGTCGGCCGGCGGCTCCTCCAGCAGCTTGAGGAATGCGTTGGCCGCCTGCTCGGATCCTTCCTGCGACGCCATGCGCTCGGCGTCGCCGATGATGAACACCTTCCGGGTGCCGAGCGCCGGGGAGATCGCGGCTTGCTGCACGATGGCGCGCACCGTGGCGACGTACAGCCCTTCCATGCCCGACGGCGGCTCATACAGTCCGTGCTCCTCGACGCGGTCGCGGACGGCGGACCCGTAGTCCTCGCGGATGTCCTGGAGATCCGGATCGGTGTCCTTCGGACGCGGGCGGGGGAAATACCAGTGCAGGTCCGGGTGCGTCAGCTCGGCGGTGAAGCGGCAGGCGCGGCACGCGCCGCACGGACCGGATGCCGGTTGCTCGCAGAGCAGCAGCTGCGCGAGCCAGAGGGCGAGTCGTTGCTTGCCGACGCCACGCGGGCCCTGGATGAGCAGCGAGGCCGGCAGGGTGCGACGCGCGGCGGCCTCACGCAGGCGCTGGCGCGCCTCGGCGTGCCCGACGAGCGGAACGATCGGCATCGCTCAAGTATATGCCGACCGCGGCGTGCCATGGATCTGCGGCTGACGCGATGGCGCGGAATCGGTATGGTTGGGGCATGACACCGCACACGATGCTCACCATGCCGTCAGTCCCGCGTTGCCGGGCCGTCGCAGGGCAGTTGCTGCTCCTGACGCTGCCGCTCGCCGCGCAGGCGCAGGAGCGACCACGCGCGCGCGACCTCGGCGTGGCGCCGGGGATCTTCATTCCCGGGCCGCGCAACAGCATCACCGACGTTGCCGGCGTGACGGTGGGCCAGGTGACCGTGAGCGAAGGTGACTCGGTGCGCACCGGGGTCACGGCGATTCTCCCGCATTCGGGGAACGTGTACCTCGACCGCGTGCCCGCCGCGCTCCACGTCGGCAACGGTTTCGGCAAGCTGGTGGGCGCCACGCAGCTTCGCGAGCTCGGTGAGCTGGAGACGCCCATCCTTCTGACCTGTACGCTGTGCGTGTGGCGCGCGGCCGATGCCTTCGCCGCCTGGATGCTCGGGCGGCCGGGAATGCAGTCGGTGCGCTCGATCAACGTGGTGGTCGGCGAGACGAACGATGCGGCGCTGAACGCGATCCGTTCGCGGCCCGTGCGACCGGAGCACGTCATCCGGGCGCTGGAGACTGCCGGCGTCGAGGTGGCGGAGGGCTCGGTGGGCGCGGGCGCCGGCACTGTCGCCTTCGGCTGGAAGGGCGGCATCGGCACGTCGTCGCGGAAGCTGCCGGCGTCGCTCGGGGGGCACACGCTTGGCGTGCTCGTGCAGTCCAACTTCGGCGGCGTCCTTCAGGTGCTCGGCGTTCCGGTGGGGCGCGAGCTGGGACGTTACAGCTTCCGCAACGACGTCGAGGCGGACCGCGGCGACGGTTCCATCATGATCGTGATCGCGACGGACGCCCCGCTGTCGGACCGGAACCTCGAGCGCCTGGCGTCGCGCGCGATCATGGGGCTGGCGCGCACCGGATCGTTCGCGTCGAACGGATCGGGGGACTACGCGCTGGCGTTCTCGACCGCCGCGAGCGTGCGGCGCGCGTTCGACGCTCCCAGGCTGGCCACCGAGGAGCTGGCGAATGAGATGATGAGCGCTCTGTTCGCGGCCGCCGTCGAGGCGACCGAGGAAGCCATCTACAACTCGATGTTCAGGGCCACCACCGTCACCGGCAACGGACGGACGATCGAGGCGCTGCCGATGGACCGTGTTCGCGAGATCCTGCAGCGCTACTCGGCGAGTCGGCGGTAGCGGGCGGCACGATTCCTGACGTTTCTGCTCCGCACTCACACTGGGCGGAGCACCATGAGCAAGAGCGCGGACCAGATCCACAAGGACAAGCTGTCCACCGATCACAAGCAGCGTTCCGACGACGAGCGGATCAACGCCGAAGACAAGCAGAGGCTCGAGCAGAGTCGCGCGGACGCGAAGATTCCCGAGCGGGGTGAGAATCCGGCGCTCGAGGAGCTGCAGGCGAAGCGCGCTGAGCAGCAGGGCGGGGAGAAGTAGCCGTGCCGCAGGGACTCGAGGGGCGGCGCATCGCGCTGGTGGCAAGCGAGGGAGACGCCGCCACCGAAATCCGGAAGGAGCTGATCGCCTCCGGCGCCGAGGTCAGTGAGCTGCCGGGTGGGGCTTCCGACGACCGCTGGCACAGCGGGATGTACGCAGCGCTGGTGCTGGTGGGCGACGCGGGTGGCTCAGGGCACCGTGACGAGGTTCGGCAGCTGGTCCGGGAGTTCCTGGTGTCCGAGAAGCCGGTAGCGGCGTTCTCGGTCAATGCCGAGGAGCTGTCACTGGACGAGTCGCTGGTGGCGGTGCGCGGGGCAGGGGACGCGCGCGCCTTCGCCCGCGAGGTGGCGGCCGCGTTCGGCCAGCGTCTCGACGAACGGGCGGTGGACGAGATGTCCGAGCAAAGCTTTCCGGCCAGCGATCCGCCGGCGGTGAACCCGGGGGCCGCGGGGCATCTGCCGCCGGATCGTGAGGCCCGGGGCTGATTTACTTTACAGCGTAAAGTACTTGCCGAACCGCGGCGGCCGCATATCTTTCCGCCATGGCTGACGTCGTTCCCATGCGTCCCCGGCGCAACAGCTCGCCCGAAATCCACGAGCGAGCCATGGACAACCTCCGCTTCATCCGCGAGACGATGGAGGCGGCGGGCACCTTCACCGCGGTATCGGGGTGGGGGCAGGTGGTCATCGGCCTCACCGCCACCGCCGCCGCGCTCGTCGCGGACCGGATGCCCACCGCGGAAAGCTGGGTGCTGGTCTGGGCAGCCGAAGCCATCCTGGCCGGCATCATCGCGGTGTGGTTCATGTGGCACAAGGCGAAGTCGGCCAGCCTGCCCCTGCTCACCGGATCCGCGCGGAAGCTCCTGTTCAGCTTCAGCCCGGTCTTCGTGGTGGGCATGGTGGTGACCGTCGCGTTCCTGCATCAGGGGATGGTGACGCTGCTGCCCGGCGTCTGGATGCTCCTGTATGGCACGGGGGTCGTGGCGGCCGGCGCGTTCTCGGTGCGCATCGTCCCGGTCATGGGCGGCGCGTTCATCGCCGCGGGCGCGCTGGCCCTGTTCACGCCGGCCTGGAGCATGGCGCTGATGATCGCGGGGTTCGGCGGGCTGCACATCGCGTTCGGCGTCCTGATCGCGCGGAGGCACGGTGGCTAAGCACGGAGCGGTTCCCAAGGATCCACGCGGTGAGGGCAAGCCGTCCCGGCAGCTCAAGCCCGTCAAGGGACGCGCGGATGACAGTCCGCTCGGCCTCGATCGCCTCATCCACGAGCGCCTGCGGCTGGGCATCGTGAGCGCGCTGGCGGTGAACGACTCGCTGAGCTTCAACGATCTGAAGCGCCTCATGGACACCTCGGACGGCAACCTGTCCGTGCATGCCAGGAAGCTGGAAGAGGCGCACTACATCACCTGTCACAAGAGCTTCGAGGGTCGCGTTCCCCGCACGAGCTACACGCTCACCGCGGCCGGCCGCAAGGCGCTCGAACGCTACCTGGACCACATGGAGGCCCTCATTCGCGCCACGCGCGACCGCTGATCGTCATGACACCACCACTACACCGATCCGGCCAGCACGCGGTGATCCCCCGCCTGCACGTCGCGATCATCATGGACGGCAACGGCCGCTGGGCCCAGGCGCGCACCCTCCCGCGTTCCGCGGGCCATCATGCCGGGGTGCGCACCGCGCGAGCCATCGTGGAGTCGGCCGTGCGCGCGGGGGTCGGCACGCTGACGCTGTATGCCTTCTCGAGCGACAACTGGGCCCGCCCGCGTCCCGAAGTCATCGCACTGATGCGGCTGTTCCGCCGCTCGTTGCTCGTGGAGTCCAAGCGCTGCGTGGAGAATGGCGTGCGCCTGTCCATCGTTGGCCGGCGCGACCGGCTGCCCGCGTCACTGCGGCAGACCATCGCGCAGGCCGAGGCGATGACCGCGCACGGGCGGAACATGCACCTGCGGGTCGCGGTGGACTATTCCGCGCGCGACGCCATCCTGCGGGCCGCCGCCAAGGCGAGGGACACCAGCGGGGTACCCACCCGCGAGCGCTTCGCGCAGCTCCTGGCAGACGTGGACCACGACCCGATGCCGGTGCCCGACGTCGATCTCCTGATCCGGACAGGGGGAGAGCAGCGTCTCAGCGACTTCCTGCTGTGGGAATGCGCGTACGCGGAGCTCGTGTTCTCGCCGATCATGTGGCCGGATTTCGGCGAAGAGGACCTGCAGCGCGCCCTGCGCGAATTCGAGGGCCGCGAGCGGCGCTTCGGCAAGGTCCCCTCGCAGGCTGCTTCATGAACTGCTGACTGCGGACACAAGGGCGGACAAGAAAACGGACACACGGTCGGACATGGAAGCGCCGCTTTTTCGCGCCGCTGATCCGGCCGTATGTCCGTCCTGATGTCCGTTTGAATGTTCGTCGTTATGTCCGCCCTCAGTTCTTGAGCAGCCGGACAGTGCCACTTCCCGCCTCGATGTCAATGCGGCCCTTGCCGCTGCCGATGCGGCCGGCCACGTGATTGCGGCTCATGCGCCGCGTGGTGATCTCGAAGTCCGTGTGAAAGCCACCGCTTCCGGTCTCGACGATCACCTCGGCGCTCAGCGAGGCGGGTGCACGCACGGTGACGCCGCCGGAGCCCGTCTCCACGCGCAGGCGCTCGATGTCCGAGAGCAGCTCGATGTGCGCGCCGCCGCTGCCCGTCTCGAGGTCGGCGGTGACCGCCGTTGCGCGGTACATGCGCAGCCCGCCAGAGCCGACGTCCGCGCGGAGCTCCCGCACGTCTATGTCGGACGCCTGCACGCCACCCGAGCCGGAATCAATGACGAGCACGTCGCCCTTCACGCGCTCGAGTGATACCCCGCCGGACCCCGCATCCACCGACAGCTCACCAGTCACGTCCCGCACCGACACGCGCCCGGATCCGGTGTCGAGGGAGAGGATGCCGCGCACTCCTGCCACATCCACCTCGGCGCTGGCGACGTCCACCGACAGGTTGCCGTCGACGTTGCTGATCTCCATGCGGCCGACGCCGAGGAAGAGGTCGACCTTCTTTCCCTTCGGAATGCCAACCACCAGGTTCGCGTGCGCCTCGAACCCGGTGCCCTCCCGGCGGATCTCGACGCCGTCGCGCCGGCCGCGGGCGCCCCAGTCGCCATCGGAGAAGGTGCCATCGTCCCGCACCGAGAGACGCGAGCGCGTGCCGCGCATCTCCGGGTAGACGATCCGGTCAGCGGGATAGGCAATGCTCAGGATCTCGCGGCTGCCCGAGGTGGCCGTGCGCACCGCCAGCTTCGCCGCATCGGGCCCCACCCGTGTGATGCCCACCGTGACGTCGGCGCCCGCGGCCGCCTCTGCCCGGATGCGTCCGACGAGGTTGTAGATGGCCACGTGGCTGCCCCGCAGCGACCGTTGCTCGGGCTGGGCGGAGAGGGACAGCGGGAGCGCGAGGGCAGCGGACAGCGTGAGACCACGAACCAGCGGGGACATGCGCGTGCCTCCATGGGGGGACCACCGACATGGACACCCGCACTGCGCCCGGGGTTTGAACGCGTTCCGCTACCCGATGTTCTCGATCGCCCAGGTCCAGTAGATGGCGTCTTCGGCGGTCATGTTCCCTCGCGGGGCGAGGCGCGCATCGGCAAATCCGTACTGCCCAATGTCCACCATGTACTGGCCCCGGGACACCAGCGTTCCCTGGCAGACCTTGTCGTCCGCCTGCGAGGTGAGGTAGTGATCGAACCGCGTTCGCAGCTCCTCGAAGAGCGTCGCCGGGATGCGCGCGCGCTCGCTGGGGTAGATGAAGGTGTACATCGTGAGATACGTGAGCAGCAGGGGCCAGTACCGCTCGTACCGGCGCACGAGGCGCTGCCAGTCGATCGTGTCCGCGCGGTGGCGGATGAGGTGCATGATGTCGGCGCCGTCGAAGCGCTCGCGCTCCATCACGAACGATTTCTGCCAGAGCAGTTCCTCGATGGGAGCGATCTTCACCGGCATGCCGAGGACCTCGGCTTCCAGGGCGTGCGCGAACCACTCCTCATCAACGCGGCACAGGCCATTGCCCGAGCTGAAGACGAGATCGACATGATCGCCCGCCTGGTGCGCCTTGGCGAGCCAGTGCGGGAAGGTGATCTCGGTCCGGTAGCCCGAATCGGTCAGCGCAGACAGGGCCCGGTCGAGGTCTTCCCGGCGAACGAAGAGGTCGAAGTCCTTGGTGTTCCGGACGATGCCGGTATACTGGAGGAAGGCGTGAGACCCCCCCACCATGAACGGCACATGCGCATCACTCAGGACATGCAGCGTGCGCCGGTAGAAGGTGTTGGTGTCGTGCCCCGGGTCATTCAGCGTGGATTGCGCGGCCATGCGCGCCCTAAGTGCAAAAGCAGGGCTAGACAATGGCTGAGCTCGCCGGGGTGGCCCGGATTGTTCGGTGTGGCTCTTCCATGACACCGAACGTCGTGCGGATCGCCGCGGTCAGCGACATCCATTACAACAGGAACTCCCAGGGCGCGCTCCAGTCCCTGTTCGCCGAGATCACCGAGAAGGCGGACGTTCTGGTGCTCCCGGGGGACCTCACCGACTTCGGGCTGGCGGAGGAGGCGCGGGTGCTGGCGCGTGACATCACCTCGTCGCTGCGCATCCCGGTGGTAGCCGTGCTGGGAAACCACGACCATGAGGCCGGCGAGGAGCGGCAGATCACCGAGATTCTCGCGGACGCCGGCGTCCGGGTGCTGGATGGCGATACCTACGAGGTGCACGGTATCGGCTTCGCGGGGATCCGCGGCTTCTGCGGCGGCTTCGGCCGGGGCGCCCTTGGCGCGTGGGGTGAGCCGGTGATCAAGGCGTTCGTGCACGAGGCCGTGAATGAGGCGCTGAAGCTCGAGTCCGCGCTCTCGCGGCTGAAGACGGAGCATCGCATCGCGGTGGTGCACTACGCGCCGATTCGTGGCACGGTCGAGGGGGAGCCACTCGAGATCTATCCGTTCCTCGGGTCGAGCCGACTCGAGGAGCCCCTCACGCGGTTCGACGTCACCGCGGTCTTTCACGGTCACGCGCACCGAGGGACGGCGGAGGGCACGGCGGCGTCGGGAATCCCCGTGTACAACGTCTGCCTTCCGCTGCTGCAGACATCATTTCCGGACCGGTCGCCCTACCGGTTGCTCGAGCTGAGCGCCTCGGATGGCCGACCCGTGACGACGGCCGGAACCCTGGAGCGCCGCCATTCGGGGCGGCGCACGGACGACCGCGCGAGCGTCTGACCGCTTCGCGTCCGTCTCAGGCCGGCGTCTCCTGTCGCTGCCCGAGATCGAGCGAGGCGTGGGCGAGACCTTCGCGGAGGCGCGTGTGGTTGGACGGGCCGGCGATGGCGCGGACCGCCTCCCGGAACCTGGTGCTCACCGGGCGATAGGTGAGGCTGACGTCAACGCGAGTGGCGTCCTTGCCCAGCGGCGCAAACCGCATGAGGCCGCTGGCGCGCACCGGCGAATCGGGCACGCTCTCCCATGCGATCACCGAGTGCGGTACGTACTTCGTGACCACCGCATCCCACTCGGTTCGCTGGCCGCCGGGCCCGCGAACCACCCAGTGCGAGCGACCGTCCTGGAAATCCTCGACCCGGTCCAGCACCTCGAGAATCCGGGGAAAGTTCTCGAAGTCGCGGCTGAAGGTGAAGACGTCAGCGATGGGCCGCTCGACGACGACCGTCATCCGCAGATCCACGGTGCGTCGCCGGTGCCCCGTGCGGCGCACCCATCGCACGAGCGCGGGAACGACGGCGCCAGCGATGGCTGCGGCCGCGGTGACCTTGTGCCAGCGTTTTCCCCGGGTTCTCATGCCCTGACGTCCAGCAAGGGGGGTGCCCCGCTCGGGGCGGGCGATCAGGGGCGAGGGCTTAGGGCTTAGGGCTTAGGGCTTAGGGCTTAGGGCTTAGGGCTTAGGGCTTGGGGCTTGGGGCTTGGGGCTTGGGGCTTAGGGCTTAGGGCTTGGGGGTTAGGGGATAGTGGATAGTGGTGACCTGAATCACGAGGCACGAGTCCCCGGCCCCTGGCCCCTAACCCCTGGCCCCTAACCCCTAGCCCCTAACCCCTAGCCCCTAGCCCCCTAGCCCCTAGCCCCTAGCCCCTATCCAGGTACCGCTCGAGCGCCTTCAGCGCCTCGGGGAAGTCGCGTCGCCCGAGGCCGAGCCGGAAGAAGGCGGGATCGCACCCGAACACGCTGCCGGGCAGCACGAGCACGCGCGCCTGCGTCGCGAGCCGCTGCGAGACGTCATCGGCGTTGCGCGCCGTGAAGCGCGGGAAGGCGGTGCTGCCGGCGCGGGGAGGCGTCCAGGCGACGTCGCTGTGGAAGCGCGTCGCGAAATCGCTGGCACGGCGAAGATTGTCCGCCACGATCGCGCGCGAGCGCTCGAGGATCTTGCCCCGCGCGCGCAGCGCGATCAGCGCGAGCACCTCCGACGGGGCGCTGCTGCAGATCGTCGTGTAGTCCTTCAGCCGCACGACCCGATCCATCACCGCCCGGTTGCGCGTGGCGATCCAGCCGATGCGCAGCCCCGCAAGCGCATAGGATTTCGAGACGACGCCGAGGCTCACGGCGCCTGCCGACAGCGAGGCTGCCGGGGGCAGCGCCTCCGAGGAGTGCTCGAGGCCGTGATAGACCTCGTCTGATAAGAGCGTGGCGCCGGCGGCGTCCGCGATCTCCAGGAGGCGACGCTGCACCCCGGGCGAGATGTGCGCACCGGTGGGATTGTGCGGGAAGTTGATGGCGATGACGCGGGTGCGCGGGGTGACGGCGCGTTGCACCTCGTCGGGATCCAGCTCCCAGCCGCGGTCCTCGCGCAGCGGCACGGGCACCACGCGCGCGCCCAGGGAGCGCGGAACGGCAACCAGCGACTGATAGGCCGGCGTGACCACCACGGCCTCATCGCCCGCGGCGAGCGCGGCGTGCATGGTGAGGAGAATCCCCTCCTCGGCGCCCGCGAGCACGAACACGTCGTCCGGCGCCAGGCCCGGATACAACGCGACGATTGCTTCCCTCAGGGCGGGGAGGCCGCGGGATTCCGTGTACCCGAGCGCCAGCGATTCCCACCGCTCGCGCCCGTCGGCGTCGGCCAGCGCCAGCAGCTCCCGCAGCCGGAGCGGCTCGACGTCGGACGCGCTGAGCTGGTGATCCACCGCGAACTCCCAGCGCGCGAAGTGCCGCTCGAGCGCGAAGTCCTCGATGTCGCGCAGGCTCATGCGAGCAGCGCGCGCACCGACGCGGGGACGTCTTCCGTGACGGCGCCCGCCAGGGCGGCCGCGGCGCGCACACGCTCGAGCGCATCCAGGGGCGTATCGCCCACCGCTGAGAAGTGCCCCATCTTGCGCGCCGGACGCGGCCCCGGCTTGCCGTACAGGTGCAGGCGGACCGCGGGATCACCCAGGGCGCGCGGGAAGTCGGGATCGCGCCCCTCGCGCCAGAGGTCGCCGAAGATGTTCACGATCGCCGCGGGACGAACGATCGCGACGTCGCCGAGGGGAAGGTCGCACACCGCGCGCGTGAGCTGCTCGAACTGGCCGGTCACGCAGGCGCGCTCGCTGGCGTGGTAGCTGTTGTGCGGCCGCGGGGCGAGCTCGTTCACGAGGAGCGTCCCATCCGACGTGAGGAACAGCTCCACGCCGATGAGTCCCTCGAGCGCCGCCGCCTCGGCGATCCCGCGCCCGATGTCGCGCGCCTGGTCCAGGAGCCGGGACGGGAGGGGCGCCGGCATCACGGACCACGACAGCGCGAGACGCTCGTGGTGGTTCAGCGCGGGCGGGTAGATCGCCAGCTCCCCCGACGGGCGACGCGCCACCATCACCGAGAGCTCGGCGGCCAGCGAAAGCGTGCGCTCCGCCACACAGGGCCGCTTCCCGAGCGCTGTCCACGCGTCCGCGGCTTCGGCGGGTGCGTTCACGCGCACCTGGCCGCGTCCGTCGTAGCCGCCGCGCGTCGTCTTCACGATGCAGGGACCGAGCGCGGTGACCGCCGCTTCGATGTCGGCGGCCGACCCGACGTGCCGCCACGGTCCGAGCGGAAATCCATTTCGCGCGAGCCATTCCTTCTGGAGCGCCCGGTCCTGGACCATCCCGATCAGCGCGGACCCCGGACGGGCGGGAGCGAACTCGGCGGCCGCGTCGAGCACCGCCGTGGCGATCTGCTCGATCTCGAGCGTCACCACCTGGCAGTGCCGCGCCAGCTCCCGGGCGGCATCCGCGTCATCGAACGGCGCGGCGACGACGCGGTCGGCCACCGGCGACGCCGAACACTGCGCGTCGGGATCGAGCACATGGATGCGGTAGCCCATGGAGCGCGCGGCCAGCGCCGTCATGCGACCCAGCTGCCCGCCCCCCAGGATGCCGATCGTGGCGCCCGGCGGGACGAGCGTCATCGGATGACGGTGTCCTTGAGGACGTCAGCGGTGCGGGCGGCGCGCCACGCGCGCAATCGTTCGCGGAGCTCCGGTCTGCCGCGCGACACGATGGCCGTGGCAAGGAGAGCCGCGTTCGCAGCGCCGGGCTCTCCCACGGCGAGGGTGCCGACGGGAACGCCGCGCGGCATCTGGACGATGGACATCAGCGCGTCGAGCCCGTTGAGCGCCGTGGCGGGGATCGGCACGCCGAGCACCGGGAGCACCGTCTTGGCGGCCACCATCCCGGGCAGGTGTGCCGCGCCACCGGCGGCCGCGATGATCACCTCGATCTCCCGCGCCTCTGCCGATGCGGCGTACTCGAACATCCAGTCCGGGGTGCGATGAGCCGAAACGATACGCACCTCGTGCGGGACCTCGAGCGCGTCGAGGATCTCGAGAGCGGCGGACATGTGCCGGAGATCGGACTTGCTGCCCATGATTACCCCCACGAGCGGAACGGGGAGCTTCCTGCCGGGGCCGGCACTGCTGCGCGCTTTCGCCATGAGCTGGGCTGGGGACAGAGGAAATATACGGAATCGTCATGCGCGCCTGCCTTGTTCGACGAGCGCAATCCCGTATCATTGGGGCTTCGCATCCAGCCCGCCCTCACCTCGTGATCTCGCGAGACCCCATGCCACCGAAGCCGGGCACCCCACCGGACAAGCCCCAGCCGCACGGAAAGGAGGAGCTTGCGCTCCTGCTTCGGGACGCGGTGCGCCATTCGGTGCAGATCGAGCGCGAAGCCGCGCTCGCGATGATCCCGAAGGAAACGCGCGGGAGGCCGGTGGCCATGGGGATATTCGTCGCCATCGCCCTCGCGTTCAGTGCGTGGTCGTTCATCGCGAAGCCGGCTTTCATCTGGGGCGCCGGCGCGAGCACGATTGCCCCGGAGCGCGAGGAGGCGGGGGTGCGGCTCGCCATGTTCCTCCAGGCGCGCCGACTGGATCTCCACCGCGCGAAAGAAGGAGAGTATCCCGACGCGCTCAGCGAGGTTGGGGGCGACACGACGCTCGGGTATCGGCTCACGGACGACGGGGGGTTCGTCCTCACCGCAACGGCGGCGGGACGCACGCTCGTGCTGACGAGCACGGACAACCGCGAGGCGTTTCTCGGGCGCAGTCGCGACATCGTGCAGCAGCGGATGGCGCGGTGAGGATGCGTCGCCACGGCTTCACCTTCATCGAGCTGCTGGTCGTGGTCACCATCGTGGGGCTGCTGTCCAGCATCGCGGTCCCGAGATACCGCCTGATGAAGCAGCGGGCGCAGGCCACCAACGTGCTCGCCGATCTCCAGGTGGTGCGCGTGGCGGTGCTGAACTACTACGCGGACTACCAGGAGTTTCCGCAGGAAGCGGCCGCCGGCGTGGCCCCGCCGAACCTGCAGAAGTATCTCCCGGTCGGATTCGGGTTCCAGCGCGAGACGTGGTCGATGGATTACGACATCGTGTCCGGAGCCGGCGTGAATGGTGATCTCGTCGGCGTGTCCGCGGCGACACTGGATGAGGAGCTCGGGCGCATCGTCATGGCGATGCTCGGCACCAACGCCACGATCATGATCAACGGGCGACTGACCTTCTTCATCTCCGGGATGTAGGAACAGGGATCAGGGGACAGGTGACAGGGATCAGGGAAATGAAAAACGGCCCGCGCAATGCGCGGGCCGTTCGTCGTTCGGTGCTGAGCTCCCCAGGTAGGATTTGAACCTACGACCCTTCGATTAACAGTCGAATGCTCTGACCAGCTGAGCTACTGGGGATCGGTGTTGCCGAGCCGAGAAAATTAGCGGGAAGCACGGTGCGAAGCCAGCGTCCGGTGTGGGATTTCTCGGTCTTCGCGACGTCCTCCGGCCTGCCCTCCGCAACGACCTCGCCGCCGCGGTCGCCCCCCTCCGGTCCAAGATCCACCACCCAGTCGGCCAGCTTGATGACGTCGAGGTTGTGCTCGATGAGCACGAGCGTGTGGCCGGCGTCCACCAGGCGATCGAAGACCCCGGCGAGCTTCCGGATGTCGTCGAGATGGAGCCCGGTGGTGGGCTCGTCCATGAGGTAGAGCTTCCGGCCCGCTTTCCTGCCGGCGGTGGCGAGCTGGCGCGCGATCTTGAGGCGCTGCGCCTCGCCACCGGAGAGCGTCGTGGCGGGCTGCCCGAGTCGCAGGTAGCCCAACCCCACCTGCTGCAGCTGCCAGAGCGCCTGGCCGAGCTTTTCCTCGCGCGGAAATGCGCGGATGGCTTCGTCCACCGTGAGCTCGAGCACCTGGTGGATGTTCCGGCCCCCGACCGTGACCTCGAGGACGTCGGCGCGAAAGCGCCGTCCCGCGCACTCGTCGCACGGGACGAAGACGTCCGCCATGAACACCATCTCCACCTCGAGGTAGCCCGCCCCCTCGCACTTGTCGCAGCGGCCGCCGGCGACGTTGAAGCTGAAGGTGCCCGCGGTGTAGCGGCGCTCGCGCGCCAGCGGCGCGTCGGCGAAGATCCGTCGGATCTCGTCGAAGGCCTTCACGTAGGTGACCGGGTTGGAGCGCGGGGACTTCCCGATCGGCGACTGGTCGATGCAGACGACGTCGTCGAGGCTCTCGAAGCCGCTGATCTCGTCGAAGGCGCCCACGCGCTCGCCGAGATGCTGCTTGGCGGAGTGCTCCCCGTGAATGCGGGTCTCGAGCGCGCGGAGCAGCACGTCGTACACGAGCGTGCTCTTGCCGGACCCCGACACGCCGGTGATGGCGGTGACGGCGCCGAGCGGGATCTTCAGGTCCACCCCCCTGAGGTTGTGCTCGCGCGCGCCGGTGAGGGTGAGCCAGCGGGGTCCGAGCTTCCGGCGCGACTTCGGCAGGGGAATGGACGCAGCCCCGCTGAGGTATCGCCCCGTGAGCGGGCTTTCCGCCACGCGCGAGAGGGGTCCGGCGAACACGACGCTGCCCCCGCGCTCCCCGCTGCCCGGCCCGAGCTCCACCATGAAATCGGCCGCCCGGATCGCCTCGAGGTCGTGCTCGACGACGAGCACCGTGTTGCCCGCGTCGCGCAGGCGCGTGAGCAGCCGCAGCAGCCGCGCCATGTCGCGCGGATGCAGCCCGATGGACGGCTCGTCGAGCACGTAGAGCGTATCCACGAGCTGCGCGCCCAGGGAGTTCGCGAGGCCGATGCGCTGCGCCTCGCCGCCGGACAGGGTGCGGGTGGCGCGATTGAGCGTCAGGTAGTTGAGCCCGACGTCGCACAGGAACCGGACGCGGTTGCGTGCCTCCTGCACGAGGTGGCCCGCGACGCCGCGCTCGAAGTCGGTGAAGGGAACACTCTCGAGCCAGTCGAGGAGGCGATCGATCGGGAGCTCCGCCACCGCGGCGATGGGCTCGCCCGCCACCCGCACCTGGAGCGCGTCGGGCTGGAGCTTGGCGCCGCCGCACCCCGGGCACACGCGCGCCGACTGGTACCGCCTGAGGAAGACGCGGATGTACTGCTTGTACCGCTTCTCCTCGAGGTCAGCGAGGAAGGGAAGGATGCCCTTGAAGCCGCGCGCGCGCGCGCGCAGCAGCTTCTCGCGCGCGGTGTCGGACAAGCGGCTCCACGGCGCGTCCATGGGGATGCGCTCCTTCTTCGCGAACTCGGCCAGGGCGCGCCGCTTGTTCTCGTAGCGGGGCATGGTCCAGGGCTCGATGGCGCCGTCGCGCAGCGTCCGCTCCGGGTACGGGACGATGAGCGCCTCGTCGTATTCGAGCACGGCGCCGAAGCCGTTGCACTGCGCACAGGCGCCGCGCGGGCTGTTGAACGAGAAGAGCTGCGGCGTTGGCGTCGGGGCGCGCGTGCCGTCGTTGGGGCACTCGAAGCGCTCGGTGAAGCGCCAGCGCGCTGCCGGAATGGGGAACCGCTGGCTGGTGACGTCGGCCTCGAAGAGCACCACGCAGTCGCCGTCGCCTTCGCGGAATGCCGACGCGACCGCGTCGGCCAGGCGTCCGCGGCTCGCGGCGCCCGCGGCCAGCCGGTCCACGACCACGAGGAGGTCCTTCGCGCGCGTCAGGTCGGGCTTCGGCCCCGACAGGTCGTCGAGGTGCATGGTCCGCCCCTCGACGTGCACGCGCACGAATCCCTGCGCGCGGAGGTTCTCGACCACCACCTGGTGCGTCACCGCCTCGGAGAGGCGGAGCGGGAACGCGACGGTGAACCGTGTCCCTTCGGGCAGCGCGAGCACGGCGTCGGCGACCGACTGGACGGTGTCCGGGCTGAGCTCGCGATCGCAGACCTTGCAGAAGGTCCGGCCGACGCGGGCCCAGAGCAGGCGCAGGTAGTCGTAGATCTCGGTGGCGGTTCCCACCGTGGAGCGCGATGTCTTGGTCGGGTTCTTCTGCTCGATCGCGACGGCGGGGGACAGGCCCTCGATGACGTCGACGTCCGGCTTCTCCATCCGCTCGAGGAACTGCCGCGCGTAGGCGGACAGGCTCTCGACGTACCGGCGCTGCCCCTCGGCGTAGATGGTGTCGAAGGCGAGGGAGGACTTGCCCGAGCCGGAGGGGCCGGTGATGACGGTGAAGGCGCGTCGCGGGATCCGGAGGTCGATGCCCTTGAGGTTGTGCTGTCGCGCGCCCCGGACGACGATGAAATCCTTCACGAACTGAAGCTAACCGCGGGCCCTGCGGGCCGGACAAACGCCGCGCCTTCGGCGCGGACAACCGCCGGCCTTCGGCCGGAAAAGTGAGCGAAATGCCCCACCTCAGTTGTCCGCGACGCAGGCGCGGCCCTTGTCCGGCCCCGCAGGGCCGGCGTCTGTCCGCGCCGTGAGGCGCGGCAGTCACTACAGTCTCGTTGCTCCCCGGCGACGGGTTGCCACGCGGTAGATCCAGAGCAGCAGGACCGCGCCGACGACCGCCAGCAGGATGCTCCAGAGCGAAAAGCCACTGAGCCCCGAGCCGGCGATGGTGTTCCCGAGGTACCCACCGAGAAACGCGCCGACGATCCCGATCAGGATCGTGACGATGATGCCGCCGGGATCATCGCCCGGCATGATCGCCTTGGCGATCGCACCCGCGATCAGGCCCAGCACGATCCACGCAAGAATTGACATGTACAGCCTCCGTTCGAGTCAGCCTACGGCAGGCGGCAAGGGCAACCGGCATACCAGACTTGAGCATTCCCGGCGAAAGGCTTCGGTCCGCTACGGACCTTGGCGGGGTCAGCATTGATGCGACGGCACCGATGTGCTCCGGTGCGGCCGCTGCGAGATGTGGATGGTGCCGCGCGCGTTTGTGGCGCGAGGCGGTGAGAATTCGCAAGGGGCCGCGTCGGTGAAGTCGTGATTGACCTTGCAGTTAGGCGCGGTAAGTTTCTGGCCGGAGCTCGAGCAGGTGCACGGAAGCGGGGCTCCCGCCTCCATCCCGTACGTCACTTCCCCGACCGCGTCGAGCAAACACGGCCCATGCCGGTCATCCAGGTCAACGACAAGCAGCACACGCTGAAGCCGGGCCAGACGCGTCTCGGCGCGGGGCCTGGCGTGGATGTCATGGTCTCGCAGGACGAGTCGCTGGGCCTTCAGGCGGTGCTCGAGCTGGACGGGGGGAACCGGGTCGTGATCCGGCGCGCGAGCGATGCGGCGGCCGTCCGGGTGAACGGGGTGCCGCTCGTGGATCCCACCCCGCTGATGCACGGGGACAAGGTCGTCGTCGGGGGCACCGAGATCGTCTTTTCGGACGACAAGAAGGTCGGCTCGACGCAATTCGTGTCGGCTTCCGACATCGCGGGGATCGCCGCGAAGCGGGCAGGTCCGGCCCGCGCCACCGCTGCCACAGGCGGCCGCCTCGTGTCGCTCGTGGACGGCAAGGAGTACCAGGTGCCGGCCGCCGGGATCACCTTCGGTCGCGAAGCCGGCTCGGACGTCGTCGTGGCCCAGGCCGAGGTCTCGCGTCGTCACGCGGTGATCGCGCCGGGTGACGGCGGGTACCTCCTCACCGATCACTCCACCAACGGCGTGTGGGTGAACGGCAACCGGGTGCAGGGCACGCAGGTGCTGTCGCGCGCCGACGTCGTGCGTGTGGGGTCGGAGGAGTTCCGCTTCTACGCCGACGTCGCGCCGATCGCGGCGAAGCCGACCCCCGCCTCAGTCCCCGCCGCTTCGCCCGCACCGGCGGCGCCGCCCGCCGCTCCGCCGGCAGCGCCCGCATCGCCGGCGCCGTCGGCCCCCGCGCCGCCGAGCGCCGTGCAGTCGCCCACGCCGTCGGCGCCCGCAGCGCCGGCCCCGCGCGTCGAGCCGCCGACTGCGCCGAAGCCCCTGTCTCGCCCGGAGCCGCCAACGGCGCCCGCGGCCCCGGTGGGGAGCAAGGCCGCGAAGCCGGCGCCGAAGAAGGAGGCCCCCGCGGCGCCGATGGCGGAGCAGCAGGAAAAGCGGGGCGGGGTGCCGTCGTGGGTCTGGCTCGTTCTCATCGTCGTCGTGGCCGCGGCCGCGTATTACCTCGGTCAACAGGGGCGCGGGTGAAGCTGTCGTGGGCTGCGAGGACCGACGTCGGGATGATCCGGTCCGGAAACGAAGACAGCTTCGACGTCGATGCCAACAAGACGCGTGGCATCTTCGTCGTCGCTGATGGCATGGGCGGCCACGCGGCCGGCGAGGTCGCGAGCGAGATGGCCGTCCAGATCGTGGTCCGCGAGATGAAGGAGATCGGCGGCTTGTCGGACGGGGTCGCGCACAAGCAGCTGGCGGAGGCCCTGAGGCACGCGAACCGGGCCATCCATGACCGGACCATCACCGAAGTGGACAAGCAGGGGATGGGCACCACGGCGTCGGTGATCATCCTGGCCGACTCGCGGTACCTCATCGGCCAGGTGGGCGATTCACGGGTGTACCTCCTGCGCGACGGCGGGCTGAAGCAGCTCACCAAGGACCACTCCTACGTGCAGGAGCAGGTGGACCTCGGCAACCTGACGCCGGAGCAGGCGCGCTACCATCCGTACAGCAACGTGATCACGCGCTGCGTGGGCGCGAGCCCCGAGGTGGAGCCCGACATCTACAACGGCGAGGCAAAGACGGGAGACATCTTCCTCGTGGCCAGCGACGGCCTCACCGGGATGGTGGATGACCGGCGCCTGCGCGACCTGCTGATGACGCGGAACGAGCCGAAGCGGAAGGTCGAGCTGCTGATCGCGGAGGCCAACGGCCGCGGAGGGCTCGACAACATCACGGCCATCGTGGTCCACGTGGACGAAGTCGGAGCCTCACCGGAGCGCACCACGGGCGAGATGCCCGCGGTCAAGGAGTGAGCGAGGCCGACACCGTCGGCGCGCTGTCCGAGCTCTATCTCGGCAATATCCTGTTCGCGCTCGAATCCACCGCCATGGCGCTCGACCAGCAGGGGCAGAAGGACAACGCGGCGTTCTACCGCGGCATCGCCCGCAAGCTGGCTGAAGCCCACGGGAAGAAGCTCAAGGATTGATTCAGGCTGAAGGATCGAAGCTCGAGGATTGAAGCTCAAGGATCGAAGCTCAACGCCATCGAGCCTTGATCCTCAATCCTCAATCCTCAATCCTCAAGCACTCGATCGATCCTGTCGCGACTCACCTCGACGGGCCTCACCGTGAACACGCGGAGCCAGCGCGCCGACTTGTAGAGCTCCTCGGAGAGCCTCGGCAGGTTGATGGTGGCGGTGGCGCCGGCCTGCGTCAGCTGCTCCACCGCGCCGCTGCGCCGGAGCACTGGAAGGTTCAGCCCGAGCATCTCGGTCTTGGCGGGAAAATCCAGGAGCAGCTCCCCCGCGCTCAGGCCGAGGTCGCGCGCGAGCCGGTTCTCGGTTTCGACCACGCGGCGCCAGTCGCTGGCGATCCACTCTCCGGCATGCTCGACCAGGTCGGCCGCGGGCACCTCGAGCGCGCGCTTGAACAGCCGACGCTCACGGAGGGCGGACAGCAGCGGATGCCCGCCGCGTGCCTCCAGTCCCAGGAGGAGCCCCTCGTCGGTGAAGCCCGCGAGGCGATCCGCCGTCAGCGATCCGGCATCGAGTGCGTCGGAGACCAGACGCTTGTACATCGCCGTCGCGCTCCGCACCGCGTGATGCCAGTACACGTTCCGGTACATCTGGTACTTGGCGAACAGCAGTGACTCGAGGGCGGACAGCCCCTTCTCGGCGATGCCGATCGTCCGCCGGTTCTTCGTGGCGGGCAGGAGCACCAGGGAGTTGAGCAGGCGGTCAGCGTCGATGTCGCCGTAGGGAACGCCGCACATGTGGGCGTCGCGACGGAGGTACTCGATCTTGTCGAGGTCGAGCGAGCCCGAGATGAGTCCCTGGAGCGGGCTGTCGCTCTCGCCGCGAATGAGCGCCATGATGCGATCGGGCGCGGCGTCGCCCAGGGTTTCGCGAAGGATCGCGCCGATCCGCCCGTCACGGATGAGCGGGCGGGCCACCTCCTCGTGGTGCAGCGCTCCGATCTCCTCCAGCGCGTGCGAGAACGGATAGTGGCCGATGTCGTGGAGCAGCGCCGCGATGCGCAGCTCGGCGCAGGACGCATCGGACGCCTCGAGATCGCCCCGCTCCGCGAGAAGGTCGAGCGCGCGCCGGGCGAGGTGGTAGGCGCCCAGGGCATGCTCGAAGCGGGAATGGCTGGCGCCGGGATAGACGAGGAAGGCGAGCCCGAGCTGGCGCACATAGCGCAACCGCTGGAACTCCGGCGTGTCCACGAGCCGAAGCGCCAGCGGTTCGACCCGGATGTTGTTCCAGAGCGGGTCCCTTATGACTTTCATCGCGCGATCGCGCGATGAAAGTCATCCCGAGCGAAGCGAGGGATCTGCAACATTATCCAGGTGCAGATTCCTCGCTTCGCTCGGAATGACATCAGCTTTTGGGCCCCGCGCTCTTCACGGCGTCGCTGGCGAAGGCGCCGAACTTCTCGAAGTTCCTGCGGAACTGGTCCGCGAGGTTCTTTGCCGCGGCATCGTAGGCGGCCTTGTCCTTCCAGGTGTCGCGGGTGTTGAGCACCTCGGCGGGAACGCCGCTGATCTCGCAGGGAATGTCCAGGCCGAACACCGGATCGCGGTTGCACTTCGCCTTCCCCAGCGCGCCGCTCAGCATCGCGGCCACCATCGCCCGCGTGTGGGCAATGCGATGCCGGTTGCCGACGCCGAACGGCCCCCCGGTCCAGCCGGTGTTCAGCAGCCAGACCGTGGACCCGTGCTGGTCGATCAGCTTGCCGAGCATCTCGGCGTACTTCGTGGGATGCCAGACGAGGAACACCGCGCCGAAGCAGGACGAGAACGTGGCCTGCGGCTCCTTCACGCCGCGCTCGGTTCCCGCCACCTTCGCGGTGTAGCCGGAGAGGAAGTAGTACATCGCCTGGTCGCGCGTGAGCTTCGCCACCGGGGGCAGCACGCCATACGCGTCGGCGGTGAGGAACACGATGTTCTTCGGGTGCCCGCCGCGCCCGTTCGGGACGAAGTTCGGGATGAAGTGCAACGGGTACGACGCGCGCGTGTTCTCGGTGATGGACTGGTCCTCGAACTTCACCTTCCGTGTCACCGGG
>Ga0307505_10000885_pt1 | contig 28248 bp, 19 predicted proteins | sample 23_S_MG_FD_202183 | JGI IMG/M metagenome (GOLD analysis project Ga0307505, IMG submission 202183) | Soil microbial communities from Populus trichocarpa stands in riparian zone in the Pacific Northwest, United States - 23_S | ecosystem: Environmental > Terrestrial > Soil > Riparian zone > Trees... | reverse complement strand
CAGCCGTTCGTGGCCCTGAGCGACAGCACCGCCAGCGACCTGCGCCGCCGCGGCGTCCAGGCGCGCTGGGTCGACGTCGTGCCGCCCGGGTTGGATCTCGAGCAATACCGCTCGACCGGCGGCGACCGACCGCGCGAGCCGTTGGTCGTCTACGTGGGGCGCCTCAAGCGCTACAAGCAGATCGACCTCGTCCTGACGGCGTTCGCCGAGGTTCGTCGGCGCCGGCCCGAGAGCCGGATGGTCGTTCTCGGCAAGGGCGACGATCGGCCGCGGCTGGAGCAGGTGGCGGTGAAGTGCGGCATCGCCGACGCGGTCGACTTCCGCGGCTTCGTCGACGAGGACGAGAAGATCGACTGGATGCGGCGCGCGCGCGTGGTGGTCTACCCGAGCCCGAAAGAGGGGTGGGGCATCTCGACGACCGAGGCGGCGGCGTGCGGCACGCCGGTGGTCGCCAGCGATTCCGAAGGGCTGCGCGACGCTGTTCGCGCCGACGAGACGGGCTTCCTGGTGCCGCACGAAGACGTGGCGGCGTGGGCGGAGCGCATCGAGAGCCTGCTGACTGATGATGCCCTGTTCGCGCGGCTGAGCCGCGGTGCGTTGGCCTGGGCCCAGGAGTTCGATTGGGAGGCGCGCGCGACGCAGATGCGGCTCATCATCGAGCGCGCCGTGGCGGAAGCCAGAGACCCATCCGGAGAGAAGCGATGAACGACTCCATCGTCGTGGTACCGACGTACAATGAACGGCACAACCTGCCCAAGCTGGTCTCGTTGATTCTCGAGCAGGAGCCGGGGTTCGACATCCTGGTGGTCGACGACAACTCGCCGGACGGCACCGGTCAGGTGGCCGACGAACTGGCTCGAGCGCACAGCCAGATGCACGTGCTGCACCGGCCGGAGAAGCAGGGCCTCGGCCGCGCGTACGTCGCCGGTTTCCAATGGGCGTTGGCGCGCGACTACAACTTCATCCTGGAGATGGACGCGGACCATTCGCACAGTCCGAACCAGCTCCCCGAATTGCGCGCCGCGGCGGAGGAAAACGACGTCGTCCTCGGATCGCGCTACGTCGGCGGCATCCGCGTTCTCGACTGGGATTTCACCCGGTTGTTGATCTCCGCCTTCGGCAACTGGTACGCGCGCACCATCACCGGCATGCACTTCAGCGATCTGACGGGCGGGTTCAAGTGTTACCGCCGCGAAGCGCTGGAGGCGATCGACCTCGATCACATCCACAGCGTCGGCTACGCGTTCCAGATCGAGATGACGTGGTGGGCCCACCAGCGCAAACTGCGCATCGGCGAAGTTCCGATCATCTTCTACGGGCGCGATCACGGCGAGACCAAGTTCTCGCGATCGATCATCTGGGAAGCCGTGTGGACCGTGTGGAAGCTGCGGCTCGGTCTCGTCCGCAACGAGACACCGGCGCCGGTGTCGCGCGTCACATCCGCGTAGCGGTCCGTTGAAGAAGTAGGGCAGGAGCGAAAATGAGAGATCTCGACCCAGATCAAGGCGCCGAACCGGAGGCAAAGTCGGGACTTTTGTCGAGGATTCGGCAACGCAGAGCTGGGTCGAGAGATCCATTTGCAGCCCGGCCTACTTCTTCAACGGGCTGCTAACGGTCCGGGCCGGCGCTCGATCCATGCGGCAAACGAAAGGAACGGACGCGGCCGTCGCCGCTGCCGTGTTCGTCGCCGGCGTCGCCATCTTCCTGGCGTTCCGATCGCTCGGCTGGTTCGCGCAGGACGAGGGCGTCCTCTACTACCACTACCTGCGCACCCATCGCGGCCAGCTGCCGTATCGCGATTTCTTCACGGGGTACGGCCCGGCCTCGCTGTACCTTCACTCGCTGCTGTTCTCGCTCTTCGGCGTTTCCCTCGACGCCACGCGCGTGTTCATGGCGGTGGTCAACGCCGCCAGCGGCGTCCTGCTGTACCTGGTGGCGCGCCGGGTCGCGTCGCCGGTGTTCGCGCTGGTGCCGGCGCTGCTCTTCTTCACCCAGCAGCCCGGCGACATCTCCGACATGGCGTTCCACAACACGCCGTATCCGCTCTGGTATCTCGTGGGGCTGTTCGGCCTGGCGACGTGGGCGCTGCAACGCGCGATCGAGACGGGCATCCACGCGGCGCGGGCGCGCGCCGCGTGGATGTTCGCCATCGGACTGATCGGTGGCACGGCGTTGTTCACCAAGCAGAACGGCGGCATCTTCCTGCTGTGGGCGGCCACCGGATTTCTCGCCTCTTATCCGCTGGTCGATGGCGCGGTGGCGGAGGGGCGCGTGTGGCGGTTCGTGCGCGCGGCCTACCTGTCCCTCATTCCGATGTCGATGGCGGCGCTGGCGTGGACGTTCACGTCACCGTGGACGCTGGCGGCGTTCGTCGCGCCGATGGCCGGACTCGCCGCGATCGGCGCGTCTCGGCCGTTCAGCCGGGAGGCGATCGGTGTGGCCCTCCGCAGCGGTGTCTGGATCGCGATCGGGATGTTGGCCGCCACGGTGCCGTGGGTGATCTACTTCGCCGGCAGCATCGGCGTGGCGGGCTTCTTCCGCGCGCTGTTCTTCTGGGGCAAGTACGTCGACCGGCAGCTCTTCCTCGCCTATCCGCTGCCCGGACTGCTGGCGGCCTTCATCTTGGTCGGCGTGATGGTCCCCTGGTACGCCGTCGCCGTGGTCCGGCGCACCGGCTGGGCCGCCGCGCCGCGCTGGGTGCGGCGCTCCGTCCTCGGGCTGTTCGCGCTGTTCGGCGCGACCGTGATCGGATTCCTGGGCGTGCACTGGTTCGAGCTGCGCCGCATCCTGCTGCTCGAGTACAACCCCTGGCGGATGTACCGCGAGAGCAGTCTGGCGCTCGATTCAGCGTACTCCTACCTGGTGTTTCCGGTGTTGGTGGGGGCGCTGCTGTTGGCCTGGCGCCAGGCGCGGGGAGTGGTGCGCGCGGGCGACCCGCCGGCGGCGCCGTTCCTGGCGCTGTTCTGGATGGCCGCTTGTTCGTTTCTCCTCTACTACCCGCGCATGGACGCGGCGCACTTCGTTTCGGCCGCGGCGTTCCTCTACTGCGTCGGCGCGGCGTTGGTCGAGCTGGGCGGCGTGCGGATCGCGGAGCTCGCCGGTGGGCTGTCGGGTCGTCGTCTGCGCGCGGCGATGCTGGTCGCGGCGGCCGGCATGGTGTTGTTCGCCGTCAACCTGAAGATGGCGCCGAAGGTCTACAGCGTGGTGATGTTGCGCAAGGACGGAAGCGGCCTGCCGCTGGTCGAGACGCCGCGCGAGGAGTACGTGTTCGACCGCGCCAACGTCTACTTCCCGATCTACGAGAAGGAGCATCGCCGGACGCACCGGGCCTTCGTCGAGGCGACGGACTACATCCGCGCCGAGACCAGAGCGGACGAGCCGATCTTCGGATTCCCGGCGTTCCCGATGGTGTACTTCGCCAGTGAGCGCGACAATCCGACGCGACACGATTACTTCCTCGCGAACAATGTGCCGTTCGACGAACAGGTGCGCCTGTTGCGCGTGCTCGAGGGGAGCGAGGTGCGCTTCCTGGTCCTGCCGAGCGACGAGAACGATTACTTCGTCGAAGTCGGTCGCCCCTACCACAACCTTCTCTGGGCGTACTTCCGCCAGGAGTACTATCTCGACAAGCGATTCGGTCCGTACGACGTTTGGCGTCGCTACGACCCTGTGAGGCCGGGCTAGTGCCCCGCTGCCTGACGACTCGCCGCGTCGTGTTGCTGTGCGGTTGGCTTGCGACGTGGGCCGCCGGCGCGGCGGCGGGCAGCGAGATCGCGGAGATCGCGCTCGTCGCGGCGGACGGCGTGCCGGTGGTGGTCGAGAAGGTGCGCCTGGTGGGCGCCACGCGCGACGCGTTTCGCGCCCGTGGCACAGTCGAGGGGGCTCTGCCCGGGCACGCCGGCACGTTGGTCGCCAGCACCGGGTTGCGCGGCACGGCGGCGGACGACGTCGCCTTCCGCATCGAGATCGACGACGGCGGCGGGTGGACGGAAGTACTCGCGGCGACGGTGGCGGCCGACGGGCGGGGATGGGTCGACCACCGCGCCGACGTGGCCGGAGTCGCGTCACCGTGGCGCCGGATTCGCCTGCGCGCGGAGCTGCCGGACGGCGCCGCGGCCGGCGAACTCGAAGCTTTCTGGGGGTCGCTGCGGTACTTGCCGGGCGGCGACGGCGAGCGACCGCTCAACGTCGTGTTGATCTCCCTCGACACGCTCGGCGCGCGGTATCTCGGTTCGCACGGCGGCGTGCCCGAGGCCAGTCGCCACATCGACGGCTTCCTGTCGCGCGCGTTCAGTTTCCGGCGCGCCTATGCGACCTATCCGAACACGCTGGTATCGCACGCGTCGCTGTTCAGCGGCCTGTATCCGACGTCGCGCGGCGGCTACGGCAGCATTCGCGAGGACGGTTTCACCTTCGATTCACTGGCGACCGTCCTGCGCGGTAGGGGTTACTTGACCGCGGCTTACACCGAGAACGCGTTCGTCAGCTCCGACTTCGGGTTCGACAACGGCTTCGATTGGTACGACGACGGACCCGAAGGGGGCGATGCCTTTCTCGGCGATGCGGCCGAGACGTTCGGTCGCGCGCGGGGATGGCTCGAGCGCTTTGGCGACGACGCACCGTTCCTCTTGTTCGTGCACACGTACGAGGTGCACAGCCCGTACATCGCGCGCAACGCCGACAGTCTGCGGATCGCCGACAGTCTGGCGCCGGCGCCGATTGGCGACGGCGGCGCGGGGATCGGGTCGACGGCGGACCGAGAGCACCTGCACAACGCCGGCTACGACCGCTACTCACCTGACGAGGTCCGCCGGCTGGCGGCGCTGCACGTCGGCGAGATCCACTATCTGGACCAGGTGTTCTCCGAGTTCGTGCGGGCCCTCGAAGCGATGCCGTTCGCCGACCGCACCCTCGTCGTCGTGCTGTCGGACCACGGCGACGAGTTCGACCCCAACGGCATGATCGGCCACGGCGAGACCCTTGCCGATGTCGTCCTGCACGTTCCGCTGGCGTTTCGCCTGCCGCGCCGATTCGAGGGCGGCGAGTTCGACGATCCGGTGTCCCTGGTCGACGTCGCGCCGACGATTCTCGACGTGCTCGGCATGCCCGACACCTTGGCGACCGACGGCCGCAGCCTGCGGCCGTTGCTCGACGGCACGGTCGCGGCGCTCGAACCGCGTCCGGTGTTCGCCGAGCTGCAGCGCGCGCCGGCGACGTGCGCCGCGCAGCGTCTGCCGGAGAGCTGCTTTGTCGGCCGCTTCGTCGCCTATTCGGAGCGAGAGCGCTTCGAGTACTCCGGCGTACCGCACTACGAGCTGCTGCGGCATCTGCCCGGTGTCGACGCGGTCGAGCCGTCACCGGCGCAGTTGCAGACGTTTCGTTCGCTTCTCTCCGCTTACGTGACGGGTGCGCCGTGGGAGACGAAAGCACCGTGGCGACCGGAAGCGGCGGCGGTCGACGGCGTCGGCAAACCGGTCCTCGACGACGTGACCCGGCAACGGCTCGAGGCGTTGGGCTACGATTTCTGATGGGCGCGGCGCCGCGATCATCCCACCGGGTATCGCTCCGCGAGGCGCTAGCGGCCTGCGTCGCGTACGCCGCGGCGGCGTGGCTGTTGTTGTTTCCCGTGTTTCTGCGCGGCAACGAGGTCTACGCGCCGGCGGCGGCGCTGGCCCGGCCGATCGCCGCGTGGGTGATGTGGATCCTCACCTGGGACGTGCACGCGTTGTCGACGCCGGGGTTGGCGTTGTTCGACGCCAACGCGTTCCATCCCGCGCCGGCCGCGCTGTCGCTCGCCGATCCCCTGCTCGGGCTGCTGCCGCTGTTCGCCCCTGTGTACGCGGTGAGCGGCAACCCGGTACTCGCGTACCAGTTCGCGCTGCTGGCGACCCTCGCGCTGTGCGGCGCCGGCCTGTACGCGCTGGCGCGCCACTGGGGGGCGAGCGTGCCCGCCGCCGCGCTGGCCGGCACGGTGTACATGCTGTGTCCGGCGCGCCTCGGCGTTCTCGCGGAGTTCATGTACGTGTCGGGGCAGTACCTGCCGCTGGCGCTGATCTGTGCCGATCGGCTGAGCGAACGGCCGCGGCTTCGCGACGCGGTGATGCTGCTTCTCTTCGCGTCCTGGCAGGTTCTCTGTGGCATCAAGATGGGCTACGCGGCGTCGATCGCGGTCGCGGTGTTCCTCGTCTGCCGCGTGGTCGCCCGTCCGGGGCGCTGGCGCGGGGTGGCGCTGTCGACGGTGTCGATGCTCGGTGTCGCCGCCGTCCTCGTCCTGCTGACAGCACCGTACCGATCGCAGGTCGCCGCCGGGTTGTTCCCGGGCGGCGCGATCGGCGAGATGGCCGCGTTCAGTTCGGCCGACGCCTGGCGCGCGTATCTGGTGCCGCCCTACGTCGCGCGGTTCGGCTGGACGCTCGCCGGCGGCGGACTCTACGCCGGCCTGTTTCCCCTAGCGTTGGCGGTGGTCGGGGCGATCGCGGTCGGCCGCGCCCGCTTCGACCTGCTCGCCATTGGCGTCGTCAGTTATGGGCTCAGCCTCGGTCCCGACGTCTTCGGGGGGGTGGCGCCGTATCGCGTCGCCGCGGCGGTGTTGCCCGGGTTCGCGGCGCACGGTCCGGAGCCGCTGCGCTTCGCATTGGTCGGCATGTTGGCGATCGCCGTGCTGGTGGGGTTTGGCGCGGACGCGGTGCAACAGATCGTTCGCCGCGCGGCGCCGCGCCTGCGCTGGCCGGTGGTCGCGCTGATGTTGCTCGGGGTCCTGATCGATTATCGGGTGCCCTTCCAGGGACTCGCCACGCAGCGGGTGTTGCACTCGGGCGCGGAGCTGCCCGTGTACGCGGCGCTGGCCGAGCTGCCGTCCGGCCCGTTGCTCGAACTTCCGATGGATCCGTGTCCGGAGACGAAGTACGGCGCCGTGATCGAGCGGCAGCTCGCGAGCCGGTTGCATTGGAACCCATTGTTGGACGGACACCGCGAGTTCGACCGGGCGCCGGTCACGCACCCGATCGTGCGGGCGATCGCCAACGCGTTACCCGACGAGCGCGCTGTGCGGTTGCTGCGGCGGTCGACCGGGTTGCGGTACGTCGTCGTACACCTGACGGAGGCGCCGGGCGATTGGCGCCGCCGCTGGCGCCACGTCGCCGGGCTGACGCGGCTCGGGTTCCACGGTCACGACCTGCTCTTCGAAGTCGCCGCCGAGGTGGACGCCGATCCGCGTGCGGACCTGCTGTCGCTGCCGCGAGCGGATCGCACGTTGACCGGAGTCGCGGTAGCGCCGTTGGCCGAGGCGCAGCGGTCGGCGGCGTTTCGCTACGTCACCGCGCCGGCGCGGAGCGCCGCCGCCGAGGGTTGGCTGCGCGCCGAGGTGCTGATCGAGAACCGGTCGGACGTCGCCTGGCCGGTGTTGACCACCGACGTCGAGCGGCGGGTGCACGTGTCCTATCTCTGGTCCGACAGCGCCGGCGCGCTGGCCGGGGGAGACCCGCGAGCGCAGTTGTTGCCGTTCGACCTCGCCCCCGGCGAGTCGGTCGCCGTGCAGGTGTGCGTACGCGCCCCGTCCTCCGTCGGCGACTTCCATCTCGCCCTCGGCCTGACCCAGGGCGAGCAGTGGTTTCCCGACTTCTCGGAGAAGGTCCAGATCCGCGTCGCGCCGCCCTAACGCTCGTCATGCCGGCGAAAGCCGGCATCCAGCCGGGCACCCAGCCTGGATGCCGGCTTTCGCCGGCATGACGTCTAATCCGAGCAGAGGGCGACGAGGTCGAGGGAGCGGTCGAGGTCGTCGTCGGTGACGGAGAAGTCGCTGGGTGTGATGCGGTCGGCGCCGGCGGCGCTCTTCGCCTGCGAGCGGACGATGCCGGCCAGGCGCGCGAAGGCGAAGTTGACCAGGCTTTGCGGCAGCATGTTGCGGATGCCGAGCGGGTCGAGGCGCAGGATTCGTTGCACCGAGCGGCGGCGCGCCTCGTCGAACGCGACGACCTTGGCGTTGCCGCGCATGCCGCGCAGGGTGACCGACCCGAACACGCCTTGCAGGAGGCGGCGCAGTTCCTCCGCCGTGTACTCGCGCACGTGGTACGGGTTCTCGGAGAACGACATCAGCCGGTTCGGCGTGGTCAGCAACAGCACGCCGCCGGGCGCCAGGCGGGCGCGCAGGGCGCGCAGGAAAGCGCGGTCGTCTTCGATGTGTTCCAGCACCTGGAAGTTCAACACCAGGTCGAAGGTGTCGTCGAAGCCTTCCGGACGGGAGAGGTCGACGTGCTCGAAGCGGAGGTTGGCGCCTCGCCAGGTCTTCTTGCAGAAGACGATCGCGTCAGCCGAGTAGTCGACGCCGGTCAGATGACCGGCGACATCGGCCAGCCGCTGCGTGTTGAAACCCTCGCCGCAGCCGGCATCGAGCACTCGTTTGCCCGGCGCGAGCGTGCGCGCGTATTCGTAGGCGGCCAGGTGCCGGGCTTCGTCGTAGTCGAAGTTCTCGCCGCGGCCCGGGCGTTCTCCGGTGAATTGCGGCGAGCTGTCGTCGGGCATGGATGCGGGTGCGACCATCGAGAACGGGACGTTAAGAAAACCGCGAAGCGGGATCAAGTGGACGCTGCTAGGGCTGGTAGCCGAGGCTTCGCAGTCGCTCTTTTGCCGCGTCGTCGAGGTCGTCGGGCGAGGTGGCCTCGATGTCCGGGACATCGACGTGTCGTTCGAGCAGCGCGCGCAGCTGGCGGGTCTGGTTCGGTCGCTGCTCGGCGAAGTTGCGGTACTCGTTCCGGTCCTGTTCCGACTCGTAGAGGTATAGCAGGGTTTGCTCCTCGGCCACCTCGGCCGGCAACGGCAGGCCACGGTTCTCGTCCATCACCAGCTCCGGCACGTGGGCGATCAGTTTCCGGCGTTGGTTTCGCACTCCGCGCAGAACGGTGCCGACGCGGCGGGTTGCGCCGCCGGTATCGACGTCGCGCTCGGTCAGGCCCATCAGGTTATGGGTCTCCATGTACGCGTGGTTTTCGTCGGGCGGCGACTGCTGCAGGAGACTTCGGCTGTCCCATGTCTCCGCCGGCGCCCGCGTCAGCTCGAGTACCGTGGCGAAGATGTCGAGATTGCGCACGAGGTGCGGAACTCGCGTCCCGGCGCGCTGTCCGGCGGGAAGGCGGATGATCAGCGGGACGTGGACGGTGGTGTCGAAGAGGTCGAAGCCGTGGCCGAAGATCCCGTGCTCGTTGAGACTCTGGCCGTGATCGCTGTGCAGGATCACGGCGGTGAATGGAAAGCGCCGGTCGCCGCGCAGAGCGTCGAGGAACCGTCCGACCTGGCGATCCGTGTCCTCGACGTCTCCGTCGTAGCGGGCCACCTGTTGCGCGATGTGCTCCGCCAGCTCCTCGGGGGGCAGGTCCGCGCGCTTGCCCTTTTCGTGAGGTCCGAAGAAGTGCACCCAGAGGAAGAACGGCGTGTCGCGATTCGCCTCGAGCCACTCGATCGCCTTGTCGGCGACCTCGCGGTCGGTGCGGTACGCGTTGTGGGTTTCTCGCTGTGCCTGCCACGACTCGCGCGCCTGTCGCGAATCGTCGGCGGGTTGGTCCGTCCGCGCGCTCGGCGCCGCGAACTTCGGCGGCGTACCTTCGTAGAGCGCGATCGACATCTCGTCGTCGTAATGGTCGAAGCCCTGTGCGAGGCCGAAGTAGCGATCGAGAGGGTACGAGCCGACGACGGCCGCCGTCGCGTAGCCGCGCTCTTTCAGGATCTCGGCGATCGTGAGTTGCCCGGCGCCCAGCCGGTCGTTCCAGCTGCGCACCTTGTGGCGCGTCGGGTATTTGCCCGTCAGCACCGAACTGAGCGAAGGCAGGGTCCACGGCGTGTCGGCGAAGGCTCGCTCGTAGAGGATGCCCTCGCCGGCCAGCCGGGTGATCGCCGCCGTCTCCACCTTGTCGTAGCCGTACGGCGCCAGGCGATCGGCGCGCAGGGTGTCGACCGTGATCAATACGATGTTCGGCTGCTCCGGAGATCGTTCGCAGCCGTACAAGGCGACGAGAACGAGGACGGTCGCGAAGATCGCCGTCACGGACCCGTGGGCGCGGCCGACTTTGGCGGACCGTGACATTGGTTTCGCAATCTAGCAGCCCCACGAGAGACAGGCACGTACCGCGGGCAGTTTTCAGTTTTCAGTGTTCGGTTTTCAGTTTTCAGTGCTCAGTGGCCGTGCCGGCGCTTGCGCCGGGTCATGCACGATTACAGACGCTTCCTTCCATCGTCATTCCGGCGAAAGCCGGAATCCAGCCGGGCTACCAGGGGACCCGGCTTTGGCCGGGTCCAGTTTTCAGTTTTCAGTGCTCAGTGGCCGTGCCGGCGCTTGCGCCGGGTCATGCACGATTACAGACGCTTCCTTCCATCGTCATTCCGGCGAAAGCCGGAATCCAGCCGGGCTACCAGGTGGACCCCGGCATTCGCCGGGGTGACGTGTGGGAGAGGCGGGGTGACGTGTGGGAGAGCCGGGGTGACGTGTACTTTCAGTGCGAGCCGGCGCGGTCGGGTAGGGTGAATGTTCCCGCCTCCGGTGCCGGAGCGTCGCGCTTGCGGCCGATGGCGATCAGCGCCATGCCGACCTGGGGTTTGAAGTTCTGCTCGATGCGGAGAAGTGGGACGAGGAAGTTGACCAATCGCGCCTGCACTCCCGGCACCGTTCGCCGCCGCAGCAGTTTCGCGTTGACGTACCATCCGAGCAGTCCGGGCAGGTTGAAATGCCGCGCTTCGACCACGTCGAAGCCGCTCTGTTCGAGCAACCGCTCCAGCGGACGTTTTTCGTAGCGGCGATAGTGGCCGATGGCGCGGTCGATCTCGCCGTAGAGGGACTGCATGGCGGGAACCTGGAGCACGAGGTGGCCGCCCGGCTGGAGGATCGCCGCGAACGCGGCCAGCGCGCCCCGATCGTTCTCGATGTGCTCGAGAACGTTGAGACAGACGATGGTGTCGAAATTGCGCGCGCGCAGCGCATCCAGGTCGGCCGCTTCCCAGTCGATGTCTTCCACCTCGACGTTGTCCAGGTGTTCGGTCGCCCTGCGCAGCATGGCCAGGTACTCGGGGTTGTTGTCGGTCGCGAGCACGTACTCGCGGTGGCGCAGGTACTGGGTGAAGTTGCCGACGCCGCAGCCGACTTCCAGCACTCGACTGCCGACGTGCGGCTCCATCAGCGACCAGACCCAATCATTGTAGCGGCGCGCGTGGCGCAGGCGGCGCAGGGTCACGTAGCCGGGGTCGTCGAGGCTGTCGTCATCGACGAACGCGTACTTGAGGATCGACCAGATCGCGGAGAAGCCGTCCTTCCAGCCGATCTTCTTCCCTTCCCAGTACTCGCGTCCGTGGTAGCTGATCGGAATTTCGTAGATACGACAGCCCATCTTGGCGAGCTTCGCGGTGATCTCCGGCTCGATGCCGAAGCGATTCGACTGCAGGTTCAGCCGTTTGACGATGTCGGTGCGGAAGACCTTGTAGCAGGTCTCCATGTCGGTGAGGTTGAGGTCGGTGAACAGGTTCGACAGGACGGTGAGGATGCGGTTGCCGAGGGTGTGGCGGTAGAAGAGGACGCGTCTGGGCCCGCCCAGGAAGCGCGATCCGTAGACCACGTCGGCGTCGCCGCGCAGGATCGGGGCGATCAACTGCGGGTATTCGTCGGGGTTGTACTCGAGGTCCGCGTCCTGGACGAGCGTGATGTCGCCGCGCACCTCGCCGATGGCGCGGCGCACCGCCGCGCCCTTGCCGGCGTTGCGTTCCTGGAAGAAGACGCGCAGCTGGTTGTCGTCGTCGTCCGGCCAGCTGGCGACGATGCGTTCGATGACGGCGCGGGTACCGTCGGTCGAGGCGTCGTCGACCAGAACGATCTCCTTGCGGATCGGCACGGCGCGGACCCGTTCGAGAATTTTATGGACCGTGTGCCGCTCGTTGTAGACCGGCATGATGACCGAGAGACGGAAGGGTTCACTCATGCGAATCGCTTGTATGTTCTGAATGAACTGGGAAGGCAACACCGATTCGCCCCTCGCGGCGCGCGATCCCGCGCAGTATTCAGTGGGGCCATCGGCGGGGTGCGGGATCATGCACGATTGAAGACGCGTTTCCTTCGATCGTCATTCCGGCGAAAGCCGGAATCCATCGGGCTACCAGGCGGGGTGACGTGGGGGCCGGAGAGCAGGTCCACCTTCGTGATCTTCGTGGTTCGGTTCTTTCTCGCTCGAGATGCCGACCTCAATGAAATTGGTCATCGAGTTTCAGCCTAGATCGGTCGGGCGAAGTAGGTTTCGACGCCGACCATTCCCGTCCAGAGGATGCGGTCCTCGAGCGACAGCGCGCGGACCGCGGCACCCGCGAGACGTTCGGGGGTCTCGCCGAAGCGGCGCAGCCGCGTCAGCAGATAGCCAAGTCGCACGGCGCGTCGCTGGGTGTGTTTGCGCTCCAGCCGGTAGCCGGACTTGTCGAGCAGCAGTTGGAGGGTGCGGTTGTTGAGGTGGACGGTGTGCATCTCCATGAAGAGCGGGAAGTGCCGTCCGAGCAGGCGCGCCACCGTGGTGTCGAGGTTGTGGGTCGCGAACACCAGCAGCCCGTCCGCGCGGATGTGCCGGCGCAGAATGGCCAGAACTTCGACCGGATTGGGCACGTGCTCGAGAACGTCCCACATGGTGATCACGTCGAAGCTGCGCTCGCTGGCAAAGCGTTCGACCGGGCCGTTGAAGACGTCGAGTCCGAGTTCATCGGTGGCGTAGCGGGCCGCCCAGCGGCTCGGCTCGACGCCGGCGACGCGCCAGCCGCGATCGCGCGCGCATTCCAGGAAGAACCCGGTGTAGCAGCCGACGTCGAGCAGGTCGCCTTTCGGCTGCACCGCCTCGATCTCGTCCAGTTCGCGGTGGAACGTCAGCCGTCGCGACTCGCGCTGCGCCAGGTACTCCGGATCTTCGACCTGCTCGTACTCTCCGGCGACGTCGCTCGAGGCGGGAGCCGCCTCGTTGAAAACCATCGAGCAGGCGCGACAGCGGAAGATGTCCGGATGGATGCCGAGCCCGTTGCTCGTGCAGTTGTACTGGGAAGTCTCTTCCCGCTTCTTTCCCAGGGTGCTCGGATAGAGAACGCTGAAATCGACGCTCCCGCAAAGCGGGCAGCTGTCCACCGACACTTCGAGTCTTCCGGTTCCTGCCGTCACGCTCGGCCGGCGAACGCGACGGCTAGCAGTCCGTTGAGAGAGTAGGGCGGGCTGCCAAGGTCAAGCAGCCAAGCGACCGGGACTTTCGTCCGAAGCAGCCGGTGCCGGCGGCGAGAACTTCCGCCACAGGGACTTCCACGCCATCTTCAGGGTGACCTTGATCCCCTCGAGCCCGAGATACGGGAACGTGATGGGGATCAGCACGATGTAGAGCAACAACGCCAGCCGCTTGTAGTGGTTGTTGATCATCCAACGAAGGACGGGCTTCAAGGCGTCGGGCGAGCGCACGTAGATCGGGGTGGTCTTCGCCAAGGTCTCCGCGAGTTCCTTGTGCGGGTGCTTGAGGATCGACTCGTGATGGTAACCCGAGATTCCCTGGCGGACCATCTCTTCGCCGGCTTCGTCGAGGTACCCCATCTCCACCGACTTCTGGTAGAGCTTGGTCTTCGGGAACGGATAGAAGATGTACGCCGACGACTGGGTGGGCTTGATCTTCTCCACCATCTCCAACGTCTGCCACATCTGCTCCGGGGTCTCGCCCGGAATGCCGTAGATGCACGACACCTGCAGTCCGATGCCCGCGTCCTGGATCATCTTGGCCGCGTCGTAGATCAGCTCGTCCGACATCGGCCGTTCCATCAGATCGCGGCGGAGATCAGGCGAACCGGAATCCACACCCATGAAAACGGTCATGCAGTTGGCCGATTTCATGGCGTTGACCAGCCGCGGCTTGATCGTCGTCGGGTAGCCGAAGCAGTACCAAGGCAGATTGATTTCCTTGCGGTAGGCCTCGCAGAACTCTTCGACCCACTTGGCGTTGGTCGTGAAGTTGTCGTCGTGCACCGACACCGTCTTGGCGTCGTATTTGGTGAGGTTGAGCTTGAGCTCCTCGATCACGTTGGCGATCGAGCGCTTGCGCAGGAAGTTTCCCGAGCCTTTGAAGATCTCGCGTTGGTAATGGATGTTGCAGAACGTGCACTTGAAGGGGCAGCCGCGACCGGTGAAGACTTCGAGGTTGTCGTGGAAGCAGCCGTACTCGTGCCACAGCTCCTTCTCCGGGAACGGCAACTTGTCGAGATCGTTCTCGAGCTCGCCCATCGGGTTGCGGATGATCAAACCGCTCTGCTTGGCCCAGATGCCCGGCACGGTCGTCGTGTCCTCGCCGGCTTCCATGCGGCGGACCAACTCGAGCAGAGCCAGTTCGCCTTCACCGATGCAGACGTAGTCGACGTCCGGGTGGCCGAGTACATAGTCCGGCAGCGCCTGGACGTGATGTCCGCCGACGATGATCGGAACGCCCAACGACTTCTTCAGACGGGTCGCCATTTGCTTGGCGAAAGGCCAGAGGTTCGTCAGTGCGCCGATCGCGACCAGATCGGGTTTGAAGGCCTTTGCACGTTCGAGCAGAGCTTCGTGCCGGTTGAGCCATTTCAGCTTCGGCGCCTTCAAGAAGAGATTGTCGTCGAAGCCCGGATCGAAAATCAGGTCGATCTGGTGGCCATGGGCCTTGAGCATCGACATTAGGTATCCGACGCCCAGATTCTCGATTCCGCGGTAGTAAAAGAGGACTCGCATTGTCCGCGAACGCTTGCATAGCCCAACACGCAGTGTCAAGACGGCTTTTCGCGTTGGATCGATTCGATGGCCGAAACAAGGGGATCCGGCGGGGAGAACGACGGCGTCCGTTTCGATCGATTGTTGCATCGAGGAGCGACCGCAACGGCGAATCGCACGGCGTCGGCGGCGGCAGGCGCCGGCGCGTGTGGCCGGATGCTCGCGGCGAGGTCCCGCTGATCCGGGCGGGCGTCTCGCATCGACGTGGGTCTCCGGTGTAGGGTACGCGCTTGCGTTTTCCCCTGATTTCCCGAGAACGAGATCACCAATAGAACCTTCGATACATGACCTCCGAACCTTCGGCGCTCGTCGTGGTGCCCACGTACAACGAGTCACCCAACCTGCGCCCGTTGGTCGGCGAGATTCTCGCGCAGCCGGTGGACCTGCACGTCCTGGTGGTCGACGACAATAGTCCGGATGGAACGGGCGAGGTGGCCGACGCGCTGAGCACCGAGCACGCCGGCCGCGTCCATTGCGTTCATCGATCCGGCAAGTTGGGTTTGGGAACGGCCCACGTCGCCGGCTTTCTGTTCGGCATCGATCACGGTTATTCGCGGGTGCTGACGATGGACGGCGATCGCAGCCACAACCCCCGGTACATTCCCGACATCCTGGCGGCGATGCAGAGCAACGACATGGTGATCGGGTCGCGCTACATGCCGGGGGGCGGACTGGTCAATTGGCCGCTGTATCGCCGGCTGTTGTCGGGCGGCGCGAATCTCTTCACCCGCATGCTCCTGCAACTTCCGGTCGCCGACTGCACTTCGGGGTACCGCTGCTACAGTCGCGAGGTGCTCGAGACGGTCGAGCCGCAGAACGTTCGCGGCTCCGGCTACTCCTTCCTCGAACAGATGGTCTGGAAGGTGCACGCGGCTGGATTTCGCGTCGGCGAGGTGCCGATCGTTTTCGTGAACCGCCACGAAGGCGCCTCCAAGATCGACCGGTCGGAGATCATCCGCGCGGCGTGGCACGTGCTCGCCACGGCGGTCGCGCCGCCGCGGGTGCCGAAGCGGAGGGTTGCGACGCAATCGGAACTCGGTACGGCGCGTGACTGACGTGATTGGCTTCCGCGTGCGCGCGGGGCGGGGGTGTTCGCGCGTTTGACCAACTCAATGAACCAGAGCCGCCCGCTCGATACCTGGGGCGGCCTCGTCATCTGCTGGGTGTTGGCACTGTTCGCGCGCCTGCGGTCCGTCCTCGGCGGCCCGCGTCTGGCGCCGTTGCGGGCGACCACGCCGCCTGTCTTCGGCCACCTGCCGATGCCGCGTCGCGTGCTGGCGATCAAGTTCTACGGGCTGGGCAACATCGCCATGCTGCTGCCGGTCTTGCAGGAGTTGCGAGACGCGCTGCCGGAAGGCGGGGAGCTCGACTTCCTCACCCTCGAGGGCAACCGCTCCCTTCTCGAGGCGAGCGAACTGACGACGAACGTCATCACGGCCCGCCTCGACAGTTCGTTCGGCTTCCTGCGCGACGTGTGGGCGGCGATTCGGTTCGCGCGCACGCGTCACTACGACGCCGTCATCGACTTCGAACAATTCATCAAGATCTCGGCGATCGTCGCCTACGGCACCGGCGCGCCGGAGCGCGTGGGTTTCAACACCGACGGCCAGAATCGCGCCTGGTTGTACACGACGCGCGTGGTCTACACGGACAGCGAACACATGTCGGGAATCTTTCGCCGGGTGCTGCGACCGTTCGGCATCGAGCCGAGCCAGCGGCCGGTGGCGATGCGCATCGAAGCGGAGGATGAGCGCGCGGTCGCCGAGTTGCTGGCGGAAGGTGGCATCGGCGCCGACGACGCGCCGGTCATCGGCGTGCACGTCGGCAGCGGACCGAACTTCTACCGCGTTCCGCTGAAGCGTTGGCCGGTCGAAAGCTTCGTCGAGCTTTGCGACGCCCTGGTCGAGCGCTACGGGGCGCGGATCGTCTTGACGGGGCAGGGCGAGGAGGAGCGCGCGCTGGTCGCGCAAGCGAAGTCGTTGCTGCGCCATCCATGTGTCGATACCTGCGACCGACTGAGCGTGGGCACGCTGCTGGCCCTGATGCGACGTTGCAACCTGGTGGTCGCCAACGACACCTCGGTCATGCACCTCGCCGCGTTGGTGCGGACGCCGGTGGTGGCGTTCTTCGGTCCGACCGCGCCGATCCACTACGGCCCCAACAACGCCGAGGACCTGGTCTTCTACCGCAATCTCTACTGCAGCCCGTGCCTGACCAACTACAACTTGAAGATCAGTCGGTGCGTCGCCCCGGTGTGCATCCGCGGCATCGAACCGGCCGACGTCATCGCCGGCGTCGGCCGCCGTTTTCTCGACCCGGACGCGCCCCTACGCGGCGTGGTGCAAAGAACTGTGGCGATCGACACGGGCAAGCGGTAGGGTTGCGGTTCCGCTGGAAATCCAATGGCCCGTTTCGCCCCATACGCGGCGCTCGCCGCCCGAGCACTCGAAGCCAACGTCCGGCGGCCGTCGTTTCCGTTCAAGCTCACCTTCTGCATCACCTACTGGTGCAACTACAAATGCCAGACCTGCAACATCTGGCAGATGAAGCCGCGCGACGAGCTCAAGCTCGAGGAGATCCAGCGCTTCTTCCGCAAGTCGAACCGCTTCCTGTGGGTGGACGTGACCGGCGGCGAGGTGTCGCTGCGCAAGGACTTTCCGGACATCTGCCAGGCGATCGTCGAGAACTGCAAGAACCTCATGCTCCTGCACTTCCCGACCAACGGCTACCTCACCGACAAGATCGTCGAGTACACGCGCGAGATCGCCCGCATGGGCGCCGAGAAGTTGATCATCACCGTCAGCACCGACGGCGACGAGGAGATGAACGACCGCATCCGCGGCATCGAGGGCGGCTGGCGGCGCCAGATCGAGACCTTCCGCCGCCTGCGTGAGATCCCCGGCGTCGAGGTGGTGTTGGGGATGACGCTGTCGGCGGCCAACGTCGACCACTTCCCGCAGGCGTTCGCCGCCGCCAAGCGCGAGATTCCGGACCTGGACTACCGCGACTACCACGTCAACATCGTGCACGAGTCCGACCACTACTTCGGCAACGCACCGCTCGGTGTCCGCCGCGGCGTCAGCACCGAAGCGTTGGCGCGCGCCACCGAGCAGTACGCCGAGTTGCGCGGCTCGGGTCTGCACCCGGTCAACATCCTGGAGCGCGAGTACCTCAAACGCGTGCGCCGCTACCTCGAAACGGGCAAGACGCCGATGCGCTGTCACGCTTTGAAGTCGTCTTGCTTCATCGACTCGTGGGGCCACGTGTACCCGTGCACGATCTACGATCGCAAGGTCGGCAGCCTGCGCGAAGTCGACTTCGATCTGGCCGCGCTCTGGGCGTCGCACGAAGTGGTCGAAGTCCAGAAGGAGATCTGGGACTACAACTGTCCCCAGTGCTGGACGCCGTGCGAGGCGTACCAGACGATCATGGGCAACTTCCTGCGCCCCGACACCAAGCGGCCCATCGAGAGCGACGAGAGCGAAGCGCCGGCGCGCGCTTAGCGGTTCGCTTCACTGCAAGAATTTGACAGGCTCATCCACCGGGTATTAGGTGGGTCTCGTGGTGATACGGCGTCTCGCATCGCTCCTGTTGGTCGTCGCGCTCGGGTTCAGCAGCGTCTCGCTGTGTCCCCAGGGCGACTGCCCGATGGTGAAGAAGGCGCACGATTGCTGCGAGAAGGGCCCCGGTTTCAACGCGCCGGATTGCTGTCCGGATGACGCCGCGGCGCGGACCGCGCCCTGGTTGGTGTCTTCGGGAGCCGCCGGGCACGACGCTCTGGCGGTTCGACTCGTGGTAGCGCCGTTGGTGTTGCCACAGCCGCCGGGACCGATCGCGGCGTTTCGCACCGTCGCCAGGCACTCAGGACTGGCGCCGCCAGGCACGTTGATCGCCCAGCACACCTCCCTCCTCCTCTGATCCACGCTCCCGAAGACCTCTCGTTTTCGGAGCGCTGGAACCCGCTCGCCGCGCGCTGCGCGGCAGTGGTCAGCAAGGAGGATCCATGCAACGCATTCACCCGCGTCGAGCCGCGCCGGCTCGGCGACTCGTTTCACGCCTGATCGTATTCGCGTCGCTGGCCGCGTCCGGTTGCGTGCTCGCGCCACACGGCACGCGCGACGAGCGCGCCCGGTTGGCGGACGCCGGGGCGGAACTCGTCGCCCCGCGTGACGAGGCCGCGCTGCCGCCGCTTCCGGACGACGCCGATTGGCGCGACCTCCTGCAGCGCGCCTTTCTGGTCAACGGCGATCTCCACGCCGCGTATTGGGAGTGGGCGGCCGCCGTGTCGCGCATCGACATCGCGGCCGCCTATCCCAACACCCGGGTCGCGATCAGCTTCTCGTACCTGTTCTCCAGCGAGAACATGAAGGCGTGGGACCGCACGACCCTGGTGGCGGGCACGGACTCGATGCAAAATCTCGCGTTGCCTCCCAAAGTGATGGCCGCCGGACGCGTCGCGCTGGCCGACGCGCAGGCGGCGGGCGCGCGGTTCGCCGCCGCGAAGTTCGCGCTGCAGCGACGCGTGCTCGACACCTACCTGGAATACGCGCTGTTGGCGGAGCGACGGCGTCTCGCGCGGGCCGACGCCGACCTGCTCGGACTGATCGCCGACAGCGCCGCCGGCCGCGTCCGCGGCGGCGCGGCGCAGTCGCAGTGGACCGATGCGGAGGTGCGGCGCCGGCGGGTCGCCAGCGAACTGCTCGACCTGGACGCGGCGCTGCCGCAGACGCGGGCGGCGCTGAACGCGTTGGTCGGACGAGCGCCGGACGCCCGACTGCCGCCGCCGTCGGCGTTGCCGTTGCCGCGTCCGATCGCGACCGACGCCGACCTGCTGGCCGCCGCCACCATCGCCAATCCGGAACTGCTGGCCCTGGCGCGCACCGCCGAGGGCCGCGAGGACGCGTTGAAGTTGGCGCGGCTGCAGGTTCTCCCCGACATCAACCCGTTCGTCGGCATCACCGGCGGCATTGAACAGATGGTGGGCGCCGGTGTCATGCTGCCGACGACCATCGTCCAGATCCGCGCTGGTATCGTGGAAGCGCGCGCCATGCTGCGGGGCGCCGAAGCCGAGGCGCGCCAGACGGGGCGCGATCGCGCCGCGGACTTCGTCGCCGCGCTCGCCGCGCTGCGCAACGCCGAGCGCCAGATCGCCTACTTCGAGGACCAGGTGCTTCCGCTCGCCGAGTTGACCTCCCGTGTCGCGGCGCGAACGTACAGCCTCAGCGCCACGCCGTTCTCCGAATGGATCGAGAGCCAGCGCGCCGTCATCGACGTGCGCCTCCTCATCGCCGAAGCGCGTGTCCAGCGCGAGCGGTGGATCGCCGACCTGGAGGCGCTGGCCGGACTCGACGTCGAGACCCTGCCCGCCGCGCCCGGCTCGGATGTCGGAGGAGGACAATCATGAGCCGACTCGCGCCCGCTCTTTGCGCCGTCGCCGTCGTCGCCACAGTCGTGACGGCCGCGCTCGTCGCCGTCCCGTCCGTCTCGCCGCGCGAAGCCGCGGCGGCCGATCCCGTGCAACTATGGACCTGCGGCATGCACCCGCAGGTCCTGCGGGATCATCCCGGGCCGTGCCCGATCTGCGGAATGGATCTCGTGCCGGTCCGCACCGACGAGGTCGCCGGCGGCACGGCCGTCGCGATCGATCCGGTCGTCGTGCAGAACATGGGCGTGCGCGTGGCGACGGTCGCCTCCGGGCCGCTGCGCACCACGGTGCGCGCGGTCGGGATTCTCGATGAGGCGGAGCCCAACCAGCACGACGTCAACCTGCGCGTGTCGGGATGGATCGAGCGGCTCTACGCCGGCGTCGAAGGCATGCACCTCGAGGCGGGGCAGCCGCTGTTCGACCTGTACAGTCCGGAGCTGCAGGTGGCCATCGAGGAACTCATCGGCGCGCGGCAGTTGCGCTCCGCCGATTCCGCGACCGGTGACACGATCTACGACGCCGCGGCGCGGAAGCTGCGGCTGCTCGGTCTGCCGCGCGACGAGATCGAGCGCCTGGGGCGCGCCGAGCAAGCGCCGGCGACGGTCGTCTTCCGCAGCCCGGTGAGTGGCCACCTCGTCGAGAAATCGGTGGTGAATGGATCGGCCGTGGTAGCAGGCGACCGCGTCATGCGAATCGTCGACCACTCGACGCTGTGGCTCGACGCCCAGGTCTTCGAGCAACAGCTCTCGTTCATCCGCATCGGGCAGAAGGCCGTCGCCACCGTCGCCGCCGAGCCCGGCCAGCGCTTCGAGGGGGAGGTGATGTTCGTCCACCCGCACGTCGACATGGCGACGCGCGCCGCGCTGGTGCGGATCGCGCTGCCGAACGAAGCGCTGACGCTGCGAACCGGCATGTACGCCACGGTTGAAATCGAAGCCGAGCTGGCGGCCGACTCGCTGCTGGTTCCGCGCAGCGCGGTCATCGACACCGGCACCCGGCAGATCGCCTTCGTCGCGATCGACGGCGGCACTTTCGAACCGCGCACCCTGCAACTCGGCGCGGCCGGCGACGGCGGGGTCCAGGTGCTGTCCGGCCTCGCCGCGGGCGATCGCGTCGTCACCAGCGGTCAGTTCCTGCTCGACGCCGAGAGTCGCATGCAGGAGGCGATCGACAAGCACCTGCGCGACAAACTTTTGGTGAGCGATGGAGCCGTGGCGGCGACGCCCGCGGCGCCGCCCGTGGTGCCGCCCGTTGCGGACGAGAGTCCCCGAGAGCGCGATGATCACCGCAATCATTGAGTTCTCGGTCCGCAACCGAATTCTCGTCCTGCTCGTCGCGCTGATCCTCACGGCATTGGGCGCGTGGGGGACGTACAACATCCGGCTCGACGCCATCCCCGACCTCTCCGATGTCCAGGTGATCATCGTCACCGAGTTCCCCGGGCAGAACCCACAGGTGGTCGACGATCAGGTTACGTATCCGCTCACCAGCGCCATGCTCGCCGTGCCGGGCTCCACCTACGTCCGCGGCTACAGCATGTTCGAGCTGTCGTTCGTCTACGTGCTGTTCGAAGACGGCACCGACATCTACTGGGCGCGCAGCCGGGTGCTGGAGTACCTCAACTTCGCCCGCGACCGCCTGCCGAAGGGCGTCGAGCCCAAGCTCGGGCCCGATGCGACCGGCGTCGGCTGGGTGTACCAGTACGTCCTCTTCCCCGGCTATTACTCGCCCGAGCACCCGAAGGGTCTGTGGCGCGACGCCGATGGCGATCGCTGGTACGGCAAACCCGAGGACGCTCCGGCGGATCGCCGCGATCACCTCGTGCGCGTGCGCGCGTTCGACGCGCCCGGCACGTGTCCGCTCACCGGCGCGCCGTTGGTCGCGGCCGATCAGGACCTCGCCCAATTGCGCAGCTTGCAGGACTGGTACCTGCGCTATCCGTTGACCGCCGTCGACGGGGTATCGGAGGTGGCGGCGATCGGCGGCTTCGTGCGCCAGTACCAGGTCGTTCTCGATCCGCGGCGGCTGCAGGCGTACGGACTGCCGCTCGCGGCCATCACCGAAGCCATCGCCCGATCGAACAACGACGTCGGCGGCTCGGTGATCGAACTGGCCGAGCACGAGTACATGGTGCGCAGCCGCGGCTACCTGCGCGGACTGGACGACCTGGCTCAGGTGGTGGTTGGGATGGGCGACGACGGCACGCCGGTGATGCTCGGCGACGTGGCGACGCTGCAGATCGGCGGCGAGATGCGGCGCGGCATCGGCGAGTACAACGGCCTCGGCGAAGCGGTCGGCGGTGTCGTCATCTCGCGCTTCGGCGAGAACGCCTTCAAGGTGATCCGCGACGCCAAGGCCGCGTTGTTCGAACTCGAAGACGGCCTGCCGCCGGGCGTCGCCGTGAAGACGACGTACGATCGATCGGCGCTCATCGATCGCGCCGTCGGCACGCTGCGCACGGCTGTGATCGAGGAACTCGCCGTCGTCGCGCTGATCTGCCTGGTTTTTCTCGGCCACGTGCGCAGTGCCATCGTCGCCGTCGCCGTGTTGCCGGTGGGCCTGCTGGTTTCGATCCTGATCATGCAGGTGCTCGGCATCAACGCCAACATCATGAGCCTCGGCGGCCTCGCCCTCGCCATCGGCGTGATGGTGGACTCCGGCGTCGTGATGATCGAGAACGCCCACAAGCACATCGAGCGCGAACGCGAGCGCGTGGCGGCCGGTGGGGTGCCGCGCGCGCAGGCCGACGTGATTCTCGGCGCCGCGCAGGAAGTCGGGCCCAGCCTGTTCTTCTCGCTGCTGATCATCACCGTCGCCTTCCTGCCCATTTTCGTCCTCGGCGAGCAGTCGGGCCGACTCTTCAAGCCGCTGGCCTATACCAAGACGTTCGCCATCGTCGCCGGCGCGATCCTCGGCATCACGGTCGTGCCGGTGCTGATGGTCTACTTCATCCGCGGCCGTATTCCGGCGGAGGATCGCAACCCGATCAACCGTGTCTCGACGGCGATGTACGACCCGCTGTTCCGCCTGGTCATGCGTCACCCGGCGATCACGCTGATCGCGGTGTTCGTGCTCGGCGTTTCGACGATCTACCCGGTCAGCCAACTCGGAGAGGAGTTCATGCCACCCCTCGAGGAGGGCGATCTGCTGTACATGCCGACCACCGACCCGAGCATCAGTATCACCAAGAGCAAAGAGCTACTGCAGCAGACCGACAAGCTGATCATGACCTTTCCCGAGGTGCTCAGCGTGCACGGCAAGGTCGGCCGCGCCGACACCGCCACCGACCCCGCGCCGCTGTCGATGATCGAGACGGTCGTGCAGTTGCGGACCGACCCGGATCGCTGGCGCACGCGTTCGGTGGCGTACTTCTTCAGCGACTGGCCGGCGTGGCTGAAGGGGCCGCTGACGGCGACGTTCTGGCCCGAAGCGCGCCGCATCACGACCGACGAGCTCAAGTACGGTTGGGTCGAGGCGGACGGTACCCGCCACGCCGGGCTGAACCAGGTGGTGAGTTTTCCCGGTGTGGCGAACGCCTGGCCGTACCCGATCGAGACCCGCATCAACATGCTCTCCACCGGCATCAAGACGCCGGTCGGCATCAAGATCCTCGGGCCCGACCTGGACGTACTGACCGACATCGCCGAGCGGACGGCGAGCGCCATGCGCACCGTCGACGGCACGCTGAGCGCGTATCCGGAGCGCACCCTCGGCGGCTACTACCTCGACATCGACATCGACCGGATGCAGGCGGCCCGCTACGGGCTGACCACCGGCGATGTGCAGGACGTCATCGAAACCGCCGTCGGCGGCAAGAACGTCACCACCACCGTCGAGGGACTGGAGCGCTATCCGCTCAACGTTCGCTACGCGCGTGAATTGCGCGACGACCTACCAGCGCTGCGGCAGATCCTCGTCGCCACGCCGACGGGCATGCAAGTGCCGCTCGGCCAGCTCGCGCGCATCAACATCAATCCTGGGCCGCCGATGATCCGCAGCGAGAACGCGCAGCGCACGGCGTGGATCTTCGTCGACATCGCCGGGCGCGACCTCGGCGGTTATGTCGAGGAAGCCAAGCGCGTTGCCGCCGAACAGGTCCCGATGCCGCCTGGATACACGCGCGCGTGGTCGGGACGGTTCGAGTACCTCGAGCAAGCCAACGCGCGACTGCGGATCGTCCTCCCGATCACCTTCGCTCTCATCGTGTTGCTGTTGTACATCTCCAACCAGAGCTGGTTCCGCGTCGCCGTCGTGCTGCTCGCCGTGCCATTCAGCCTGATCGGCGCCTTCTGGTTCCTCTGGCTGCTCGACTACAACATCAGCCTCGCCGTCTGGGTCGGCATCATCGCGCTGCTCGGCATCGACGCCGAGACCGGGCAGGTGATGTTGCTCTACCTCGAGAACACCTTCGACCGGTATGTCGCCGAAGGACGGATGCGCAACCGCGACGACCTCTACACCGCCGTGCACGAAGGTGCGGTCAAACGCATCCGGCCGAAGACCATGACCGTCGCCACCGACATGATCGGTCTCTTGCCACTGCTGTGGGCGACCGGCACCGGCGCCGACGTCACGCGCCGGCTGGTCGCTCCGCTGATCGGCGGCATCGCCGTCAGCTTCGCGATGGAGTTGTTGGTCTATCCGGTGGTCTTCTCACTCGCCAAACGGTGGCAGCTGCGTCACCAGTGGGAGGAGGACCGGGCTTGAGGCGATCGGTACGGCGTCAGCTCGCCGCTTCCATGGCGAGCTGTGGGTCGGTCTCCGGCACCGCGGCGCCGGACCGGCGTCGCGCGTCGTGGGCGACGGCCCAGGTGAGAAATCGATCGACGCCTTTGAGGACCAGGTCGGCGCGCAGCGACGGAAAGATCTCGAAGGCGTGCTGCGCGCCGGCGATCTCGGCGTACACCACCGGTTCGCGCGACACCGCACGCAGCATCTTGGCGAACTGCCTCGCTTCGGCGACCGGCACCAGCGTGTCGTGCGTGCCGTGGATGATGAAGAAGGGTGGCGCGCCGTCGTGGATGCGGCTCATCGGCGACGCGGCTTCGTATTCATCGCGGGCCTCGTCGAGAGCCGACTTCATCACCTGCCGTTCGAGAATGCGCGCCAGGCCGGCGTTCGGCCAGTGGCTGTAGCGGTTGGTGAAGTCGTAGACGCCGTAGAACGGGACGCAGGCGATCGTCGACGTGTCGACGTCCTCGAAGCCGGGCTGGTAGCGCGGATCGTTGGCGGTAAGTCCGACGAGCGCGCACAGGTGACCGCCGGCGGAGCCGCCGGTGGCGACGATGCGATCCGGGTCGCCGCCGTACTCGTGGATGTGCTCGCGGATCCACGCGATGGCGCGTTTGAGGTCGATCAGGTGATCCGGGAACGTCGCGTGCGGGCTGAGCCGGTAGTCGACCGAGACGCAGACCCAACCGCGCCTCGCCATGCGCCGCATCAGCGGAACACCCTGCTCGTTCTTGGTGCCGACGACCCAGGCGCCGCCGTGGATCTGCATCAGCACCGGACAGCCGTCCGGTTTGTCCCAGCCGCGGTAGATGTCGAGCTTGAGGTTGATGCCGCGGATACGCGCATAGGTGATGTTGCAGACGCGTTCGATGCTCGATCGGTGCAACGGCAACGGCAGCGCTACTTCCTTCCACTCGACCTGGCCGATCGGATCGTCTTTGAAATCTTCCGGATCGTAGTCGGGCAGCCCCTCCGCCAGGGCCGCCTCCATGGTGGCGCCGGTGGTGCGCGCTCCGCCGAAGCAGTACGCCAGGGCGACCCACGACACCAGCGTGATCAGCATGCCGAGCACACCTGGCCAGTGATCGAGCGCCCCGGCCCACACGAAGCAGGCGGTGAACAGCGCTTGGATGATGATGTGGTGCAGCGCCAACTCGCTGGTCAACCACCCGGCGACGAAGCTGGCGACCGAAAGCCGCTCGTGCCCAGCGATCGGCCGGTAGACGTTGAGAGTAAACGCCGAGCCCCACAGGCTCACCGCGAGAAACATCCACGAAGCGATCTGCGACATGGGATGTCTCTAACAGAGGGACGAAAGGGACCCAAGGGACCAAAGGGACAAGGGACTCAAGGGACAAGGGACGAAAGGGACGAAAGACCCAAAGGGTCACAAGCCCGGTCTTTTGTCCCTTAGGTCCCTTGTCCCTTTCGTCCCTTTCGTCGCTTAGGTCCCTTGTCCCTTTTGTCCGTCCCTTAGGTCCCTTGTCCCTCGAATCCCCTACCGCCCCAGCCCCGTCATCTTCTCACTCTCCGCCCACAGCCGAGCGGCATCCTCGTCGTTCTGGGCATAGCTCTTCGGCCAGGCGGGCTTCTTGTTGTAAAAATACGAGCCGCTCTGCCCCTCCACCGCGGGCGACGTGCACAGATAGATGCCGGTCTCCGCTCCCTTGTCGTTGGAGCGCGCAAACGGCCGCAGCGCCCTCATGACCACGCGGGCGATGGCGCCGTTGTTGACGGCGAGGTTGGAGCCGACGAAACCCGGGTGAAAGCAGTTGACGGTCACCCCGCTCCCCTCCAGGCGCCGCGCCAGCTCACGCGTGAACAGGATGTTGGCGAGCTTGGACTGGGCGTAGACTTTCATCGACGCGTAGCTCTTTCGATTTTGCAGGTCGTCGAAGTCGAGTCGCCCGCCGGAGTACGCGTGCGCGCCCGACGCCGTGTTGACGATGCGCGCAGGCGCGCTTTCGCGCAGACGGTCGAGCAGGAGGTTGGTGAGCAGAAAGTAGGCGAGGTGGTTGACGGCGAACGTCGTCTCGAAGCCGTCGACGGTTTCCTCGCGCCTGAGCATGACGACGCCGGCGTTGTTGAACAGCAAATGCAACGGCCGGCGGGTGGCGAGGAACTCGCCCGCGACCTGGTGCACGTCGTGCTGCACGGCGAGGTCGCCGATGAGGACCTCGATCTTGTCGTTGCCGGTCGCCGACGCGATCTCTTCGGCTGCCTGCGCCGTCCGCGCCTGGTCGCGGCCGACGAGGTAGAGCGTCGGGCCGCAGGCGGCGATGGCTTCCGCCGCGGCGCGCCCGATGCCGCTCGTCGCCCCCGTGATCAGACAAACCTTACCGCTCAAATCAGCCTGCGGTTTCACCGCCATGCGACCCCTCCCGCCGAGTCATCCACGACTCATTCTCCGAACAACACCTTCCGCGCCGCGATCGGGTCGCGCAATGGTTGCGCTCGCAGTTGGCGCACCTCGTCGGCGCTGTACGCCGGCCGCGCCGTCGTTTGGCCGAACTCGCCGAGCAACCAGTTGAGCAGTGCCGCGAGGCGCTCGTCGTTCAACGGCGCCTGCGCGACGCCCGGCACACGCCCGATGTATTGACGGCCGCCGCCCTCGAGCGCGAAGACCGCGCCGATCTCGTCGAGCGCCGGCACGACCTCGGATCCGCTGCCGTCGAACTTGTGGCAGCCGGCGCAGTGCAGGACGAAGTCATCGCGTTCCGCCGCGGCGGCCGCGGTCGCGAGCACGGCAGCGCATAGCAGGGAGAAAAGCTTTGCCCGCCAGTTCAATCGCCATCCCACTTCGTCACCTGGATCCCGGCTTTCGCCGGGATGACCTGCTTTTCGGCTTCGGGCTTCCCACCGACTCGAATTGGCGGGCAAAGCCAGCGAGAGCAGTCGCTTCATTTCTCCGGCTGCGCCTCGTCTGCAATACCGATGATCAACGCCGTCGAGCAGTGGTAGATCTGGCTCGACGCGCCTGAACACCAGTTGATGTCGTTGCTGCGGTACGGGTGGTAGATCGGACGGTCGCCTTCGTTGCGGTTGCAGAAACAACGGCCGCACATGCCGCGGCCGCAACAGTCGTTGTACCAGATCGCGTAGTCGCGGCCGTCGCCGGGGTTGCGGCAGGTGCCGATCCACGACACCGGGGCCATCTCCGTGCCGGGCGGGCACGCGGTCTGGCTGCCGCCGCAGCAAGAGCAGAGAAAACCGTCGATGGCGCAGTGGCGCCAGTACTCGCACTTGGTCGGGTCGCCTTCGTCGCCTTCGATGCCGGCTTCGCGGCCCGCCGCGTTGGGGGTGATCGGAGCCGTCC
>Ga0307505_10000884_pt1 | contig 28255 bp, 28 predicted proteins | sample 23_S_MG_FD_202183 | JGI IMG/M metagenome (GOLD analysis project Ga0307505, IMG submission 202183) | Soil microbial communities from Populus trichocarpa stands in riparian zone in the Pacific Northwest, United States - 23_S | ecosystem: Environmental > Terrestrial > Soil > Riparian zone > Trees... | reverse complement strand
GCTTACTGAAGAGGCACTACTCATTGCCGGGCGCACGGTGCGGGGTCTCCCCAATCCAAGCAACGGCGCACTGAGAAGGCCGGCTTTGCCGGCAACAGCGGGCGAAGGCTCGCCACGGAAAGACGCATTCGGCGTCGGTCCCTCTGGCAACCCTCGTCCGGCGCTTGGACCCAGAAGGAGACGCAAGAAGTGACCGACCGCATCCGCAAATTCCTCCGCCGCCGCCGCGATGAAGGCCCCTGCCTCGTCGTGGACCTCGAGGTGGTGCGCGAGAACTACCTCGCCTTCGCCAAGGCGTTGCCGGACACGCGCGTCTTCTACGCCGTCAAGGCCAACCCGGCGCCGGAGATCCTCAAGCTCATCGCCGACATGGGCTCCTGCTTCGACACCGCGTCGATCGGGGAGATCGAACTCGTGCTCGCGGCGGGTGCGACCGCCGACCGCATCTCCTTCGGCAACACGATCAAGAAGGAGAAGGATGTCGCGCGCGCCTACGAGATCGGCGTCCGCCTGTTCGCGGCCGATTCCGAGGCCGAGGTCGAGAAGATCGCCCGTGCCGCTCCCGGCTCGAAGGTGTTCTGCCGCATCCTCTGCGACGGCTCCGGCGCCGAGTGGCCGCTGTCGCGCAAGTTCGGCTGCGACCCCGCCATGGCGCCGCGCGTGCTCGAGCTCGCCCATCGTCTGGGTCTCGTCGCGCATGGCATCTCCTTCCATGTCGGCTCGCAGCAGAACGACCCGAAGGCCTGGGACCGTGCGCTCGCCACCGCGGGCGCGATCTTCCGCGACATGTCCGAGCGCGGGATCAACCTCCAGATGGTCAATCTGGGCGGCGGCTTCCCGGCGAAGTACCTGAAAGAGGTGCCGAAGGTGCAGACCTACGGCCGCGCCATCTTCAAGGCGCTGCGCAAGCACTTCGGCAACCGCATCCCGGAAACGATCATCGAGCCGGGCCGCGGCCTCGTGGGTGACGCAGGCATGATCGAGGCTGAAGTCGTCCTGATTTCGAAGAAGTCGGACGATGACAATGTCCGCTGGGTCTATCTCGACATCGGCAAGTTCGGCGGTCTCGCCGAGACGATGGAAGAGGCGATCCGCTACCCGATCAGGACGCCGAAGGACGGCGACGAATTGGCGCCCTGCATCATCGCCGGCCCGACCTGTGATTCGGCGGACGTCCTCTATGAGAAGACGCCCTACCCGTTGCCGGTGTCGCTCGAGATCGGCGACAAGGTGCTGATCGAAGCCTGCGGCGCCTACACGACGACCTACTCGTCGGTGGCCTTCAACGGCTTTCCGCCGCTCAAATCCTATGTGATTTGAACGACATCAGCGCCGACTGAGAAACTTCAGACCCCCGGCGCATGCGCCGGGGGTTTTGCTTTTTCAGAGTCCGGTGACCATCGCCGCGCACATCACACGCGCGGAGATTGACGCGGCATGCTTTCGCATGGCCTTTGTATGTCGCGGAACCAAGCTGAGCGCGAAAGTATCTCGCTCAAACCAGCAACAAGGGTGTTCAGAGCGCGCAGCCGCGCGCACAAGGAGGTGCGGATCATGGCCGACTGGCCGGTTTACGCGAAAATCGACGGCCCGATCGTTCTCGTGGGCTTCGGATCGATCGGCAAGGGTGTCCTGCCCTTGATCGAACGCCATTTCGAGTACGACAAGTCGAAATTCGTCGTCATCGACCCCTCGGACAAGGATCGCCATCTCCTTGACCAGCGTGGCATCCGCTTCGTCAAGGAAGCGCTCGTCAAGGACAACTACCGCCGGATCATGGAGCCGCTGCTCAAGGCCGGTCCCGGCCGCGGCTTTTGCGTGAACGTGTCGGTGGACGTCTCCTCGCTCGCCATGATCGAGATGTGCCGCGAGATCGGCGCCTTCTACATCGACACCGTGGCCGAGCCCTGGAAGGGCTTCTACTTCGACGAAAAGATGCCGACCGAGCAGCGCACGAACTATGCGCTGCGCGAGACGGTCCTGGCCGCCCGCCGCAAGAAGCCAGGCGGCCTTACCGCGGTGAATTGCTGCGGCGCCAATCCCGGCATGGTGTCGTGGTTCGTGAAGCAGGCCCTCCTGAACGTCGCCACCGACCTTGGCCTCAAATTCACCGAGCCCAAAACCCGCGACGAATGGGCGAAGCTGATGATGGATACCGGCGTGAAGGGCATCCATATCGCCGAGCGCGACACCCAGCGCTCGAAGAACCCGAAGCCGATGAACGTCTTCGTCAACACCTGGTCGGTGGACGGCTTCGTGTCGGAGGGTCTTCAGCCGGCCGAACTTGGTTGGGGAACGCATGAAAAGTGGATGCCTGCGAACGGCAAAGAGCACAGCCACGGCACCAAGGCCGCCATCTACCTGATGCAGCCCGGCGCCAATACGCGCGTCCGCACCTGGTGTCCGACGCCCGGCGCGCAATACGGTTTCCTCGTCACCCACAACGAGGCAATTTCCATCGCCGACTATTTCACCGTCCGCGACGGCGACAAGCCGGTCTATCGCCCGACCTGTCACTACGCCTATCACCCGCCGAACGACGCCGTGCTCTCGCTGCACGAGATGTTCGGCAATGGCGGTCATGTGCAGCCGACCTGGCACATCCTCGACGAGAACGAGATTGTGGACGGCGCCGACGAGCTCGGCGTCCTGCTCTACGGCCACAAGAACAACGCCTACTGGTACGGCTCGCAGCTCTCGATCGAGGAAACGCGCGCGATCGCGCCCTACCAGAACGCTACCGGCTTGCAGGTCACGTCGGCGGTGCTCGCCGGCATGGTCTGGGCGCTGGAAAATCCCGAAGCCGGCATCGTCGAGGCCGACGAGATGGACTTCCGCCGCTGCCTCCAGGTGCAACTGCCCTATCTCGGCCCGGTCGTGGGCGTTTACACCGACTGGACGCCGGCCGCGGGGCGCGGCGCGCTCTTTCCCGAGGACATGGACCCTTCGGACGCCTGGCAGTTCAAGAACGTGCTGGTGCGCTAGAACGTACTGACCCGCCTTTGGTCATTCCGGGACGCCGCGAAGCGGCGGGCCCGGAATCCAAGCGGCCTCGCCCGTTCTCTCTGACTCATTTTGGATTCCGGGCTCGCGCGCTTTCAGCGCACGCCCCGGAATGACTGGTTTATCCCGTCAGCGCCTCGGCCAGTTGCCGCAGATTGTGCCGCATCATGTCGATGTAGCTCGGCGCGGGGCCGTTTGCGGCTGAGAGCGCGTCCGAATAGAGCGTGCCGCCGATCCGCGCGCCGGTCTCGTCGGCAATGCGCTTCACGAGCCGCGTATCGGAGACGTTTTCCAGAAACACGGCGGGAATCTTCTGCGCGCGAATCTGGCGGATGATCTTGGCCACGTCCTGCGCCGACGCCTCGCTTTCGGTCGACACACCCTGCGGCGCGACGAAATCGACGCCGTAGGCGGCCTCAAAATAGGCGAACGCCTCGTGCGAGGTGATCACACGGCGGCGCGCCTTTGCGATCCCTTCAACCGCTGTGCGGATGTCCTTCTCCAGCACATCGAGCTTTTCAAGATAGGTCTTGGCGTTGGCCTCATAGTCGGACTTGCCGGCCGGGTCCGCCTTGCTCAGCGCGTCGCGGATATTGGCGACGTAAATTTTGGCGTTGGCGACCGACTGCCAGGCATGCGGATCGGTGTCGGCATGGGAATGGCCGTGGCCGTGATCGTGCCCGCCTTCCATGCGGCGGGTCTTGATGCCGCGCGAGACGGTGACGAGCGGCGCCTTGGTGCCTGAGGCTTTCACAAGGCGGTCCATCCAGCCCTCAAAGCCGAGACCGTTCACGAATACGACCTTCGCCGCTGCGAGATGTTTCGCGTCCGCAGGCGTCGCCGAATAGACATGCGCGTCGCCGTCCGGGCCAACGAGCGTGGTGAGCGCGATCCGGTTGCCGCCAACCTGCCGCACGAAATCGCCGAGGATCGAGAAGCTCGCGACCACCGGCAACTTGTCCTGTGCGAACAGCGGCGCAGGCATTGCGCAGGCAGCAAGCGCGGCAGCGATCAGCAAGCGGCGGCTGAACATCGAGAACTCCTAGGCTTCGAGATGACGACCGGGCGCGAAGCGGCGGCGCAGGCCGCCGACCGGACCAAGCGCAAGCGACGCGGCGTAAAGCACGCCGGCAACCAGGATGATCGCGGGGCCTGACGGCGCGCCGAGGTGATAGGAGAGGAGCAGTCCGCCATAGCCGGAAGCGAATGCGACCGCGACCGCAATTACGACCATGCGCGTGAGGTCCGTGGCCCAGAAACGCGCGGCAATCGCCGGCAGCATCATGATGCCGACCGCGAGCAACGTGCCGAGCGCGTGAAATCCGCCCACGAGATTAAGGACGACCAGCGCCATGAAGGCGATGTGAACCGGCGCCCCTGCCCGGCTGACCGACCGCAGGAAACCCGGATCGACGCATTCCAGCACCAGGGGCCGCCACACCAGCGCGAGCACGATCAGCGTCACGGTCGCGAACGCCGCAATCAGGATCAGTGTCGCGTCGTCGAGCGCCAGTACCGAGCCGAACAACACGTGCAAAAGGTCGATATTCGAGCCGCGCATCGAGACGATGAGCACGCCGAGCGCCAGCGACATGAGGTAGAAGGCCGCGAGCGACGCGTCTTCCTTGAGCTGCGTCACGCGCGCCACGACGCCCGCGCCGATCGCCACCGCGAAGCCGGCGACAATCCCGCCCAGCGTCATGGCGAACAGGTTGAACCCCGCCACCAGAAAACCGAGCGCGGCGCCGGGGAGGATCGCATGCGCCATGGCGTCGCCGGTGAGCGACATTCGCCGCAGCATCAGAAATACGCCGATGGGTGCCGCGCCTAGCGACAGCGCCAGCATGCCCACGAGCGCGCGGCGCATGAACTCGAACTCGGCGAAGGGTGCAATGAAGATGTCGAACATGGCAGTTCAGGCGGCGTGAACTTCGCACACGGCCGCGCGGTCGTCGAAGGCCTCGCTCATGCGCCGCGCCCGCAGGAGATTTTCGGGCTTCAGCACTTCGGCGGTCGGGCCCCACGCGACGGGTGAGCGCGCGAGCAGCAGCGCTTCCGGGAAGCGTGCGCGCACGATTTCGTAGTCGTGCAGCACGGTGATGACCGTTCGCTCCTCCGCATGCCAGCGGCGGATCAGTTCGAGCAGGTCCGTGACGGTGCCAGAATCGAGCGAGGTGAACGGCTCGTCGAGCAGGATCAACCGCGCGTCCTGCAACAGCAGCCGCGCGAACAGCGCACGCTGCATCTGCCCGCCCGACAGCGTGCCGATAGCGCGGTCCTCGAAGCCTTCGAGCCCGACGGTCGAGAGCGCCTTGCCGATCGTGGCGCGCTCATTGCGGCCGATGCGCCCGAGCAATCCCGCCCTGCGCCACAGGCCCATGGCGACGAGGTCGTAAACGGCAATGGGAAAGCTGCGGTCGATCTCGGCGATCTGCGGCAGATACGCAACGTCGCTCGCCGCCACGCCGCGCTCGATCGCACCGGCGAGCGGCGGCAGCAGGCCGACGATGCCTTTCAGGAGCGTCGACTTCCCCGCCCCGTTCGGTCCGACCAGCGCGAGCAAGGTGCCGCCGGCCACTTCGCCGTTGAGGTGATGCACCGCCGGGTGGCGGTCGTAACCGAGCGTCAGGTCGCGGAAGCGGACGGCGGTCTTCATGCGGGAATTTCCATCAGCGCCCAGGCGACGGCGGCCCACAGGAGCGCGGCGAATGCGACTGCAATCACGAGCCGCTGCATCGCCGAAAAGCGCAGCAGCGACGGCGCGAGCGTCACTTCCGAGCGGGCGTGGACGTGGGCGTGGGCGTGGGCGTGCGAAGCAGGGTCATGCATGTCAGAAACCCGCGCCGAACGCTCGGCGCCATTGAAGATATATTATATCATTCAAACGGCCTTCGCAACAGCCTAAATCGGCAGCCCAGCTCGCCATGCGGCACATTTTTGCTCGAAACGCATTGTGTAGGCGGGGCTACTTGATGGCAACCGAACGACTTTCACATGGGGCGGGCAGACCGCGAACTTTGCAAAGGCTGCGGCGGCCTTTCCGCCGTTGAGCCCGACATGCGCGATTTGCCGATGCTTCGCGAAGAATGAAGCAAAATCGTTCGGAATCTCCTGACTGATTGCGGTGTCGAGACTGCCGTCTCGGACACAGGACTGAAAAACATCCCAAACCGCGATTCCCTGTTCACACAGAATCTTGGTTCGTTCGGCATAGGGCTTGTCGAAATCCGCGCCGACTAGTTCGGCCATTATCCGCCAGAACGCATTTCGCGGATGCGCATAATATTCGCCCGCTCGCAGGGACCCCGTTCCCGGCATGCTGCCGAGAATGAGAATCCGCGAGCCGGAGTCCGCGATTGGAGGAAAACTGTATACGCGCGCTGCGCTCATTCACCCCGCCGGCCCGTCTTTGAGCCGTGCGAGGTCGAAGCGCTCGACGTCTTCAAGCAACTCGATGAAGGCCCGCGCGCCGAATTCGAGCGCCGCCTCGCCCTTTTCCTTCGTACCGTCACGCGCGTCGCCGAGCGCGCCCTGTTCGTTCAGGTCCTGCGTCATCCAGCCGAAGCCCGCCGGACGGTCGGGACGCAGCCACTTGAACTCGCGCTCTATCGTGGCCGCCTCGGACTTGAAGTTCGCGATCTTGTCGTCGCGCACGGCGTCAGGCCGGATGGCGCGCATGAGCGCGGTCTCGATCGCGCCGCCGTGAATGCCGTGCGTGCGTTCCGCCTCGCTGAAGAGGCCGTCCGGATAGCCGAAGCGGCTCCAGCTCGCGGTGACCGCGAGCATGCCGAGCCGCGCGCGCAGGTCGCGCGCCACGATCTCCATGACGGCGCTGTTGCCGCCGTGCGAATTGACCATGACGAACTTGCGCAGGCCCGCGCGGAACACGCTCTCGCCAATCTCGATCCATGAGCGGATCGCAATCTCCGGCGACACGGTGAGCGTGCCGGGATAGGCCAGATGCTCGTCGGATTTGCCGACCCATTGCAGCGGCAGGAACGTGACCGGCAGCGTGCCCGGCAAATGCTTTTGCACGCGCGCCAGATATCCTTCCGCGATCATGCCATCGACGCCGACCGGCAGATGCGGCCCGTGTTGCTCGATCGCGGCGACGGGCAGGATGGCGATCCAGCGCGCGGCATTACCCGCGCGGAAATCCTCCCACGTCATCTCGATCCACTGGCGTTTCGGCAGCATCGTCGAGCCCATCGAATGCGGCGGCAGCCTAGTTTCGGCCCCCCGCCGTCGCAAGCGCGCCACGGCCCGGCTGCCCAATTCGCGGGCAGGATTCCACGCACTTGCTTAAGATTTCCGGCTTGCCGCCGGGCTGGCCGCATGCCACTTCGGCCTGAAATCGAGGGCTTTGAATGCTTCGCGGATTCCTGCTTCTGACGGCCTGCCTTAGCGCCGGCGCGGCCACGGCACAGTCGCTCGACAAGGTGACCTACGGGACGAATTGGGTCGCGCAGGCCGAGCATGGCGGCTTCTATCAGGCGGTCGCCGACGGGACGTACAAGAAGTATGGCCTCGATGTGCGGATTGCCGCCGGCGGGCCGCAGGTCAACAACCGCCTGCTCCTCGCCGTCGGCAAGATCGACTTCTACATGGGCGCCAATCTTCTGCAGGCGTTCGACGCGGTAGAGAAAAAGATTCCGACCGTCGTCGTCGCGGCGATGTTCCAGAAGGACCCGCAGGTGCTGATGGCGCATCCCGGCATCGGCATCGAAAAATTCGAGGACCTGAAAAAACTCAACATCCTCGTCTCGAGCGAAGGCGTCGCCACTTACTATCAGTGGCTCAAGTCGGAGCACGGATTCCGCGACGAGCAGGTGCGCCCTTACACGTTTAATCCGCAGCCTTTCCTCGCCAACAAGAATGTCGCGATGCAGGGCTATGTCACGTCCGAGCCGTTCATCGTGGAGAAGCAGGGCGGCTTCAAGCCGAAGATCTTCCTGCTCGCCGATCAGGGCTTCGACACCTATTCGACCACGATCGAAACGCGCACCGATCTCGTGCAGAAGAACCCGAAGCTCGTGCAGCGCTTCGTCGATGCGTCAATCGTCGGCTGGTACAACTATCTCTACGGCGATAACGCCGCCGCCAACCAGCTCATCAAGCAGGCCAACCCGGAAATGACCGACGACATCATCGCGCATTCGATCCGCGCCATGAAGGAATACGGCATCGTCGATTCCGGCGACTCCCTCACCCGCGGCGTCGGCACCATCACCGAGGCGCGCGTGAAAAGCTTCTTCGACAAGATGGCGAAGGCCGGCGTCGTGAAGGGGAATGTCGACTGGCGCCGCGCGGTGAACACCAGCTTCACTGGCAAGAAGGTTGGGCTGGAGTTGAGGCCGAAGAATTAGCTTCGATCGTCGTCCCCGCGAAAGCGGGGACCCATAACCACGAACACCTATGAAGAACTCGAACGCTGGTGGTTGTGGGTCCCGGCTCTCGCACTGACGTGCTCGGCCGGGACGACGGCTGCAAACTGCTGTAAACCTTCTCCCCATGCCCGCCGCCGTCCATGCCGCCAGTTCCGACAAGCCCCTCGCCGCCTATCGCGAGGTCGGCAAGCGGTTCCCAAACGGCATCGTCGCGCTCGAGCATCTCGACTTTTCGATCCGGCGCGGCGAGTTTCTGACGCTGCTCGGGCCGTCGGGCTGCGGCAAGTCGACGGCGCTGCGCCTGCTCGCGGGGCTCGCACAGCCAAGCAAGGGCGAGATCGTGCGCCACAGCGCCGGCTCGCACGATGTCGGCTTCGTATTTCAGGAGCCGACGCTGATGCCGTGGGCGACGGTCGCGGAGAATGTCCGCTTGCCGCTTCGCCTCAAGAATATCGAGTATCAGGAAAGCCGCGTTCACGAGGCGCTGACGCTTGTCGGCCTCGGCGATTTCCGGGACGCCTACCCGCGCGAGCTGTCGGGCGGCATGAAGATGCGCGTCTCGATCGCGCGCGCCCTCGTCACGCGCCCGCAACTGCTGCTCATGGACGAGCCTTTCGCGGCCCTCGACGAGATCACCCGTTTCAAGCTGAACGACGACCTGCGCGCGCTTTGGCGCCAGCTCGAATGCACCGTCGTGTTCGTGACGCACTCGGTCTTCGAGTCGGTCTATCTCTCGACGCGCATCCTGATGTTCACGCCCCGTCCCGGCCGCATCGCCGCCGAGTTCGACATCGCCACCCCCGAGCCGCGCGCCGGCCAGTTCCGCACCTCGCCCGAATACGGCGCGCACTGCCGCGAAGTGTCGGCGGAGCTCGCCCGCGTCATGGGAGAAGCGTGATGGCGCACGCTCATCCCCGCACCTCCCTCGGCGAGCGCGCGTTGCGCCTGATCATGCCAATCGTCGCGCTCGCGCTTGCGATCGGACTTTGGGAAGCGGTCGTCCGCCATTACGAACTCCCGCCTTACATCCTGCCGGGTCCGTTCCTCGTCTTCGAGACGCTAAAGTCCGATTGGGGAACGCTGTCTGAGTCGCTGCTCGTCACGCTGCGCACGACGGCCATCGCGCTCCTTCTTGCCGTCGTCGGCGGCGTTCTTCTCGCGCTCCTCTTTGCAAGTTCCCGGCTGGTCGAGCGCTCGCTCTTTCCTTTCGCTGTGATCCTTCAGGTCACGCCCATCATCGCGATTGCACCGCTCCTGCTCGTTTACCTCGAGCCCGGCACGGCCGTGCTCGTCTGCGCCTGGATCGTCGCCTTTTTCCCGATCCTCTCGAACACCGCGCTCGGCCTCGCCTCTGTTGACCGCAATTTGCAGGAACTCTTCGCGCTTTACGGCGCCAACCGCTGGAAAACCCTGTTCCTGCTGCGCGTTCCGGCCGCGCTCCCCTATTTCCTCGGGGGCCTCAGGATCGCGGGCGGCCTCGCCCTGATCGGCGCGGTCGTGGCCGAGATCGCCGCCGGAACCGCGGGCCGGGGCTCCGGCCTCGCCTACCGGATCGTGGAATCGGGCTACCGGCTCAATGTCCCGCGCATGTTCGCGGCGCTCCTGCTGATTTCGCTCGCGGGCATTGCGATCTTTGCGCTTCTCACTCTGATCCAGCACCTTACGTTGCGCCGCTGGCACGAAAGCGCCCTCGACCGGGAATCCTGATGTTCAAGCGAATTTTCGCGGCGCCGCTCGACACCCTCCCGGCGGCGCACGACCCGCGCGCGCGGCTGATCGGCATCGGCCTGATCTGCGCGGCGCTCGTCTGCTTCGCGTGCCTCGACACGATCGCGAAATGGCTGACCAACCACTTGCCGACGCTCGAAGTGGTGTGGGCGCGCTACGCGAGCCACTTCGTCGTGTCCATGCTGATCGTGAACCCGTGGACGCTGCCCGGCCTGCTCTCGACGAAAAAGCCCTGGCTCCAGATCGGCCGCTCGACGCTCCTTTTCGCATCGACCGCGTTCAATTTCGTGGCGCTGCATTATCTGCAACTCGACCAGACCGCGACCATCGCCTTCACCGCGCCCTTCTTCATCGCGCTGCTCGCGGGTCCGTTGCTCGGCGAATGGATTCACTGGCGGCGCTGGACCGCGATCATTGTCGGCTTCTGCGGCGTGCTGCTCGTGATGCGGCCGGGCGCGGGCGAAGGCATCCATCCCGTTTTCATCCTGAGTCTCCTCAGCACGATCTGCTACGCCTTCTATAATCTCTCGACGCGCTTCCTCGCCGGCTACGACACCACCGGCACGACGATGTTCTATACCGCGCTCGTCGGCTTCATCGCGGCCTCGATCCCGCTGCCCTATGTCTGGACGACGCCGACCGACCCGCTGGTGATCGCCGGCATGCTTGCCGTCGGCACCTTCGGCTTCATCGGCCATCTGTTCCTGGTGCTGGCCCACCGCTACGCGCCTGCGGCGGTGCTCGCCCCGTTCACCTACACGCAGATCGTCTGGTACGTGGCCGGCGGCTTCCTCGTCTTTGGCGACGTTCCCACCGGCTACACGCTCGCAGGCGCGGCCGTCGTCATCGCCTCGGGCCTTTATTTGCTCTATCGGGAACGCAAGGTAAAAGGCGAGCTCTGAGCCTTGCCCACCTTGCTCCGGCTGCATGGCAGCCGCCGCGCCGCAGCGTTGCTTATCCCTTGGGACTAACGCTAATTTCCTCCCCGACGTCCTTTCCGCGCGGCCCGTCCGCCCGGCAAAAATCCTGACGAGGTAAGCGTATGGCAAAGAAACCGGCGCGCGCGCCGAACGACGACATCGGCGAGGAAACGCGGCTCCAGTTGTACCGCACGCAGGTCGTGATCCGGGAGGCCGAGCAGCGCGCCTTCGACCTGTTCCTGCAAAACCTCGTGAAGGGAACGAGCCACCTGTCGCTGGGCCAGGAAGCGGTCGCCGCGGGCTTCGCCGTCGCCATGAAGAAGGGCGACCTCAGCTTCTGCACCTATCGCGGCCACGCGCACACGCTCGCGCGCGGCGTGCCGGTCGAGCAGGTGCTTGGCGAGCTCATGCAGCGCGACAACGGCCTCATGCGCGGCAAGGGCGGCTCCATGCACCTCACCTCCGAGGAGCACGGCGTCATGGGCTCCTACGCCATCATCGGCGCGCATCTGCCGATCGCCTGCGGCGCCGCCTGGCGCGCGCAGTACAAGGGCGACAAGGATGTGTCGGTTTGTTTCTTCGGCGACGGCACCACGAACATCGGCGCCTTCCACGAGGCGCTGAACTTCGCCGCCGTCTGGAAGCTGCCGGTCGTGTTTGTGTGCGAAAACAACCTCTACATGGAATACACGCCGATCGGCGATGTCACCGCCGTCGAGCATCCGGCGGCCGGCCGCGCCTCGGCCTATGGCCTCGAGCCGATCATCGTCGACGGACAGGACGCCGACGAGGTGTATCGCGCGGCGCTCAAGGCTTATGAGCGGGCGCGCGCCGGCGAAGGCCCCTCGCTGATTGAGTGCAAGACCTACCGCTACAGCGGCCACTCGCGCGCCGACCCGGCCAAGTACCGGCCCGAAGGCGAGTTGGAGAAATGGAAAGCGCGCGACCCGATCAAGATCTATCGGGAGCGCCTCGAGCAGTTCGGCATCGATGAAGACGCGGTCGCGCGGATCGATACGGAAGTGAAGAAGATCGTCGACGACGCGACCGAGGCCTGCAAGGCCGCGCCGCCGCCGCCAATGGAAATCCTCACCACCGACGTCTACGCCGATGGAGGCTGGGCATGGCGGAACTGACTTACCGCGACGCGGTCGCCCGCGGCATCGCGCAGGAGATGCAGCGCGACAACGACGTCGTGTTCATCGGCGAGGACGTGGGCAAGGCGGGCGGCGTGTTCAAGGCGACCGTCGGCCTCTACGAGCAGTTCGGGCCGCTGCGCGTGCGCGACACGCCGATCTCGGAGCAGGCGATCATGGGCGCCGCCATGGGCGCGGCCATGACGGGGCTGAAGCCGATCGCCGAGATCATGTTCTCGGACTTCTTCGCGGTCTGCTTCGACTACATCGCCAACGAATTCCCGAAGAGCCGCTATATGTCGAACGGGCAGACCAAGTGCCCGCTCGTCATCCGCACCGGCAACGGCGCGGGCTCGCGCTTCGGCGCGCAGCACAGCCAGAGCGTCGAGAACTGGTGCATGATGATTCCGGGCCTCAAGGTCGTGGCCCCCTCAAGCCCGCGCGACGTGATCGGCTTGCTCGCCGCTGCCGTGCGCGACCCCGACCCTGTGATCTTCCTCGAACACAAGTCGCTCTACCCGATCAAAGGCGAGGTGCCGGACGGCGAGATCGTCGACACGCTCGGCACGGCGAACATCCTGCGTCCCGGAAAGGACGCGACCATCGTCGCGCTCGCGCTCATGGTGCCGCGTGCGTTGACCGCCGCCGAAAAGCTGAAAGCGGAACACGGCATCGATGCCGAGGTGATCGACGTGCGCTCGCTCGTGCCGCTCGACACGCAGACCATTCTCGGCTCGGTCGGCCGCACGCACCGGCTGTTCACGGTCGAGGAAAATCCGCGGCTCTGCGGCTGGGGCGCGGAGATCGTGTCCATCGTGGCCGACGAGGCCTTCTACGACCTCGACGGTCCGCCGGTGCGCATCACCACGCCGCACATACCGCTGCCCTGCGCGGATATTCTCGAAGACGCCGCGCTGCCGTCTGTCGATCGCATCGTCGACCGCGTGCGGAAGTCGCTGAACGCCTAACTGTACGTACTCCGCTCATTCCCGCGTAAGCGGGAATCCAGGTTTTCACTGGGTCCCCGCTTTCGCGGGGACGAGCGGAAAAACCAGCAGGATAAGTCCCATGTACGACAATCTCCTCGCCAACGTCCCGACCGACCTCTGGATCGGCGGAAAGTGGCGCAAGTCCTCGGACGGCGAGCGCTTCGACGTCACCGATCCTGCGACCGAGCGCACCGTCGCGTCGGTTGCGAGCGCCAGCGTCGAGGACGCGCAGGCCGCCGTGGACGCGGCGGGCGACGCCTTCGAGGCATGGGCCGCAAAGAAGCCCCGCGAGCGCAGTGAGATTTTGCGCAAAGCCTATGAGTTGATCATCCGCGACCAGGAGCGGTTGGCCAAGCTCATCACGATCGAGAACGGCAAGGCGCTGTCCGACAGCCGTGCCGAGGTTGCCTATTCCGCCGAGTTCTTCCGCTGGTTCGCCGAGGAAGGCGTGCGCAACTACGGCGACCTGCGCATGGCGCCGTCATCCGGCGCACGCATCCTTGTCCACCACAAGCCGGCCGGCGTGGCCGTCCTCGTGACGCCGTGGAATTTCCCGGCCGCCATGGCAACCCGCAAGATCGGCCCGGCGCTCGCCGCTGGCTGCACCGTTGTGCTCAAGCCCGCCTCCGAGACGCCGCTCACCATGCTGGCGCTGATGCCCATTCTGGAAGAAGCGGGCGTGCCGGCGGGCGTCGTCAACGTCATTCCCTCGCGCCGCTCCGGCAAGGTCGTCGACAGGATGCTGCACGACCCGCGCGTGCGGGTGATTTCGTTTACCGGCTCGACCGAAGTCGGCCGCAAGCTGCTGCACGCCGCCGCCGACAACGTCGTGAATCCGGCGATGGAGTTGGGCGGCAACGCGCCCTTCATCGTGTTCGACGACGCCGACATCGACGCCGCGATCGAAGGCGCGATGATCGCCAAGATGCGCAACATGGGCGAGGCCTGCACGGCGGCGAACCGCTTCTATGTGCATGAGAAAATCCACGACGCTTTCGCCGCCAAGCTGAAAGACAAGATGTCGGGCCTCAAGATGGGCAACGGCCTCGATGACGGTGTCGCGCTCGGACCGCTCGTCAATGCCAAAGGCCGCGACAAGGTCGTCGAGCTCGTGGACGATGCCGTAAAGAAGGGCGCCAAGGTCCTGACCGGCGGCAAGGCCCCCGGCGGCCCCGGCTACTTCTATCCCGCAACCGTGCTCACGAACGTGCCGGACAGCGCCGCCATGCTGCGCGAGGAAATCTTCGGGCCGGTGGCGTCGCTCCAGACGTTCAAGACGGAGGAAGAAGTCATCAAGCGCGCCAATGACACCGAATACGGTCTTGTCGCCTATCTCTACACCGGCGACATGAAGCGCGGCATGCGCGTCTCCGAGAAGCTCGATTTCGGCATGATCGGCCTCAATCGCGGATTGGTATCCGATCCCGCGGCACCGTTCGGCGGCATGAAGCAGTCCGGCATCGGCCGCGAGGGCGCGCACGAGGGCCTCAAGGAATTTCTCGAGACGCAATACATTTCGGCCAACTGGTAAGAAGCGAAGCAGCAGGGAAATCGCTCCATGGACGTCCTGATGCCGCAACTCGGCGAGACCGTCGACAAGGGCAAGGTCACGATCTGGTTCAAGAAGGTCGGCGACGCGGTGAAGCCGGGCGAGAACCTGTTCGAGATCGAGACCGACAAGGTCTCGATGGAGATTCAGGCAATCGCGGCTGGCACGCTGGCGGAAATCCGCGTGCCCGCGGGCGACGAAGCCCCGGTTGGCGCCATCGTCGCGATCATCTCCGGCGACGGCAGCGTGAGCGCGTCACAAAGCGCGCCGAGCCCAGCACCTGCTCCCAAGGCTCCCGCGCCCCCGTCTGTCGCAGCGGCTCCTGCCCCGCGTCCGGCCGCCGGAAAAATTGAACTCGATCCCTATTTCGAGGTTCGCACGCCGTCGAAAAACTATGGCCCGGCCCAGATCGGGGGCCGTGCGATCACGCCGCTCGCGCGCAGGCTTGCGGCGGAATCCGGCATCGACCTCGCAGGCCTCAAAGGCTCCGGCCCGCATGGCCGCATCGTTGCGAAGGACCTCGAGGGCACCGCACCCGCGCGCGGCGCGGCCTCGGTCGCGCCCGCCTTCACGCCGTCACAGATTGCCGCGCTCTACAAGGACGTGCCGCACGAGGAAATCGCCCTCGACGGCATGCGCAAGACCATCGCCACGCGGCTCGTGCAGGCAAAGCAGACCATCCCGCATTTCTACCTGACCGCGGACGTCGAAATCGGCGCGCTGCTGAAATTGCGCGAGCAGGCAAATGACTCCGCGCCGCATAAGGACGGCAAGCCGGCGTTCAAGCTTTCGGTCAACGACTTCGTCATCAAGGCCTGGGCCGCGGCGCTCCTGCGCGTTCCCGCGGCGAACGCCATCTGGGCCGAAGACCGCATCCTGCGCTTCCGGCGCGCCGACGTGGCCGTCGCGGTCTCCATCGACGGCGGCCTGATCACGCCGGTCATCCGCGAGGCCGACACCAAGCGCCTCACCGCGATCTCGGCGGAAATGAAAGACCTCGCCGCGCGCGCTCGCGACCGCAAGCTTAAAGTCCACGAATATCAGGGCGGATCGAGCGCCATCTCCAATCTCGGCATGTATGGCGTGCGCGAGTTCTCCGCCATCATCAATCCGCCGCACGCGACGATCCTCGCCGTCGGCGGCGTGCGCCGTCAGGCGGTCGAGAAGGAAGACGGCGGCGTGGCCTTCGCGAGCATGATGACCGTGACGCTCTCCTGCGACCACCGCGTGGTCGACGGCGCGCTCGGCGCCGAGCTGCTTTCGGCCTTCAAGGACATCGTCGAGAAGCCGATCGCAGCCCTGGTCTGACCGGAGACCGTCTCCATGGTGTCCTGGGAAGCACTGATCGCCTTTGCCATCGTCTTCGCCGCCTTCTGCGCGGCGCCGGGTCCGGCTGTCGCCTCCGTCGTCGCGCGCGTCGTGGCACAGGGAAGCACCGGCATGGTCTGGTTCGTCGGCGGCCTGATGCTCGGCGACATTCTGTGGTTCCTGATCGCCGTCTTCGGTTTGGCCGCACTCGCCGCGCTGGTGCAGCCGGTGTTCTTCGTCCTCAAATATCTCGGCGCGGCCTACCTGCTCTATCTCGCCTGGAAGCTATGGGCCGCGCCCGTTGCGGTGAACGCCACGGAGCCGGTGCGCGGCCAGGGTCCGAAGCTGTTCGGCGGCGGCCTACTGATCACGATGAGCAACCCGAAAACGATGCTGTTCTATCTCGCGATGCTGCCGGCCCTGATCGACCTGCCGAGCCTGTCCGCGATGGGCATGCTCGAAATTGCTGTCACGATCGCCACCGTCTTCGCGGTGGTCTTCTTCGGTCTGGTCGTGCTTGCCGCGCAAGTGCGGCGCCTGTTCACGAGTCCGCGCGCGATCCAGATCGTCAATCGCACGTCGGGCGTCGCGATGGCGGGCGCGGCGGGCGCCATCGCCTTGCGGGAATAACCGCTAGCCCGTCAGCTTCGTGCCGTTCTGCGCCGCGATGAAATCCGACAGCATCGGCACATAGTCTTCACCGCGCCCGGTCGAGACTGCGGCAGCATAGGAATTGCGCACCGCCGCGCCGACCGGGTTGGCCGTGCCCGCCGCCTGCGCCATCGACGCCAGATAATTCATATCTTTCAAGGCGTTCTTCAGCGTGAACTTGTGCGCGTCGCGATTGCGGTCGAGCACATAGGAGAAAAACGTCTGGTAGAAGCCGCAGTCCATGCGGCTGCCGCGCAGGACGCTATCGATCTTCTGCGGCGTCAGCCCGGACTTGGCGCCGACGGCCAGCGCCTCCGAATAGATCGCCGCGTATCCCATCGCGAGAAAATTCATCATTAGCTTCATCTTGTGCCCGTCGCCGACCACGCCGACCCGCACCGATTTCTGCGCGAAGCCGCCAAGCACCGGCTCGAGTCGCGCCCATACCGTCTCGTCGCAACCGACCATGGTGGAGAGTTTCCCCTCCTGCGCCTGCGCGGGCGTGCCGCCGAGCGGCGCGTCGGCAAACGCCACGCCGAGCGGCGTCAGCTCCGCCGCCAGCGCCAGCGTCGAATTCGGATCGGAGGTCGAGGTATCGACGACGATCATGCCCTGATGGGCGCCCTCCTTCAGCCCCTGCGGGCCTCGCACCACCGCCTCCACCTCCGGCGAACCGGTGACGCACAGGAACACGACGTCCGAATTGCGCGCGACCTCTTCCGCGTTTTTCGCCTCCTTGGCGCCGCGCTGCACCAGGTCCTCGACCGGCGTCCGGTTTCGATGACCGAGGATCGTCAGGCCATAGCCTTTCTCGATCAAACTCTTCGCCATGCCGTGGCCCATCAGGCCCACGCCGACAAACCCGATGCGCTCTTTCTCCATGTCCCGCTCCCCGCTCGTATCCGCGTCAGTCTATCACGCTGGATTGCGATCCGGCGATTGAAACCGGCCGGTGAGTGCGCGACATTGCGCGGCCGATCCATATGAAAACGATTGCCGAGGACAAGCATGAAGATGGACGTTTTGCAGACCGGCCCTATTCCGCCGCTCGTCGAACCGCTCTTTGACGAAGCCTTCAATATGCACAAGCTTCACAAGGCGGCGGACCGCGACGCCTTCCTGAAGGAAGTCGCGCCCAGGATCCGCGGCATCGCCACCTTCGGCGCGATCCCGATCACCGGCGAATTCATGCAGAAATTTCCGAAACTCAAAATCGTCGCCAATATGGGTGTGGGCTACGACTCCGTGGACGCGAAGTGGGCCGGTGAGCATGGCATCATTGTCACCAACACGCCGGGCGTGCTCGACGACGAAGTCGCCGACACGACCATCGCGCTTTTGCTCAATACGCTGCGCCAGCTTCCGCAGTCCGAGCGCTATCTGCGCGCCGGCAAATGGGTGGAGAAAGCATTTCCGCTGACCGCTGCCTCATTGCGCGATCGCACCATCGGCATCGTCGGCATGGGCCGCATCGGCAAGGCCATCGCGAAGCGCATCGATGCCTTCGGCCGTCCGGTCGTCTATCACTCGCGCCGTCCGGCGGAGGACGTCACCTACAAGCATTATCCGAAGCTGCTCGATATGGCGCGCGACGTGGACACGCTGATCGCCATTATCCCCGGCGGTCCCGAGACAAAGAACATGATCGACGCCAGGATCCTTGAAGCGCTCGGGCCGAATGGCGTGTTCATCAACGTGGCACGCGGCTCGGTCGTCGACGAGGGTGCGCTAATCGAAGCGCTGCGCTCGAAGAAGATTCTGTCGGCCGGTCTCGATGTCTTCGCCGACGAGCCGCGCGTATCGCAGGAATTGATCGATATGGACCATATCGTGCTCTTCCCGCATGTGGCGTCGGCCTCGGTGCATACGCGGCGCGCAATGGGCACACTCGTCGCAGACAATCTCAAGGCCTGGGCCGCCGGCCAGCCGCCGCTGACGCCGGTGCCCGAGACACCGTATCCGCCCAAGCGCTGAGGCCGTATTGCCGCCGTGAGCGGTATGCTAGCGTCCCGCGCCCTGTTGGAGCGCCTCGCGTCCATGCGTGCCGTCAGCCTTGCCTGTTGCCTGAGTCTGCTGGCGGCGTCCGCCGCCGCGCAGGGCACGGCCCCTCCGGGCAAGCCCGACCCGGTCGAGGTGCGCAATCTTTCGGTGTCCTATGAGCTGACCAACGCGGACTCCACGCTCCGCTGCCCGATCGCGCTCGAGCAAAAGCCCGCCGGGCGCGGGCTGTTCCTCAATTACGACCGCGAATTCTGCCGTTCGCGCTTCGGCTTTCTCGGCGAGGTGTCGGCGTGGCTGCCCGGCATCGCCGGCGCGATCCTGCTGGTCGCGCCAGACGGACGCATCGTGACGGAATTCACCGAAGGCGTCGGCGGCGTCTATGAGGCGATCCGCGAAGGCGATGGCGTTTATTTCCTCGCCAACCTGCAATTCGTCGACCCGGCCGAACGCATCCAGGCCAAGGACCTGTTCGGCGAATGGCTGCTTGCGCGTCCCGACACCCCGCCAGAAGGCGCGAAGGTTAATCCGAAAGCACCGCCACCGCCGAAGCCTTGCACACTGGCGCTCACCGACGAGGTGGTCGGCGACCAGTTATTCAATCTGCGTATCCAGCCGCCCTGCGACACCGCACTCGTTCCGGCGGGTTTGCAGTCATGGCAGCTTGAGCGCGGCGACATCGTGCTGCGGTTTGTAAACGGCGACTCGCTGCGCTTTGAAAAGGCCGAGGACACTCGCTGGAGCAAGGTGCCGGAGAGGCCGCGCCCGCTTGTTCTGTCGCGACCCTGAGATCAGATCAGCCGCAGTCCCTTCAGGCTCGCGTGCCCTTCCCGCCCGACGATGATGTGGTCATGCACCTCGATCCCGAGCGGCTTGGCGATGCCAACAATCTGCTTCGTCATCTGGATGTCGGCATGCGACGGCGTCGGATCGCCCGACGGATGATTGTGCACCAGCACAAGGGCGGTCGCTGAAAGTTCGAGCGCGCGCTTCACCACTTCGCGCGGATAAACCGGCGTGTGATCGACCGTCCCCTCGCCCTGCACTTCGTCGGCGATGAGCTGGTTGCGCTTATCGAGAAACAGGATGCGAAACTGCTCGCGCTCGGCAAAGGCCATCGCCGAGCGGCAATAGTCGATCACCGACGACCACGACGAGAGCACCGCGCGCTTCTTCACTTCGCCGCGTGCGAAGCGATGCGCCGCCGCCTGCACGATCTTGAGTTCGTCGACGGCCGCAGCGCCAAGCCCGTCGATTTCCTCGAGCCGCGCGCGCGGTGCTGCAGCCACTTCCGCGAACGAGCCAAATTCGGCCAGCAATGCCTTGGCAAGCGGCTTCACATCCCGGCGCGGCAGCGCGCGGAAAAGGACCAGTTCGAGCATCTCATAGTCGGCGAGCGCCTCCGCCCCCGCTTCGCGGAAGCGCGTCCGCAGCCGCTCGCGATGGCCGTGATAATGCAGCGCTTCCTTGAAGCCGCCATTCGGCTTTTTCGTCCCGCTCCCCATCCAGCCAGCGTAAGGCAGGAGCCGGAACGGTAGCAACCGTGCGCCCCTACAATCGCGCCGCGATACGGCCGACTTCGGCAAGGACCGCGTCTCGCGCCGCCGCCGTGCCTGCGGGTTGCCGGTAGTAGGCGGCAGCAATGACCGCGCCCCCGGCCTTCGGCCAGGCCACGCCGATGTCGTTCGCCTCGCCACGCCCGCTCGTGCCGGTCTTGTCGCCGACGAGCCAGCCATCTGGGAAGCCCGCGCGCAGGCGCTTGTCGCCGGTCTTGTTTGCGATCAGCCAGGCCGCCAGTTGTGCCCGCGAGGATTTCGAGAGGGCTTCGCCAAAAAGAAGTGTACGCAGAGTCTCGACCGTCGCGGCAGCACTTGTCGTATCGCGCATGTCGCTCGGGCCGTCATGCGAATTCAGTGCAGGCTCGTAGCGGTCGAGGCGGGTGACCTTGTCGCCGATCGAGCGCAGATAAGCGGTCAGCGCTGCCGGACCGCCGAAGCTGCGCAGCAGCAGGTTGGCGGCGGTGTTGTCGCTCAGCGTCACCGTGGCCTTGCACAGTTCAGCCACCGTCATACCTTTTCCGCCGACGTTGGCCTCCGTGCCCGGCGACCAGCTCACAATGTCTTTTTTCGTGAAGACGATCCGCCGGTCGAGCTTCTCTTCCTTGCGGTCCACGCGCGCGAGCACGAAGGCGGCCGCATGCGCCTTGAAGGTGCTGCACAGGAGAAAGCGCTCGTCCTGACGGTGTCCGGCGCGCTGGCCGCTGGCGAGATTGAGCATCGCGACGCCAAGCTGTCCGCCCGATTTCCGTTCAAGCTCTGCCAGCGCGGCGTTTGCATTCTTCGACGGCGTTTGCGCGCGCGCAACCGCGGGCACCAAAAGCAACGCTCCCGTCAGCGCGGCGCGGCGCGATAACAGCATTACGACAACTCAGTTCTTGTAGGGAGGCTTGTCGAGACCCTTGGGCGAGAGCGTGAAGATCTCGACGCCCTTCTCCGTCACGCCCACCGTGTGCTCGAACTGCGCCGAGAGCGAGCGGTCGCGCGTGACCGCGGTCCAGCCGTCAGAGAGCACCTTCACATGCGGACGGCCGAGATTGATCATCGGCTCGACGGTGAAGAACATGCCGGGCTTCAGCACCGGCCCCTCGCCGCTCCTGCCGACATGCACGACATTCGGCTCGTCATGGAACAGCCGGCCGAGGCCGTGGCCGCAGAAATCCCGCACGACGCTCATGTGGTTCGGCTCAACCACCGCCTGGATGTTCGCGCCGATGTCGCCGATCGTGGCGCCCGGCTTGATCGCGGCAATGCCCGCCATCATCGCTTCATGCGTGACTTCGACAAGGCGCTCCGCGCGGCGCGGCACTTCGCCGACGCCATACATGCGGCTTGAGTCGCCGTGCCAGCCGTCGAGGATCAGCGTCACGTCGATATTGACGATATCGCCGTCACGCAGCGGCTTGTCGTTCGGGATGCCATGGCAGACGACGTGATTGATCGAGGTGCAAATCGACTTGTTGTAGCCGCGGTACATCAGCGTCGCCGGCAGCGCGCCATGGTCCATGGAAAACTCGAAAATCAGCCGGTCGAGCGATTCCGTCGTCACGCCGGGCTGCACTTCGGGAACCAGCAGGTCGAGCGCCTCGGCCACGAGTTGGCCCGCCCGCCGCATGCCCTCGAAGCCCTCGCGCCCATGCAGCTTGATCTGCCCGTTCTTGCGCAGGGGTGCGGTCGCGGCCTCGATATAGGTCATGGAAAATCTCCGGCGGAGCCCGGAATGTAAGCCATATGGCCGGAGGCGCAACCCTAAGGACGCGCTAGTAGCGCCAGATCAGTGTCGCCGGAATGACGGTCAGGAAACGAACGTCCCGCCGCGATCTTCCTCGATGTGGATGCGGATGATCTCTTCGAAGTCCTTGTCGGCCTTGAAGCCGAGCGACAGCGCGCGCTTGGCGTCGAACCGCACGGACTCGTTCGGGAAGATTTTCATGATGACGTCGTCCGGCACCTGCCGGATGCGCGCCACAACCTTGTCGCCCGCGATCTTGCGCAGCGCCTCGATCTGCTCGCCGGTGGTGACGGCGACGCCCGGCATGTTGAGGTTGCGCCTGAGGCCCAACTGCCCGCCGTCGATCTCCGCCGCGCGGATCAGAAAGCCGATCGCCGCGCGTGGGCTCGCATGTGTATTTCGCTTGGTCAGCGGCACCGGCAGGATCGCTTCCTTCCCGCCGAGCGGTTCGCGAATAATCGACGAATAGAAACCGCTTGCGGCCGCGTTCGGCTTGCCCGGCCGCACGGTGATGCCGGGAAAGCGGATACCCACGCCGTCGAGAAAACCGCGCCTTGTGTAATCGGCGAGCAACTGCTCACACACGACCTTTGCCGCGCCGTAGGAATTCGGCGGCGTCTGGTGGAAGTCGTCGGGGATCGGATCGGGCAGTTCGCCGCCGAACACCGCGATCGAACTCGTGAACACGAAGCGCGGCCTGTTGCCCTTCGCACGCACCGCTTCGAGCAGATAGCGCATCGCGTCAATATTGACCCGGTAGCCCTTCTCGAAATCGGCCTCCGCTTCGCCCGAAACGACTGCTGCAAGATGGAAGATGAGGTCCGGCGCGTCCTTCACGAGCTTGTCAGCTTCGCCCGGCAGGGAGATGTCGCCACCGATCGTCGCGACGGGATAGTTCACCGTGGGTTTTCCCGGCGCCACGTAGTCATGCAGCGTCATGCGCGTGATCGCCTTGCCGCCAACCTGGCCGTCGCGGACAAGCCGGTCGATGAGCTTGCGGCCGATCATGCCGCCCGCGCCGGTGATGAGAATGTGCATGAGACCTTCCCCCGCTACTGGATTGCGTTTCTGACGTCTTCCAACCGCCGCTTCTGCCGTCCTTCGCTGTCGAAATTATCCGGCGCGAGCCACGCCTCGAATGCCTTGCGCACACGCGGCCACTCGGAGTCGACGATCGAGAACCACGCCGTGTCGCGCGTCCGTCCCTTTACGATCATATGCTGGCGAAAAATGCCCTCAAATTCAAAGCCGAGCCGGAGCGCGGCCGAACGCGACGCCGCGTTCAGCGCGTGGCACTTCCATTCGTAACGCCGGTAGCCGAGATCCTCGATTGCGTGCCGCGCAAACAGATATTGCGCCTCGGTCGCCGCCGGCTTCTGCTGGAGGTCCGGCCCGTAAACAATGTGGCCGACTTCGATCACGCGCGTCTTCGGACGGATTTCCATGTAGGTGGTTACACCGAGCGCGCGACCGTCCGGCGACACTACAGCGAAATAGTACGGGTCCTTCAGCTCGACGCGCTCCTTGAGCCAAGCCTGAAACGCGGCCTCGTCAGCGAACGGCCCGTTCGACGAATAGGTCCAGAGCGCATCGCGGCCACGGAAGGCGTCCCACAAAGCCTTGCCATGCCGCGCGGCGTCGAGCCGTTCAACCGTCGCTAAGCGTCCACGCAGCGTTACGGGACCCGGCCGCGGCGCCGGCTTCGCGTCCACCTTCGCGCCGATCGGTTGGCCGGTTTCGGGCAGGACTTCCGCTGCGCTCACGGCTTGCCGCGCTGGGCGCGGTCCTCATGGAAGAACTTGTTGAGCTCGGGATGCGACGCCGCGTCCTTGAAGCCCTCAAAACGCCCGCCCTGCGCGAGTTGCCCGGCCGCACGCACGAAGCCGCCCCAGGCGACGCGCGCAAGACCGCTTCCCGTCGATATGCGGCGCACGCCGAGCGCGGCAAGGTCCTGCACCGAGAACTCGCTCGGACCGCCGACGAGCACGTTCACGGGCTTCGGCGCCACCGCCCTCACGACCGCTGTGATCTGATCGCGCGTCTTGATGCCCGGAATGTAAAGGCAATGCGCCCCCGCATCCGCATAGGCCCTGATCCGCTCGATCGCATCATTCAGGTCCGGCTTCCCGACGAGAAAATTCTCGGCCCGCGCCGTCAGCACGACGCCCGTGGCGCTGTGCTCGACCGCCGACACCGCCGCCTTCACGCGCTCGACCGCGTGCGCGAGGTCATAGAGCGGCTTGCTGCGATCACCCGATCCGTCTTCGATCGAGACACCCGCGACGCCCGTCTCGATCGCCGCACGCACATTGGCGCCCACCGTCTTGGGGTCGTGTGCGAAGCAGTTGCCGAAATCCGCGCTCACCGGCACATCGACGGCCTTCGCGACGTCGCGCAGGTGATGCAGCATGACGTCGAGCGGCACGTCATGGTCGGCATAGCCCATGGCGAAGGCCGCGCCCGCGCTCGTGGTCGCAAGCGCCTTGAAGCCGAGCCCTTGCAGATAGCGCGCGCTGCCGATGTCCCACGGATTCGGCAGCACGAGGCATCCCGCCTCGTGCAGCTTTTTGAACTCGCGCCGCTTCTCCGCGAGCGTGTGCATCAGTGGCTGTCCCGCGGGATGCCCGACGTCTGCGCCACGCGCTGGAACTTGATCGCGGGCTTCAGCACCATGCCCTCGGAGAGCTGGTCGATCATGCTGCGCTGGATTTCCTGCCACGGCGTCTGGCTGGCCGGATACTGATAGCCGCCGCGCTTCTGCAGCTCGGCACGGCGCTCCGCGATCTCGCCCTCGGAAATGAGGATATTCGCCTCGCCCTTCCGGAGGTCGATGCGCACCCGGTCGCCGGTCTTGAGAATCGCCAAGCCGCCGCCCGCCGCTGCTTCCGGCGAGGCGTTCAGGATCGACGGGGAACCGGAAGTGCCCGATTGGCGGCCGTCGCCGATGCAGGGCAAGGATTTGATGCCGCGCTTCAGGAGCGCGGCCGGCGGCTGCATGTTCACGACCTCCGCCGCACCCGGATAGCCGATAGGCCCCGCCCCGCGCATGAACAGCATCGTGTTCTCGTCGACGCCGAGCGCGGGATCCTCGATGCGCGCGTGATAATCCTCGCGCCCGTCGAACACCACCGCCTTACCCTCGAACGCCTCAAGGTCCTTCGCGTTCGACAGATAGCGGTCGCGGAACTCCTTCGAGATCACGCTCGTCTTCATGATCGCGCTGTCGAAGAGATTGCCGCGCAGCACGATGAAGCCCGCGTCCTTCAGGAGTGGCTCATTGTAAGGACGGATGACGTCGCGATCCCAGGAGAACTTGCCGTTGCAGTTCTCGCCGATGGACTTGCCATTGACGGTCCTGGCGCCCTCGTGGATTTTCCCGGCCCCGATCAGCTCGGCGACCACCGCCGGGATTCCGCCCGCGCGATAGAATTCTTCGCCGAGATACTTGCCGGCCGGCTGCATGTTCACCAAGAGCGGTATCGCGTGACCATGCTTCTGCCAGTCGTCCACCGAGAGCGGCACGCCGATATGGCGCGCGATGGCATTCAAGTGAACTGGCGCGTTGGTCGAGCCGCCGATGGCGGAGTTCACGACAATCGCGTTCTCGAACGCCTCGCGCGTGAGAATATCGGACGGCCGCAGATTCTCATGCACCATTTCCACGATGCGCAGGCCGGTCAGATAGGAAATCTCCGGCCGCTCGCGATAGGGCGCGGGGATCGCGGCGCAGCCCGGCAGCGACATGCCGAGCGCTTCCGCGAGCCCGTTCATGGTCGAGGCCGTGCCCATCGTGTTGCAGTGGCCGATGGACGGCGCGGCGGAAGCGACCAGCTCGACATATTGCTGGTCGTTGATTTCGCCCGCGGCCACCAGCTCGCGCGCCTTCCACTTGATCGTGCCGGAGCCCGTGCGCTCGCCCTTGAACCAGCCGTTCAGCATCGGCCCGCCGGAGAGGACGATGGCCGGAATGTTCACCGTCGCCGCCGCCATAATGCAAGCCGGCGTGGTCTTGTCGCAGCCGGTCAGCAGCACGACGCCGTCGATCGGATAGCCGTAGAGCACTTCGACGATACCGAGATAGGCGAGGTTGCGGTCGAGCGCCGCCGTCGGGCGCTTGCCGGTTTCCTGAATGGGATGGACCGGGAATTCGAACGCGATGCCGCCGGCCTGACGAATGCCTTCGCGCACCCGCTCGGCAAGCTGGACGTGATGGCGGTTGCAGGGCGAGAGGTCCGAGCCCGTCTGCGCAATGCCGATGATCGGCTTGCCCGATTGCAGTTCGTCACGCGACAGGCCGTAATTCATATAGCGCTCGATATACATCGCCGACATGTGCGGATCGTCGGGATTGTCGAACCAGATCTGCGAGCGCAGCTTGAGGCCGCCGCCGTTGCCCTTCTTGCCAGACATTCCACTTCCTCCCGCTGCCGCAGCCATTTTTCGGGCGGCGTTCAAACCCGTTCGTGGATTTGATTTCCTATAATTTATGCGCCTAATGTCGCCGCAAAATCAATCTGCGGGCAATGTCCCGGAGGAAACCCCATGTTGCGTACCGTCGCCGCCTTCGACCGGATCGGAGAGGAAAACGCCTTTGCCGTCCTGGCCCGCGCCACCGAACTGGCCGGCCAGGGGCGCGACATCATCAATCTTGGCATCGGGCAGCCGGACTTCCCCACGCCGCCGCACATCGCCGAGGCCGCGATCAAGGCGATCCGCGACGGCCACCACGGCTACACGCCCGCGACCGGCATCAAGCCGCTGCGTGAGGCAGTCGCCGCCGACATTCACAAGCGGCTGAAGGCGGAAGTTTCGCCCGATCTCATCTTCATCGCGCCGGGCGGCAAGCCGACGATGTATCTCGCGATTATGATGTTTGGCGAACCCGGCGTGGACATTCTCTATCCCGATCCGGGCTTTCCGATTTATCGCTCGATGATCGAATTCACTGGCGCGCGGCCGATCCCCGTGCCGATCCGCGAAGAAAACAATTTCGTCTTCTCCGCCGACGAGACGCTGAAGCTGATCACGCCGAAGACGCGGCTTCTCATCCTCAACTCGCCCGCCAATCCGACCGGCGGCGTGACGCCCAAGGCCGAGATCGACAAGCTCGTCGCGGGCCTCGAGAAATTCCCCGACGTCGCAATTATGTCGGACGAGATTTACGACCAGATGACCTATGACGGCGAGGAGCACGTCACGCTCCTCAACTATCCGTCGATCCGCGACCGGCTCATCATCCTGAACGGTTGGTCGAAGACCTACGCCATGACCGGCTGGCGTCTCGGCTGGTCCCTGTGGCCGCCGAAGCTTTACGACTACGCGCGCAAGATGGCGGTCAATCTCTACTCCTGCGTCAACGCGCCGACGCAGTTTGCCGGCATCGCCGCCCTCACCGGCCCGCAGGACGACGTGAAACGCATGGTCGCCGAGTTCGACAAGCGCCGCAAAATCGTCGTCGAGGGTCTGAACAAGCTGCCCGGCGTTTCCTGCCGCACGCCGAAGGGCGCCTTCTATGCATTCCCGAACGTGAAGAACACGGGCTGGAAGGCAAAGGTGCTGGCCTCGACACTGCTCGAGGAAGCCGGCGTCGCACTCATCGGCGGGCCGGATTTCGGCATTCTCGGCGAAGGCTATATCCGCGTCTCTTACGCGAACTCGGCGGAAAACATCCTGAAGGCGCTCGGGCGCATGAACGACTTCCTCGCCAACCGCAAGGCTGCTTAAATCCGCTCGTCCCCGCGAAAGCGGGGACCCAGTGCGACGAACAATTTGCCGGAGTTTTCATTTCTGGATTCCCGCTTGCGCGGGAATGAGCGGTTTATTTACCGCCGCTTGCACCAGCGCAAAACCGACGGCGACGACGGCGAAGCCCGCGAGTTGCACGGCGGTCGGAATCTCGCCGAGGAAGGAGAACCCGATCAGCATGGCGAAGCCCGGCACGAGCGCCGGAAAGACCGCCGCGCGTCCCGGCCCCAGCAGCTCGACCGCACGCGTGAAGAGATAAATGCCGGCCGCGCCTGCGAGCACGCCCTGCAACACGGCCTGCATGACGTTTTCCGTAAGCCCCACCGCGATCATGCGCTCGTAGCCGAATAGCACGGCGTGAACGGGCACATAAACGAACGAAAACACGGTCACGACCATGGCCGCGCGCAGCGGATCGATCCGCCAGAGCGCGAGCAGCAAGCCGAAAAACGCCCAGCACCAGCCGGCCGCCATGAAGCTGAGGTCGCCAAGGATCGCGCCCGAGCCGATGCTCGTGACTGATTCACCCGCATAGATCACGAGACCGGAAACG
>Ga0307505_10000883_pt1 | contig 28357 bp, 20 predicted proteins | sample 23_S_MG_FD_202183 | JGI IMG/M metagenome (GOLD analysis project Ga0307505, IMG submission 202183) | Soil microbial communities from Populus trichocarpa stands in riparian zone in the Pacific Northwest, United States - 23_S | ecosystem: Environmental > Terrestrial > Soil > Riparian zone > Trees... | reverse complement strand
GTCTGGGAACATCGCGCCCCCGAAGATCCCGTTCACCGTCGTCGTGCCCTGGTGGGCGAAGGGCGCAAAGTTGTTGTTGGCGACGTTGCTGTCGGTCGTGATGGTCACGGTGCCCGCGCCGGATAATGGGCCGCTTACGTTCATGAGGGCCCCGCTGCCCACGTCGAACACGAGGTTGCCGTTGGTGACGAAGTTGCTCGGCAAGGAGAATGGGGCGACCCCGGTGCCGTTGCCGACGGTGAGCGTCCCGGGCGCATCCACGGTCACCGTGCCTCCGAACCAGCTGTTGACCACGAAGATGAGGTTGCCCGAGCCCGTCTTGGTGAAGTTGCCGGGGGCGGCGCCGATGGAGCCCTCGAACATCGTGGACGCATTGTTCGAGCCGGCGGTGAAGAGGCCGCCGTTGACGGTGAGGTGGCCCCCGGTGCTCGCGAGCGAGCCGACGGCGCCGTTGTTGGTGTAGAACTGGCCGGCGGGGCCGATCACCAGCGGCGCGTTGTTGTCGATCGACGAGTCTGGGAACATCGCGCCCCCGAAGATCCCGTTCACCGTCGTCGTGCCCTGGTGGGCGAAGGGCGCAAAGTTGTTGTTGGCGACGTTGCTGTCGGTCGTGATGGTCACGGTGCCCGCGCCGGATAATGGGCCGCTTACGTTCATGAGGGCCCCGCTGCCCACGTCGAACACGAGGTTGCCGTTGGTGACGAAGTTGCTCGGCAAGGAGAATGGGGCGACCCCGGTGCCGTTGCCGACGGTGAGCGTCCCGGGCGCATCCACGGTCACCGTGCCTCCGAACCAGCTGTTGACCACGAAGATGAGGTTGCCCGAGCCCGTCTTGGTGAAGTTGCCGGGGGCGGCGCCGATGGAGCCCTCGAACATCGTGGACGCATTGTTCGAGCCGGCGGTGAAGAGGCCGCCGTTGACGGTGAGGTGGCCCCCGGTGCTCGCGAGCGAGCCGACGGCGCCGTTGTTGGTGTAGAACTGGCCGGCGGGGCCGATCACCAGCGGCGCGTTGTTGTCGATCGACGAGTCGGGGAACATCGCGCCCCCGAAGATCCCGTTCACCGTCGTCGTGCCCTGGTGGGTGAAAGGCGCAACGTTGTTGTTGGCGACGTTGGTGTCGGTCGTGATCGTCACGGTGCCGGAGCCCGACACGGTGCCGACCATCTGGACAATCCCCACGGGGTTGTCGAAGACGACCGCGCCGTCGTTCACGATGCCGTTCAGGTCGCTCGGCCCGTTCACGCCATCCCCGATGCGCAGCGTTCCCGCCTGGATGGCGGTCAGCCCGTCGAACCACGTGGGGCCGGAGATCGTGACCGACGCCGCCCCCTGCTTGGTCATCCCCCCGGCGCCCGAGAGCTGTCCCGACAGGAGCAGGTCGGCGCTCGCGTTCACGGTGAGGCCCGCGGGGAGAACGAGGGGATTGGAGATCGTCGTGCCGAGGCCCGAGTTGTTGATCAGGCCTGCGGACGGAAACGTGAGCGCCTGGCCGCCGATGTTGTAGCCGGGCGCATCGATCGTGAGGCCCGTAATCGACCACGGCACGTTGGCATTCGGCGTGAAGGTCCCGGAGGCCGCGCCGAACGTGAGCGTGGCGGTGCCGTCGTTCGCCGGGACGGTGTCGGCCAGCCAGTTGGCCGCGGTGCCCCAGTTCGTGTCGCCGACGCCGGGCGCCGCCGTCCCATGACTGCGAGCGCGCTTGGAGCGGGCCCAGCAGCACTACGGCGGCAAATGCGGCAGCACGTACGGATCGGCGCATGGGGGCCTGCTGGCGGTGTGGTGCGGCGATACTAACTCACCCACTCTCTCGGCACGTGTTCGATGGTGGAGGCCCGCCCCGCTCGAGGGTTGCCGAGCCGTTAGAATCTGTCCGATCGACGCGTCGACGACGCAGCCGGCAACCAGGAGAAGACAGATGGCGCGCACCGTGTTCGACAGGAAGGGCAAACGCGTTCGCCTCGGCGACATCTCGGCCGAGCCTCCCAAGGGCATGACGCGGCAGAAGGCGGAGGACCGCTTCAAGGAGCTGGGCACGGAGCTCTTCGACCTGCAGGACCGGCTCTGGGGCGCGAAGACACGCAGCGTCATGGTGGTGCTGCAGGGCCGCGACAGCGCGGGCAAGGACGGCGCCATCAAGCACGTGGTGGGTTATCTCAACCCGCGCGGGGTGAACGTGGTCTCGTTCGGCGTGCCCACCTCGGAGGAGCGCGAGCACGACTTCCTCTGGCGCGTGCACAGGCACGCCCCGCGCCTGGGCGAATTCTCGATCTTCAACCGCTCGCACTACGAGGACGTGCTCGTGGTTCGTGTGCACGATCTGGCGCCGAAGAAGCTCTGGAAGGAGAGGTTCGGCCACATCGCCGACTTCGAGGAGCTGCTCCACGAGCACGGCACCATCATCCTCAAGTTCTTCCTGCACATCACCGACAAGGAGCAGGAGCGGCGACTGCTCGAGCGCGAGGAGCAGCCCGAGACGGCGTGGAAGCTGAACGAGAACGACTGGCGCGAGCGCGAGCACTGGGACGGGTTCACCGAGGCCTACGAGGACGCGATCGAGAAGACGGCGGCCGCGCACGCGCCGTGGATCGTCGTGCCCGCGAACGCCAAGTGGTACCGCAACCTCGTGGTCGCCGAGGCGATCGTGGATGCGCTGCGGCCCCACAGGAAGGAGTGGAAGCAGAAGCTCGACCGCGTGGGGGCCGAGGGCAAGGCCGGGCTCGACCGCTACCGCCGCTCGGTGCGCGCCGCGAAAGCGGCGAGAAAGCGCAAATGAGCGAGTCCTTCGAGGGCGGCTGCACCTGCCGCGCGGTGCGCTACCGCATGACGAGCCGGCCGCTCTTCGTGAACTGCTGCCATTGCACCTGGTGCCAGCGCGAGAGCGGGTCGGCGTTCGCCGTCAACGCGATGATCGAGGCAGGCCGCGTGGAGCTCCTCCAGGGCGAGCCCGAGGCGGTGATGACGCCGTCCAACAGCGGCAAGGGACAGAAGATCTGGCGCTGCCCGGCATGCCGCGTGGCCGTCTGGAGCAACTATGCCGGCGCGGGAGACGCCGTTCGCTTCGTGCGTGTGGGAACATTGGACGAGCCCGGCCGCCTGCCGCCCGACATCCACATCTTCACCTCGACCAGGCAGCCCTGGGTGGTGATCCCGCCCGGAGCGCGCGCGGTCGAGGAGTACTACGATACGAAGTCCACCTGGCCGCCCGAGAGCCTCGAGCGGCGCCGCCAACTACGCAAGGAGTAGCGCATGAACCGCCCCGCACTCACCTCCATCCTCCTCGCCGCCGCGTTCGGCGCGCAGGCCGCCACGCAACAGCAGGCCCTGGACGGCTGCATCGCCTCCTGGGGCGCGAAGTCGCCGTTCAAGAAGGGCACGCCCGCCACCAGCGTGATCGCCACCGGCGTGAAGGTGTTCGGCATCGGCTCGAGCCAGTCGGGCAACGACGCGCCCACCGACAGGCCGGCGCTGATCTTCGTGCGCCCCGCGGTCAACGTCGCCGGCAAGAGCACGATCCGCCTCAACAATCCCAAGGGCTGGTACTGCTTCCGCTCCAACGTCACCGTCGCGGGCGCGATGCACATCCAGGCGCACTGCACCGCGCAGATCGCGAGCGCGAAGGAGGACGGCACCAGCGTGGGCGCCGTCGACGAGAGCAACAAGGGCGTAGCGGTCTTCGGCGCCCTGCGGGTCACCCGTTTCGGCTGCCCGGAGGGCAAGACGTAGCCCCGGTTCTGGGATAATCCCGGGTTTGCCCCTGCGATTCATCCCATGTCACGCCTGTTGATCGCGGCCCTGCTGGCCGCGGCCCCCGCATTCGCCGCGACCTTCGCCGGCGTCGACGTTCCCGCGCCCCCGGCGCCCCGCGTAGTCACCGAGACCTTCTGGGGCACGCAGGTCGAGGATCCCTACCGCTTCCTCGAGGACACTTCCGATCCCGAGGTGCAGAAGCTGATGAAGGCGCAGGCCGAGGCGGCGCAGGCGATCCTCGCGAAGCTGCCCGGGCGCGATCGGCTCCTCGCGCGCATCAAGGAGATCGAGGCCGAGGTCCCCGCGGTCGTCACCTCGGTGCGCCGCGACGATCGCGGCGGCGTCTTCTACATGAAGCGCGAGCCGCGCGACAACCAGTTCAAGCTCTACCGGCGCGAGGGCTTCGCAGGCGCCGAGGTGCTGGTCGTCGATCCGGAGGTCGACGCGAAGGCCACGGGCAAGCCGCACGCGATCGGCGCGTACTCACCGTCCGATGACGGCAGGCTGGTCGCCTACCAGATCTCCGCGGCAGGAGCCGAGATCGGCACGCTGCGGGTGATCGAGACCGCGACAGGCAAGGAAGTCACGCCTCCCATCGACCGCGTGCGCGGCGGCGCCGGTTCCTGGCTTGCCGACGGCAGCGGCTTCTTCTACTCGCGCCTCGCCGAGGGCTACGAGAAACGCCCGCGCGCCGAGCGCTACATGGACGCGCTCACCTGGTTGCGCCGCCTCGACGCGCCCGACAAGGATTTCGCGGTGTTCGGGCCGGGCCTGCACCCCCAGGTCGCGATCGAGCGCTCGGCGGGCGCTGCCGTGGGCGTGGTGCACGGCCAGCCGCTCGTGTTCGCCGCCGTCTACCACGGCGTCGATCCCAACGGCTCGCTCTATTTCGCCGCGCTCGATGCGGTGCTCGCCGGCAAGCCCGCGTGGCGCAAGGTCTACGACCAGTCGGCCGAGGTCCATGAAGCCGCGATCGCGCAGGGATGGCTCTACTTGCGCACGGCGAAGGACGCGCCGCGCTTCAAGGTGCAGCGCACGCGGCTGCCGCAGGCCGACCTCGCCGCGGCCGAGACCGTGGTCGCGGCGGGCGAAGAGGTGATCACCGACATCGCCGGCGCGCGCGAAGGGCTGTACGTCACGCGGCGCGACGGCGCGGCCAAGCGCCTGCTGCGCATCGGCCACGCGGCCGGCGCCCGGGCGCAGGAGATCGCGCTGCCGCTGAAGGGCAATGTGTCCGTCACGAACGCGCTCTCGCGCATGGACGGCGTGGTCCTCGCCATCGCCGGGTGGACCCGCGCCGGGCGCCACTACGCGCTGGGTCCGGCCGACGCGCGGCCGACGGTCCTCACGCTCGCGCCCCCCGGACGGTACGACGCGCCCGCGGGCATCGTCGCGCGCGAGGTCAAGGTGAAGAGCCACGACGGCGTCGAGGTGCCGGCGTCGATCATCGCGCGCGCCGATGTGAGGCTCGACGGCTCCAATCCGACGATGCTCTACGGTTACGGCGCCTACGGCCTGGTCGAGGAGCCCTCGCTCAGCCCGCGCACGCTCGCCTGGCTCGAGCAGGGCGGCGTGGTGGCGATGGCGCACGTGCGCGGCGGCGGCATCAACGGCGAGGGCTGGCGCCGCGCCGGCTGGAAGACCACCAAGCCCAATACATGGAAGGACGGCATCGCGGTGGGGGAGTGGCTCGTCGCGAACGGCTACACGTCGCCCAAGCGCCTCATGATCTACGGCGGCAGCGCGGGCGGGATCTTCGTCGGGCGCGCCATCACCGAGCGGCCCGACCTCTTCGCCGCCGCCGCGATCGGCGTCGGCAATACCGACTCGGTGCGTTCGGAGTTCCGCGCCAACGGCGCCGGCAACATCCCGGAATACGGCACGGTCAAGCGGGAGGATGAGTTCAAGGGCCTGCTCGCCATGAGCCCGTACAACAACGTGAGGCCGGGCTCGCCGCTTCCGGCGGTGCTCTTCGAGCATGGCGTGAACGATTCGCGCGTGGACGTGTGGATGACGCTCAAGACCGGCTCGCGCATGGCCGCGGCCACGACGAGCGGCAAACCGGTGCTGATGCGGCTCGAGTACGACGCCGGCCATGGCGTGGGCAGCACCCGCGACCAGTCGCAGGCGCGCACCGCCGACCGCTGGGCCTTCTTCCTCTGGCAGGCCGGCCACCCCGACTTCCAACCCCGATAAAGCTGGATAATGCGTGTCTGACACCATTTCATCGAACGTGAAAAAACTCGCCCTGTTCCTGGCCTCCGCGGCCTTTGCACTCCTCGCCGGCTGCGGCAAGCAAGGCAGCGAGGCCGAGCCTCCCGCCAACTTCAGCGTCGTTCCCGGGGATGCCTCGGTCATCGTCTCGTGGGACGCCGAGCCCGACGTCGACTACTGGATCTTCTTCGGCACCGGCACCGGCATCACCACCGAGAACTGGGCGAACCGGAACGGCGTGGCGATCCCGGGCGCGACCTCGCCTCGCATCATCACGGGGCTTCGCAACGGCGTGACCTACTCCTTCACCATCAACGGTCGCAAGGATCGTGGTCCGGGCGGCCCCGGCGCGCCGACCGTGGAAGCCACGCCGACGGTCGCCGGCTCCACCTGGGCCCCGGGCGCGCCGCTCGGCACCGCCCGGCTCGACTCGATCACCGCGGGGACGCTGATCACGGGCTTCGGGGTCGCCGCGGTCGGCGAGGGTGGCGCGATCTTCCTGGGCGTCAACGGGGTGCCGTTGGCACCGGTGGCCTCGACTCCGGCCGGTACCGCCGACCTGACCGCGGTGTGGTACGGGCTCTTCAGGTTCTTTGCCGGCGGGACCAACGGCACCTTGATGGAGAGTCTCGACGGAGTTACATGGGTCGCGCGCACCAGCGGCACCACCGCGACGATCCACGGCGGCGCGACCTCCCTCGCCAACCTCGTGGTCGGCGTGGGAACGGGAGGCGTCGTGCTCACGAGCACGGACGGCACGAACTGGTCGACGCCGAACTCGGGCAGCAACAACGACCTCTACGCGGTCACGTACGGCGGGCAGCGCTTCGTCGCTGTCGGCGCCCAGGGCACGATGATCGTGAGCGGCGACGGCACGAGCTGGGGCACGCTCAGCCAGTTTACCGACCGGGACCTGCGCGGGGTCGCTTTTGCCGCGATCCCCTCGGCCGATGGGGTCACCTTCGCAAACACCTATGTCGCGGTCGGGGCCGGGGGCACCGTGCTCGCGAGCACCGACGGCATCGGCTGGACCGTGCAGCCGCCATTCACCACCGTGAACCTCACCGCCGTCACCTACGGCGGGCGTTTCGTCGCGGTAGGCGAGGGCGGAGCGATCTTCACCAGCATCAACGGCATCGACTGGGAGGCGCAGTCTTCGGGCACGACCGACACGCTGAGGTCGGTGGTGCGCCAGCTCTCCGGCTACACCGCGGTCGGCGACCAGGGAACGAACGTCTCGACGTTCTGAGTGATGACCCCAATAGCCGCGGAGGCCGCCCGGCGCCGCACCTTCGCCATCATCTCGCACCCCGACGCGGGGAAGACCACGCTCACGGAGAAGCTGCTGCTCTTCGCGGGCGCGATCCAGATCGCGGGCAGCGTCAAGGCGCGCAAGGCCGCGCGCCACGCGACCTCCGACTGGATGGAGATCGAGAAGCAGCGCGGCATCTCGGTGGCGAGCTCGGTGATGCAGATGGAGTACCGCGGCCACGTGGTGAACCTGCTCGACACGCCCGGCCACCAGGACTTCTCCGAGGACACCTATCGCGTGCTCACCGCCGTCGACGCCGCGCTCATGGTGATCGACGCGGTGAACGGGGTGGAGGCGCAGACCATACGCCTGCTGGAGGTCTGCCGCGCGCGCCAGACCCCGATCATCACCTTCATCAACAAGCTCGACCGCGAGGGCAAGGAGCCGCTCGAGGTGCTGGACGAGATCGAGCGCGTGCTGCGCATGCCGACGGTGCCGTTCACCTTTCCCGTGGGCATGGGCAAGCGCTTCGGCGGCGTCTTCGACATCCGGGGCGACCGCATGCGCGTGTTCAAGCCCGGCGAGGACCGCGCGGGCGGCGCGGAGGAGGTGATCGAGGGGATCGACAACCCGGAGATCCTCGCGCGCTTCGGCGACGAGTTCCCGCACGCGCGCGACACGATCGCGCTGCTGGCCGGCGCCTCCGAGGGCTTCGATCGCGAGGCGTTCCTGCGCGGGGAGCAGACGCCGGTCTTCTTCGGCTCGGCGATCAACAACTTCGGCGTGCAGGAGGTGCTGGACGCGCTGGTCGAGCTGGCCCCCCCGCCCGGGCCCATGTCGTCGGTGCAGCGCGTCGTCGATCCGGCCGAGGAGAAGTTCACCGGTGTCGTCTTCAAGATCCAGGCCAACATGGACCCGGCGCATCGCGACCGGGTGGCGTTCGTGCGCGTGTGCTCGGGGCGCTTCGAGCGTGGCATGACGTTGAAGCTCGCGCGCACCGGCAAGGACGTGAAGACCGCGAGCGCGATGTCGTTCATGTCGCAGCGGCGCGAGATCCTCGAGGATGCGTGGCCCGGGGACATCGTCGGGCTGCCCAACCGCGGCGTGCTGCAGCTGGGCGACACCTTGACCGAAGGCGAGAAGCTTCAGTTCACGGGGCTCCCGTTCTTCGCGCCGGAGATCTTCCACACCGTCGAGGTGAAGGACCCGATCCGCAACAAGCAGCTGCGCACGGGCCTGCAGCAGCTGGGCGAGGAAGGCGCGATCCAGGTCTTCCGCCCGCACAACGGCGGCGCGCTGCTTCTTGGCGCGGTGGGACCGCTGCAGCTCGACGTGGTCGCGCACCGGCTAGAGGGCGAGTACGCCGCGCAGGCGCGCATGATCCCCAGCAACTACCGCCTCGCCCGCTGGGTGACCGCCGCCGAGCCCGCCGAGCTCGAGCGCTTCGTCGAGGCCAATGGCTACCGGGTCGCCTACGACGTGGTCGACGCGCCGGCGGTGCTCTACACCCACGCCTCGGAGCTGCGCGCTGCGCAGGAGATCTGGCCGAAGATCACGTTCCACGCCATGCGCGAGCACGGCGGGCGGGTCGTCCACTCCGACCGCCTCGCGGCGTAGCGCTACTTCCCCAACATGTACAGCTGCCACAGGTCCTTGTGGCTCATGTGCAGCATCGGCTGAGTCGCGAGCAGCCCCGTCCTGCCGATGCTCTTCTCCAGGTAGTCAAGCTCAGAGAACTTCTCGCGCGTGGCCGCGTCGACCTCGGCCTCGAAGCCGTTCTCGCGCATCATGAGGATGCCCTTGGCGCGCAGTGCGAGCTCGGTGTGCAGGCGCACGTAGCAGAGGAGGTCCGCCACGACCGGCCCGTGGAATTTCTCCTTCAGCTCGTGCAGGTATTTGCCGACGGGCGAGTCCGAGAGCCGGCCCGATTCGATCAGCTCGAGCATCCCGGCATCGGCGTCGAAGCCCTTGCCGAGCCACGCTCCCACCGCCGCCTCGCTGCGAGTGAAGACCATGTTGAGGATCAACGGCAGCAACACCGTGATGCCGAGCGCGGAGGCGAAGGGCGAGAAGAAGAAGTGGTTGTAGGCCGAGTGCAGCACCACAGCGAGCGCATACCCGGGAAGCAGGGCGCGCCACCGGCGGGCAGCCGATCGCTCCTGCATCGCCACTCCCATGACGGCGAAGATCGCGGTGGCGCCGCCGTGCATGATCGCCGTGCCGAAGCCGCGCGCGAGCCAGGTGCCGATGCCGGCCTCGCCCGCGAAGGCCAGGTAGTGGAGGTTCTCGCCCAGGGCGAAGCCCGTGCCCACGGCGAACCCCAGGATCGCCGCATCGACCAGGAAGCCGATGCGGTTCAGCCGGATCAGCGCCACGATCACGGCGGCCTTCAGCAACTCCTCGACCACAGGCGCCACATAGCGCGTGTAGCTCGTGAAGTCCAGCGGAAACGATCCCAGCAGCTGGTCGGCCACCCCGTAGGAGATGCCCGCCATGACCACGCCCGCGGCGACGATCGCGACCACTACGCGCAGCTTCACCAGCTTGTAGCTGTCGAGCAGCACGAGCGCCGCGAGGAAGAGGGCGACGGGCGCGAGGCCCAGCAGGCCCCGCGCTACAAGACCTTGAGTGACACCATCCATTCGTCGCCTGAGCGCTTCGATCCCCGGTAACCCACGGCATAGCCGAGGGACAGCGTCATCTGGTACCAGTGCAGCACGCTGAAGCGCAGGTCCACCTGCGCGCCCACGTTGGCGTACCGCTCGCTCGAGGTCCCCTTCGAGTCGGTGAGCAGGGCCGATGCGAACACCGCGGGCCGCAGCCACGCGAGGTGCAGCGCCGGCGTGCCCAGGGATTCGAACACCGCCGGGGGCAGGTTGGCCTCGAGCATGTGGCGCGAGAAACGCAGCCCCCCGATCTCGTTCAGCTCGAAGCCGGGAAAGGCGTGGTGCTCGCGGTAACGCTTCTCGGTGCGGCTATCCACATAGTTGTTGCCGAAGCCACCCAGGAAGAAGTTGGCGTAGGGATCGTCGGCGTCGCCGTGGCCGGCGCCGCCGGCGTTGCGCAACCAGATGGACGAATGGGCCCAGGGAAGCTGCATCCCGAAATCGAAAATCCCGTGCAGCTGCGGAGTCGCGTTCGAGTCAGCGTAGTTGCCCGCCAGCACCACGTTCGCGATGATGCCCTTCTCGTCGTCCACGGCGCCGCGCGACCTGCGCACGTCGGTGTAGAAGAGCCCCGCCTCGGCGGTGACCAGCCGCTTGGCGGTGGCGCGCACGTTCTGCGAGCCCGGCAGCGCGTCGAGGTTGTCGTAGAAGGCGATATTGGACTTGAAGTCGAGGCGGCGCGGGTCGTCGTAGACGATCGAATGGTCGTAGCCGCCCTTGGCCGCGAAGCCGCGCCGGCTGCGGATCGTGGGGCCGAACAGGTCGTAGAAATCGGACTTGTTCCACGACAGGTCCGCGTGCCATCCGAGGTAGCGGTATTGCGCGTGGGCGTGGAAGCGCTCGTCCTTGTCCAGCTCCGAGGAGGGCGTGTACGCCACCGTGAGCCCGATGATCGCCACGGTCACGGGGTCGTCGATGTGCATGTGGTAGCCGATGCCCCCGTATTCCTTGTAGCCCTGCAGTACCGGGTAGGCGCTCTGGAAACCGAGGTTCCTGAGCGGGACGTAGGCGCCGGTGGCGAGCCTGATCTGGTCCACGTCGACGGTGCTGGGCGGCGGCATGCCCCACGTCTTCACGATGGGATGTTTCTCGGCCACCTCGGAGGCGAGGAACGTGATCGCGCCCACGTGCTCGAGCGGCCTGGGATCGATGGTGGCCGGCACGAAGCCCGCGGCGCTGTAATGGAAGACCACGAGGCGGCCGTCGGCCAGCGGCACGGGCCGGAAGAAGCCCGCCTCGGCATTCGAGACCGCCTCGATCTTCCCGGTCGCGACCTCGTAGCGAAAGATGTTCGAAACGCCGGTGTAATAGCTGCTGCCGTAGAGGTAGCGGCCGTCGCCGCTGAACACGAAGCTCTCGGGCACCGAGGAGCCGAACTTGAACTCCGACAGCGGCTTGCGATCGCCCGCGCGCACCTTCTCGATCTCCCAGACGCGCAGGAACTGGTCGCCATTGGTTTCGGCCACCGAGGCCGAGAGCAGCCGCCCGTCCGCCGAGATGTCCAGGTCGAAGGGCACCACGCCGTATTCGAACGCGTGCACCAGGTTCCACTCGGTATAGGGGTGCGGTATGCGAACCAGGGCGGCCAGGCCGTTCTGGTGCCGCAGCCCCAGCAGCGATCGGTCGACGGGGTTGAAGACCAGCTCTCCGATGCGGGCGTCCTTGAGCAGCAGCCGGTGCACACCCGTATCCACGTCCAGGGCGAAGATGTCGCGCAGCGCCTGGTTGTCGTTGGCGTAGAAGAGCGTGCGGGCCTTCGGGTCCCAGGCGACCGAGGTGACCTTGTAGAGCAGCGGGTCCTTGAGGTCGCCCAGGTTGCGCATGGTGCCGGCGCGTAGGTCGAGCGCACCCAGGTGTGCGACGGTGCCCTGGTAGTCGAACGCGGCGTAGAGCACGCCGGTCGCCTCGTCGTGGAAGGCGCGCGAGATCGAGCCCACGGCGCTGGTGGCGAGCGGGCGGTGGGGCGTGATCGGGTGCTTGCGCACGCGTTCCAGGTTCTCGTTCTGGAACATGCGCTCGAAGGCGATCCAGTCCGCCCAGGCGCGCTCGATGGGCATCCCGAAGACGTGCTCGAACTGGTCGGCATAGTGGCGCCGCCCGGCATCGTCGCGCTTGAGCCAGAGGATCACCTTCTCGGGCGTCTGTGTGTAGGCGAGCCAGGTGAAGAAGCGCGTGCCGTACAGGTAGGCGTTGGCGCCGACCTGGAAATCGACGCGCGATCCGCGCGACTCCAGTCCGAGCGCGTCGTAGAAGGGCGCCCCGTCGCGCACGATCGAGCGGAACACCATCTCGTAGAAGCCGCTCTGCGCGCGCCCAAGGCCCCCGTCCATCCAGGTCTCCAGGAACACGGCGCTGCCCTCGGCGTACCAGCGCGGCACGGTGAAGCGCGGCACCGTGAGATAACTGTAGACGAGCGTCTCCGGGTGGGGTGCCTGCGGAAACACCTTGCCGCCGAAGAGCCGCCGCCACCAGGCGTCCTGCTCGGACCAGATGTCGGTGGTCGCCACGTGCGTGAGCTCGTGGTTCATGATCGAGTAGAGCCGCTCGGTCGCTCCATAGGTCTCGAAGGCGTACGAGACCGGGGCGATGTCGAAGCGCAGCGTGTTGCGCGGCAGGGGCGAGGCGCTCGCGTTGCCGTAATCGGAGAAGTCCTTCAGCAGGATTGTCGTGCGCTCCCACGGCCTCCAGCCCATCACTCGCTTCTGCCAGGCGATCGCGTTGGTGAAGGTGCGCAGCGCATGCGGCGCGAGGTAGGTGAGGGTGGGATCGAAGTAGACGACCTTCGCGTCCGCGGTGTCGATGTACGAGAGCGCCAAGGGGCTCTCCTCCTCGGCGCGCGCTGTGAGGGCGAGCGCGCAGCAGAGCACGGCTATTGTTATTCGCATGCCCGAGGATAACAAAGTAAAAAAAAAGCCCCGCGATGCGCGGGGCTTTCGTCGGGATGCCGCGACTACTTCTTCGCTGCTGCGCTCGCGGAAGCAGCCGACGACGCGCTCAGGTTGGCCTGCGCCGCGGCCGAGAAGGCCTGCGGGTTGGCGGAGAGCGCGGCGAGCGCCTGCGGGTTGGCGGCGAGCGCGTGGAACGCTTGCGGGCTCGCGGCCAGGGCCTTGAACGCGTCGGCGTTGGAGACCATCGCCTGGAACGCAGCCGGGCTCGCGGAGAGCGCCTGCAGCGCAGCCGGGTTCGACGCCAGGGCCTTGAAAGCTTCGGCGTTGCTCGTCATCGCCTGGAAGGCAGCCGGGTTGGCGGCGAGCGCGGCGAGGGCTTTCGGGCTGGCGGCGAGCGCGGCGAGCGCTTCGTTGCTCGAGGCGACGGCCTTGAACGCGGCCGCATCGGCCGTTAGCGCGTGGAAGGCCTTCGGGCTGGCGGCAAGCGCTGCGAGGGCCGAGGCGTCGGAGGACAGCGCCTTGAACGCCTGGGCCTTGGCGGCCAGCGCAGCGAACGCCTGGGGCTGGGCCTGGATCGCCTGCATCGCGGCGGCATCCGCGGAGAGCGCCTTGAACGCCTGCGCCTTGGCCGACATCGAGTCGACGGACGCCGGGTTGGACGCGGCGGCGGCGAAGGCCTTCGGGTTGGCGGCGTAGGCCTTGAAGGCCTCGGCATTCGAGGCGATCGCGGCGAAGGCCTCGGCATTGCTGGTCAGGGCCTGGAAGGCCTTCGGGCTCGCGAGGAAGGCGGAGAAGGCATCGGCCTGGTTCGCCATGGCGGCGAAGGCAGCCGATTCCGAGGCCAGGGCGGAAAGCGCCGAGGCGTCGGCAGCCAACGCCTTGAACGCGGAGGCATCGGCCGTGAGCGCCTTGAAGGCGGTTGCGTCGGCGGCCACCGCGGCGAAGGCCTGCGGGTTGGCGGCGATCGCGGCGAAGGCCTGCGGGTTGGCCGAGAGCGCGGCGAAGGCCTGGGCGTTCGCGGCCAGCGCGGCCATGGCCTGCGGGTTGGCGGCGAGCGCCTGGAAGGCCGGGTCCTTGAGGGCGCGGTCCACCTTGTCGTCCTGCAGCAGCTGGTTGATCGCCTGGTCGCCGAGCTGCACGTCCTCCTTCTTCACCTGCGGGGCGCGGTAGCGCTGGGCGGGGGCGACGGTGCCGGCGGCGTTCTCGCCGCTGGACGGAATGTCGAAAACGTAGTGGCCGATGGCCAGGGCGGCGACAGCCGTCGCGGCGACCCCGATCAGGACCTTGCGGTTGCGTGAAGAAGCGGCGGGTTGTTGGCTCATTGGGATGCCCCCTGAAGGTGAGTGGTACGTTCCTGGCCTACTTATATACGAGCCGCCGAAATGTTGGCCCGCCTTGTGAATAATCACGTCTTCCATGCCCGGCGGGGGCGCCCGCTCGGGCACGCGCGCGAGGTGGTCGAAGAGCCGCTGCAGATCCTCGAAGCGGCTGCGCGCCGCCGGATCGGCCCCGAGCACGCGCTCGAGCTCCCGAGCTTCCTCCGCGGTGGCCTCGCCGTCGAGGACCGCGTGCATCAGCGCATCGGGCCGGGAAGCGGTCATTTGGCGGTGGCGACGCCCGCGGCCGGCCGCAGGTCGCCGAGCAGGGCGCGCATGCGGCTCCGGGCCTCGAACAGGCGCGACTTCACGGTCTTCACCTCGATCTCGAGCACCTGCCCGATCTCCTCGTAGCTGCAGTCGGAGAAGTGCCGCAGGGTGATGACCGCCCGGTCCGCGGGCTTCATCCCCATCAGCACCTTCTGGATCCTTGCCGACGTCTCCGCCTCGGCCGCCCGCCATTCCGGCCCCACGCTCTCGGGGCCTTCGGGCTCTTCCTCCCCCAGCGGCTGGTCGCGGCCGTTGTGGCGCAGGAGGTTCAGCGACTCGTTCATGGCGATGCGGTAGATCCAGCTGAAGAAGCGGTAGCGCGGGTCGAAGCCGCCGAGGTTCTCGGCCACCTTGAGGAACACGGTCTGCGTGACATCGCTCGCATCCTCCTCGCGGCCCAGCACGCGGTACGCGGCGTTGTAGATCGGCCGTTGGTAGCGCCGCACCAGAACGGTGAAGGCGTCCTGCTCGCCACCGAGGCAGCGTTCCACCAGCAGCTCGTCCGGGTCCTCGTGCCCAATTACACCCGGAACGGCCGAAGGTTGGCGCGGAGTCATTCGGGATCCGCCGGCTCGATCTCGAAGATCCGGTCGAAGCCGGAGTACTGGAAGATGTCGCGCAGGTGGCGGCTCAGCCCCGTGAGCCTCAGCTTCGCGTTCGAGGCCAGCAGCCGCTTCTGGGTCTTGAGGAGCACGCCCAGGCCGGCGCTCGAGATGTACTCGAGGCGGGTGCAGTCGAGGGTGAAGGGCCCCTCTACCGCATCGAGGAACGCCTGGGCGGCCGGGCTCTGGGCGGCGTCGAGCCTGCCCGAGATGACCACCACCCCTTCGGCGCCGAAATCGATCGCGAGCACTATTGTGGGTCCCCTTTTTGCCCGTCCGCCATCGTCTTGCGAAACGTCGTGCGTCCCTGCCGGATCTCGTCGACATAGCGGTACTCGATGGCGTCGACGAGCTTGTGCACCAGGTGCAGCCCCAGCCCTCCCGGCTGGCGCTCCTCGAGCGGCGCCTTCGTGTCCACCACCGGCGCCCGGGTCGGATCGAAGCGCTCGGCGTCGTCCTCGACCAGGGTCACTTCGACGCCGCCGGGCACCCCGGCGATCTCGACCGTGACATTCGCGCCCGATTTGCCATATTTCACCACATTGGTGAAAAGCTCCTCCAGCGCGAGGTCCACCGCGGGCCGGGCGCCGGGCTCGATCCCCTCGGCGGCGAAGGCTTCGGTGGTGAACGCGACGATGTCCTCGACCGCCTCGAGCCGGCGGGCGAAGGAGCGGCTCACGCCCGGTCGCGCGCTGCGCTTGACGAGGACGATGGTCATGTCGTCCTCCTGGGGCGCGCCTTCCGAGAACCCGGCGACCGCCTCGAAGATGCGTGCCGCGAGCTCCGCCATCGAGCCCCTGTGGTGGGCGCGGACGACGTCGAGGAGGCGCTTCTCGCCGAACTCCACGCCCGCGGCATTGCGATACTCGAAAATCCCGTCCGAGACCACGGCGAGGACGTCGCCCGGGTCCATCTGCAGCGCCACGGCCGGCTCCTCGAGCCTGCGCATCGCCATCGCCGCGAGCGGAAAGCTCGTGGGCATGTGGTGGATGTACGCGCCGGTGCCGGCCTTGTAGTGCAGGATCGGTCCCTGTCCGCCGCTGTGGAAGCGCACGCGATGCGCGGCCGTGTCGAGCAGGCCGATGAACGCGGTGATGAAGCGGTCGCCCGGAAGCACTTCTGTGAGCTGGTTGTTCACCTGCACAAAGGCCGTTTCCAGGTCCGCGCCCATGCGGAAGGCCATGCGCAGCATCGCCTGCATCTGCGTGACCGAGAGCGCGGGGCCGATGCCGTGCCCGGTGGCGTCGCCGAGCACCAGCAGCACTCCCTGGTCGATGAGCGCGACGTCGAAGGTGTCCCCGCCGGTGAGGTCGGCGGGGCGGAATGTGCCGAAGAGGTCGTAGCCCGCGAGCTGCGGCATGGTCGCGGGCAGCGTGCTCATCTGGACGACGCGCGCCATCTCGAGCTGCTGGCGCATCTTCTCGCCCTGGATCAGCGCCTCGGTCATGCGCACCCGCTGCAGCGCGACCGCGCACTGCGCGGCCAGCACCGTGGCGAGCGACTCGTCGGAGGCGTCGAACACGCCCTCGGCCTTGTTCAGCACCTGCATCACGCCGACCAGCTCGTCGCGGTGGTCGATGAGGGGGACCGTGAGCATGCAGCGCGTGCGGAAGCCCAGCCGCCTGTCCATGGCGGGATCGAACCGCGGATCGGAGTAGCAGTCGGGGACGTTGATGAGCTTGCGCGTGCGCGCGCACGATCCGACCAGGCCGGTACCGGCCGGAATGCGCAGCGGCGGGATGTCTTCGGCGAAGCGCAGCACCAGCTCGTCGGCCTCGCGATCGTAGAGCCACACGGTGCCGCGCGCGACCTTGAGGACCTGCTTGGCCGCGTCCACGACCTCGGAGAGCATGGTCGTGAGGTCGAACGGCGCCGCGAGCTTGGCGACGACCGCGAGGATGGGCTCGAGATTCCGCGCCGGGACTGTGCTCACGCAGCGCAGTCTACTCCCCGCCGCACATCCTCCCGAAGGAACTATGCACGCCTCGATGAACCACTCAGGCCAGCAGCAGGATCAGCAGCGCGACAGCGGTGGCCACGTAGCCGACGACGGGCCCCGCGATCGCCTTGCGGTCTTCGTCGTTCATGACCAGCCTCCGCCCAGCGCCCGCACCAGTCCCACGGTCGCCTGGTACTGCGCCGAGCGCACCTGCAGCGCCTGGCGGCGGTTGCGCAGCTCGCTTCGCTGCGCATCGAGGAGCTCGATCTGGCTCACAAAGCCATTGCGATAACGCGAATCCGAAAGCACGGTAGTGCGCGTCGCCGAGGCGACCGCGCGCGATTGCGCTTCGGCCTGCCCGGCGAGGTAGTGCAACGCCGCGAGCTGGTCCTCGACGTCGCGGAATGCGACCAGCACCTGCTCGCGGTAGCGCGCCCCCGCGGCGTCCATCTCGGCGCTCGCGGAGAGCACGCCCGCCTCGCGCCGGCCGCCATCGAGGATCGGCAGGCCCAGGATCGCGCCCACGCCCCACGCGCGCATCGACCACTTGAAGAGATCCGAGATCTCGGGCGAGGCCTGGCCGCCGGAAGCGGTGAGGGCGAGGTTCGGGAACCACGCGGCCCTGGCGGCGCCCACGCGTTGCTGTGCGGCGAGCAGCCCATCCTGGGCTGCCGCGATGTCCGGCCTGCGCGTGAGAACCGTCGCGGGCACGCCCGCGGGAATGACCGGCAGCTTCGTGTCCCATGCGGCCTCGGAAAGCGCGAAGGCCGATGCGACGTCGCCCACCAGCACCGCGAGAGCATGCTCCACCTCGGCGCGCCGGCGGTCGAGCGCGATCGCCTCCGATTCGGTCGCCGCGACTTCGGTGCGCGCTCGCTCGACGTCGAGCTCGGCCACATCACCGGCCGCGAAGCGCCGCTCGGTGAGGCGCAGCGTGTCGAGGTAGGTCTTGACCGTGCCGCGCACCAGCTCGCGCTCGGTGTCGAGCGCGCGCAGCGCAAGGTATGTCTGCGCGACCTCGGCCTGCACCAGCAGGCGCGTGCTCTGCAGCAGCGCCTCGCGCGAGCGCGCATCGAGCGCGGCGGCGGTCGAAGCGCGCGAAAGCCGGCCGAAAAGATCGACCTCGTACGAGAGGTCGGCGCCGATGCGCGTCAGCGTCTTGGGCGCGCCCGCGGGCGCAAGCGGCAAGCCATCCGATCGCGATGCCCCGGCGCCGACTCCGAGCTGCGGCCAGCGGTCGGCATCGGTTAGCCGCGCCGTGGCGCGGGCCTGCGCAAGCCGCGCCGCCGCCTGCTGGATGCTCGTGTTCGCCGCGTTGGCGCGTTCCACGAGCGCGTCCAGGGCAGGGTCGCCGAACGCCTTCCACCATTCACCACGGGGCTGGGCTTCGGCGGGATTGGTGCGCGTCCATCTTCCGTCGCCCTCCTTGTAGGCGGTGGGAGCGGTGGGAAAGCTTGCGGGGTCGATCGCAGGGACGGACGCGCATGCGCCCAACAGGAGCGCAGTCGTCACCCCGGCGAAGGCCGGGGCCCAGTTTCGCTTTTTCATTTTCATGTTCAATCCGAAGATCCGGCGAAGGCCTCGACGTGCCCGACCTCGCCATGCAGTTTCAGGGGACGGTTGCCGGCGAGCTTGCGCAGCAACACGTAGAACACCGGCGTGAGGAAGAGGCCGAACGCCGTCACGCCGATCATCCCGGCGAAGACGGCGATGCCCATCGCCTGGCGCATCTCGGCCCCGGCTCCGGTGGAGAAGGCGAGCGGCAGCACGCCCATCACGAACGCGACCGAGGTCATGAGGATGGGCCGCAGGCGCAGGCGGCTCGCCTCGATGGCGGCGGCGAGCGGCGTCTTGCCTGCCATCTCGAGCTCGCGCGCGAACTCCACGATCAGGATCGCGTTCTTGGCCGACAACCCCACGAGGACGATCAACCCGATCTGCGTGAAGATGTTGTTGTCGCCTCCGGTCGCCCACACGCCGCCCATGGCCGCGAGCAGGCCCATCGGCACGATGAGGATGATCGAGAGCGGCAGCGTGAGGCTCTCGTAGAGCGCGGCCAGCACCAGGAAGACCAGCAGCACCGAGAGCGGGAACACCCACAGCGCGGAATTGCCGGCGAGGATCTCCTGGTAGGTGAGCTCGGTCCATTCGAGCGCAATGCCGGGCGGCAGCGTCTCGGCGGCGATGCGCTCGATCGCGTCCTGCGCCTGGCCGGACGAATATCCGGGCGCGGGTGCGCCGCTGACATCGGCCGAGAGGAAGCCGTTGTAGCGCATCGCGCGCTCGGGTCCTGCCGCGGGCTTGACCGCCAGCAGCGCCGAGAGCGGCACCATCTCACCGCTGCTCGACCGCACCTTGAGCTGCCCGATGTCCTCGGGGCGCGCGCGGTACTGCGCGTCGGCCTGCACGCGCACCGAGTACGTGCGCCCGAACCGGCTGAAGTCGTTCACGTACACGCTGCCGAGGTAGACCTGCATCGCGTCGAACACCTCGGTCACCGGCACGCCGAGCTGGCGCGCCTTGGTTCGGTCGATGTCGGCATGCAGCTGCGGCACGTTCACCTGGAAGCTGGTGAACAGCCCCGCCAGCTCGGGCGCCTTCTGCGCCTTCGCGAGGAAGTCCTTGGTGGCGGCGTCGAGCGCCTGGAAGCCGAGCGACGCGCGATCCTCGAGCTGGAGCTTGAAGCCCCCGGTCGTTCCCAGCCCCTGCACCGGCGGCGGAGGGAAGATCGCGATGAAGGCGTCGTTCACCGCGCCGAATTGCTGGTTCAACTGGCCCGCGATCGCGCCCGCGCCCAGCTCGCGTCCACGGCGCTCGGAGAAGGGCTTCAACGTCACGAAGACGATGCCGGCATTCGAGCTGTTGGTGAAGCCGTTGATCGAGAGGCCGGGAAAGGCCACGGCATGCGAGACGCCAGGGTGCTTCAGCGCGATGTCGCCCATGCGCCGGATCACGTCCTCGGTCCGGTCGAGCGTGGCCCCGTCCGGAAGCTGCGCGAAGCCGATCAGGTACTGCTTGTCCTGGCCGGGGACGAAGCCGCCCGGCACCGCGCGGAAGAGGCCCACGGTCACGACGACCAGCACCGCGTAGACGGCGAGCGCGAGGCCACGCCGCGAAAGCACGCGCTTGAGCCCGCCCTGGTATGCGTGGATGCCGCGCCCGAACAGGCGATTGAACCCGCTGAAGAGCCAGCCAAGGTAACGCTCCATCGCCATCGTGAGGCGGTCCTTGGGCGCGTCGTGGCCCTTGAGCAGGAGTGCGGCCAGCGCCGGCGAGAGCGTGAGCGAGTTGATCGCCGAGATCACCGTGGAGATGGCGATCGTGAGCGCGAACTGGCGGTAGAACTGGCCGGTGAGCCCGGTGATGAAGGCGAGCGGCACGAACACCGCCACCAGCACCAGCGCGATGGCGATGATCGGACCCGTGACCTCCCGCATCGCGCGGTAGGTCGCCTCGCGCGGCGAGAGGCCCGCCTCGATGTTGCGCTCGACGTTCTCGACCACCACGATGGCGTCGTCCACGACGATCCCGATCGAGAGCACCAGCCCGAAGAGGGTGAGCGCGTTGATCGAGAAGCCGAAGAGGTGCAGCACCGCGAAGGTGCCGACGATCGACACCGGCACGGCCACCAGCGGGATGATCGAGGCGCGCCAGGTCTGCAGGAAGAGGATCACCACCAGCACGACCAGCGCCACGGCCTCCAGCAGCGTCATCACCACCGACCTGATCGAGGCACGCACGAACTGGGTCGGATCGTAGACGATCTCGTACTCCACGCCCTGCGGCATCGACTTGCGGATCTCCGCCATGGTGGCGCGCACGTTGTCCGAGATCGACAGCGCATTCGCGTTGGGCGCGGCGAAGATCGGCACCGCGACCGCGGGCTTGTTGTCGAGCAGCGAGCGCAGTGCGTATTCCGAAGCGCCGAGCTCGAGCCGGGCGACGTCGCGAAGGCGCGTGACCGCGCCGCCCGCATCCGTCTTCACGATGATGTCGGCGAACTCATCCTCGGTCTGCAGGCGTCCCTGCGCGTTGATCGAAAGCTGCAGGGAGACATCGGGCAGCCCCGGCGACGCGCCGACCACGCCGGCGGCCGCCTGGATGTTCTGCTCCCGGATGGCGCGCACGACGTCGCCGGCCGAGAGCCCGCGCTCGGCCACCTTGCGCGGGTCGAGCCAAACGCGCATCGAGTAGTCGCCCGAGCCGAAGAGCAATACCTGGCCCACGCCCTCGATTCGCGCGAGCCGGTCCTTGACGTTCAGGACCGCGTAGTTGCGCAGGTACGTCATGTCGTAGCGCTCGCTGGGCGAGGTGAGGTGGACCACGAGCGTCAGGTCGGTCGCGCCCTTGGCCGTGGTGATGCCGAGGCGGCGCACCTCTTCGGGCAGGCGTGCCTCGGCCTGGGCCACGCGGTTCTGCACCTGCTGCTGCGCCTTGTCGACGTCGGTGCCGAGCTTGAAGGTCACCGTCAGCGTGAGGCGCCCGTCGGTGGTCGCCTGGCTGCCCATGTAGAGCATGTTCTCGATGCCGTTGATCGACTCCTCGAGCGGCATCGCCACGGTCTCGGCGATGACGCGCGGGTTGGCGCCGGGGTACTGCGCGCGCACCACGATCGAGGGCGGCACGACCTCGGGGTACTCGGCGATCGGCAGCGCGCGCAGCGCGATCAGGCCGCCGAGGAAGATCAGCAGCGAGATGACGCCCGCAAAGATCGGGCGGTCGACGAAGAACCGGGAGAAATTCATTGCACGATCACTCTCGAGGTCGATTGCGCCATCTGCATGGGTTGGGGAAGGACGAGCGAGCCGGGACGGATGCGCTGCAGGCCGCCCACGACGATGCGGTCGCCGGGCTCCAGGCCTTCGCTCACGACGCGCAGGCCGTCGACGTTGGCGCCGAGCTTGACCGGACGATAGGCCGCCGTGTTGTCGCCGTTGACGACCATCACGTACTTCTTGTCCTGGTCGGTGCCGACGGCGCGCTCGTTGATGAGCAGCGCCGGCGTGGTCCCGGCGCGGCCGAGGCGCAGCTTGGCGAACTGGCCCGGCATGAGGCGCCCGCCGTCGTTGTCGAAGACGGCACGCACTCGCACGGTGCCGCTCTTCGCGTTCACCTGGTTGTCGACGAGTTGCAGGTGGCCCTTGTGCACCTGCTCGGACGAGGACGTGCTCATCTCCACCGGGATGCGCTCGACGCGCCCGCGAGCCTGGGCGTCCTGCGCGATGTCCCCGAGGGCGCGTGCCACGACCTGCTCGTCGGCGTCGAAGGCCGCGTAGATGGGGCTGACCGAGACCAGCGTGGTGAGGACCGGCGCGCCCGGGCCGGCCGCGACCAGGTTGCCTGCGGTGACCTCGAGCCGGCCGACGCGCCCGGCGACCGGCGCGCGCACCTGCGTATAGGAGAGGCTCAACTGCGCCGATTGCTGCGCCGCGAGCGCCGCGCGCAGGTTGGCCCCGGCCTCGTCGCGCGCACTGGTGCGCGAGTCGAGCTCGCGCTGCGCGATGGCGCGCTCGTCCCACAGCCGGCGCGCGCGCTCGTGCTCGCTCTTCGCATTGGCGAGCCGCGCCTGCGCCGCGACCACCTGGGCGTGCGCGCGCTCGGCCTCGGCGGCATAGGGCGCCGGATCGATGGTGACCAGCAGGTCGCCGCGTTTCACCAGCGCGCCCTCGCGGAAGTGCGCCGACTGGACCTGGCCGGCCACGCGCGAGCGCAGGTCGACGCGGTCGATCGCCTCGAGGCGCCCGGAGAACTCGTCCCACGTCGCCACGTCGGCCTGCACCACGGTGGCCACCGAGACCGGCATCGCCTGGGGCGCGGACTGGCCCTGTGAACCATTGTGGTGGGAGGCGTAGGCGCGCAAGCCGACGACGCCCGCGGACAGTGCGGCGAGGGCGGCGAGCGTGGCGGTGGCGACGACTACCTTGCGGCTGCGGAACGGCGTGTTCATGCTCAAGTCCTTGTGCGGGTTGGGATTCTTTAGTACCCGCTAAGGAAAGCCCTGCGGGCTGCAGGGTTATTCGATAGCGAGCGCTACAAAATAGGATTGGCGGAATCTAGCGAAGCGGCAGGGGGCCTGTCAAGCATTTCCGTACCGTTCGCTAAGAAAATGCGATGGAACGCGGTTTTGGGGGGATGGAATGCGCAGCGGCCTTGCGCCGTCGGGGTGAAGTAATTTAATATCGAACGCTATGAAATCGCCCCCGCACCCCGCCGCCCCACGCAACGCTGCCACGGGGCCCGAGGCCGCGCCGCGCAAGCCGCGCGGGCGCCCGCGCTCCTTCGATCGCGACGCCGCGCTCGAGCTCGCCATGCAGGTCTTCTGGCGCAAGGGCTACGAGTCGACGTCCATACACGACCTCACGGACGCGATGGGCATCAACCCCCCGAGCCTCTATGCCGCCTTCGGCGACAAGGAGAAGCTCTACATGGAGGCGGTGGAGAAGTACCTCGATTGCCGCAAGGAGGCCGCGAGCTGCGCCTTCTCCGAGGAGCCCACCGCACGCGCCGGCATCGAGCGGCTGCTGCGCAACGCGGCGCTCGAGCTCTCCAGGCCAAACAGTCCCAAGGGCTGCATGCTCGCGCTCTCGGCGGTGAATTGCGACTCCGAGTCCGTGCAGCACGCGCTCGCCGCGCAGCGGGCCGCGGCCAAGCGGCGCCTCCGCGATCGCATCGAGCGGGGCATCCGCGAAGGCGACGTGCCCCGGGGCACGGACGCGGCGGCGCTTGCCGACTTTTTCAGCGCGGTCTTCGCCGGCATGTCGATGCAGGCGCGCGACGGCGCCGGCCGCAAGTCGCTGCTCGCGACCGCGGAGAACGCGATGCTCGCCTTTCCCGCAGTGGTGAAGAAGAAGTCCATGGCGGCAGCCTAGCCGCCAGCCAGGTCGGAACAGACCCTACTTACGCCGGATCGGGAGTTGCCATGAAGCTGTACTACTCTCCGGGCGCCTGCTCGCTCGCGCCCCACATCGTCGCGCGCGAGGCCGGCATCGACCTCGAGCTGCAGAAGGTCGACACCAAGACCAGGACCATCACGACCGAAGGCGACTACCTGGCCGTCAACCCGAGGGGCTACGTGCCCGCGCTGCAACTCGACGACGGCGCCATCCTCACCGAGGTTTCCGCGCTCCTCCAGTACCTCGGCGACCTCGCCCCTGGGAGCGGCATGGTTCCCGAGGCGGGCACAATGGAGCGTTACCGCCTGCTGGAATGGATCGGGTACATCGCCACCGAAATCCACAAGAGCTACAGCCCGCTCTGGTATCCGGACACGCCCGAGGCGACGAGGGAGAGCGCCAAGGGGTACCTCAAGAAGCGCTATGCCCTGGTCGAGCAGTCGCTGGCGGGCCGCGAGTACCTGCTCGGAGACACGTTCAGCGCGGCGGACGCCTACCTCTATACGGTCACCAACTGGTCGAGGGTGGCGAAGCTCGACCTGTCCGGGTTTCCCAACCTGCTCGCGTTCCAGAAACGTGTCGCCGCGCGTCCCGCGGTGCAGGCGGCGCTGAAGGCCGAGGGGCTGCTGAAGTAATCGGTAACATGGCGAAATCCCTGCTCCAGGATTTCGCCATGGTTCGTGCCGCCTTCCTCGCAATCCTCGTCGTCGCGGGATCGCACGCCGCGCTCGCACAACGCACCCACAAGCCCCCGCTGCACGGCCAGGACTGGATCGCCGTCACCGGCAAGCCCCTCGGCGCCACGGCCGGCGCGCAAGTCTTCATGAAGGGCGGCAACGCGGTCGATGCGGCGTGCGCAATGCTCGCGGCCACCGCGACGATGTGGGACGTGCTGCACTGGGGCGGCGAGACCCAGGCGCTGATCTACAACCCGCACACGAGGAAGGTGATCGGGATAAACGCGCTCGGCGTGGCGCCGACGGGGGCCACGCCCGAGTTCTTCAGGTCGAAGGGCATGGCGTACCCGCCCGCGTACGGGCCGCTAGCCGCGGTCACGCCGGGCACCCCGGGTGGGCTCATGGTGATGCTGGCCGAGTACGGCAGGCTCTCGCTCGCCCAGGTGCTCGAACCCGCGATTCGCCTCGCCGATGGTTTCCCGATCGAGGCGCAGCTCGTGCGGCAGATCGTGAACCAACGCAAGCGGCTCGAGCAGTGGCCCGACACGAAGCGCGTGATGTTTCCCAAAGCGGGCGAGCCGCCGGAGGCCGGCCAGGTGTTCCGCCAGCCCGACCTCGCGGCCACCTTGCGCAAGCTGGTCGAGAGCGAGCGGCAGGCGAGGGCAGCGGGCAAGGATCGCAAGGCTGCGATCCTGGCGGCCTACGACCGCTTCTACCGCGGCGACATCGCGAAAGAGCTGGTCGCCTCGGTGCGCGCGCAGGGCGGGCTCTTCACCGAGGCCGACCTGGCCAACTGGAGGGTGCACGTCGAGGAGCCGATGTCCACCCGGTATCGCGGCATCGACGTCTACAAGCTGCAGCAGTGGCAGCAGGGACCGGTGATGTTGCAGGCGCTGAACATCCTGGAGGGCTTCGACCTCAAGTCGATGGGCTACAACAGCGCGCGCTACATCCACCACGTCTACCAGGCGATGAACCTGGCGTACGCCGACCGCGACTTCTATTACGGCGATCCGTACTTTCCGCCCGCCGAGCCGATGGCGGGGCTGCTCTCGAAGGAGTACGCGAAAGAGCGCGCCAGGCTCATCGACCCGGCGAGGAACGACCCGAAGATCGCGCCCGGCGATCCGTACCCGTTCCAGAACGCCACAAACCCGTACGCGGCTTTGCTCGAGCGCTGGCACGACCGCAAGGACTCGCCCGAGCGGGGCGGGACGCCCATGGCGATGAACGACCCCGAGCACTCGTTCTTCGCCGGCACGACGTCCGTGAACACCGCGGACAAGGAAGGCTGGGTCGTTTCGATCACGCCCTCCGGTGGCTGGGTGCCGGCGGTTATCGCCGGGAAGACCGGCGTGGGCCTGTCGCAGCGCATGCAAAGCTTCGTGCTGGACGAGGTCGAGAATCCTTTCAACGTGGTCGCGCCGGGCAAGCGCCCGCGCGTCACGCTCACGCCCACGCTCGCCTTCAAGGAAGGCGCCCCGTGGCTTGCGTTCTCGGTGCAGGGCGGCGACGGCCAGGACCAGGACCTGCTGCAGTTCTTCCTCAATCTCGTCGAGTTCAACATGACGCCGCAGGAGGCGGCCGAGGCGCCCGGCTTCTACAGCTTCCAGATGCGCGGCTCGTTCGACAACCACGCCACAGAGCCGGGCCGCATCCAGCTGAACGAGACCATGCCCGCATGGATCCGCAAGGAGCTGCGCGAGATGGGCTATACCGCGCGCTTCGTGGAGCGCAGCACCGGCCCCATCACCGCGGTGCTGATCGACCGCAAGCACGGCACGTTCTGGGGTGCCGCCGGCAATCACGGCGAGGACTACGGCATCGCCTGGTAGGAGGGAAAATGGCAACGATCGAGGTTCGTCCGGACGGCCCCTACGCGGTCACGGGGCTCGAGACGCTGCGGGACGCGGCGGGCAAGGACATCGTGCACGCCGAGCTGACGGTGAAGCTCTGCCGCTGCGGCGGCTCGATGAACAAGCCGTTCTGTGACGGCACGCACCGCAGGAACGGGTTCTCCGGCGCGCGCATCTCCGACGGCGCGAAGGACAAGGTGGAGAGCTATGCCGGGCCCGGCATCACCATCCACGACAACCGCTCGGTCTGCGTGCATGCCGCGAAATGCACCGACGGCCTTCCAAACGTATTCAAATACGGTGAGCAGCCCTGGATCGATCCCGCGGGTGCGCCGCCGCAGCCGATCGTCGAGACCGTGCGGCGCTGCCCCTCGGGGGCGCTCAGCTACTCGGTCGATGGCGCCGCGCCGAAGCCCGAGGAGTGGAGACCCTCCATCGACGTGCTGGAGGACGGCCCCTACGCGGTGCTCGGGGTCGACCTCCTCGGCGTCGAGTTCGCCCAGGGCGTGCCGCGCGAGCGCTACACCCTCTGCCGCTGCGGCGCCTCGAAGAACAAGCCCTTTTGCGATGCGTCGCACGCCGACATCGGCTTCAAGGCCTGATGTAACTGTTTGTTCCGGCGTGTGCCTGCCCGTGGCCCCGATACCTATAATCGGCGCGTCATGACGCTCTCCCGCCACGTCGCCCTCCTTGCGGTGCTCGTCCTTGCCGGCTGCGGAGGCGGAGGTGGGGGTTCGGATGCGACGCCTCCGCCGCCGCCGAACCTGCCGACGTTCACCGACAACACGGTGTACTCGAGCGCCGCGGCGGCGTCGCTCGCATCGCCGAACGAGATCACGTCGGTCACGCGCCACCAGGTGACGGTGGGCGGGCAGGCGCTCGACTACACGGCGACTGCGGGGCACATGACCGCGCTCGCGCTCGGCGACGGCGCCCCGCGCGCGTCCTTCTTCTATATCGCGTACACGTTGGACGGCGCCGCGCCCGCCACGCGCCCCGTGACCTTCTTCTACAACGGCGGGCCTGGCTCGGCATCGGTGTGGCTGCACATCGGCTCGTTCGGCCCGAGGCGGCTCGCCACCGGCGTGCCCGGCTCCGCTGCCACGCAACCCTTCCCGATGGTCGCCAACGCCGAGACGCTCCTCGATGTGAGCGACCTCGTGTTCGTCGACGCCGTGGGCAGCGGCTTCTCGCAGGCGGTCGCGCCGAACGCGAACCGCGACTTCTGGGGCGTGGACGACGACGCCGCGGTGTTCCGCGACTTCGTGATGCGCTACGTGATCGCGGCCAACCGCGGGTCGTCCCCCAAGTTCCTGTTCGGCGAGTCGTACGGCGGGCCGCGCGCGGCGGTGATGGCCGACCTGCTCGAGGCGGCCGGGGTGCGCCTTCACGGGGTCGTGCTGCAGTCGCCCGCGATGAACTACAACAGCAACTGCGGCATCTCGGCCGCGCCGACGTTGAGCTGCGCAGGCTACGTGCCGAGCTACGGGGCGAGCGGCGCGTGGTTCAACCTTTCCACGCCCAGCCCGCCGGCTGCGCAGATCGCGCCATTCCTCGCCGACGTGCGCGCCCTCGCGGCGAACCGGTACGACCCCGCGGTGCGCAGCCTCCTCGCGATCGGTGCGTTGCCCGATGCCGTGCTCGTGACCGACCTCACGCGCGCGACCGGCATCGGCGAGTCGCACTGGCAGACGCGCTTCAACATGGGGCCGAGCTACTATCGCGTGAACCTCGTGCCCGACACCCTGCTCGGTCGCTACGACACACGCATCACGCTGCCGCTCGCGGGGCGCACGGCCGAGACCGATCCGTCGAGCGTGCTGATCACCAGCTCCTTCGGCACGCGCATCACCGAATACCTCGCGAGCCTGGGATACACCACGCCGTCGAACTACACGTTGTTCAGCAGCGCGGCGATCCAGACGTGGCGCTGGGCGCACGAAGGCAACGCATTGCCCGACACGATCCCCGACCTGG
>Ga0307505_10000882_pt1 | contig 28368 bp, 28 predicted proteins | sample 23_S_MG_FD_202183 | JGI IMG/M metagenome (GOLD analysis project Ga0307505, IMG submission 202183) | Soil microbial communities from Populus trichocarpa stands in riparian zone in the Pacific Northwest, United States - 23_S | ecosystem: Environmental > Terrestrial > Soil > Riparian zone > Trees... | reverse complement strand
CTTCGACAGGGCTGCCATGCAAGGCCCGCCGGACCAGAGCCGCGAGGCGGGAGATTGCCGACGGCTTTCGATCGAAAGTCGGCTCAGGCAAGTCCGAAAGCTGGCCGCGATGCGGGCGCTGTCGCGTCCCCGGTGCACCGGGGCCGAACGCCAGCAGGGCGAAGGCGTATTGCCGGGCGTCGTGAATGGAGTGGTGTCCCGAGCGAGCGGGACGGTCGAAACTGCGCATGGCGAAAATCCTCGAGGATCGGAACAGGCGATCCGGCGGAATTCGCGTCGAGGCTGATCAGGTCAGGAAAAAGCGTCGAACCGATTCCGCCGTCAGGCGAAATGCTGCCCATGGAGGGGCCAGCGGTAGCGAATGGCGAGGTAATCCATCTGCGGCCCCTTTCGGCTCGAGTTGACGTTGCGGCTCCTATAAACGCCTTCGCCCAATTTTGGAAGGGCGATTTCGACACCCTCCGACCTCCGCGCCAAGTTGTGACCCATCTGCCACAGGACGTTGCACGCAGCACGCCCTCGCGCGGCACACCAGCGCCCTGCTTGCGACGAACAACGATGCGCGGGGACAATTCCAACTCTGCCATGCCGTTTCACCACATTGAAAATCGATAGATCGGCACGCTACAAGTTCAAGTAAACTTGAAGTCAAGCGCCGGTTGTGGTTTTCTTCACCGATGTCTTCGGTGCTCTCCATCAACCAGGTTGCCCGGCGAAGCGGCGTGGCCGCGTCGGCGCTGCGCTATTACGAGGAGCGCGGTCTTCTCGCTTCCGAGCGGGCCGGTTCCGGCCATCGGCGCTACCCGCGCGCCGCCTTGAGGCGCATAGCCTTCATCGTCTTTGCACAGCGAGTGGGCTTGACGCTGGACGAAATCGGCACCGAACTCGGCAAGCTGCCGGCCGACCGTGTGCCTGGCCGTGACGACTGGGCGCGTCTCTCGAGCGGCTGGTCGCGGCGCATCGACCAGCGGATCGCCGAACTGGAACGGCTGAAGGCGGGGCTTACCGACTGCATCGGCTGCGGCTGCCTTTCCATCGACCGCTGCAAGCTGGCCAATCCGAGCGATCGCGCCGCGGCAAAAGGTGCTGGCCCGCGCTACTGGATCGGCGACGAGGCCGGACAATGAGCACGGATCGCCCGCGCATCGCGCTCTACCAGCCGGACATACCCGGCAACACCGGAGCCATAATGCGGCTCGCGGCCTGCCTCGACATTGGTCTCGACATCATCGAGCCGACCGGTTTCGACCTTTCGGATCGCGCGCTGCGGCGCGCCGGCTTGGACTATCTGGAAATGGCGGCGCTGACCCGACACGAATCGTGGACAACCTTTGAAAGCTGGCGCGAAACGGAAACGCGACGGCTGGTGCTTATGACGACGAAGGCCGCCCTCCCCTATACCGCGTTCTCCTTCGTGCCGGGCGACATCCTGCTCTTCGGCCGGGAGTCGGCCGGCGTGCCCGATGCAGTGCGCGAGGTTGCCGATGCAAGCCTGCTGATCCCCATGCGGTCGGGCGCGCGCAGCATCAATCTGGCGATGAGCGTGGCGATGGTCTGCGGCGAGGCAATACGGCAGACTGGCTGGACGTGAAAGCTCGGCTCGACGGGAGGCGCAGGCATGACGCGGCATGAGCTCGGGCGAAACGGCAGGGCCGGTAAGAGTGAAACAGCGCCGGCGCTCGGGCGGCGATTGGCGACGGGAATGCGCCTCGGAGCCACCATCACGCTGCTTCTCATGTTCGCCGCGATAGGCGCGCTTTTCGTGATGCTGGAAATCGTCTCGACGTTCGACTGATCGCCCGCCCCTCAATCGGCGGTCGGCAAGCGCCTGATCGTGAATTCGATGACGTCGTCGGGCTGCTCGCACCAGCTCTCGATCTCGGTCCAGTAGGCTTGGCGCGGCCAGCGGTCGAACCATTCGCGCGCCTTGGCGCGGGCATCGGTGCGCGGCAACCGGAAAGTCTCCCGCACGAAGCCGTCGCGCTCGCGCCGGCCGCCTTCCGCGCGGCGCCGGTCGAGGCTGCGCTTGAGGCTGGCGAGCGGCGGTCGGGCGGGAACGCGCACGGAAAACTCCTTGACCCTCTCTTGCAAGAGATTAGGGAACAGCCGAAACGATTACGAGTCATTTCGCGGACGGATGCTGCCAGGCGTTCGGGCCACCCGGGGTGACGCCCGCAACGACCACGGAGTTCTTCATGCAGCGCCCTGACCTGCCGGCCGGATTGCCGGACGGCATCGAGGAAAAGAAGGCCGCCGCGCAAGCCTGGTTCGAGGAGCTGCGCGACAGGATCTGCGACACCTTCGAGAAAATCGAGGATGAAGTGACCGGGCCGCATTCAAGCTGGTCTCCCGGCCGTCTCGAACGCACGCCGTGGCAACGTCACGAGGGCAAGGGCGGCGGCGGCGTCATGTCGATGATGTATGGCCGCGTCTTCGAGAAGGTCGGCGTGCACGTCTCGACCGTCCACGGTGAATTCTCGCCCGACTTCCGTTCGCAAATACCGGGCGCCGAGGAAGATCCGCGCTTCTGGGCCTCCGGCATCTCCCTGATCGCACACCCGCACAATCCGAACGTGCCGGCCGTGCATATGAACACGCGCATGGTGGTGACCACGAGCCAGTGGTTCGGCGGCGGCGCCGACCTCACGCCGGTGCTCGACCGCAGGCGAAACCAGGAAGACCCGGATTCGCTTGCCTTCCACAGGTCGATGAAGTTCGTTTGCGACCGTCACGCCGCAGTCGCGGACCACGACCGCTTCAAGGCTTGGTGCGACGAGTACTTCTACCTGCCCCATCGAAAAGAGCCGCGCGGCATCGGCGGCATCTTCTATGACTGGTTGAAAACGCCTGCTGAAAAAGGTGGCTGGGACGCCGACTTCGCCTTCACGCAGGATGTCGGACGAACCTTCCTCATCGTCTACAATCACATCGTGCGCGCCAACTTCAACGACAACTGGACCGAGGCCGACCGCGAGGAACAGCTCATCCGGCGCGGCCGCTATGTCGAGTTCAATCTGCTCTACGACCGCGGCACCATTTTCGGGCTCAAGACAGGCGGCAACGTCGATTCCATCCTGTCCAGCCTGCCGCCGGAAGTGAAGTGGCCGTGAGGGCGTCCGGTTCGGTTTCCAGGCCGGATCATGCCATCCCCGCGAGGTCCGTCCATCAGCATTCGCAATCCTGACGCGTCGCCGGATGCCCGATGGGCAGGTCGCCCAATTCGGCCTGGCTCATCCGCCGCAGCGCCGGGTGCGCGAGCGGATCGAGGCACCAGCGCGCAGGCTCGACGGCAATTGCGGCACCGGTCATGAATCGGACGATTTTCAAGAGAAACTGCAACATTGCTGCCTCCGAATGAACGACTGCGCGCCTGCCCGGTGGCGCTTGTCCGTTGTATGTGGGAAGTCTATCGCACCGCGACTGCTCGAAATCGATGGAGTTTGCCTCGTCGATATTATAGAAAAACTGGATGAAGGAACTGAACCGCGTCTATCTCAATGGCCTGCGTGCGCTGGAAGCTGTCGGTCGCCTCGGTGGCCTGCAACCGGCCGCTGATGAGCTTGGCGTTTCACCCGGTGCGGTGAGCCAGCACATCCTGCGGGCCGAAGCGCAACTGGGCCGGCCGGTGTTCGACCGCTCGGGTCGCGGCCTGGCCCCGAGCGAGTTCGGCAAGGACTTTCTCGCAAGGCTGTCCGCCGGCTTTCGAGCGCTCGACGACGCCGTAGCATCGAGCCGGCGGCATGCCGAATCCGTGCTCACACTTTCGGTCGCGCCGGTTTTCGCTTCGAAATGGTTGGTGCCGCGGTTGGCCGCATTTTCGCGGCTTCATCCATCAATCCTCGTGCGCCTCGACGCTTCGGTGACGCTGGTCGATCCCGATGCGTCGGATATCGATCTCGCCATTCGTATCGGCGACGGCAACTGGCAGGGGGTGAAGACCGAGTTTCTCCTGCCTCAACAGGTCTTCCCCGTTTGCGCGCCGACGCTTGCGGCCCGGTTGAAACAGCCGACTGATATCCTGGACGTTCCAATCGTTCGTGACGCCAACTCGACGCTGAGCTGGAACCTTTGGCTGGGTCAGTTCGGGCTCGACGAGAGCCACCTCGCCGAAGGCTATAGCTTCACAGATGCAGCGCTCTGCCTCGATGCCGCCATCGCCGGCCAGGGCGTGATGCTGGCCTGGCAGACGCTGGCACGCGACGCCATAGCCGGCGGCCAGTTGGTGGCACCCTATGCGGAGCGCGTCTCCACAGGTCTCGGCTACTATCTGGTGACATCGCTCACCCGTCGCGAACCGGCCAAGGTCGCGAGTTTTCGGCGCTGGATACGCGCCGAAATTCAAAGTGACTTTCCCGAGAACTCGGCGCAACCCTGAGCGCGCTTTCGGTGTTATGCTTCCGTCCCGTGACCGGAACGCAAAAGGAAGGAGAAGAACGATGAAGGAATTTCATTGTGGATCCCTCGTCCCCGGCTGTGACTGGCACACACGCCACCAGGAAGAGGCGGAGGTGATGCGCAGGGCGATCGAGCACATGCGGGAAACGCATGGCGAAACGATCATCCGCGAGACCATGGTCGACGCCATCCGCTCGCGCATCGAGAGCAAGCGCGACGCGGCCTGAACTAGTCCTCGCCGACCAGCTCCGCGGCGCGTTCGAGAAGCGCGTCGCGCCCAAGGGTAAAGTCGCTCTCCACAAACGCATCATCGAGCTTTCGCAAAACGTCTCCAAGGCGAGCACCCCTGGAAAGGCCAAGCGCCAGCAGGTCGTTTCCGTCGATCGGCAGCGCAGGCTTCTGCCAGGTTTCCAGCATCCGCAGATGCCGCGCATGGCCGCCCGCTTCGACCAACGCTGTATCGCGCTCGTGCGCGGCGGCGCGGGACGACGCCAGCGCGAGGCGAGCACGGTCTTCCAGCCCTTGCCTGTCGTGGCGATAGACCAGCTTGCGCAATGCGGCATCGCCTGTGGCAGCCGGCGGCAGCGCGGTGTGAGCCCATGCCAGGAGACGGCCGGCCTCGGCCTTGGACAGTTTGAGCCGGTCAGCCAGCCCGCCGATACGGACTGCGTCGGGCGGCAGTATCGCGGCCAGCCGCAGCATCGTATCTGCGGGCCAGCCGAGGTCGCGCTCGGCGGCCACGAGGCCGTGGATCGCGTCAATTCCCCACTTCTCCGTTTCCGGCAGAACAGTCGACAGGACACCGCTCTGGCGCATCCACAACAGCGCGCGCGACGGGTCGGGCGCTGAAAGAAGCTTCTTCAGCTCGGCCCAGACCCGCTCGGCCGAGAGGCGCGAAAGCCCGTCCTTGAGCCGCGCGCAGGCGCGGATTCCGTCGGCGTCGGGCCGCCCCGCCCCGTACCAGGCGAAGAAGCGGAAGAAACGCAGGATACGCAGGTAGTCCTCGCGGATGCGGGCATCGGCCTCGCCGATGAAGCGCAGCGTACGGCTTTCAAGATCGGCAAGCCCGCCGACGGGATCGATCACCGTTCCGTCCGCGGCCGCGTAAAGCGCGTTGATGGTGAAGTCGCGCCGCTCAGCGTCGCGCGTCCAGTCGCGTCCGTAGGCAACGCGGGCATGGCGCCCGTCCGTTTCCACATCGTAGCGCAGCGTCGTCACCTCATAGGCCTGCGGCCCGGCGATCACAGTAATGGTGCCATGTTCCTTGCCGGTGGGCACGGTTCTGAACCCCGCCGCCCTGGCCCGCCGCTCCGTCTCGTCCGGCAGCGTCGTCGTCGCGACGTCGACATCGGTCACGGGCTGACCGAGCAGCGCGTTGCGCACCGCGCCGCCGGCAATGCGCGCCTCCTCGCCGTCCTGCGACAACACGGCCAGCAGGCGCTGCAGCTTGTCGTCCTTCAGCCAGTCTGCCCGATCGGCGATCGTCGTCACGCGTAAAGCCTTTCGTAGACGGCGCGGATGATGCCGGCCGTGACGCCCCAGATGTATCGGTCGCCGAACGGCATCGTATAGAAGAAGCGTTCCTTGTCCTGCCAAACGCGGCTTTCGCGATTATGGTTGGCGGGGTCCATCAGGAAGGACAGCGGCACCTCGAAGGCGTCGTCGACCTCGTCGGGGTTGATCGACAACGAGAAGCCAGGGCGCACCACGCCGAGGATCGGGGCGATGCGGAAACCGCTGCCGGACACGTAGTCGGGCATGCGGCCGACCACGTCGACATAGCCGGGCAGGAGGCCGATCTCTTCCTCGGTTTCGCGCAGCGCCGCGAATTCCGGCGTCGGATCTGTCGCGTCCAGCCGGCCGCCGGGAAAGGCGATCTGACCCGAATGGCTGCGCAGTTTTTCCGTCCGCTTGGTCAGGATGACGCTCGCCTCTTCGCCATGGTCCACCACCGGTATCAGCACGGCGGCGTCGCGCAGCTTGGCCTGCAGGAAGAGCTGTTCGAGATCGGGGTTGAGGGTGTGGTCGCCGTAGCTGGCCCTGTCCTCGACGCCTTGCCCCGTTGCCACGCGGACGCGAAAATCATTGGCCGTGAACCGGCGCATCATGTCGACGGTCATGATCAGGCGCTCAGCCTTTCGAGCTTTTCCGACGGCATGATCGGGAAAACCGCACCCTTCGAGCGCACCGCGAACATGGCCCGACCGTCTACCTTGATCTCCTCGCCGAGCTCGACCAACTCATACATCACCGGCCGGGAAACCAGCGCCTCCAGCCGGCCACGCACCAGCAAATATGGCTTTAGGCCATCGGTGTCTTCTTCGTCGACGAAGCGCAGCGGATTATCCGGCCCCGCCTCGACCACGTCGCCGACATTGGTGCGGAAGGTCAGCACCTGCTCGCCGTCCTGCATCGACGCATTGACCTCGACCGCCACGAAGGGCGCGTCCTCCACCCTGATGCCCACCTTCTCGACCGGCGTGACGAGATAGGTTCTGCCGTCCTCATCCTTGCGCAGCACCGTCGAGAAAAGCTGGACCAATGGCATGCGGCCTATCGGCGTGCCGAGATAGAACCAGGTGCCGTCGCGCCTGATCTCCATGTCGAGGTCGCCGCAGAAGTCCGGATTCCAGCGCTCGACCGGCGGCAGGCCTTTGCCGGCACGCGCGGCGCGACCGATCAGCGCTTCCAGGCCGGCGGCATCGGAAGCGCCGCTCAGGCCCCCTTTGCCGTCATGCCGGCTATTATCTGTGCGTTTCGCCATCGTCACGAAATAGTCACTGTTGTTCCGCTTGTCAGCCTAGGTCAGAGTTTTAAGTTGAACTCCGACGCACCGCCAGCCGGGGGTGCGAGTCGCGGCCCGGAAGCACTGCGCGTGGCCAGTCAGGGGCTTCCGAACTCTGTAAGGAACCGGACGCCCATGAGTGTAGTGGTCAAGGAACCAGCCCTCTCCGAAAGCCAGATGATCGCCGAGGCCGAGAAGGCGCTCGCGGATATCGCCCGTGTACGCGAGGCCGTGGGCAAGGTGATTTACGGGCAGGAGGGCGTGGTCGAGCGCACGCTGGTGGCTATCCTCGCGGGCGGCCACGCGTTGCTGGTCGGCGTTCCCGGACTGGCCAAGACCAAGCTCGTGGAGACGCTCGGCGTCGTGCTGGGCCTCGACGGCCGTCGCGTCCAGTTCACCCCCGACCTGATGCCGTCCGACATTCTCGGCTCCGAGGTGATGGAGCAGAACGAGAGGGGCGCGCGTTCCTTCCGCTTCATCCGCGGGCCGATCTTCGCGCAACTGCTGATGGCCGACGAGATCAACCGCGCCTCTCCGCGCACGCAATCGGCCCTCCTTCAGTCGATGCAGGAATATCACGTCACCATCGCCGGCCAGCGACACGACCTGCCCTCTCCGTTCCACGTGCTGGCGACCCAGAACCCGCTGGAGCAGGAGGGCACCTATCCTCTGCCCGAGGCGCAGCTCGACCGCTTCCTGATGCAGGTCGACATCCTTTATCCCGAACTCGCGGCCGAGCGGCGCATCCTCCTGGAGACGACGGGCATCGAGGACGCCCGCGCCCAGAATGTGCTGGCGGCCGAGCGGCTGAGGGAGATCCAGCAGCTGATCCGCCGCATGCCGGTGCCCGAAAGCGTGGTCGAGGCGATTCTGTCGCTGGTGCGCTCGGCGCGCCCCGGCCAGGGCCATGCGGAGACCGACAAGCACGTCTCGTGGGGTCCCGGCCCGCGCGCCAGCCAGGCGCTGACGCTGTGCGCCCGCGCCCGCGCGCTTTACGACGGCCGTCTGGCCCCGTCCGTCGACGACGTGAAGGCGCTGGCCGAGCCCGTGCTGCAGCACCGCATGGCGCTGACCTTTGCCGCGCGCGCCGAAGGCATGAGCGTGCGCGACGTTATCGCGCAGCTGGTGAAAGCCGTCGCCTGATGGCGCGGATCGGCGATGTCGCCACCCCTGTCGCCTCGGGCGAAGCGCTGGCCCGTGCGCGGCTGCGCGCCTCGCTGGTGCCCGACCTGCTGGTCGAGGCGCGGCGCATCGTCAACACGGTCATTGCTGGCTGGCACGGCCGCCGCAAGCGCGGCATCGGCGAGAATTTCTGGCAGTTCAGGCCCTACGTCGACGGCGAGACCATGTCGCGCATCGACTGGCGCCGTTCTGCTCGCGACGACCATGTCTATGTCCGCGACAAGGAGTGGGAGGCCGCCCATACCGTCTGGCTGTGGGCCGACCCGTCACCTTCCATGCTCTACAAATCGACCGGCGCCACCGTGTCGAAAGAATCGCGCGCGCTGGTGCTCATCCTCGCTTTGGCCGAACTTCTGTCGCGCAGCGGCGAGCGCATCGCCTGGCCCGGCCTGACCGACCCCTTCACGGCGCGCAACGGCGCTGAACGCCTGGCCTCGCACCTGATGCACGCCAGCCTCTTGCCGATGCGACCCGACCTGTTTCCGCTCAGGCGCTTCAGCGACATCATCGTCGCCAGCGACTTCCTCGATCCCGTCGAAGAAACGCTCGAATGGCTCGACCCGCTGGCCAAACGCGGCGTGCGCGCGCATCTGATCGAGATTTGCGACCCGGCCGAAGAGACCTTTCCCTATACCGGCCGCACCGAGTTCCGCGATCCAGAGACCGGCGAAAAGCTGACGGCCGGGCGCGCCGAGACGCTGTCCGAAGACTACCGGCGCATCTATGCCGCGCGCCGGCAGGAGTTGATGTCCTGGTGCGGTCGGCTCGGCTGGAGCTACACCGTAAACCACACCGACAGGCTTGCCTCCGAGGCGCTGGTCAAGGTGCACATGGCGATGACCACCGAGGCCGGGCCAGGAGGGCGATGATGGGTTTCCTGCCGCTCTCCTTCGGGTTTCCGGCCATCCTGCTCGGAATGCTGGCGCTGCCGGTCATCTGGTGGCTGCTGCGGCTCACGCCTCCCAAGCCCCAGCAGGAGGTGTTTCCGCCGCTGCGCATCCTCATGCGCGTGGCCAGGAAGGAGGAAACGCCGCACCAGAGCCCCTGGTGGCTGACCTTGCTGCGTCTCCTGATGGCAGCGCTTGTCATTCTGGCGCTGTCCGAACCGGTCTGGAACCAGCGCGAGGCGATGCCGACGGCCGGCAATGCCGTCGCCATCGTCGTCGACAATGGCTGGGCATCGGCCCGCGACTGGGATTTGCGCGTCGCCACCGCCGAGCGCCTGATCGAGGATGCCGGCAACGCCGGCAAGCCGGTCATGCTTGCCTTCACGGCCGAGCGGCCCAACGCCGAAATCGGCCCGTTTGATGCCGCCACCGCCCGCGAGCGTCTCAACGCCGCTGTCCCCCGCCCCGTACCGACCGACCGGCCGGCGATCTTCACCCGCGTCGCCGAAACGCTTGGGCAGGTGCCTGCCACTACCGTGGCCGTGCTTTCCGACGGGCTCGCGGCCGAGGGCGACGATTCGGCCTTCGCGAGGCTGCTCGGAACCAACGCCGCCGGCCTCGTCTGGGTCACGCCGCAGCAGCTCGCAATGATCGGCATCACAGGCAGCGACAACCTCGCCGACGCCTTCACCTTCACCGCCGTGCGCCCATCGACCGACAACCTGCCCCGCCAGGCGCTGGCTGCCGCATTCGACGACCGCGGCCGGCGCATCGCCGAGACCACCGTGTCGTTCGGAGCCGGAGAAAGCCTGGCCGAAGGTGCCTTCTCCGTTCCGTTCGAGCTGCGCAACGATTTCGTCTCCGTCTCCATCGACGGAGAGCAGCAGGCCGCGGCGATCCGCTTGCTCGACGAGAATTCGCGCCGCCGTCGCGTCGGATTGATCTCGCAATCGGAAGCCGACGCCGCGCAGCCGCTGCTGTCCCCGCTCTATTACATCCGTCGCGCGCTGGAGCCGTTCTCCGACCTGGTCGAGGCGTCGAGCCCCGACCTAGCGGTCGCCATCCCGGAGATACTCGAGCAGCGGCCGGCAATGATCGTCATGGCCGATGTCGGCACCCTGCCCGACGGCGCGCGCGCCCGGCTCATCGACTGGATGGAAGAGGGCGGCACGCTGGTCCGTTTCGCGGGTTCGCGACTGGCAGCCGCCGAGAACGACGAGGAACTGCTGCCTGTGCGCCTGCGCCTGGGCGAACGCGCGCTGGGCGGCACGCTGTCGTGGACAGAGCCACAGCCGGTGACGGAGTTTCCGCCGGGCAGCCCCTTCGCCGATCTGGCGCCGCCGTCCGAGGTCACCGTGTCGCGCCAGGTTCTGGCCGAGCCCACGTCCGACATCGTTGAGCGCACCTGGGCCAGCCTCGCCGACGGCACGCCGCTTGTCACCGGCGCGCCGCGCGGCGAAGGCACGCTGGTGCTTTTCCACGTTACGCCCGAGGCGACGTGGTCGAGCCTGCCGATTTCCGGTACATTCGTCGAGATGCTGCGCCGTATCGTTCAGTTGTCGCGGAACCAGGGCCGTATCGACGCCGCGGCCGGCGGCGAGGCCGGCATGCTGCCGCCCTACCGCATGATTGCCGCCGACGGCGTACTGGTGCCGCCCGGACCGGATGCCCGCCCGCTGGCGCTCGCCGGTGGCGTGTCCCCCGTCAACATCGAGAATCCGCCCGGCTTCTACGGCAGCGAAGAAGGTGTCGTCGCCCACAACCTGCTTTCCGATGATTCAGCCTTCGCGCCCATTTCAAGGCCGCAGACCCCGCTTCCTGTGACGCAGGCCGCCTACGCGTTCGACGAAGCCGTCGCCCTGAAGGGTTCGCTGATAGCGGCGGCACTGGCGCTGATGATCCTCGACATGCTGGCGGTGTTCTGGATGGCCGGCCGCTTCGCCCGCAGGCCGTCGGCCCGCCGCGCCGGACCGGCTGCCGCCGCCATAGCGCTTGCCGTGTTCGCCGGCGCCATGGCAGCCGGCGGTGACGCCCACGCACAGGACACGCAGCCAGGCGACGACGCGGCGATCGCCGCCGTCACCCAGACCCGCATCGCCTATGTCATTACCGGCGACGGCTCGGTCGACGCGGTCAGCCGCGCCGGTCTTCAGGGCCTCACCCGCTACCTCGTCGACAAGACGGCGCTGGAACCGGGCGAACCGGCCGGCGTCGACATCGAAACCGACGAGCTTGCCTTCTACCCGATCATCTACTGGCCGATCGAGCCGGCTTCGGCGATGCCTTCGGAGGCGGCGCTGGCGCGCGTCGACGCCTATATGCAGCAGGGCGGCACGGTGCTGTTCGACACGCGCGACCAATATTCGACCGGCATCGACGCCGGCTCGGCCAGCCCCGCCACGCGGAGGCTGCGCGACATCCTCTCGACGATGAACGTACCGCCGCTGGAGCCTGTCCCGCCCGACCACGTCCTGACCAAGACCTTCTTCATCATGCCCGATTTCCCGGGTCGCTTCGCCGGCAGCCCGCTCTGGGTGGAGGCCTCTCTCGATGCCGTGAACACCGACAATCGCCCGGTGCGCACCGGCGATGGCGTCACTCCGATCATGATCACCGCAAACGACTTCGCCGGCGCCTGGGCGATCGATTCGAGCGGAAGCCCGATGTATCCGACCGTCCCGTCCGACCCTATGCAGCGCATCTACGCCATGCGCGCCGGCGTCAACATCATGATGTACATGCTCACCGGCAACTACAAATCCGACCAGGTGCATGTGCCGATTCTGCTCGAACGGCTGGGGCAGTAAGCATGACCGTTCATCGTCATCCACATTCGGCTCCCGCCCCTCTCTCGAGGGACGATCTTCGATGAACTGGTCTCTCTCCTTCGAGCCGCTGCTGTCATGGGGATGGATCGCCGCGATCCTCGTTCCGGTGCTGCTGCTGGTGGCGGCCGGCCTGTTCCTGCGCCAACGCGGCGCCATGCTGCGGCTGGCCGCGCTCGCCGCACTTGCACTGGCGCTGGTCAATCCAGTCCTGCTCGACGAGCAACGCGATCCGCTCCAGAGCGTCGTCGCCGTGGTGGTCGATCGCAGCCAGAGCCAGGACATCGGCGATCGCTCGGAGACGACCGATCAGGCGCTGGCCGAACTTCAGCAGCGACTGGCGCGCTTTGCGCAGTTCGACGTGCGTGTGGTCGAGGCAGGCCGCGCCGACGCCGCCGACGACCGGACGCAGACACGTCTGTTCGGCGCGCTCGAAGGCGCCTTCCGCGACGTTCCGCCGTCGCGCGTCGCCGGCTCAATCATGATCACTGACGGCCAGGTGCACGACGTGCCGGCGAAGGCCGAGGATTTCGGCGCACCGCTTCACGTGCTTGTCACGGGCGACGCGGACGAGCGCGACCGCCGCATCCGCTTCGAGAAAGCGCCGCGCTTCGGCATCGTAGGCAGGCCGGTTGAGCTCACCTATCGCGTCATCGCCACCGATGGCGAGCAAGGCGCCGTCGATGTGCAAGTTCTGGTCAATGGCGAGCGCGTATCGGTCGAGCGCGCCATCGTCGGGCAGGAGATGAGTCTCGATCTGGTGATCCCCAATGCCGGACGCAACATCGTCGAACTGGCCATCGAGACCGCCCCTGACGAGATTACCGACACCAACAACCGCACCATCGCCATTCTGGACGGCATCCGCGAGAATTTGCGCGTGCTTCTGGTTTCCGGCGAGCCGCATGCGGGCGAGCGCACCTGGCGCAATCTCCTGAAATCCGACGCCTCGGTCGACCTGGTTCATTTCACGATCCTGCGCCCGCCGGAAAAGCAGGACGGCACGCCGATTAACGAGCTGTCGCTGATCGCATTCCCCACCCGCGAGTTGTTCGTCGAACGCATTAACGATTTCGACCTGATCATCTTCGACCGCTATCAGCACCGCGATGTGCTGCCGATCCTCTATTACGACTACATTGCCGAGTATGTGGAGAACGGCGGCGCGCTGCTGGTCGCTGCCGGGCCGGAATATGCGGGCAACCAGTCCATCTCGCGCACGCCGCTGATGGCGGCGCTCCCCGCGCTGCCGACCGGCAACGTCATCGAGCAAGGGTTCTATCCGCGACTGACCGACACCGGCGAACGCCACCCGGTGACGCGCGGCCTCGAGGGCTCGGCCAGCGAGCCGCCGCAATGGAGCCGCTGGTTCCGCTTGATCGACATCGGCCAACCCGATGGCGAGGTGGTCATGAACGGGCCTGACGAGCGCCCGCTTCTCGTCCTCAACCGCAAGGGCGAAGGTCGCGTCGGCATGCTCCTGTCGGACCAGGGCTGGCTGTGGGCCCGCGGCTTCGAGGGCGGCGGCCCGCACGTCTCGCTCTATCGCCGCATCGCCCACTGGCTGATGAAGGAGCCGGAGCTTGAGGAAGAGCGGCTGACGGCCGCCGGTCGTGGCATGACGCTGGAGATCGCCCGCCAGACCATGGAGGACGCGCCAGGGCCTGCCACCGTCATCTCGCCATCCGGACAGACCATCAACGTGACGCTGGAATCCTCCTCCCCCGGTGTCTTCACCGGCTCGGTCGAGACGGACGAAATCGGCCTTTATCAGGTCGGCAATGGCGACCTTACCGCGCTCGCCCATGTCGGGCCGATCAACGCGCCGGAATTCCAGGACACTGTTTCGACGACCGAGGTTCTGCGCGCGACGGCCGAGGCCTCCGGCGGCAGCGTGCGCCGGCTGGCCTCCACGCTGACGGGCGGGGTCGGCGTACCGGGCATCGTTCCGGTGCGCGCCGGCGGCGAAGCGTCCGGGCGCGATTGGATCGGCTTGAGGACCACCAATGACAGCGTGCTGCGCTCGGTCAGCCGCGTGCCGCTGTTCGCCGGCTTCTTCGGCCTGGCGCTGCTGCTCATGGCGCTTGGCTCGATGTGGTATCGCGAGGGTCGTTAGATCGGTTCGAAAACGGAGATAATGCCATGAATCGCCGTATGCTGGTCGCAATGCTTTCAGGTTTGCCGCTGCTGTTGCCGCTTGCGGCAGCCGCGCAGACCACCACACCGCCGCCATCGGACGAAAGGCCGAGCGGCCGGGACTGCGAACGCAAGCCGCCGCCGCAAACGTCATAAGGTTTGTCGGCCTAGGCCACGCTCCGGCGCTCTTCCGCCTGCCGTGGCGAAGCCTTGGCGCAGTCGGCATGCACGATCGAACCGGCGAAAGTGGCCAGTGCTCCGTCCGTAAGCTCGGCGGCCAGCAGACGGCGCGGATCGACGGGACCGGGCATTTCGAGTTGCCCGTTGGGCACCACCTTTGAAAAGCCGAGCGGCGCGTAGTACGGCGCGTCCCCGATCAGAATGACCAGATCGCTGCCGTGTTTGCGCGCGGCCGCCAGCGCCATCTCCACCAGCTTCCTGCCGATGCCGAGATTCTTGAACGCCGGCCGGACGGCAAGCGGCCCGAGCAGCAGCGCCCTGCCCTCGCCGGCCGCGATCGGCGTCATCCGCACCGAGGCGATCACCATCCCCTCCGACAGCGCAACGAAGGAAAGCGAGCGCAGGTGCGTTCCCCCCTCGCGAATGCGATAAGCAGCGCGCGCGAACCGGCCTGGCCCGAAAGCCTCGGCGTTGATGTCTTCGATTTCGGGATCGTGCGCGGCAGTTTCCTGCACATAGGCGACGTCAGGTGAGCTCATGGCGAATTGTCCGGTGTTCGAGCGTTGAAAGGTCCGGGCGGCAGAGTGCCGCCAGCCCCTGCGGGGGCTTCAGATCATTCGTCGTCGCTCGAAACGGCACATTGCCACGTTGCGTCCTCCCGGCCGGCTTTGCCGACTGTTGCTCCGCTATCACCATTTTTGATCTGCCGCAATCGCCCTCGGTTCGGGCAGGTGACGAACTGTTCAGCGCAACAGGCGTTTTCTCCACGGATGAAGTGCCTAACTTGAAGACAGAACAATTCGGAGATGGACGATGGGCCTGCTGGTGGACGGCATCTGGAGCAACGACTGGTACGATACCAAATCGAGCGGGGGAAAGTTTGTGCGCTCGCAGTCGCAGTTCCGCGATTGGATCACAAAGGACGGCCAGCCTGCGGAAGGGCGCACGCGAGGCTTCAAGGCCGAGCCCGGCCGCTATCATCTCTACGTCTCGCTGGCCTGCCCCTGGGCGCATCGCACGCTGATCGTCCGCAAGCTCAAGAAGCTGGAGGACGTCATCTCCGTCGACATTGTGCACCACTTCATGGATGAGCACGGATGGACCTTCCTGAAGGAAGACGGCGCCACCGGCGACACGCTCTACGGTTCCGACTATCTCCATCAGATCTACACCCGCGCCGACCCCGCCTATTCGGGTCGGGTCACCGTCCCGGTGCTGTGGGACAAGGTCGGAAAAACCATCGTCTCAAACGAATCGTCCGAGATCATCCGCATGCTCAACGCAGCCTTCAACGAATGGTGCGACTCCTCGCTGGACCTTTCGCCGGTTTCGCTCAGACATGAGATCGATGCGGTCAATGCTCGGATCTATCCCTCCATCAACAACGGCGTCTACCGCGCCGGCTTCGCCACAACACAGGAAGCCTATGAGGAGGCTTTCGACGAGCTGTTCAATGCGCTGGACGAGATCGAGGATCGTCTGTCTCGAAGCCGCTATCTGGTCGGAGACAGGCTGACGGAGGCCGACATCAGGCTGTTCACGACGCTGGTCCGCTTCGACGCCGTCTACTATTCGCACTTCAAATGCAATCTGAGGCGTATCCAGGACTGTCCGAACCTGTCGAACTACCTGCGTGACATCTACCAAATCGCCGGCATCGCCGGGACGGTCGACATGCTGCATATCAAGGCGCACTACTATGCCAGCCACGAGTCGGTGAACCCGACGCGTATCGTTCCGAAGGGACCGGAGCTCGATTTTCTCGCCCCCCACGACCGTAACAGGTTCAAGAAGGCCGCGTAGCGCCGGCGTTCCAACCCGGCAAAGGGACGGCCTGGTGCCTCACCAGTACGGGGCAGGCGGTTCGCCGCCGAACAGCTCGGCTATCCGCCGGCGCGTCGCCGGCGTCGTTTCCTGCGGCAGGTCGTCGAGTGGGAAGAACCCCGCCTCGGCGATCTCGATATCCGGCCGCTTCGGGCCTTCCTGTCTGAACTCCGAAACGAGATAGAACGCGACATGGTCGCGCCGGCTCGCTTGGCGGTTGTAGTGGAACGACTTCAGCACCAGAGCGCCGGTGACCTGGATGTTACCTTCCTCGGCAAGTTCGCGGATCAGCGCCTCCTCGGCGGTCTCGCCGGATTCGACGCCGCCGCCCGGAAACTGCCAGCCCGGCGAATAGGTATGCCGGATCAGAAACACCGAATTGCTCGACCGATCGTGGACGATACCGCGAACGCCGAGCGTCATCGGGCGGCGCAGCACGAAATAGAGATGGAACAGCCGGCCGCGCAGCCGGCGCCACAGTCGCTCCCGCATGAAGGCGGGTTCCGCTTCCGAGCGCGCAGACCATTTTCCGTCGGCGCCGGAATGCTTTAAGGAACCTCCATGCTCAGGCTTGCTCATCTCTCCGACATCCATCTCGGCCCCCTGCCCGACCTAGCCTATCGCGACCTGGTCTCCAAGCGGATAACGGGCTACATCAACTGGCGGCGAAACCGTCGTACCAACCTGCACGAAGGCGTCATCGACACCATCGTCGCCGACATGAAGGCGGCCTCGCCCGACCACGTCATCGTCTCCGGCGACCTGATGAACCTGGCGCTCGACGGGGAGGTCGAGCTGTCGCGCCTGTGGCTGGAGACGCTGGGCGATCCGAACGAAGTCTCGGTGGTTCCCGGCAATCACGACGCCTATGTGCCGGGCGCGCTCGACAAGGCCTGCAAGGCGTGGGCGCCGTGGATGCACGGCGACGGCATGCCCGCGGCAGCGAAGCGGGGCACCTTTCCCTTCCTGCGAGTTCGCGGCAACGTCGCGATCATCGGTGTATCCTCGGCCCGCGCGACTGCGCCGTTCCTGGCCAGTGGCTTTTTCGGCGAAACGCAGGCGCGCCGCCTCGGCTCGATACTCGACGCCGCCGGCGAGCGCGGCCTGTGCCGCACCATCGTCATTCACCACCCCCCGGTGCGCGGCGCGGCGGCGGCGCACAAGCGCCTGCTCGGCATAGGACGGTTCCAGAAGGTGCTGCAAAGGCACGGCGCGGAACTCGTCCTGCACGGACACACCCACCTGCCGACGACCTACCGTCTCGATGGTCGCGACGGTCCTGTCGCAGTCGTCGGCGTGGCTGCCGCCGGTCAAGCCCCGAAGGGGGCCAAGCCCGCCGGCCAGTACAATCTCATCGAGATAGACGGAGAGGCCGGTTCGTGGCGCATCGCGCTCAACCGGCGCGGCATTTCCGACCGCAACCCCGCGGTCCATGACATCGCCCGCGAGACGCTCGCCGGCTGAACAGGCCCGTCAGAAGCCGATACCGTACTCGGCCATCCGCTCCCAGGCGAGCAGCAGGACCAACCCGGCTCCGACGACGCCGCCCATAAGCACCATGCCGATGCCGCGCAGCCAGCTCATCCCCGGCTTGGGCTTGGCCGCGTCCTGCCCGATCGAGGTGTCAAGGCTGACATAAGCGATGTCGCCCTCGAGCACGCGCTGGCGCTCGATAACGCGTTCGGCGACGTAGCGCGTCACTTGGTCCGCCACCGGCTTGATATCTGCCGATTCGGCCAGCACTACACGGCCCAGCCGGGTGTCGCGCAAGAAGCGGTAGGTGCGTCGGTCGCGCCCCATGGTGACGTGGGCGACGGCATCGATCCACAGGCGCGGCTGGGCGCCGGCGGTGATCGTCAGGTCGAAGCGTTCGTCGTCGCCGGGAATATCGCCGAACACCGGCTTGAGATCGTCTGCAAGCAGTTCCAGCCGCGTGCGCTGCTGCTCTCGGATGTCGACAACCACGTCGTCGCGGTCAGCGACCGCGTTCTTGACCTCGCGGATGGCGTCGGCAAGACGACGGCCGGACGCGGTATCCTTGTCTGCTGGCTCATGCATGGCCGGGCTCCGGGTTTGGTTAAGCCTTTGTTAACACGAACAGCCGGCGAAATCACGGCAAGGCTTGCGCAACCCACATCGACTTCACCAGCGTCCGCTCCCGACTTCCGCCCCGACCCCGGCGGAGCGGCTGATCAGTGACAGCATCTCGTCCGATGCTTCCTCGGGCAGCATGTGCCCCAGCTCCGGAAAGAGGTGCACGGCGAAACGGCCAGGCAGGCCCTCGGTCTGGCGCGCCGGCAGAACGTTGTCGAGCGCCCCCCAGGCGATTGTGACCGGCATGGCAAGTCCAGCGATCCTGTCGAGAGGCAGCTGGCCCTGCCGACCGTCGCGCGCCAGGCCTGTCGCGATGCGGGAGAGCATTGCGACGCGCCCCGGAAGCGCCCGGTCGGCGGCAATGTCGGCCGTCGCATCGTCCGGCACTGGCGAATACCAGCCGAACATTCCCTCCAGGCACGACACGATGTCATGCTCGTCGCTTGCCGCCGCCCAGCGCGTCAGCAGGCGATGGTTGATCTGCGGGCCGAAGCCGCCCGGCGCCAGCAGTGTCAGCGACGCGATGCGCTGAGGGCCGAGCAGCGCCATCAACGCGGCCACCGCGCCGCCCATCGAATGCCCGACCAGATGGGCGCGGTCGATTCCCCGCGCCTCCAGATCGGCCAAGATAGCGACCGCCGCCACCTTGGCCGGTCCGGCTTCCGGATAGTCGAATGAACCGCCATGCCCGGGCAGATCGTAGGCAAGCGTGCGGACTTCGCGGGCAAGTCGAGGCTGTATTTCCCGCCACACCGCGTGTGTGCCGGCAAAACCATGGAGAAGAACCACGGGCGCCGCGCCGCCATCGCCTGTTTCGCGCACAAACAGCGCCATCCGAACCTCTGATCTTGAAGAATCGCCCGAACTTCGCAGGAAGCGTTCCATGCCTTGCGGCGGGCGTAAAGCCGGTTGCGACCAGTCTCAGCCCTCGGTGCCGAGGCCGGCACGGGCAAGCGCCTGGACGAGCTTGACGGCGAGGTCCTCCGGATAGCTGCCGCGCCGGAAGAACGCCATCGGATTGGCGGCGAAATTCGCATGGTCGGCAAGCAGTTCGCCAAGCAGGCGCCCCGCTTCATCGCGCCGGCCGAGGGCGTCGGCGGCAACGAGTTGCACTGCCAGGTAATGCGCTCGCCTGCTGGAGCCCAGCGCCGTCACGGCGTTGGCGGCTGCGCGCATGTCGTCGAGCATGAAATTACCGAGAAACAAGCCATAGTCCCACCAGGTCGGGTGAGCACTTGCGGCACCGACCGCCCGCCGCAGGATCGGCGTTCCCTCGGCATACTCACCGTTGAAGATGAGCGCGTAGCCGTAGGACGCGGCCATGCCCAGATCGAAGGTATTCAGTTCGTGGGCCCGGCGCGTCCAGCGCAGCCCTTCTTCCTGCGTGCCGGTGCGCGATACGACATAGCCCATGGACCGATGCGCGTAGGAGCTGTTGGGCGAGAGCTGAATCGCATTGCGCGCATAATGAAGCGCCTGCTGCGGCGACGGGTCCTGCGGATAGGCATAACGACTGACGATGGCCTGGACATGCAGCGAGGCGAGTTCGGAATAGATCAGGGAGGAATTGATGTCAGCGGCGGCCAGGTCTTCCAGGCAGCCATAGGCCGCGCGATGGGCCTCGGCATCCTGGTTGCGATAGAAGCGTTCGTTCAGGTCGAGGCACTGGGTCAGGGCTGTGTGCGACCGTATCTCCGACAGATTGGCGTAGATCGAGCCGGAAACGGTCGCGACCGATGTCAGCAGGTCGGCGATCTCGTCCTCGATCTGGTGTCGCTCCCGCCCGGCAGTCTGGATGCTTCGCGCGACCAGCACCTTGCCGCTCGCCAGATGTTGCAGCTCCACATTGACCTCGCCGTCGGCCAGACCCGAACTCAGGTCGAACAGATACTCGGTTCGCCGCGACTCGGCGCCGGATGCCTCCACGGGCTGGCGGGAGATCAGGTGGACCGAATCGAACGAGGCGAGGCCACGCCGCATCGCCGCGGTCACGATCTCGTTGACCGGTTCATTGGCCATCTGGCTGAGATAGACCGACGGCAGGAAATCCTGCGGCACGGAACCGGTCGATTCAGTGTAGCCCACGGTCGGCGACGTCATGCCTTCGGCAATTGCCGTCCCGCTCTCGTCTTCGCCCGGCTGCGCCAGCCAGTAGCCGCCGAGCGCCAAAGCCACCACCACGGCCGCCACCGAAACGACGGATCGAACCATCGACCGACCGCCCGAGGGCAACGGAGCGACTGTCGCGGCGACAACGTGCAACGCCGGAGGTTCGTCGGCCGCGAGCACCTCGTCGGCATCCACGCCTTCGACCTCGGCGATCTCCGGCACAACGTAATCCGGAACGTAGCTGCCGCGCGGAATCAGGACCCGCAAAGGGTCGGAACTGCCCGGTCCCGCATAGTAATGTTCCAGCAACTCGCGCAGGCGGCCGGCCTGCACACGCACGACCGTATCCTGCGACGGATCGAAGGCTGCGTCCTTGCCGAATACGTCTACGGCAATCGAAAAGCCTTTCAGGCGATCCGCATGTCCTGCGAGATCCTGTTCTATCAGATAGCGCAACAAGTCGCGCGCACGCTCGGATCGAGCGAACACGTCGCTCGCTAGAATTCGCGCCAGTGCGTCACGGACCTGTTCGGCGGGGGGCATTGTTCGCCGCAAGTCACGACCTTTCCCAAGCAATCAGGGCAGGAACCCGCATCATACGCGGGCTGTCGCGGGTCACAAGTCTACAAGCGGAAGATAATATAAAGGCCGGCGCAACGCCTTGTTGCACCGGCCAAAAAAGCTGTTGAACGTCAGCCCCGGCGGGCGAGCACCCGGTTGGCGGCCGAGACGATCGCCTCGAGCGAAGCCGCCACGATGTTGGTGTTGATTCCGGCACCGAACAGCCGGCCGTCGGGATGTTCGACCTCAACGTAGCTGATGGCCGCGGCATCCGAACCGCGCTGCATGGAGTGCTCCGAATAGTCGAGCACCGAAAGGTCGACCCCGACATGGCGTGACAGCGCGTCGACGAAACCGTCGATCGGTCCGGTGCCTGTGCCCGTAATCGTCAGTTCGCGCCCGCCGTCGAGGATGACCGCTTCCAGGACACGGCGTCCCTTGTGCTCGGTATCGGGATAGGTGTGGTGATCGACGAATTTGAGCCGCGCGCCGGGCTGGTCGACATAGACCTCCAGGAAGCGCTCGTGGATGCGCTTTGCAGGCACCTCCTTGCCTTCCGAATCGGTGATCTGCTGGATGTCCTGACTGAACTCGACCTGGAGGTTTCGCGGCAGGTTGAGCCCGTAGTCGGCCTGCAGCACATACGCGATGCCGCCCTTGCCCGACTGCGAGTTGATGCGGATGATCGCCTCGTAGGTGCGGCCCACGTCCTGCGGATCGATCGGCAGATAGGGCACTTCCCACAACGGCTTGTTGGCGGTCTTGATCGCCTTCATGCCCTTGTTGATCGCGTCCTGGTGCGAGCCCGAGAACGCCGTGTAGACCAGCTCGCCCACATAGGGGTGCCGCTCGGGGATCGGCATCTGGTTGGAATACTCGAACACCTCCTTCATGCGGGTGATGTCGGAGCAGTCGAGTTCAGGATCCACGCCCTGCGTGTACATGTTGAGCGCCAGCGTGACGATATCCACATTGCCGGTACGCTCGCCATTGCCGAACAGCGTGCCCTCCACGCGGTCGGCGCCGGCCAGCAATCCGAGCTCGGTTGCGGCGATGCCGGTGCCGCGATCATTGTGTGGATGCAGCGACAGGATGATGGAATCGCGGCGGTCGAGGTTCCTGTGCATCCACTCGATCTGGTCTGCGTGGACGTTGGGGGTCGACATCTCGACCGTGGCAGGCAGGTTGAGGATCAGCTTGTGCTCCGGCGTCGGCTGCACGATCTCGGTGACCGCGTTGCAGATCTCCAGCGCCACCTCCAATTCGGTCCCGGTGAAGCTCTCTGGCGAATACTCGAAGCGATAGCCGCCGCCCGCCTTGGCCGCCATGTCGGTAATCATCTTGGCCGCGTCGGTCGCGATCCGCTTGATGCCGGCGACGTCCTTGGCGAAGACGACGCGGCGCTGCAGCTCGCTGGTCGAATTGTAGAAGTGGACGATCGGCGTTTTCGCCCCTTCCAGCGCCTCGAAGGTGCGGGTGATCAGCTCCGGCCGGCACTGGACCAGCACCTGCAGATCGACGTCTTCGGGCACTTCCCCTTCCTCGACGCACCAGCGCGCGAAGTCGAAATCGGTCTGCGAGGCGGCCGGAAAGCCGATCTCGATCTCCTTGAAGCCCATGTCGAGCAGCAGCCTGAACATCCGCGCCTTGCGATCATGGCCCATCGGGTCGACGAGCGCCTGGTTGCCGTCGCGCAGGTCGACCGAGCACCAGATCGGCGCCTTCTTGATGCGCTTGCCGGGCCAGGTGCGATCCTTGAGATCGACTTGCGGATAGTGCTGATACTTGACTGCGGCGTCGGGCATGCCTGCCTTGCGCGCCGGGTTCATCGGGGACTGGTCGTTCATCTTCTTCTCCCTCGCGCCTGCGTTTCCGCAGATCGGCGGCAGGACGCGGTTGGCTGTGTGTCTTGTTCGATTCGCTGAGGAGCTGGGGCGCCGGCGGCGGCAAAACGACCGCCGGGCGCTCCTTCAGCGGGCCCGGCGATCGCCGCTAAGGCCAAGAAGAAGCAGCGTGGAGATGAGCGCGCGCGCGGTCTCGCCCGCAAAAGCGGCACGGACGGCATTGTTGGCGCGACGACTGGTCATGGCGGGCTTAATAGCCAATGCCACGAAAACTGGCAAGACGCCGCAACCGCGATCGGACGCCGGCGATGCCAGGCTTTGTCGAAGCCGGGCATCGCCGGTCGGGTCAATGCGGCCTGATGTTCTGGTTTACGCTGAAGAAGTTCGTCGGATCGTACTTGTCCTTCAGCATGACGAGCCGGTCGTAATTGTCGCCATAGGTTGCCCTGAGGCGGTCGCCGTCCTCGTCGTCCATCATGAAATTCACGTAGCCGCCACCGTTCGAGAACGGATGGATGGCGTTCCAGTAACCCTTCGTCCATCGAGTGATCTCGCCGGCCTTCTGGGGGTTGGCATCGATGCCCGCGATCACCATCGACCAGGTGGCGTCGCGCGTGTTCCAGGCGGTGTCGTTCTTGCCGGAACGGCGCACCGCGCCGTCGATGGGATAGAGGTGCATCAGCGACAGCGTGCTCGGCAGCTTTCGGGCCTGCGCGATATGCACGTCGATCGCCTCGTCGGTGAGCTCCCTGACGAAATCGCCACGCCAGTACCATTGCAAACCCTTGGGCATCAGCGGATCGAACAACGACTGCAATGCCGGGAACGGCATAGTGCTCATCCAGTTGAACAGTGGCTTCGGCAACCGGCCCAGCAACTCGTCCATCACCTTCCGGCCCTCTTTCTCCGATCCGTTGTAGCAGGAGATGATCGCGCAGGCGCGCTTGCCCTGATGCTCTTCCGGGAACGGCTCGACCGGCGGCACGGTCTTCAGACCTACGAACGACCCGAGTTCCTCGGGCGCGCCGGGTAGAAAATCACGATAGGCGCGCATGACGGTCGCTGCGTCGTCCAGAGCCCAGAAGATCGGCCCGCCATAGACCATGCTGACCGGATGGGCCTGGAAGAGGAAACTCGTGACGATCCCGAAATTGCCGCCGCCACCGCGCAGGCCCCAATAGAGGTCGGAGTTCTCCCTGGCGCTGGCGGTAACGATCCTTCCGTCGGCGAGCACGACGTCCGCCTCGAGCAGATTGTCGATCGTTAGGCCATATTTGCGAGTCAGGTAGCCAGTGCCGCCACCGAGCGTCAGGCCGGCTATTCCCGTCGTCGACACGATGCCGGCAGGCACCGCCAGTCCATAGACATGGGTGGCATGGTCGACGTCGCCCTGGGTACAGCCCGGGCCGACGCGGACCGTGCGGCTGGCCGGATCGACGCGCACGCCCTTCATCATACTCAGGTCGATCATCAGGCCGTCCTCGACGCTGCCGAGGCCCGGGCCGTTGTGGCCGCCGCCGCGAATTGCGGCACGCAGCTTGTTGTCCCTGGCGAATTTGACCGCCGCGACGACGTCGGCAACGTCAGCGCACCTTGCGATCAGATGCGGATGCTTGTCGATCATGCCGTTGTAAAGGCTTCGCACATCGTCATAGTCCGGGTGCTTTCGGCCGATGACTGGGCCGCGCATCGTTGCGGCAAAGGCATTTGCAAGCGATTCTTGCATGACATCCTCCATTGACTGGGCTGGCTTTGGCCTGGTGGTTTGCCCCGCCCGATCTCCGTGCCGGCTTTGCGCCAACCGGGATCAATGGCTATTCCTGCGCGCGCCAGCATTGGCACGATCCATTTTCACGCGCGTTGACGCCGGCATGATGGTCGCTGCGACCGCGCACGAGCACGTCCCTTTCCCGGCGTCGCGCGCCGGCGAATGAGAGCCCACCACCCAGACTGGACAAGACGATGTCGACCGGCGCGAATGCCTCCGATCGCGGCCATGCACCGCGTCGATCCGACCGATGCAGGATACTCCTGCTCCATTCCGGGCGCAATCGCTTCCAACGCCTGACGCCTGCGCGGCCGATCGGCCGCGCAGGCGTCAGTGCCGCGCTGAAAGAATACAGGCGTCCCGGTTTGGCGAGAAATCGCCTACTTGTCGACCCCGCCCCAGATCGCTTCGGCGGTCCTGACCACCAGGTCGAGCTTCCGCTTCTGGTCGTCTGCGGTGATCTTGTTGCCTTCCTCGGTGGAGGCGAAGCCGCACTGCGGCGCAATACCGAGTTGGCCGATGTCCGCGAACTTGCCGGCCGCGTCGAACTTCCGCTTCAGGTCGTCGAGGCTTTCGAGTTCGCCGACCTTGGTGGTGATGAAGCCCGGCAGCACCCGCTTGTTGCCCTTGGGCAGCAGCCGCAGCGGCTCCAGCCCCCCTGCCCGCTCGCTGTCGTATTCCATGAAATAGACGTCGACCCCGGTCTTGTTGAAGATCGCGTCCGCAGCCGGGTCGTAGGCGCCCTCGGCGGCATAGGTCGAGACGAAGTTGCCGCGGCACATATGCATGCCGATGACCATGTCGGCTGGCCGGTCCTTGATAGCCTCGTGCATCATCCAGGCGTAGCGGTCGATCAGCCAGTCCGGATCGTCGCCCTCCGCCGCTTTGGCTGCCCGATGCTTGGGGTCGCACAGATAGGCAAAGAAGATGTCGTCCATCTGCAGATAGCGGCAGCCGGCGTCGTAGAAGGCCTTCACCGCCTTGGCATAGGTTTTGGCGAGGTCGGCGAACAGCGCTTCGACGTCATCGCGATATTCCTTCGGGTGGATGTCGGCCTTGGCCACGCGGAAATGGCAGCAACTCGGGCCGGGAATCGAGATCTTCGGCATCACTTTCGTTACCGAGGCGAGGTAGCGATAGTGCTCCAGCATCGGGTGGTCGTCGGGAAAATCGAGCTTTTCGCGGATCGTGGGGAAGATCGGCCGCAGCTTGACACCATGGAACTGCACGCCCTCGTCGCGCTCGTCGAGGTCGAAACCGCTTAGATCGCCCATGAAGTCGTAGTGCCAGAACGAGCGGCGGATTTCGCCGTCGGTGACGACCGGCAGGCCAGCATTCTCCTGAACCCGCACCACATCGTGGATCGCCTCGTCCTCGATCGCCTTCATTTCATCGGCGTCGATCGACTTCTCCTCGTAGAACCGCCGACGCGCGTCCTTGACGGCCTGCGGCCGAAGCAGGCTGCCGACATGGTCGGCGCGATAGGGCGGCCTGATCACGGCGTCGGTCACACTCATACGAATTCTCCCGGGCATGCGTTGCGATTCTGGCGGCTGGCTAGCATGCTGCCTTGGCGAGCGCCATCCCGTTGCACCGCAATGTATACATCGTGTATCCTCCAATCGCGGACGGATCGGTCTTTGATCATGGCGCGTCGGACACGCGGAGGAGATGAGGAAAATGGCTCAGGGCATGCGTCCGGACAAAGGATCATCACAGACGCTCAAAGCCATACTCGGCGTCAGGGATCTCGTTTTCTCGGGTTCGATCGCCCCGGGCGAGCGACTGTCGGAGATCAGCGTCAGCGAGCGGCTCGGCCTTTCGCGCACCCCGGTGCGCGCCGCCCTCGCCCGGCTGGAGCAGGAAGGCATCCTCGAGGCCATCCCGTCGGGCGGCTATTCGGTCCGGCTGTTCTCCGAGGCCGACGTAGCGGACGCCATCGAGCTGCGCGGCGTGCTTGAGGGAACGGCGGCGCGACTGGCCGCCGAGCGCGGCGTTGCGCCCGCGCGCCTTGCCGCCATAAAGGCCATCGTCGCCCAGCTCGACGACGTGCTGGCGGTCGGACCGGAAGCGATGGACCTCGACGCCTACATCGCGCTCAACGCCGAATTTCATGACATGCTCGCCAGCCTGTCGGGAAGCCGCATACTTCAGCGCGAGCTGGAGCGCGTGATGCAACTGCCCTTCGCCGGCCCCAGCGCCTTCATGAATGCCCAGATGAGCGTGCTGGCGTTTCGCGCCTCGCTCGCGGTCAGCCACTCGCACCACCGCGCCATCGTCAATGCGATCGAGATGCGGGAGGGCGCGCGCGCCGAAGCCGTCACCCGCGAGCACGCGCGCATGGCCCGGCAGAACCTCGATTTCGTCCTGAAGGACCCGTCGCTGATGGAGCGCGTTCCTGGCCTGATGCTCGTCTCCAACTAGCGCGCACGCCGAATGGGCGGCCGGTCTGCCGCAGGTATCAGGTCTCGATGAATAGGTGTCACGGATGCGGTTGATCGCTTGAACTGCCAGCGGCAGTATGGCTTCCGTTGAAGCATCGACTTCATCGAGACCCGGGCGACAATCCCTTTAGTGGCGGGGCTTTCGCAAGAAACAGTTCTAGCGTATAACATTTTCCGGTTCTTTGGGAGGAAACACATATGCCACGATTGAAGACCCTTCTCTTGTCCGCCGCTGCCGTCGGCGCCATGACCGCCTCTGCCTTCGCGCAGGAGGTGACGCTGCGCCTGCATCAGATGCTGCCGCCGCAGGCCACGATTCCCGCCAAGGCGCTGACGCCCTGGGCAGAGAAAGTGGCGGCCGAATCGAACGGCCGCATCAAGATCGAGAAATACGACGCCATGTCGCTGGGCGGCACGCCGCCGCAGCTCGTAGACCAGGTGAGCGACGGCGTCGTCGACCTGATCTGGACGGTCATCGGCTACACGCCGGGCCGCTATCCGTCGACCGAGGCGTTCGAACTGCCCTTCTTCATGACCACGGGCGAAGCGACGTCGAAGGCGTTCCACGAATATTGCGAGAAGTACTGTGCCGACGAGTTCGCCGGCATGAAGGTCATCGCCTGGCACGCCCATGGACCCGGCCTGATTCACTCCAAGAACCCCGTCAACACGCTCGAGGACATGAGCGGGCTCAAGATTCGCGGCGGATCGCGCGTCATCAACTCGCTGCTGGAAAAGCTGGGTTCCACGCCGGTCGGCATGCCGGTTCCGGCCGTCTCCGAATCGCTGTCGAAAGGCGTTATCGACGCGACCACCATCCCGTGGGAGGTGACACCGTCGCTGCGCGTGGCCGAGCTGGTGAAGAACCACACCGGCTTTTCGGGCACCCATGGCCTCTATACCCAGACCTTCGTCTTCGCCATGAACAAGGACGCCTATGAGCGCCTTCCGGACGACCTCAAGGCGGTGATCGACGCCAATTCGGGTCCTGAGGCGGCAGCAATGATGGGTCGGGTCATGGACGAGGGCGATGCCGTCGGCCTGAAGATCGCCCAGGACCTGGGCAACAACATCATCACGCTGGACGAGGCGGAGACGCAGCGCTGGAAGGATACCGCCGCGCCGCTGATCGACGCCTGGATCGCGGAGATGACCGGCAAGGGTCTCGACGCGCAGGCCATGGTCGACGACGCCCTGGCGCTGATCGAGAAGCACACGCCGGGCTCCTGAGCGCGGCACACCACGCATTCGCGGATCGTCGCGGGCGGCCGCCGGGGGGGGGGGGGTTTTTTTGGGTGGGGCCCCGAAACCGTGACGCACCCCCCCACCGGGGG
>Ga0307505_10000881_pt1 | contig 28393 bp, 25 predicted proteins | sample 23_S_MG_FD_202183 | JGI IMG/M metagenome (GOLD analysis project Ga0307505, IMG submission 202183) | Soil microbial communities from Populus trichocarpa stands in riparian zone in the Pacific Northwest, United States - 23_S | ecosystem: Environmental > Terrestrial > Soil > Riparian zone > Trees... | reverse complement strand
CCTACACGGCCGGTCATGTCGTCGCGCAGTTGCAGCTGCTGCTCTTCTCCGGCCTCGCCTTCTTCCTGCTGCTGCCGTGGCTTCGGCGCACCCTCACGATCACGCTCGACCTCGACTGGGGGTATCGCCGGCTGGGGCCTGCCGCGGTAGGATTTGCCGAGCACCTGCGGCGGCGGACCGGGGACGCGGCGAGGCCGCTGCTTGCCTCGCTCGCCGCCAGGGCGTCGTCCCTGGCGGCCTGGCTCTTGGGCCCGACCGCTCCCTTCGGCGGCACCTGGAGCACGCGCGCAATCGGATTGGCCACCGCGGGACTTCTGGTGCTCGTGCTGCTGGCCTCGTACCGTTGACGGTCGGCCGGGCCCGTTGATACCCACACAAGGGGATGTATGTGACCGGCGTTTCGGCACCCTCTATTGCCTTACTCTCGTGCGGAGACTAGGATTGCCTTTCGCTTCGCGGCCTTACGAGTCCATACCTTAGCGTGCATCCGACGCGCGACATCCCAACCAGGAGGTAGTAAATGAGCAAAACCACACGCCGCAGTTTTCTCGCGGGCGCCGCGGGTGCCGCCACACTCGGCTTCCCGATGATCGCGAAAGGCCAGGCCGCCACCGGCGCGACCTCGATGCGCTGGCAGTCGACCTGGCCCGCGAAGGACATCTTCCACGAGTACGCCAACGATTTCGCCAAGAAGGTCAATGACATGACGGGCGGCGAGCTCAAGATCGAGGTGCTGCCGGCGGGCGCGGTCGTCCCGGCGTTCCAGCTCCTCGAGGCGGTCTCGAAAGGCACGCTCGACGGCGGCCACGGCGTGCTGGTGTACCACTACGGCAAGCAGAACGCGCTCGCGCTGTGGGGCTCGGGCCCGGCCTTCGGCATGGACGCGAACATGTTGCTCGCCTGGCACAAGTACGGCGGCGGCAAGGACCTGCTGAACAAGCTCTATGCCTCGATCGGCGCCAACGTGGTGTCGTTTCCGTACGGCCCGATGCCGACCCAGCCGCTGGGATGGTTCAAGAAGCCGATCCAGAGGGCGGCCGACTTCAAGGGCCTCAAGTTCCGCACCGTCGGCATCTCGATCGACGTGTTCACGGCCCTGGGCGCCGCGGTGAACGCCCTGCCCGGCGGCGAGATCGTCCCGGCGATGGACCGGGGCCTGCTCGACGCGGCCGAGTTCAACAACGCGACCTCGGACCACATCCTGGGCTTCGCCGACGTCTCCAAGGTGTGCATGCTGCAGAGCTACCACCAGAACGCCGAGCAGTTCGAGATCTCCTTCAACAAGACCAAGTTCGACGCGCTGCCGGCCAAGGTGAAGGCGATCATCGAGAACGCGGTCGAGGCGGCCTCGGCCGACATGTCGTGGAAGGCGATCGACCGCTACTCCAAGGACTACGTGGAGCTGGAGAAGAAGGGCGTGAAGTTCTACAAGACGCCCGACCCCATCCTGCAGCAGCAGCTCACCGGCTACGACGCCGCGGCCGCCAAGAAGGGCGAGGGCAACGCGCTCTTCAAGGAGATCGAGGCCTCGCAGAAGGCCTTCGCCCAGCGCGTCGTGCGCTGGGACCTCGACACCAACGTCGGCCGCCGGATGGCGTACAACCACTACTTCGGCCGTGGGGACGCGGCGGGCAAGAAAGGCTGATCGCCCGGCCGTACGCGCCGCACAAGACACCATCCGGGCGCGCCCGGATGGTGTTTTTTTAGGGCATCGCGAGGAAAGTCGCCAATTGCAGAAGGTCCTCCTCTTCGTCGACAAGATGAGCACGTTCGTGGGCCACGCGTTCTCGTGGTTCATCGTCGGCCTCACGTGCATGGTCACCTGGGAGGTGTTCTCCCGCTACGCCCTCGACGCGCCGCACGCCTGGGCGTTCGACGCGATGGCGATGTTCTACGGCACCCTCTTCATGATGGCGGGCGCGTACACGCTCTCCAAGAACGGACACGTGCGCGGCGACGTGCTCTACGGCTTCTTCCAGCCGCGCACCCAGGCCACGATCGACCTCATCCTCTACGTCGTCTTCTTCATTCCCGGCGTGATCGCGCTCACCTACGCCGGCTATTTCTACGCCGCCGACTCCTGGCGCATCGAGGAGCACTCGAACGTCACGGCCGACGGGCCGCCCATCTATCCCTTCAAGACGGTGATCCCGGTCGCGGGCGCCTTCCTCTTCCTGCAGGGCATCGTGGAGATCGTGCGCTGCGTGATCTGCCTCAGGCAGGGTACCTGGCCCTCCCGCGAGGAGGACGTCGAGGAGGTCGACGTCGACGCGCTCAAGGAGATGGTCAAGGGAGATGACGGCGCGGGGCTCGCCGCGCCGCCGGCCGAGAGCGGGGCGGCGCGATGACGGTGCGCAAGGAGCAGGTGTTCGGCTTCACGATCATGGCGCTGATCGTGCTGCCGGTGCTGATCTTCACGCCCTGGGCGGCCCTGGAGAACGGCCACATCGGCCTGCTCATGCTCGCCCTGGTCGTGGTCGCGATCATGCTGGGCTTTCCCACCGCCTTCACGCTCATGGGCATGGGCGTGATGTTCGCGTACTTCGCCTACCGCACCGTCAATCCCGACCTCGCGGTGCAGCAGGTGCTCGACCTCATGGTGCAGCGCACCTACGGGGTGATGGCCAACGACGTGCTGATCGCGGTGCCCCTCTTCGTCTTCATGGGCTATCTCGTCGAGCGCGCCGCGCTCATCGACCGCCTGTTCAAGTCCCTGCACCTCGCCCTGGCGCGCGTTCCCGGCTCGCTCGCGGTCGCCACGATCGTCACCTGCGCGATCTTCGCCACCGCCACCGGCATCGTGGGCGCGGTGGTCACGCTGATGGGCCTGCTCGCCCTGCCGGCGATGCTCAAGGCCGGGTACGACACGCGCCTGGCGGCCGGGTCGATCACGGCCGGCGGCTGCCTGGGGATCCTCATTCCGCCCTCGGTGCTGCTGATTGTCTACGGAGCGACGGCGGGCGTCTCGGTGGTGCAGCTCTACGCGGGCGCGTTCTTCCCGGGGCTCATGCTGGCCGGCCTCTACGTGGCCTACGTGATCATCCTGGTGATGATCAAGCCCGCCTTCGCGCCGCCGCTTTCCGAGGAGGAACGGCGGGTGCCACTCTCGAGGGTGTCCGCCGCGCTCAAGCCGCGCGGCGCGCGCAACGCCGTCGCGGGGCTCGTCGGGTCGCTGCTCGGCCCGGCGCCACCGGGCCTGGCGAGGCGCTCGGTCGCGGGCCAGTTCTTCGTGGCCCTGCTGCCCCTTATCGTCATCAGCCTGCTGCTCGTCTGGATGTGGCGGGCCACCACTGCGCCCACCGTGGTCTACGACACGGCGGGCCTCTCGCTCGGCTCGACGGCGGTTGCCGAGGGGGGGCTCGCCGAGCCTTCGGGACTCGCCGAGCCGGCGCCCGATACCGGGCTCTCGGAGCCTCCCGCCGAAGGGGTCTCCGAGCCGGCGCCGGAGGCTCCCGCCGCGAAGGACCCATCCGCGAAGGCCGCGAAGGCCATGGCCGCCGAGCCCGCGGCATCTGAACGACACCCCACGCCGCGCTGGTTCTGGATCACGACCGCGATCCTGGCGGGCGTCGTTCTCGCGATCATGCTGCTGATGAGCTGGGAGCGGCTCGAGATCTTCAAGATGCTGCTGAGCTCGTTCTTCCCGCTCGCGATGATGATCCTCGCGGTGCTGGGATCGATCGTCTTCGGCTTCGCGACCCCGGCCGAGGCGGCCGCCGTGGGCGCCTTCGGCGGGTTCCTGCTCGCCGTGGGGTATCGCTTCGTCCATCACAAGCGCGCGGTGGGATCGGTCGGCGGCGCCTTCTGGCCGGCCAGCCGCGAGGTGGGCACGATCCTGAAGGAGTCCTCGTTCCTCACCGCCAAGACGACGGCGATGGTGTGCTGGCTCTTCGTGGGCTCGGCGATCTTTTCCGCGGCCTTCGCGCTTCTGGGCGGCCAGGAGATCGTCGAGCGGTGGGTGCTCTCGCTCGGCCTCACGCCGATCCAGTTCATGCTGCTCGCCCAGGTCATCATCTTCGTGCTGGGATGGCCGCTGGAGTGGACCGAGATCATCGTGATATTCATGCCGATCTTCATCCCGCTGCTGCCGAAGTTCGGCATCGACCCGCTCTTCTTCGGCCTCATGGTGGCGCTGAACCTGCAGACCGCGTTCCTCTCCCCGCCGGTGGCGATGGCGGCCTTCTACCTGAAGGGCGTCGCGCCGCCGCACGTGAAGCTGATGGAGATCTTCCTGGGAATGATGCCCTTCATGGGAATCCAGGTCCTCGCCATGTTCCTGCTCTACATGTTCCCCAATGTCGGCCTGTGGCTGCCCAAGGTCCTCTACGGCAACTGACGTGCCCACAGCTCGCTGAGCTCCGCGCGCGGCCACCCGGGCCTCGCGGACCTTCGTCACAACCCCGCTGAACTGAAAAATGGATTCCCGCCTTCGCGGGAATGACAGGAGAGTGGAAATGGCAGCAAAAGTCGCTTTCATCGGCCTCGGCGTGATGGGCTTTCCCATGGCCGGGCACCTCAGGGCCAAGGGTTACGACGTCACGGTCTACAACCGCACCGGCGCCAAGGCCGAGGAGTGGGCGAAGAAGCACGGCGGCAAGTCCGCCCCGACGCCCGCCGCGGCGGCGAAGGACGCCGACTTCGTCATGACGATGGTGGGCAACGACAACGACGTTCTCGAGGTCGTGGGCGGCAAGGATGGGGTGCTCGCCGGAATGAAGCAGGGCGCCGTCCTCGTCGACCACACCACCGCCTCGGCCGACGTGGCGCGCAAGGTCTTCGCCATGGCGAAGGAGAAGGGCGTGGACTTCATCGATGCGCCGGTGTCGGGCGGGCAGGCGGGGGCCGAGAACGGCAAGCTCACCGTGATGTGCGGCGGGGAACCTCAGGCGTTCGAGCGCGCCAAACCGGTGATGGATTCCTACGGGCGCGCGGTCACGCTGCTGGGGCCGGCGGGGGCGGGGCAGCTCACCAAGATGGTGAACCAGATCTGCATCGCGGGCCTGGTGCAGGGGCTCTCCGAGGGCATCGCGTTCGCCGAGAACGCGGGGCTGGACGCCGACCTCGTGCTCGACGTGATCTCGAAGGGCGCCGCGCAATCGTGGCAGATGGAGAACCGCGGCAAGACCATGCACGCACGCAAGTTCGATTTCGGCTTCGCCGTCGACTGGATGCGCAAGGACCTCGGCATCTGCCTCGCGGAGGCGAAGCGCAACGGCGCGAAGCTGCCCGTCACCACGATCGTCGCCGGCTACTACGACGAGGTCTCGAAGGCGGGCGGCAGCCGCTGGGATACCTCGTCGCTCGTCACCCGACTCTAATCGTCACCCCGTGAGCCTGCCCCGGCTCGTCAGTTGGCCGGGGGCCCGGGGCCCAATCACCGGAGAAAGCAATGGCCATAAAGCTCTACTACGCCCCCGGCGCCTGCTCGCTGGCCTCGCACATCGCGATCGAGGAGGTGGGCGTGCCGTACGAGGCCGTGCGCCTCGACCTCGCCGCGGGCGACCAGCGCAAGCCCGAGTACCTGAAGCTCAATCCGCGCGGGCGCGTGCCGACTTGCGTCGTCGACGGCAACGTGATCACCGAGAACGTCGGCATCATCTCGTACTTCGCCGGCGGCCATCCCAAGGCGGGCATCTGGCCGAAGGACACGTGGCACCAGGCGGTTGCGATCTCGACCATGGCGTGGCTCTCCAACACCGTGCATACCACGTACGGACACCTCGTCCGCCCGGCGCGTTACGCCGACGACACGGCCTCGCAGGAATCGGTTCGCACCAAGGCGCGCGTGAGCTTCGAGGACTACCTGCGCGAGATCGACGGCCTGCTCGCGGGCCGCAAGTGGTGCATAGGCAACCGCTACTCGGCGGTCGACGGCTACCTGCTGGTGTTCTACCGCTGGGGCAACCGGCAGAAGATGCCGGTGCGCGAGATGAGGAACTACAGCGCGCACGCCGATCGGGTGCTCGCCCGCCCCGCGGTGAAGAAGGTGATGGCGGACGAAGGCATCACGCTCGATTGAGCTCGCTCGCAAGGAAATGGGATCACGTCACCGATGACGTGATCCCACTTCAGTGGCGGTGCGAGGTCCCCCGAGCCATCGAGTGGTGCTCGCGCAGCAGGTCTCGGCCGAAGTCGCCGGCGAAGTCGCGCCACACGGTGTGGATGTGGTTGCCGTCGTCCTGCGAGGCGTCGTACTCGATGAGGAATTTCGCGCCCTGCACCCGGTAGTAGTGCGGGCGGCCGCGCGCGGTCGCGCCGGCCCAGGCGAAGCGGATGGAGTCGAAGCCCTCCGTGGCGCGCGCCAGGCGCGCATCGCGCAGCCCCGGCTCGAAGCTCGCCGCGTACACCTCGACCAGCTTGCGCAGTTGCGCCTTCTGGGCATCGTCGAGGGCGCGCGCCTCGATGCCCTTGCCCTCGAGCGGCAAGACGCGGTCGGCCGCGCGGGTCACGATGTCGCCGTAGGTTCGGGTATCGATGATGGCCGTGGCGCGCTGGGAGGGATCCAGCATCGCGAGGAGCTTGCGGCCTTCGTCTTCTTCTTGCGCCAGCGCCCGCAGCCCGCGCTTCGCGCCCTTGGCCACCTCGGCGGGATTCGCGCCGAAGAAGCTCGGCGTCGTGGCGATCGCATCGCCCCTCACGGTAAAGCTCAGGGAGAGGTGGTGGCCCTCGAAGCGCCAGCCCCAGGGCGCGGTCGCATGCGGCGCGCCGAAGAAGACGACGAAGTACTTCTCCGGGTCGCGGAAGAGGCCGAAGGTCTCGATCTCGCGCAGCACCAGCTCGAGCTCGACGATGTTCACGACCTTCCGGTGGCCCGCCGCGGAGAGCGCGGTGCGCAGCAGCCGGTGCACGGCCTCGCGCCGGCCCGCGTCGAGGTCGGCGAAGGAGAGCCCGGGACGCGAGCGCGGGGTGTAGTGCCAGTCGGTGCGCTTCTCGTGAGCGAAGGGCAGGGCCAGCTTCGCGCGCTGGGAAGCGTCAACGGAGGAGAGGAATGTTTCGGCCGCCACGCGCATCTTCGCGGCGATCACGGCATCGCCGAATGCCGGCGCGCATGCGAATGCGAGGGCCGCGGAGATCCAGCGGAGGATGGCGCGCGCGGTCATGGAAGCAAGATAATAGCGCGATGGAAATCCGGTTCGACCATCTCGTCGTCGCGGCGCGCGCGCTGGGCGAGGGCGTCGCGTGGGCCGAGTCGCGACTCGGCGCTCCCATGGGGCCCGGCGGGAAGCACGAGCTCATGGGGACGCACAACCGGCTGCTCTCGCTCGGCCCGGGCCGCTTCCTCGAGGTGATCGCGATCGACCCCGAGGCGCCGCCCCCCGGGCGGCCGCGCTGGTTCGACCTCGACTCGCCGTCGATGCAGGAGCGCCTCGCGCAGCGGCCCGCCCTGGTGACCTGGGTCGTGCGCACCGACGACGTCGAGGCCGCGGTGAGGGCGACGGCCGGGGGCAAGCCCGACGTCCTCGCGTTGTCTCGCGGCGCGTATCGCTGGCGCATCGGGGTGCCCCCGAGCGGCGCGCTGGCGCAGGGCGGATGCTCGCCAACCGTCATCCAGTGGGCCGGCGAGCACCCGGGCGAGGTGCTGCCCGACGTGGGGTGCAGGATGGAGCGTCTCGTGCTGCGCCACCCCGACGCCCCCGCAACCCTGCACGCGCTGCACGCCGCCGGCCTCGACCGGGGCGAGCCGATCGAGGCGCACCGCACCGGGCAGGGGCTGCAGGCGCGGATCCGCACGCCGCGTGGAATCGTGGAGATATCCGCGTGATAATGCGCGTTAATGAAAGCAATTCCGGATAGCGCACCCCCGGCCGGCGGCAAGTGGCCCGAGCGGGAGGTGCTCACGCTGCAGGTCGAGGAAATCTACCGCCACGCCCCCACCGCGACGGGGTTCTCCTATTTCGGAGCGCTGCTCGTGCTCGGCGTTCTGATCCAGACCGGCGACATGGGGCGCGGCACGGTGTGGTTCCTGTGGGCGACGATCGTGGCGGCGCTGCGCGTGCTCATCATCGTGAGCTACCGGCGGCGGCTGCCCGGCGCCGACCCCGAGCCGTGGGCCCGCCTCGTGATCGCGAGCAACTTCCTGGCCGGCCTGCAATGGGCCGCGCTCGGCACGCTGCTCTTTCCCGAGGCCCCGGTGTACCGGCAGCTCTTCACGTTGATGGTCATCACCTGCTTCGTCGGGGGGTCGCTGCCCGCGTACTCGGCGGTGCGCGGCGCCCACGAGGCGCTCTCCATCCCGGCGACGATCCCCACCGGCATCTACCTCTTCTTCGCGCAGGGCGGCGTGCACTGGATCGCCGGCGGGACCGCGCTCTTCTTCTGCTTCGCCATTGTGTTCTACGCGCGCAAGTTGAACCGCGACATCGAGGCGCGCTATCGCCTGCAGGTCGAGCGCGACGGGCTGCTCGAGCTCACGCGCCAGCTCAACGAGAAGCTCGCGCGCGAGAACCAGGAGCTCGCCCACCGCGCGGCGATGCGCAGCATCTCGGTCGAGAGCGCGCGCGAGCGCGCCGGGCGGCTCGAGACCCTGTTCGAGAACTCGCCGCTGCCGCAGCTCGAGTGCGGTGCGGCCGGCCGGATCATCACCTGCAACCTCGCCGCCGAGCGGCTCTTCGGCATCAGCCACGAGCTGCTCGCGGGCCGCCCGTTCGCCTCGCTCCTCTCCGGGCCCTACGCCGAGTCCAAGGCGCTGGCGGGGCTCAACGAGGCGGTGAGCGTCGAGATAGAGATCGCCGGGCGCCTGGGCGAGCGCATCGTGTGCACGGCGAGCTATACGCCGCTGCCCGAACGCCCGGGCCGCAGCGCCGGGTTCGGCGCGATCCTGAGCGGAGTCGTGGTGCCGGTCTAGGCCATTGGAGTCCGACCCCAATCATCTTGCGGGAACGCTCGCCGCCGATCATCCGCGCATCGCGGCGCTGGCGGCCGACGTCGATCGGCGTCGGGCGCAGGGGCGGCCGGCGGACCGCGAGCGCGCGCTGCTGGCGGAGCTCCTCGAGCGCTCGCGCGGGCGGCACGCGGCGCGCCTCGCGCGCATTCCCGAGCCGCGCTTCCCCGAGGACCTGCCGATCGCCCAGCACCGCGGCGAGATCGCGAGGCTGGTGCGCGAGCATCCGGTGACCATCGTCTGCGGCGAGACCGGCTCGGGCAAGACCACGCAGATCCCGAAGATCTGCCTCGGGCTGGGACGAGGCGCTGCCGGCCTCATCGGCTGCACGCAGCCGCGGCGGATCGCGGCACGCAGCCTCGCAAACCGGCTCGCGGTGGAGATCCCCGGCGCGCCCAAGGGCTTCGTCGGCCACAAGATCCGCTTCCAGGACCAGACGCGCCCCGACACGGTCGTGAAGGTCATGACCGACGGCATCCTGCTCGCCGAGACGCACTCGGACCGCGAGCTGCGCGCCTACGACACGATCGTCATCGACGAGGCACACGAGAGGAGCCTCAACGTCGACTTCCTGCTCGGGTACGTGAAGCGCCTTGTCGCCGTGCGCCCGGAGCTCAAGGTGATCGTCACGTCGGCCACCATCGACACGGCCCGCTTCTCGGAGTTCTTCGATGGTGCCCCGGTGATCGAGGTTTCCGGCCGCACCTATCCGGTGGAGGTGCGCTACCGGCCGGAATTCTTCGAGCCCGAGGAGGCCGACGACGAGCCGGTCGACATGCCCGAGGCGATCGCCAAGGCCGTGGACGAGATCGCGCGCGGCAGCCGTGAGGGCGACATCCTCGTGTTCCTGCCAGGGGAGCGCGAGATCCGCGAGGCGGCCGAAGTGCTGCGCAAGCACCACCCGAAACACACCGAGATCCTGCCGCTCTTCTCGCGCCTGTCGGCCGAGGAGCAGGACCGCGTGTTCGAGCGCTCCGCGCATCGCCGCATCGTGCTCGCCACGAACGTCGCCGAGACCTCGCTCACCGTGCCCGGGATTCACTACGTGATCGATACCGGCCTCGCCCGCATCAAGCGCTACTCGCCGCGGCAGAAGATCGACCAGCTGCGCATCGAGCCGGTGTCCCAGGCGGCCGCCCGGCAACGGGCCGGCCGCTGCGGACGAGTTGCGAGCGGCATCGCCATCCGCCTCTACGCCGAGGTGGACTACGAGGCGCGGCCCGCTTTCACCACGCCGGAGATCCTGCGCACCTCGCTCGCCTCGGTGATCCTGCGCATGGCCGCGCTCGAGCTGGGCCCCATCGCCGAGTATCCGTTCATCGAGCCGCCCACGCCGCGCCAGGTGGAGGACGGTTATCGCCTGCTCTTCGAGCTCGGGGCGATAGACGACAACCGCAGCCTCACGCCGCTCGGCAAGGAGCTCGCGCGCCTGCCGGTCGACCCGCGCATCGGACGCCTGCTGCTCGCCGCGCGCGAGTTCCACTGCGCGACCGAGATGGTGATCCTGGCGGCCGCGCTCTCGATCCAGGACCCGCGCGACCGCCCGCAGGCCCTGCGCGAAGCCTCCGACCGCGCGCACGAGGAGTTCCGCGACGAGTCCTCGGATTTCCTGCAGCTCATGAACCTGTGGAAGTTCTTCGACAACGAGTTCGTGCACAAGAAATCCAACCGCAAGCTCTACGAGACGTGCCGCGAGCACTTCCTCTCGTACGTGCGCATGCGCGAATGGCGAGACCTCGCCGGGCAGCTGCGCGAGATGGCCTCCGAGCTCAAGCTGCGCGACAACGCGGCGCCCGCCACCTACGAGCAGATGCACCGCGCGCTGCTCGCCGGCCTCATCGGCAACGTCGGCATGAAAGCGCCGGACGGCGACCACTACAACGGCCCGCGCGGCCTGCAGTTCCACATCTGGCCGGGATCGGGGCTCAGGAAGGGCCGCCCGCGCTGGATCATGGCGGGCGAGCTGCAGGAGACGACGCGCGTCTTCGCCCGCAACGTCGCGCGCATCGAGCCCGAGTGGATCGAGCGCGCCGCGGCTCACCTGGTGGAGCGCGCGTGGGTCGAGCCCCATTGGGACAAGGCGCGCGGCGAGGTGGTGGCCTACGAAAGCGTGACGCTCTACGGGCTGGTGCTGGTGGCGCGGCGCAAGGTGAGCTTCGGGCGGCTGGACCCGGTGCGCGCGCGGGAGGTCTTCATCGAGTCGGCGCTGGTCGCGGGCGAGTTCGAGAGCGCGCACCCTTTCTGGGCGCACAACCGAGAGCTGGTGCGCGAGGTCGAGGAGCTCGAGCACCGCGCGCGCCGTCCCGACGTGATGGTCGACGACCGCGCGATCTACGAGTTCTACGCCCGCCAGGTTCCCGGGGACGTGCGCGACGCGCGCTCGTTCGAGGCCTGGTACCGGGAGGCGGCAGCGAAGCAGCCAAAGCTGTTGTTCCTCGCCAAGGCCGACCTGATGCGCCACGGCGCGGAGTCGATCACCGAGGAGCTCTTCCCGCGACAGCTGAAGATGGCCGAGGCGACCTTTCCACTCGCCTACCGCTTCGAGCCGGGGCACCCGCTCGACGGCGTGACGATGAATGTCCCCCTGGCGGCCTTGAACCAGGTCGACGACGCCACCGTCGACTGGCTGGTGCCGGGCATGATCCGCGAGAAGGTGGGTTGGTTGATGAAGGCGCTGCCGAAGCGCATTCGCACGCAGCTCGTGCCGGTGCCCGAGCACGTGACACGATTCCTGGAATCGTCATCCCGTGCGCCCGCGGACGCGGGCTCTGGCACGGGACCCAATCTCGGGGTCAAGGAAGCCGTCCTCGCCTACGCCTCGAAGATCGCCGGCGAGCGCCTCGACTCCGACGTCCGGTCGAAGGACGCGCCACCGCAGCACCTGCAGATGAACATCCGCGTGGTCGACGAGGCGAAGCGCGAGCTGGCGATGGGGCGCGACCTGGCGGAGCTGAGGAAGCGCCTGGGGGAGGCCGCCAGCCTCACGCTCGCGAAGGCGCAGCCCGGCATCGAGCGCGAGAACGTGACCGCGTGGGACTTCGGCGAGCTGCCGGGGCAGGTGAGCTTCCGCCGCGGCAACCAGATGCTCACGGGATACCCGGCCCTCTCTCCCTCTCCCCTGGGAGAGGGCCGGGGAGAGGGTCAGCGCCTCGCCATCCGCCTCTTCGACACCCCCGACAAGTCGCGCGACGCCCACCGCGAGGGCGTGAAGCGCCTCATGGCCCTCGACCTCAAGGAGCAGCTGCGCCAGCTCGATCGCGGCATGGGGGCGCTCGGCGCTCTCGCGCTCAAGTTCCAGGCGACGATCCCCGCGGACAAGCTCAAGGCCGACCTCGTCGAGGCGATCGTGGATCGCGCCTTCGTCGGCGAGGACGAGCCGCCGCGCGCCGCGAAGGCGTTCGAAGACCAGAAGAAGCGCGCCAAGGCGAGGCTCCCGGCGGTCACGGAGGCCGCGCTGCGACACCTGGTCTCGATCGTCGAGGCGAGCCAGCACTACGGGCAGGTGGTCGCGCAGAGCGGCGCCCTCGGCCACGTTCTGCGGGAGGTCAAGGCGGCACGCGAGCGGCTGGTATACCCCGGCTTCCTCGCGCGCACGCCGTGGGAGCGGCTGGAGCACCTGCCGCGTTACCTCCGCGGCTACGCGCTGCGGCTCACCAAGTACCGCACCAATGCCGAGCGCGACCAGAAGCACGCCGTGGCGGTGCAGGGCCTGTGGGAGAAGTACGAGGCGCGCCTGGCGGCCGACCGCGATGCGGGGCGCCACGACCCGCGGCTCGAGGAGTTCCGCTGGCTGATCGAGGAGCTGCGCGTGTCGCTCTTCGCGCAGGAGCTGCGCACGCCGCTTCCGGTCTCGGCCAAGCGGCTGCAGAAGTATTGGGACGAGCACTTGCGCTGACCGCTTAGAATTCCCCCATGAACGACCTAAACACGAAGCTGCGGGTCGCGGCCCGGATGGCGCACATCGAGCCGTTCGAGGTGATGGAGATCCAGACCCTCGCGCGCGAGGTCGAGGCGCGCGGCCACGACGTGATCCACCTCGAGATCGGCGAGCCCGACTTCAGGACACCGCAACCCGTGGTCGACGCCGCCAAGCGCGCGCTCGACGAGCACCGGATGTACTACACCTCGGCGCTGGGCCTCGCGCCGCTGCGCGAGGCGATCGCGGGGTTCTACCGCACGCGCTACCGCGTCGAGCTCGACCCCGGCCGCGTGATCGTAACCGCCGGCTCCAGCGCGGCATTGCTGCTCGCGTTCGGCGTGCTCCTGGACGAGGGCGACGAGGTCCTGCTCGCCGATCCCGGCTATCCGTGCAACCGCCACTTCGTGCGCACGCTGGGCGCCGTGCCGCGCGCCATCGCGGTCGGACCCGAAAGCCGCTACCAGCTGAACGCCGACCTCGCCCGCGCGCACTGGGGCCCGAAGACCCGCATGGCGATGGTGGCGAGCCCCGCCAATCCCACGGGCACGCTGGTTACGCGCGAGGAAACCGCCGCGCTCGCGGCGCTCGCGCGCGAGAAGGGCGGCACGCTCCTCATGGACGAGATCTACCATGGCCTCACCTACGGCGTGGACACGCACACCGGTGCCGAAGAGGGCGAGGACGTCTTCGTGGTGAACAGCTTCTCCAAGTACTTCCAGATGACCGGCTGGCGCCTGGGCTGGCTCGTGGCCCCGCCGCGCCTGGTGCGCACCATCGAGACGCTGGCGCAGAACCTCTTCATCTCGCCGTCGGCGGTCGCCCAGCATGCCGCGCTCGCCTGCTTCACGCCCGAGACGCTGGCGATCACCGAGGCGCGCCGCAAGGAGCTCGACCAACGCCGCCGCTACCTCGTGCCGGCGCTCGAGTCGCTCGGGTTCAGGGTGCCGGTGGTGCCGCAGGGCGCGTTCTACATCTATGCCGACTGCTCTGCGCTCTCGCCCGACAGCTTCTCGCTCGCCCGCCGCATCCTCACCGAAGCGCACGTCGCGGTCACGCCCGGGAAAGACTTCGGAGCCAACCATCCCGAGCGCCACATCCGCATCGCCTACACCCAGACCGTCGCGCGGCTCGAAGAGGCCGTCGCGCGCATCGGCAAGCTGCTCGAAAGGAGATCCTGACCATGTGGCTCGACGCGGCGCTAGCCTACCTGCACTTCTTCGCGATCTTCGTCCTGTTCGCCTTCCTCACGGTGCAGGCAGTCCTGCTCAAGGGACCGCTCGACGAGCGGCTCGTGCGCCTGCTCGGGCGCATGGACATTTGGTACGCGAGCTCCGCGGGTGTCGTGCTCCTCACCGGCTTCCTGCGCGCGGGGCTCGGCGCCAAGGGCGGCGACTTCTACTTCGGTGCCTGGCCGATCTACGTGAAGATCGCGATGTTCCTCACCGTCGGCATCATCTCGATCTATCCCACGCTCGCCTTCATCCGCTGGCGCCGCGCCTACGACCACGACCGCGCATGGCAGCTGCCGGCGGCGGAGCAGGCGCGCATGCGCAGGCTCGTCATGATCGAAGTGCACATCGCGGCGCTGATCCCGATCGTCGCGGTGATCATGGCTCGAGGGCTCGGGCGCTAATGAAGGCCTTGATCCTCACCTACCACTCGCACAACATCTCGGGCACCGACTACGCCACCAACGATCACGTGGCGCTGGCGCGCGACCTGCGCCTTGTCCACGCCGCGGGGGGGGGGGGGATCGCGCCGCTCACCGACATCGCCCAGGCCGCACGCAATGGCCTGGATGAAGATGAAGAGGGGCTGCTCGTCGGTATCTCTTTCGATGACGGCCCCCGCTTCGACTTCGCCGACTTCGAGCATCCGCGCTTCGGTCCGCAGCGGGGCTTCCTCAACATCCTGCGCGACTTTCGCGCCGAGGTGGGCGCGCACGCGCAGCCGACGCTGCATGCCACCAGCTTCGTGATCGCCTCGCCGCACGCGCGCCGCGCGATGGAGCGCGCCCCCGATTGCGGCTATCCCGACATGCCGGACTGGCTCGGCGACGGGTGGTGGAACGAGGCCATCGACTCGGGCCTGATGGCGATCGGCAATCACAGCTGGGACCACGTGCACCACGCCGTCGACCAAATTGCGGCCTCGGCGCCGCGGCGCGACGACTTCATGCTGGTGGACAACTACACCGATGCCGACCGCGAGATCCGTGCTGCCGCGGACTACATCAACGCGCGGGTGGGCGGTCGTTGCGAGCTCTTCGCCTTCCCCTTCGGGCACGCGAACGCGTATCTCGTGAAGGAGTATCTCCCGCTACGGGGCCACGACCACGGCATGGTGGCCGCGTTCGGAACCGGCGGGCGGGCGATCGCGAAGGGCGACTCGGTCTGGAACCTGCCGCGCATGGTCTGCGGGGAGCACTGGAACACCCCGCACGGGCTGGAGACGCTGCTGAAGGGCGTCTAGAAGGGGCCAATCTTCGCGATCGAGTCGATCAGCGTCCGGCGCTCGGCTTCGGGCATGTCGCGGAACCACTTGACGATGACGTGCTTGTGCTCCGTGGGCACGTACCCCACTCGCAGATCCACCGCGAGCGCCTTGGCATCTCCGCAATAACCGAACCACGCAATGCAATCGGTGAGCTCGCGCGCGGCCTGCTCCATCATCATCTGCGCGATGCCGCCGGCGGCCTGGCAGTCGCGGAAATGGTCCCTGGGCATGCGGCGGTAGAAGGTCTTGCGCACGCACATCCCACCCTCGAGGTAGACGTCGTCGTGCTTGATCCAGTTGCAGAAGCCGACCGTCTCCTCCTTCCCGTCCTGCCAGCGGTAGAGGGCGACGTACTGGCGCCAGTTATGCGGCGGCGTCGGGATCGGGAGTCCGGCGTTGTCGCGCGGCACCGGGAAGGGCGCGTTGAAGCATTCGCGGAAGAGCTCCGCCGCGTGCGCCTCGGCGTTGCCGGCGTCGAAGATGCGCAGGTGGTCGCTGAACGCCATCAGTTCACCCTGGGCGGCGCGAAGCCGCCCGGCGGCACGAAGAACTTCCCGTCGGGGCTCTCGGGCATCGGCTTGGCGAGCGCCTCGGCGATCACCTGCCGCGGCGTCTTCGTGCGCGCCACGCTGCGCAGCCACGCGTTGTTGCCCCGGACCATCTCGGGCGTGAGCTTGTAGCGGCCCTCGTGCATCGCCTGGATGAGCGCCTGCGAGAGCCTGGGCGAGTAGTGGTAGATGTCGGTGAAGTGGTCGAGGTCGAGCACGATCGAGGGCTCGGCGTGGAAGTCGAAGATCTCGACGTTGGGGTAGCGGCGGGTGCGCTCGAACACCCACTCGCGGAAGGCGAGCGTGAGGTCGAGCTGGCCGCGCTGCTCGAAGTCGAGCCACACCAGGATCGCATACGGCGCGTAGAGGAAGGTGAATCGCGTTCCCGGGTATCCCTCGATCAGCGGCGCCAGGTTCGCCTCGAAGCTCGCCTTCATGCCCTCCAGCGTGCGCGGCGGCTGGCGGAAGCGTGCGTTGAGGTTGTCGGGGTCGAGGCCCTGCACCGCCTTGGCGGCGAAGAACTGGTGGCCCTCCATCCAGTACCACATGCGCTCGGGGTCGGTGTTGAAGCGCGACCATTTGAGGCCCAGCACGGCCTCCAGCGACTTGCGCAACGTGCCCACGCCCAGGAGATAGGGAAGGTCGTTCCAGAGCGCGTCGTCGTACATGTAGCGCGGGAAGGGCTCGGTGAACCCGCTGCGGTCGGGCGCCCCCGAAAACGCGTTGTAGTCGAGGTTCATCACGATGTGCTTCGGCTTGCCGGTTCGCAGCGCGGCGCCCAGCAGCTGCCCCGCATCGTAGGCGGTCTGCGCCGAGACCGAGAGGTTGATCGTCTTCCCGCCCATCACGCGGTCGACGTCCTCCGGGATCACGCACTCCATCAGCGAGGACCCGGTGACGATCCGGTCGTAGTCCCAGTGCTTCGCGAGGCCCGGGTTCTCGTAGCGCTGCCACGCGTTGTAGAACCGCGCAGGGAAGCGCTCGGCCTTGCGATAGTGCTGGAAGGGGTCGACCCAGGCGTTGAAGGCGATCACCGCGGCGGCGAGCGCGAGGGCAAGGCCGAGCACGATGGAGACGAAGCGGCGCGCCATGTCAGAAGATGAAGTAGATGAACTCGGTCGGGTTCTGCACGAACACGAGCGCCAGGGCGAGGAGGAATCCGTATGCGTACCGCGTTCGCGGCATTCGCAGGTCGAGCGCGGCCGCCACCTGGTTGGAGTTGCGCGGCGTGAAGGTGAGCACCAGCGCAACGGCGAAGATCGCCGCCGTGAGCACGCCTTGCGCGAGCTCGGCCGGGGCCACGCCCGAGCGGCCGATCCAGCTCCACTCCGGCACCGTGAAGGCGAGACCCAGGCCGTTCAGCCCCGCGACCGAGCGCAGGATCGCGAGCGCGTCGTCGAGGGTGGGCGCGCGGAAGATCACCAGCGCCGCACTCACGAAGAGGAACGTGACCAGCACCGCGAGCGGCCGCGGCATCGGGTGGCCGAGCTTCCTCCAGAAGTGCAGCACCACGAGGGCCACGCCGTGCAGCGTCCCCCAGAGCACGTAGGTCCACGCGGCACCGTGCCAGAAGCCGCCGAGCGCGAACGTGACCACGAAGAGCACCAGCATGCGCGCCTCGCTGCCGCGATTCCCACCCAGCGGGATGTAGACGTAGTCGCGCAGGAAGCGCGAGAGCGTCATGTGCCAGCGGCGCCAGAACTCCTGGATGTCGGCCGAGCGGTAGGGCGAGTCGAAGTTGAGCGGCAGCCTGATGTTGAGCATCAGCGCCGCGCCCAGCGCCATGTCGGTGTAGCCGCTGAAGTCGAACACGAGCTGCAGCGTGTAGGCGAGCATCGTGATCCAGCCGTCGGCGAACGAGAGCGACTGCGCGTGCGCGAACCCCGAGTTGGCCCACGGCGCGAGCGGGTCGGCGATGAGCACCTTCTTTCCGAGCCCGAGCGCGAAGAGCGCCAGCCCGCGCGCCATGTTCTCCCAGTCGACGCGCTTGAGCGAGCGGTCCGCGAACTGCGGCATCATCTCCTTGTGGTGGATGATCGGGCCCGCGAGCAGGTGCGGGAAGAAGGTCACGAAGAGCACGTAGTTGGTGGCGCTGTACTCCGCGGCCTTGCCCTTCCACGCGTCGACCAGGTACGCGATCTGGGTGAAGGTGAAAAAGCTGATGCCGAGCGGGAGCGCCACGCGCAGGAACGACGCATTCGCGCCGGTGACGGCATTGAAGTTGGCGATGAAGAAGTCGGCGTACTTGAAGTAGCCGAGGAGCCCGAGGTTGAAGACGATGCCGAGTGTCAGGATCGCCCGGTCGTTCTTTCCCGCGGCCGAATCGCGCGAGAGCCTGTGCCCGAAGAGGTAGTTCGCCGTGATGGAGGCGGCGAGGATCCAGACGAAATCGAGCTTCCACCAGGCGTAGAAGGCGACCGAGGCGGCGGCGAGAAAGGCGTTGGCTGCCCACGCGGAGAGCCGCGCGAGGGCGAAGTAGCCGAGGATGACGGCCGGCAGGAAGACGAGCAGGAACTCGTACGAATTGAACAGCACGCGCGATTATAAGAGATGGAAGTGACCCTCCGACCCACCCGGCCCCACGAACTCGCGTTCGTCACCGCGCTCGAGCGCCGCCCCGACAACGTCGAGATGATCGGCCAGTGGACGGACGACGAACACCTCGACGCGATCGCGAGGAAGAACCGGCGCGAGCACTGGATGATCGAGCGTGGCGGCGAACCCGAGGGATTCCTCATCGCTTACGACTGCTCGCCAGCGGGTGCGGGCGTCTACGTGAAGCGCGTGCTGGTGGACCGCAAGGAGCAGGGAACGGGCACGGCGGCGCTCGCGCGCTACCTGGGCATGGTCTTCGCCCGCCCCGGCGTCGACCGCGTCTGGCTCATCGTGCGCAACCACAATGCGCGCGCGCAGGCGGTGTACGAAAAGCTGGGATTCGTGCGGGTGGATGACGCGAGCGAGGAAGTGAGGCGCTACGACGCAGTCGCCGAGGCGCCGCCGGAGAAGTGTTTTCGGATGAGGAAATTGGGCCCCGGGCCATCGCCGCAATAGCGGCGCCCGGGGTGACGAGCAGCGGAGCAGCGGCGCCCGGGCTGACGAGCAGCGGAGCGGCGGCGCCCGGTGACTAGCCTGCGGGGGTAACGCGCCAGATCGCGTTGCCGACGTCGTCGGCGACGAGCAAGGCGCCGCGCTTGTCGATGGCGACTCCGACCGGGCGTCCCATCGCCTCTTCCTTCTCGTTCACGAAGCCGTTCAGGACCTCGACCGGCTTGCCGCTCGGCTTGCCGCCGGCGAAGGGCACGAAGACCACGTTGTAGCCGTTGAGCGGCTTCCGGTTCCACGAGCCGTGCTGGCCGATGAAGGCGCCGGCTGCGAAGCGCTCCCCCAGCCGCGCGCCGTCGGAGAAGGTCATCCCCAGCGGCGCCACGTGCGAGCCGAGCGCGTAGTCCGGCCGGATCGCCTTCGACACCAGGTCGGGCCGCGGCGGCTTCACGCGCTCGTCGACGTGCTGGCCGTAGTAGCTGTAGGGCCAGCCGTAGAAGCCGCCCTCGCGCACCGAGGTGAGGTAGTCGGGGACGAGGTCGCTGCCGAGCTCGTCGCGCTCGTTCACCACCGTCCAGAGCATTCCCGTGGAAGGCTCCCACCCCATGCCGTTGGGATTACGCAGCCCCGTGGCGTAGAGGCGCTTGGCGCCGGTCCGGGTGTCGATCTCCCAGATGGCGGCGCGGCCCTCTTCCTCGGCCATGCCGTGCTCGGCGACATTGCTGTTCGAGCCCACCGTTGCGTAGAGCTTCGAGCCGTCGCGGCTCGCGATGAGCGACTTGGTCCAGTGGTGGTTGCGGGGGCCGCCGGGCAGGTCGGTCAACTTCGTGCCCGGCGCGGTGATGCGCGTGTCGCCTTCCTTGTACGGGAAGCGCACCACGGCGTCCGCGTTCGCCACGTAGAGCTGGTCGCCCACGAGCGCCATGCCGAAGGGCGAGTTGAGGTTCTCGAGGAACGGCGTTCGCAGCTCGGCCATGCCGTCTCCATCGGCATCGCGCAGCAGCGTGATGCGGTTGGCGCTCTTCCCGGCCGAGCCCGCCTTCTTCATGAAGTAGCCCATCGCCTTGGCCTTGATGCCCTTGCCGGCCTCGGGCCGCTCGGGCGCGCGGCTCTCGGCGACCAGCACGTCGCCGTTCGGCAGCACGTGGATCCAGCGCGGGTGGTCGAGTCCGGTCACCAGCGCCGTGACCTTGAGGCCAGCCGCGGCCACCGGCGCGGTGCCGGGCTGCCAACCCTTGGCCGGGGCCACCTTCACGGTGGGAATGACGGACTTGACCGGCTCGACCAGCGTGGGATCCGGGCCCACGTCGGCCTGCTCAGGCAGGCGCGAGACCTCCACGCAGCCGGCCAGGGCTACGGCGAGCAGTGCTGCAAAAGCGCAGGCGTGTCTCATTCACAGCTTTGGCCTTTGGCGCGCGTGAAGGTTGCGCCCTTGAGCGCGGCCGTAGTCCCACCGGCATGGGTTGCGCGCAGCCGCCGCCCGTCGAAGCCGAGGCCGAGGCCGGCCGAGCGCGTGCGGATGGAGTTGCCGTGGATGCGCCCTTCGAGCGCCCGCACCGCCGTGCCTTCGGTCAGGTCGATCCTCACGTGCTGGTGGCGTTGGGCGATCGCGATGCTGTTGCCCGCGGCCTTGCCCGTCCCGCACCACAAACCCTCCAGGCGCGCCGGCACGACCCAGAGGTACACCTTGCTTACGTTGTCGAGGCCGATCGGCTTGTCGGGAGCATCCACGGTCAACGTCCTGTCGGGCTCCCAGTCGCCCATGTCGAAATCGTGCGACACCACACGCGTGCCGGGACGCAGCTGCAGCAGCCTGGGGCGAAGCTGCATGTTCACCTCGGGCAGCAGGTAGAGCGTGATGACACTCGCGGGCGAGAGGTCGGTCTTGAAGAGGTCCTGGTTGCGGAAGGACACGCGGCCCGAAACTCCGGCGTTGCGCGCGTTGGCGCGGCTCGTCTCCACCAGGCCGTCGACGATCTCGATGCCGAGCCCGCGCGCGCCGAAGCGCTTGGCGGCGAGGATCACGATGCGCCCGTCGCCGGAGCCGAGGTCGATCACGTAGTCCTCGGAGGTGACCTTCGCCAGCTGCAGCATCGCGAGCGTCACGCTGTCGGGCGTGACCACGAACGGCACCTCGTCGGTGGCCTGCGACCGGAATGCGAGGACCGCCAGCAGCAGGGCGAACGCGAATCTCATTGGTATTTCTCCCATTCGGGCTTGCGCCCGAAGCGATGTGCGAGGAAATCCACGAACGCGCGCACCTTGGGCGGCACCTGCGCACGCTCCGGGTACACCGCATGGATGCCGAGCTCCGGCAGGCGATAGTTGGCGAGGATGCGCTTCAGCCGCCCGTCGCGCAGCATCGGGCCCACGTAGAAGCTCGGCGTCAGCAGGATGCCATGCCCGGCGGCCGCCGCCTCGCCCAGCACGATGCCGTTGTTGATGCGGAACCTGCCGTTCACAGCGACCGGGATCTCGCGGCCGTCGGGCGCGGTGAAGCGCCACACGTTCGCGGTCGACAGGTACGAGTAGATGAGGCAGTCGTGCGCCGCCAGGTCCTCTGGCGTCTCGGGCTCGCCGTGGTGGGCGAGGTAGGAGGGCGCCGCGCAGACGAGCGTGCGTGTGCCGGCCAGCCGCCGGGCGACGAGCGAGGAGTCCGTCAGCGCCCCGATGCGCACCGCGACGTCGATGCCCTCCTCGACGAGATTCACGAAGCGGTCGTCGAGGCGCATGTCGAGGCTCACGCGCGGGTGCGTGCGTGCGAACTCCGCGATCGCGGGCCCGAGGTGCAGGATGCCGAAGGACATCGGGGCGCTCACCCGCAGCCGCCCGCGCGGCTCCGATTGCAGTTGCGCGACCGCCCCCTCGGCCTCCTCGATGCGCTCGAGCGCCCCGCGGCTCGCCTCGAAGAGCGCCGCCCCGGCCTCGGTGAGCGAGAGCCTGCGCGTGGTCCGGTGCAGCAGGCGTGCGCCGAGCCGCTCCTCCAGCCGCGACACGTACTTGCTCACGACCGCGCGCGAGAGCTCGAGCTCGTCGGCCGCGAGCGTGAAGCTGCCGCGCTCCACCACGCGCACGAACACGGCGATATCGGTCAGGGTGTCCATCGATTAGTTCGTTTCCGTGAACAATGATATGCCATCGGGACGGATTATCGAAGCGGGGCGATTGCCTAGGATGCGGACTCCAACAACTGAAATCGCCGCGGCCAGGCAACCCAAGGAGACTCTCGTGATCGACCGCAATACCGCACCCTACGGCGCCCTACTCCTGCGGACTTCCCTCGGGGTCATGTTCCTGGCGCACAGCCTGTACCTGAAGCTCGTGGTCTTCACGCTGCCAGGCACGGTCAGCTTCTTCGAGTCGATCGGCCTGCCGGCATTCACCGCGCACCTCACCATCGCCGGGGAGGCCTTGGGCGGCTTGCTGCTGATAGCCGGCTACAGGACGCGCTACGTGGCGCTCGCACTGGTCCCCGTGCTGCTCGGCGCGACGTGGGTCCATTGGGGAAACGGGTGGCTCTTCACCAACGCCGGCGGCGGCTGGGAATACCCGCTGTTCCTCGCGGCGGCCGCAGTCGTGCAGGCGCTGGTGGGTGACGGGGCCTATTCGCTCTCCAGGGCCGAGCGCAGCGTCCCGGTCATCCGACCAGCCTGAAAGGCTCCACGCAACCTTTCGCGCCGCTCTGCGTTAGAGTGGCTGTCGAAAGGAGGTTGCGATGGCGGGATCGGACAAGGGGCTCGCGCGCGAGCGCCCGCGTGAGGTGACGGCATGACGCCGGGCGAGCTCGGGGTCCTGCAGTCGATCGCGCTCGCCTCGCTGCTCGCGTGGGCGAGCGGGCTGCGCCTCTACCTCGTCGTCTTCGCCGTCGGCATGGCGGGCTACTTCGACTACATCGACCTGCCCAAGGGCCTCGAGGTGCTGCAGCATCCTTGGGTGATGGGCGCTGCGGGCGTCATGCTGGCGATGGAGTTCCTCGCCGACAAGGTGCCGGCCATCGACTCGGCCTGGGACGCGATCCACACCTTCATCCGCATCCCGGCCGGGGCGCTGCTTGCCGCCGGCGCCACCGGCGACTCGCTCACCGCGCTCACCGTGGCGGCGGGCCTCCTCGGCGGGACGATCACCGCGGGAACCCATTTCACCAAGGCCGGCGGGCGCGCCGTGATCAACACCTCGCCCGAGCCCGTCTCCAACTGGGGAGCATCGTTTACCGAGGACGCGCTGGTCGTGGCCGGCATCTGGCTCGCCTTCAACCATCCGCTGGTCTTCCTCCTGCTCCTGCTGCTTTTCCTTCTCATGCTGGTATGGCTGATACCGAAAGTCTGGCGCGGCATCAGGGTCGTGGTAGACAGGGTTTCCGGCCCGCGCCAGCAACTGCCGCCGGCGGGTGCTTGACGCCTGCCGGGGCCGCCAACAGAATCCAGTGACGACCGGCATTTTCCAGCGGCAACAGTCCAATCCCGAGGAGATCCCATGAAGAGCGTGAAAGTCTCGAGGCTCGCCATTCTTGCGGCGAGCGTAGCCCTGGCCTTGCCCGCCGCGGCCCAGCAGGTGACGATGATGACCGGCCCCCAGGGCGGCTCGTGGGTGCCGCTGGGCGGGGCGCTCAAGAACATGTGGGAGAAGGCGGTGCCGGGCCTAGCCATGACGGTCACTCCGGGTGCCGGCATCGCCAACGTGCGCGGCATCGACGAGGGCAAGGCCCAGATCGGACTCGCCAACTCCCCGACCACGGTCGACGGGATCGAGGGCCGCGCGCCGTATCCCAAGAAGGTGACCAAGGTCTGCCAGGTCGCCAACCTGTACCCGCAGTATTTCCAGGTCGCGGCGCTGGCCGACGCCAAGGTGAACTCGTACGCCGACCTCAAGGGCAAGTCGCTCGTGACCCAGCCCAAGGGCAACACCGCCGAGGCCGTGACCGAGGCGGTCCTCAAGGCGAACGGGATGAGCTACCAATCCCTCGCCAAGGCCAACTTCCAGGCCTCGTACACCGACGCGGTTTCGATGATGAAGGACGGCCACGCGCAGGTGATGACGATGGGAACCACGGCGCCGGCTTCGGCGATCATGGACCTGGCTTCCGCGCGCGACGTGAAGCTCGTGCCGGTCGACGACAAGACCATGGCCGAGATGAACAAGCAGAACCCGGGCTACATCAAGCGCGTGGTCAAGGCCGGCACCTATCCCAAGCAGGACAAGGACGTGCAGGTGATCGGCTACTCGACGCACATCGTGGCCGCGTGCGACCTGCCCGAGGACGTGGTCTACAAGATCACCAAGGCGATGGCCGAGAACGTGGACGACATGGCCGCGGTGGTGAAGCCGATAGCGGGCTTGACGCCCAAGGATATGGCGGTGGACATCGGCGTGCCGTTCCACAAGGGCGCGACCAGGTACTACAAGGAAAAGGGCGCGATCTAACGCGCGGCCGACCGGCTGAAGGGGCGGCGCGAGCCGCCCCTTTTCGTGCCGAACATGCCCGAATCCGTCCCGCAAGTCGTCTCCGACGAGAAGCCCGCGACCGCGCCGCAGGCGCGGGCGCTCGTCTGGGCGGTCGCTCTCATCGCGTCCGCGATGTCGCTTTACCACATGTACGTCGCCGGCTTCGGCCCGCCCGAGGCGCTGGTCTTCCGCGGCACGCACCTCTTGTTCGCGCTCACCCTGGTCTTCATCCTCTATCCGCTGATGCCTGGCCGCAGGGCCGCCTGGCGCATCGTGGATGCGGTGATACTCGCCGGCGGCTGGGCGATGGTGCTGCACATCTTCACCAACTACGACTACTTCATCAATCGCATCATCTACATCGACGAGCTCACCGGCTGGGACAAGTTCTACTCGGTGGTGGCGGTGGTCGTGGTGCTGGAGGCGACGCGACGCGTGATCGGATGGGCGCTGCCGGTCACCGCGCTCGTATTCCTCGCCTACGCGATCTTCTTCACCAACGTGAAGGCGCCGATGCTGATGGAGCAGCTCTACTTTTCCACCGAGGGCATCTTCGGCTCCACGCTCGGCGTGTCCGCGAGCTACGTGATGCTGTTCGTGCTCTTCGGGGCGTTCATGGAGAAGAGCGGCACCGGCCAGCTCTTCATGGATTTCGCGATGTCGATTACCGGGCACACCGCCGGCGGCCCCGGCAAGGTGGCGGTGGTGTCGTCCAGCCTCTTCGGCACGGTTTCGGGCAGCGCCGTGGCCAATGTGATGGTCGACGGCCCGATCACCATCCCGCTCATGAAGCGCACCGGCTTCCGGCCGCCGTTCGCGGCGGCCGTGGAGGCGGTGGCCTCGACCGGTGGCCAGCTCATGCCCCCGGTGATGGGCGCGGCGGCCTTCGTGATGGCCGAGTTCCTCGTGGTGCCGTACGCCACCGTCGCCCTCTGGGCGCTGATCCCCGCGATCCTGTATTACATCGCGGTGTTCTACGCGGTCCACTTCGAGGCCAAGCGCTACGGCCTCGCGGGCGTGCCCAAGTCGCAGCTGCCACGCTTCCTGCATGTCATGGCGCAGCGCGGGCACCTCTTCGTGCCGATCATGGTGGTGCTGGTAGGCCTGATCTATGGCTACTCCGCGCCGCTCTGCGCGCTGGCTGGCGCGTTGGCGTGCCTGCCCGTGGCGCTGCTGCGCGCCACGACGCGCAAGGACATCCGCTGGACCAGCGTGATCGATGCGCTGGTGGACGGCGCCAGGAACACGCTCGCGGTGGCCATGGCGTGCGCCTGCGCGGGGATCGTGATCGGCGTGGTGACCATCACCGGCCTCGGCATCGTATTTACCCAGATGGTGATCACGCTGTCGCAGAACTCGCTGGTGCTGGCGCTGGTGCTGACCGCGATGGCCGGGATCATCCTCGGCATGGGCATGCCGACGACACCCGCCTATATCGTCATGGTCTCGCTGCTGGTTCCCGCGATCATCAAGCTGGGCGCCATACCGCCCGCGGCGCACATGTTCGCCTTCTATTTCGCCATCCTCTCGGCGATCACCCCGCCCGTGGCGCTCGCCGTGTTCGCGGCGGCCGCGCTCGCCAAGGCCGACATGTGGAAGACGGGCTGGGAGGCCGTGCGCATGGCCTCGCCCGCGTTCATCGTGCCCTTCATGTTCATCTACGAGCCGGCGCTGCTCACCATCGGCGAACCGATCACGGTGGCGTGGCGCTTCTTGGCGTCGTGTGTCGGCGTGGTGTGCCTCGCCGCCGGCCTGCACGGGTACCTGATGGGACTCGCGCGCCTGTGGGAGCGCGCGGCGCTGCTCGTGGCCGCGTTCTGCCTCATCAAGCCCGACGTCGTCACCGACGTGATCGGCCTCGCGCTGCTCGCGGTCGTCCTGACCGCGCAGAGGCTACGTCCTCGCGTGGATCGGAATCCAGGCGTCGTGGATCCCATGGCAAGCGACGCTCGCCCCCTCGAGCGGCAGTAGCTCGGGCTCGACCTCGCGGCACTTCTCGCGCGCGTGCGGGCAGCGCGGATTGAAGGTGCAACCCGTAGGCGGATTCAACGGGTTCGGCACCTCGCCCGCGACCGGCGTGCGCTCCTTGCCGGACATGGTGATGTCGGGGATCGCGCTCTCCAGCATCCGGGTGTACGGATGCAGCGGCCGGTCGAAGAGCGTCTTCGTGTCCGCGATCTCGACGATGCGCCCGAGGTACATGACGCCCACGCGCGTGGAGATGTGCGAAACCACCGCGAGGTTGTGCGAGATGAAGAGGTAGGTGAGGCCGTGCTCGCGCTGCAGGTCCTTCATGAGGTTCAGGATCTGCGCCTGCACCGACACGTCGAGCGCGCTCGTGGGCTCGTCGCACACCAGGAACTCGGGATTGGAGGACAGGGCGCGCGCGATCGAGATGCGCTGGCGCTGCCCGCCGGAGAATTCGTGCGGGTACTTCTCGGTGTCCTGCGGCGAGAGGCCCACGTCGGTCAAGAGCTCGCCCACGCGCGTGCGGATGGCGTCGTCCCCCTTGATGAGGTCGTGCGAGCGGATCGGCTCGGCGATGATCTTCTCCACCCGCCAGCGCGGATTCAGGCTCGCGTACGGATCCTGGAAGATCATCTGGAAGCGCCGGCGCATGGTGAGCATGTCGGTGCGCCGCGCGATCGCCGCGAGGTCGACGCCGTCGAAGATCACTTGGCCCCTCGTGGGCGGGTACAGGCCGCAGATCAGGCGCGCGACCGTGGACTTGCCGCAACCCGACTCACCCACGAGCGACAGCGTCTCGCCGCGGTTGATGGTGAACGAGACACCGTCGACCGCCTTCAGGATCTGGCGCGGGGCGCCTTCGATCACGCGGTTCAGCCACGGGCGCGACACGTCGAAGAAACGGGCGAGGTCTTTCACCTCGAGAAGAACTCTATCACCCCGGGCCTTCGAGGGACGGAGCACATCCTCCGTCTTCGGGTGGTCCGTCCCTCCTCTAGCCATGGACCGCCCCTTCGCTCCAGTCCTTGCCCGCGGCGGGCGCCTTGCGCTCCGGGTCGTGCAGCCAGCAGGCGGCGCGCGTGAGGTTGGCGGGAAGCAGGCCCGGGCGCTCGATGCGGCAGCGGTCGAAGACGCGCGGGCAGCGCGGGTTGAAGGCGCAGCCCGCCGGAATGGCGTTCAGGCGCGGCATCGAGCCTTCGATCTGCAACAGGCGCTCCACGTCCTGGCCGACCGCGGGGATCGAGCCCATGAGGCCGGTGGTGTAGGGATGCTGCGGATCGTGGATCACCTGTTGCACCGGGCCGATCTCGGCGATGCGCCCGGCGTACATGACGGCGACGCGGTCCGCGGTCTCGGCGATCACTCCCATGTCGTGGGTGATCAGCATCACGGCGGTGCCGTGATCGCGGCACAGGCGCTTCAGGAGCTGGATGATCTGGGCCTGGATCGAGACGTCGAGCGCGGTGGTGGGCTCGTCGGCGATGATGAGCTGCGGATTGGCGCAGAGCGCGAGCGAGATCACCACGCGCTGGCGCATGCCGCCCGAGAACTGGTGCGGATAGTGGTCGATGCGCCTCTCGGGCGCCGGGATGCCGACCTCGCCCAGGAGCTCGATCGCCCGGGCGCGCGCCTGCTCGGCGTTCATGTCGAGGTGCTGCTGGATGGTCTCGACGATCTGGCGTCCGACGGTGTAGAGGGGATTCAGCGACGTGAGCGGGTCCTGGAAAATCGCGCCTATGCGCCGCCCGCGGATCCTGCGCATCTGCTCGGCCGGCAGGTTGTCGATGCGGCTGCCCTCGAGCAGCACCTCGCCCGCGGCGATGCGCCCCGGACGCTCGAGCAGCCCGATGATCGCGGTCCCCGTGATCGATTTGCCCGCGCCCGACTCGCCCACCACGCCCAGCACCTCGCCGGGTGCGATGTCGAAGCTCACGTCGTCGACGGCCACGAGCGTGCCGCGCCGGGTGTTGAACTCGACACGAAGGTTCCTGACTGCGAGCAGCGGTCTGCCCGCGCTGCTCGCGGGGACAGACCCCGAACTTGCAGGGTTGGGGTCTGTCCCCGAATTTGCGTTGTCGCTCATCTAGCTACCGAAGA